>Ga0316203_1000269_pt1 | contig 76956 bp, 72 predicted proteins | sample 6monrhotite_MG_FD_204940 | JGI IMG/M metagenome (GOLD analysis project Ga0316203, IMG submission 204940) | Microbial mat bacterial communities from mineral coupon in-situ incubated in ocean water Damariscotta River, Maine, United States -... | ecosystem: Environmental > Aquatic > Marine >... | reverse complement strand
GATCATCGCCCGTGTAGTCTGTGCGTAAGGAAATGCCGCGCGCCATAGAAAACCCCTCTGTTTTCTATCTTGAATCACGACCATCCTAAAACACCGTTAATGAGTCAGAAATTTTGGGAATTGGTATAACGCACTTCAACTTGGCGGGTCGCCGAGAAGCTTTGATTGCTGCGGATCAACGTGACCTCGGCTCGATAGGTTCCCGAACGCCATTTCGCGGCCTTTAAGCGCAGGCCGCTGAAAGCGAAATAACGGGCTTTTTTGGCTTTAATCTCGGTGCGGTGCTTGTGGATCTGGACGCCTTCTGGATCTATAATCTCGATAACGACTTCATCATCGGCGCTCACCCTGAAAAACTCGGCCCATACGACCATGGCCGCCGCAGTCGCATCGAACGGTTGATCATGATATTGCCCTTCACGGATTGACTTGATATCGGGTTTTTGCGGCGCAAAGCCAACATTGTAGATTGCGGTGGGTTGATACGGGAGTTGCTCAAGTGTTTGCGCATCCCACAAGGTTTGCGCCCCGACGCCACATTGCTTTTTGCGGTCCAAACCGGCAAAGGGGTCGATAACCTCCTTACCCCGCTCCACCTGAAAATGGAGATGAGGGAAAACCGTCTGCCCTGAAAGGCCCACCAAGCCCAGTTGTTGTCCACGTTCAACCCGGTCGCCCGTTTTAAGCAGCACGCTGTTTTGGCGCATGTGACAGTACTGTGTGGTAAAGTCGTTATTGTGTTTGATACGCAGCCCGTTGCCGCATTCCTTGTTCTCGACAGCGCCTCCAACATCAGGCATGCCATCGCGCATACCGACAACCTCCCCGGAAGCGGCGGCGAACACAGGCACGCCGTTGCGCACAGCCGCCATATCGCGCACAGCGAAATCCGTGCCTTTGTGCTGATCGCCCGGCGGTGCGTCGTAGGTGGCGTCACCACAGGCGTAATCCATGGTGCCTTTGCCGGGTTTCAGATCAACATAATTGGGGGTCCAACACGTGACGCCAAGTTTGCAGCTGATGGGAAGGCTGAACGTCAAGCGACCTTCAGCCGCATGCGCCAACGCTGGTGACATCGCGACAAAGCAGATCACGAGGAGCAGCTTTGTCACGATACGTTTCATACCAGCGTCAACCTCTCGCAGCTACAATGATGGCGTCTATGCTAGCGTAAGACTGCGCTTCCATCGTCCGGATTTTGTCCTCCGGCCCGTCCCACCAACATATAATTTTAAGGGCGGAAACTTGCTCATCGGAAAAGCATTTGCGGATCAATCCGTTCCTTTCCGGATTTGATCATAAGCTTGTTTGAGGGCGTCGCGAAAGCCCAATGCCGGTGCGAAGCCGACTTCATTTCGCAACCGGGTTGCATCCGCCACCAACACAGGGGGGTCATCGGAGCGATCCGGAAACGCACCCATGCGCACCAGTTCGGGGTGGCCGGAAAATTCACCCAAGGCACCCGCCACCTCGGCAATGGTGTGTGGCTCGCCACTGGCGACGTTGACCGGTCCTTCTACATTGCTCATCAACAACGCGCTAAAGCCCCAACCGACATCGCGCGCCGCCATGAAGTCGCGCACCTGAACGCCGGATGAGCACTTGGCTTCGCGCCCCGCGTTCAACGCCAAAATGATTGATGGTACAAGACGGTTTTCGTTTTCGCCGACACCGTAAAGCAAGAATACTCGCCCCCAGGCTTGGCTCACCCCCCTCTCGACCGCAAAAGTCGCAAGCCACTGCGAAAACTCAAGCTTGCACTGGCCGTACAAGGTATGGGGTTTGAGCGGCGTTTCGTTTTCCCGACACACTCCGTCCCCCAACCGTTTCCAATCATATTCGGCGCACGAACCGGCCATCACCACACGCTGACCATCGTTCTCCCGAAATGCTTCGATCAAGCGCTGAGACGCGGCCTGCCAATCGTGATTTTGCTCAGCCGCCCAGAACTGGCCGTGTTCCGTCACCCAGGCCAAATGCAACAGGTGCGTAGCTTGAACCTCAGCGACAAGTTTCTTCGTCGCACCGTCGCTCAACAGGTCGCAGCTGTGCCAAATCACCCCCGGTGGCGACGTTGCGGGGGGCGTGCGCGCGACGCCGTGAACTTCATGCCCATGAGCCACCAGCGCGGCCACCGCATGCTTGCCGATCAAGCCGCTCGCCCCGGTGACCAGAACGCGTGTCATGCATCACCTTTGAAGTCGGGATATGTCGCGTCGCGGTCCGATATCATGATCGGGTCCAAGGGCCATTCAACGCCAAAGGCCAGATCGTTCCAGCGCACGCCGCGCGCCAAGTCGGGAACGAACGTCTCACCCATTTGGTAGTGAACCAAGGCGTTATCGGTGAGCGTGATGAAACCGTGCGCGCAACCGGGCGGTACGTACAAGGCTTTGTGATTGTCCGCCGTCAGTTCAACGCCGGCCCAGTGACAAAAGGTGGGCGAGCCTTCGCGTACATCCACCACCACGTCGAAAATCGCGCCGCTGATACAGCTCACAAGTTTGGGATCGGGTTTGGGCTGGGTTTGGTAATGCAGACCGCGCAATGTGCCCTTTTTGATGTTTTGCGACAGGTTGCTCTGCGCCACGTTTAACGCCAAACCTGCATCGGCAAACTCTTGTGCGCAGAAGTTGCGCGCAAAAAAGCCCCGCTCATCGCCCAAGGGCTCAATCTCAATGAGCGCCGCACCTTGGATTTTTAGCGGGGTAATCTTCATCACCACACCTCAATTTCCGGCACGGCGACGACGAATTTGCCGTTCCAGCCACGGATGAGTTTGAGTTGTCCCGCGATTTCGCTGCGCAGGTTCCACGGCAAGATCAGCACGTAGTCGGGCTTGGCGCTTTCGATGTGATCGGGCGACAAGATCGGAATGCGGCTGCCGGGCAGGTATTTGCCTTGCTTGGCGGGGTTGCCGTCGCACACGAACTCGATTTGATCGGCGCCGACATCGGCATAATTCAACAGCGTGTTACCCTTTGCCGCGGCGCCATAAGCCGCCACCGTCTTGCCGTCCACATGAGCGGCGTCCAAGAACGCCAACAAACCCTCACGCACGTTTTGGCACTTGTCCTCGAAGCCTTCGTAGGTCGCGCGGCTGTGCAGCCCGGCTGCGGCTTCCTTGGCACGCATTGCGGCCAGCGCGGCCATTTCGGGATGGGCGGTGCTGGCGGCCTTGCACGCGAACACCCTCAGCGATCCGCCGTGGGTGGAAATTTCTTCGACGTCGAACACCTTTAATCCGCATTCGCCGAATATCCGTTCCACCGCCAACAGTGACAGATACGAATAGTGTTCGTGATAGATGGTGTCGAACTGCACCAAGTTGAGCAGGTTCAAAAGGTGCGGAAATTCTACCGTCATCACGCCGTCGTCATTCAGCAAAATGGCGAAGCCTTCGACGAAGCTGCGGATGTCGGGCACGTGGGCGAGAACGTTGTTCGCCGCCATCAAGTCCGCGCTGTGGCCTGCGGCCTTAAGGCGCGTCGCGGTGTCAGCGTTGAAAAATGCGACCTCTGTCGGCACGCCTTTTTCACGCGCGGCCTCGGCGCAGCTCGCCGCCGGATCGACGCCCAGAACCTGTACGCCCGCGTTCACGAAGTGTTGCAACAGATAGCCGTCGTTGCTCGCAACCTCCACCACCTTGCTGTCCGCGCCCAGGCCAAAGCGTTCGGTCATGGTCTCGGCGTAAGATTTCGCATGCGCCACCCAACTGGCCGAATAGGACGAAAAGTACGCGTAGTCGGCGGTGAAAATCTCGTCCGCCGGAACGTCGTCAGCCAGCTGCACCAGATTGCAGCTTTCACACACCACGGCGTGCAGCGGGAAGGTCTTTTCCTCCGCTTCCGCGTTGGTCAAGTAGCTATTGGACGGCGGCTGTGCGCCCAGATCGACCAAGCTCAAGGTGATGTCGGAACCGCAAAAACGGCACCTGCATAGGGCGGCTGTCATATCTCGGCTCCGTACTCTTTAAGCTGGCGGACAGTCAGTTCGCGGGCATCGGCGCCGTTCAAAAACGCCCCATACCAATCAGCGGTGATGCGCACCGCGTCGTCCACATCCAGGTGCGCCGACCAACCCAAAACCTCCCGCGCCAAGGTGGCGTCCACCGACAGCAAGGTCTTTTCTTTCAATTTCGACGGTGCCACATCCGGGGCCATGTCATGACCCAGCGCCGCCATCATCTTATCGGTGATCGCGCCGACCGTGGCGCTGGGGCCCGACGGCGGGCCGAAGTTCATCGACAAAGGCGTCGTATCGGGCTGGTCCATCAAGCGCTCGATAAACATCAAGTAGCCGGCGTTCAAATCCAACACGTGCTGCCACGGTCGTGTCGCCTCGGGGCTGCGTAAGGTGAGCTTCTCGCCGCCTGCCAAAGCGCGGTAGATGTCAGGGATCAGACGGTCTTCGGAAAAGTCGCCGCCGCCGATGACGTTGCCGGCGCGCGCCGTGGCGATCACCACATCGCGCTCAGCGAAATAGCTTTTGGCCCACGATTTGGTGACGATTTCTTGGCACGCTTTGGACGCCGAATACGGATCGTCGCCGCCCAGCGGCGCATTCTCGCCAAACGCTTCGCCGTCGTCGGTGTTTTGATAGACCTTGTCGCTGGTCACAATCAGCGCGACTTTGAGATGTGCGGCGTCTCGCAACGCTTCCATCACATTCGCCGTGCCCATGATGTTGGACGACAGCGTGTCTAGCGGTTCGCGGTATGAGCGGCGCACCAATGCCTGCGCCGCCATGTGAATGACGATCTCAGGGTCAGAATCGGCCACCGCACGCTTCACCGCCGCGCCGTCGCGCACGTCAGCGATGGTCGAATGAATCCCCGGCCACGGTGACAGCAAATCAAACAAGCTCGGCTCAGAATCAGGCGCCAGACCAAACCCCGAAACCTCAGCCCCCATCTGCGCCAACCACAATGCCATCCACGTGCCCTTAAAACCCGTATGACCCGTCAGTAAAACACGCTTGCCGGACCAAAATGATGGGGTGATGTGGATGCTCATCAAACGGTTCCTTTGGGTCGTGCGCGCTTAGTGGTTTTCGATGCAGGTTTGCCACGCATATAAGCAAGCGCACCGCAAAAACGCGCCGCGTCACGATGCGCTTTTTTGGGGCGAAACACCAACAACGCCTTGGGCCCAAAGCGCAACATCTGACGCCAGCCCAGCGCACGCGCGGCGGCGGGACTGTGGTGCTTGGCTTCAAAATACAGCCGCGACCATGACATGTTGTAGTACTTTTCCCAATGACGATCCCAACCGCTGCCGATGGACCCACCGCCAATGTGGCGCGACACGGCTTGGGGCACGACCAAGACTTTATAGCCTGCGTCCATCAAACGCAGACAAATATCGTCGTCTTCATGATATAGAAAAATGGCGTCATCGAAGAAGCCCACGGTCTTCAGCGCCGACATACGCACCAAATTCACCGCGCCCGACACCACCCATGTGCAAAAGCTACCTTCGGGTTTGGGTTCATTTTCTCGGTTGCTGGGCATCAAGTCGCGCTGAAACAACGGCCCATTCCACGCCCGATCGAAATCGCCATCATCGCCAATCAAAAGCGGCGACAGCAATCCTGCATCTGGGGTGGCGTCGGCATCGGCAACCAGTTGTGCAAGCGCTTCGCCGACAAATTCGGCGTCGGGGTTCATCAACAGCGCGTATTCGGTTTGCACCAAGTCTAAGCCTTGGCTGGCGGCATTGCCGTAACCCACACCGACGGCGTTTTGAATGATTTCGGCGCATGGCGCTCGTTCGCGCACAATGTCCAACGTGTTATCGGCGCTTTCGTTGTCGATCACGATGATCCGCGCCGAACGCGCCACGCTATCCAGGCACGGCCCGATCACCGCGCTGGAATGGTGTGTCACCACAATGGTTGTGGTGCGGGCCCAAGCGTCTTGCTCCCGGGCGCTTTGCGCAGACGACATAATCTAACCCCAGGTCTTCCACGGCGCGTTACCGCTGGCCCACAGATCTTCGAGCATGCGTTTTTCGCGCAGCGTGTCCATCGGCTGCCAGAACCCTTCGTGATGAAAAGCGCTAAGCTGGCCGTCGCTGGCGAGGCCTTCCAGCGGCGCGCTTTCCCAAACGGTGTCATCGCCGTCGATGCGATCGAGAACGCTCGGCTCCAAAACAAAAAATCCGCCGTTGATGAAGTCGCCCTCGCCCGCCGGTTTTTCGATGAAGGCGCTGACGCTATCGCCGTCCAACTGGGTCGCGCCGAAACGTCCCGATGGGCGCACCACAGTAACGGTGGCGTCGCGGCCTTGGTCTTTGTGAAAGTCTAACAGCTTGGTGATATTTACGTCCGACAAGCCGTCGCCGTAAGTCATGCAGAACGGCTGGTCTTTATCGAGATACGGCGCAACCCGCTTGACCCGCCCGCCAGTCATGCTGTCGGAGCCGGTGTCGACCAGAGTCACGCGCCAGTCTTCGGCATCCGTGGCGTGATAAGTGATTTTGTTCTTCGCCAAGTCTACCGTTACGTCGGAACGGTGCAAAACATAATTGGCGAAGTATTCTTTAATGACGTAGCCCTTGTAGCCCAAGCAGACGACGAAATCTGTCAAGCCGTGAGATGCGTACATCTTCATGATGTGCCACAGAATCGGCATGCCGCCGATTTCAACCATCGGCTTGGGACGCAGATCGGATTCTTCGGCAATGCGGGTTCCTAACCCACCGGCGAGAAGTACGACTTTCATGAGCAGCCCCCAAAACAGAAAAGAGAATACAATGTCACACACAAACCTTTTGCGTCTTGTGGGACTTGGACTTTCTTTTAACGAACTCCAACCTTGACGACAAGCGCCAGCTCAGGCCAGAACCACATTAACTCTGGCTTATATGCCAATTCCAGGCACTTTGAACAATGCTGTTGAGATCACTGCGAAAGGGAGTCCAGTCCAATTCGGCTTGAGCCTTACTCACATCCGCCACCAGCATCGGCGCATCGCCCGCTCGGCGGGGCTCCACCTTCACCGAAAAATCAACACCAGAAACATCTTTCACTGCATCAATAACTTGACGTACGGAGGCCCCCTCCCCCCCACCAAGATTGAAAGCATTCACCCCCCCCTGAATCAGCAACAGTTTCATCGCCTTTACATGAGCATCCGCAAGGTCTGTGACGTGAACATAATCACGAATACACGTGCCATCAGGGGTTTCATAATTATCACCAAAAATGCTCATGCCCTCTCGTTGACCAAGCGCAGCCTGACAGGCAATAGGTATCAGGTGACTTTCCGGATCATGCGCCTCGCCCAACTCGCCGTCCGGGTCCGCACCCGATGCATTAAAATAACGCAGTGCCACCGAACCCAAATTCCGTGATGCAGAAAAATCGGCTAGCATTCCTTCCGCAATCGCTTTGGTTTTCGCGTATGGACTGATTGGTTGGATCGGGGTGGTTTCGCAAATCACCCCTCCCCCAACGTCGCCATGTATGGCGCAGGTGCTTGAAAACACTATATTATTCACACCTCCGCGCCCCATGGCCTCAAGCAAATTCAGAGTCCCCGTGACGTTGGTGAGATAGAAATCCTCTGGCCGCCTAGCGGACTCACCGACTTCGATCAATGCTGCAAAATGCATCACAGCATCTGGCCGATACACCGCAAACGCAGCATCCAAGTCGTCAGGGTTTAAGACGTCACCACGAACTAATGGCCCCCACTTTACCGCCCATTCATGACCATTTGAAAGGTTATCGAAGGTTACTGGCGTAAAGCCTGCGCACGCCAAAGCTTTACAAACGTGGCTGCCAACGTACCCTGCACCACCGACAACAAAAATATTGTTCATTTTCTAACAAATACCCCACCCAACTTGGGCTCTTCAATCTGATGTGATTTACTCCACACAATCAATAATATAAATACAATATTTACACTTTTAATCATGTGAAACTCGAACTTAAATATTATTTTTACACTCAAAACACTACCGGTCGTATTTACCACCGCACACACAACATAACCACGACAGAGCGTCTTGCTATTCTCTAACCTAATGCACTACATGCCAAGTCATTGCTTCGAATGTTGCAAAAAAGTTCCAATACAATAAACAAGTTTAAATGTTAATGGTTGTTTAGCACCTAATTTTGCAAACTTTGGTATATGGCCAACGTTTGCTCCGCGCACGTCTGCCACGAGAACGAGCCCAGTCGCTCTCGTCCCTTTTCAATTAACTGAGTACGCCGTTCACTTGAATAGACCACAGCCTCAATTGCTCTCCTCATGTCCGCAACATTGGAGGGGTCAAAGAATTCAGCGGCGTCCCCTATGACTTCGGGCATGGAACTAGAATTACTACTTACGACAGGACAGCTATGAGCCATCGCTTCTAAGGGAGGCAGTCCGAAGCCCTCATACAGCGAGGGGTAAACAAACGCAGCGGCGTTATTGTAAAGCGTTCCCAGTATGCTATCGTCACCGATTATATGTTTAACCTGCCCCGCCCCCAACCCAAGTTGTAAAATCATATCTCGTTCATCAGCCAATAAATCATGACCGCCAAACGCAACAACGTCAAAATCAGTGAGCAGCCGTTGAGAGGTAGCTACGGCACGGAGAAGCCCGCTAAAATTTTTGTACCCAACGCGAGGCCCCAAATAGAGAAGGTAGGGACGGGATTGAAACCCAACACTTTCAGCTCGTCGATCGCAATTCTCTGATTTTAGAAAGGCGTCGAAACCAAGGTGCACGACTGAAATTTTTTCTTTAGGTGTTCCAAGAAAGTGGACCAGATCACGCCTCGTATTTTCAGAGATACAAATTACATGATCCGCTCGCTCTACTGATTGTCGTTTCAACTCGACAATTTGATTATTGTCAGCATATCCCAGCTCATGAATCATGTCGTACACGGTCAAAACAGACGGGCCCTCGGAAGGTCCGGAGCGACGGTTCGAGTAGTATGTCTCGTGCGTAATATTTGGTTTCCAATTGCGAATTTGTCGCCTAACAAAAAAATTATTGTATGCGCTATACAAACGGAAGGTTCTTGGTAAATAACCATCAATACATTTCCCGTGAACAACCTCCTCAGGCAATTGACTTAAATATTTATTGATGTGAAATGGTGCGAAAATATTTACGTCAATATCTAGCTTCAAAAATTCCTGCGCCAAATGGAAAAAATATCGGGAAATCCCCCCATACCTTTGGCGACAAAATATTTCATGATCAAATGCTATTTTCATATTTGCTCAGTGTAAGGATCGAAAAAATTTATAGTTTCAGTGTTGAGATAGGTGAGATTATCTAAAAAGGCATACCGCTCTTCTTAGGTATAGCAAGTATAAGTTTCACGGTGCCTGCGTCAGTTTTTTTGTCAGCCCAGTATGCTTTGGCCGAGGCTTGGTGTTCAAGAGGTGAATTTGGCACGCTAATCGCAGAGGCTGTCGAGATCGCAGGCTAAGGCTGGATCATCTCGAAGCCGCAATATATTGGGCTTCCAGGTTCATCGCTCGCTGAACGCAGAGCCAGAGAAAAGAGATCGAGCGCCTGCCTACTCTTTCATAACAGACTTTGTCGGCAGACTATTTGCCACCAACGGTCACCGCATCACCAAGACGTACAATTTGATTATTTTCAACATTGATAACTTCCATTGCCTCAATCAAACCGTATCGGTCACCCCCAGATGTATATGTCAAACGTCCATTCTGATCTCTAGCTTCACGATGACGACTGGCGACATACCCGTCCTGCGCCGATAGGCATGCCAGCTCATGATCCAAGTCGCTCCGCACAAAAAAGGCGTTGATGCCCGAACTGTCCGAGCCAACGAAATCATAACCTTTTTTCTCAGCCAATAGACAAAGCGCAGGAAGCGACGCGCCGAAAAACAAGCCCGAGTGGTGCGCTTGAGTTCGGACAAAGTTCTCGTCATAAGGCACGGAAATTGGCTGGTGATCACCAAATATACTATTGTACTCACTAATGACAATTCTCGGCTGGATCACGTCAATCGCTTCCCAAACCCAATAATCATTTCCATCAACATCCACACTCAACAAGCCGATATCACCACTGACCCCCGCCTCAGCGATGATGCTATTGATGTTGCTTTTCGTAATGAAATGCGACTGGGCTGTTATCTCATGTTTCCAATAAATAGGGTCACGTTTGATAGATTGAATATTTTCGGCACTGCCGTCAATAACGAGGCCTTTCCAATTATCATTGAGAAGCAGAAACCTTGTGTTCGATTCTTGATAATTGCTAACCCCAAATTCAATAAACACCTCATTTTCAATGGGAACTTTATGTAAAAGATACTGAATTATCCCATCTTCGCCGTTCTGAGAGAACGCCTTAAACTCAACATCCCGAAATCCATCGATCTTCTTGGTCTCACGCACCTGGCGGATTAATAGCTTCGCCATCAACATTCTATTTTTCTGTATCTCTTCATTAAATTGAAGAAAGTACTGAGAAAATATTTTTTTTAATATTAACCTGAGTATAGATTTCATAGATTGGTCCTACCGTGCAAATAATTGCCCGTCATTTATTGCCTATTATTGTTTTGCAATCTTAATTTTCAGTAATTTCATTAATTTAACAACGTTTACTCTGCTTCTATTTAATAAAAACGATCCGTTAAATATACATAACTTAAATACTAAGCTAACCTTCTCGCGCCATTTTAATTCATTTGAATGAACCAATTCGATAGTAAACTTTTTAGAATACTCATAAAAGGGCAACACATAGTGAATCGGCTTAGTTCTTGTTTTAGCAACGTAGTTGGGTTGAGAACTCATCCCGCCGCGTCCAATTATCAAGCGCTCCTCCAATTCTCGTGAAAACGCCCCCTTCATCAATAGATGCACATCCACGGACCAATCAGACGCCAAATGCTCCGATAAAATCTCAGGGCAACCATCCAAAATTTCACGGCGAAAGATCGAATAGAAGCACGCGTGAGAAAACCAACAGTGATCTATAAAACTGGACAGCCGGTCATGCAGGCTCCCCTCAATTGAAAAAGTCTTTAGTTTATCGGGCTGATCTTCTTCCCCCTCAAAACAGTTTGAAGAAGAGGAAAACCCGTATTCACTATTGCTCTGGAGTATCTTTAAGTTTTTTTCTATATAACCCGGGCTGCGAAAATCGTCGGCAGCCGCCCACATAAAATATTCACCGCGTGATTGTTCAAAGACAAACTGGTAATTTTTTCCCACCCCTATATTCACCGGCTGTCGTTCATACCTGATGCGGCTGTCTTGTCGGGCGAACGCTTCACAAATTCGCTTGGTATCATCTGTAGAAGCATTATCAGAAATAATGAGCTCAAAATCAGTATAACTCTGGCCCAAAATAGACTCGATTGCCGCCCCGACGACGGCTTCACCGTTATATACGGGCATGCCAATGCTAATCGTCGCAAAGCCGTGCAAAATTTTAGGTGTCATAACATCAATTCCCGAGCGGTAATTCTACGTCATCTTACGCGCTTCAAAAAACCATCCGGGGCTACCGTAATCAACAACTTATCCTCAATCGACTTATCAATTTCAAAATTCAAAGGGACACCATCCACCGCTTTGCGTCCCTGACTTTTCAGGCGCCTCAAATACTCCCATACAGCGGTTTTAGGGTTGTCTCCTTTTCCCCAAGGACGGTCAGGTGACAATTTATCTGGCAAATCTTCAACAATGGTGTCAAAAACGACGCAATAACTGTCTTTGCTTGTGAGCGGAGCATAAGCTTCAAGCTCCGCCAAAACGTGATCATGTGTATGGTTTGAATCCAGAAAAACGAGGATACGTTCATATTTCGCAGCAACGCCATGCACCTTATCGATAACCTCTGGCACAATTGACGACCCCTCAATCATATGAATGAGGTGTGACATGGGGTGCGCTTCAATAGCCGACCGGTTATGAGGGCGGATGTCAATATCAAGCCCCAATACACAGCGCTCCGATGCTTGTGGATTGAGCGTTTTTCCCTCTTCAACGGCATCACAATAATCTAGCATAGCCAACATCGAGGCGCTCATAATAAGCGATCCGCCGTGTGCGATCCCAGCTTCAACAATCAAATCCGGCCTCACCTGCCAGATTAGCTCTTGCATAGCCATCACATCTTGAGGGTATTGAATAATCGGACGGGAAAGCCATGAAAAATTATAGGAGTATTTCGCCTCAATAGTCGATAACAGATGAGCACGAGCGTGCTTTTGCAATTCGACATCGCAGCCGTTACCTTTAATGCGGGCACGCACCTCTTCTTTAAAATCACTCATTATCAACCCTGTAATATTTATATTTACCGCATGACTGCTCGACTATTTCATCAAAATAATTTGAGTTCATCACGAAAACATTGCACCCTTTATTCATAGAGGCCATCGCCTCTTCTGGCGCAGACACCCGCAATCCACTACCTGCCAAGTATTTGCCTTGTTTTGCTGGATTCACATCTATCACATAATCAATTGAAACACCCGCACGCTCCATATAGATAGCGAAAATCACCCCTTTAGATGCACCTCCCCAAATAACATTTTGCGGCCCCTGTTGCGCGACCGACACTATGTTATCCACGTCACTTAAGAAGTCTTCTGACATGCTGGTGGCGCATTTCGGATCCCAGTGAGGCACACGCAAACTCGCAAGATCGGCAACCACGTATAAATATTGGCCGCCGAAAACGTAGCCGCTTTCGACGATAGAAGAAAACATACGATAGAAATCCGGCAAACGGAAATAATTAACATGTTCGTAAAATATATCGAACCATGCCCGGTGGCGGCAGATCCAGTCAAAGCACGGAACTTCGATATAAATAAGGCCTTTCCCACCATTTGCATGGGCAATACTTGATATAAAAGAAACTGGGTCTTCAATGTGCTCAAGAACGTGACGCAGCACCACGCCATCCGCAGACAGGCCCAAGCTGCGTTCAAAATGCGCCTTTACAACACTCTGATTTGCCCCCTCGTATGCGGGGTCAACACCTGTGATCAAATATTTAAGTGCTTGAAGGTGATCTAGAAAATATCCTTTCCCACAACCAACCTCAATTAGAGATTGATCTTGGAAATGACGATCAATGATCTCTGTCACATCATTTAAATGCCCTTGAAAGACCCCTGAACAAGCCTGCTCATTTTGATAATCTACGTCGTATACAAGTTTGTCTGAAACAAACGCTGAATTGAAAATCAATCCTGTGTCCATATCCTGGACAAGCTCAATATCTCCGACTGGGCAGCGCAATGCTTCATCAATTGTTGAAAACATCCTGTTTTGAAGAACCGGTAAGCCCTTAACGCTAAAAATAGTTTTCTGACTCATTAAGTGCTCCGCAATGAAAACAATCTGAGAGAGGAATCAAGCTGTTGAACCGGCGTGATAGCCGTTAGCTGCATCAAGACATATGCTAGATTCATGACTAGAGTGCAACACTCCGTTTTGCTGTAGAGAACAACTGAGTGCGGGGAACGAGATAGGGTGCCCCTAGTCCGCTATCTCCCCGAACGCCTTGACCAAAAGTGCGCCTGCTGACACTAAGCCTTAATTTAATTGCATGGGCACCTCTAAAAATGCCCTTCCTCACAAAATCAGGCCGGTTCTGACCTGGTATGAAGTCGTTTCGTCATGTCTTCATGGTTCTTCCATACCCTGGCGGGGTGATCGCTTTGTAAATCGCCTTTTTAGGCGAGTTGCGCCCCTGATACGGTTATGGAGGCGCGGCTGCCAACCGCTCCGATTGAAACAGGCGACGCATATTGTAGGTCAAGTTTTTGAGCCCGATGCGGGCCGTGGCGCGAACAATCCCGATGCTGCGGACCAGTGTCCCGCCCATGTCGTTGCTCTGAGAACCAAAAACATGCTCCACGCGAACGCGAACTTTTGAGCGGGTCTTGTTGCCTTGTTGTTCGCGGTTGCTCAGAGGCTTGCTGCGGCGGCCCTTGCGGTGGATACGGCTTGTCAGCCCCTTTGCTGTCAGCATCTCTTCAATCTGAGCCGAACGATAGGCGCTGTCGGCCCAGACCTCTGATGCCGTGTTGTCCGCGTCGAGGATCGCCTCGATAACTTGGCTGTCGTGCACGGCGGCATCCGTCACGCGGTAGCGCCGCACCAGCTTGTGCCGACGATCCACATTGATATGGTTCTTGTAACCATAATGGCTTTGGCCATGCTTTTTGGTCCACCGCGCATCCGTGTCTTTCTGGCGGAACTTGGCAGGTTCATTACCCCAACCCTCTGGCGTCTCACCGGCTTTTATCGTCGTATTTTCATCCCGGCTGTTGTGCTGCGTGGGAACCGATACGATGGAGGCGTCAATGACCTGACCGCCCATCGCCAAGTAGCCTTGCTCTTTTAAATAGTCGTCAAAATCCTCGAACAACGCATCGATCACACCGACCTGCGCAAGCCGGTCTCGATACAGCCACACCGTTTTAGCATCGGGGATTTTGCCCTCAAGTCCCAAGCCCAAAAATCGCATGAAGGAAAGCCGGTCACGGATTTGATATTCGACCTGATCGTCAGACAAATTGTAAAGCGAGCACAGCACGATGGCCTTGAACATCATCACCGCATCCAAGGGCTTGCGGCCCACCGATGATTTGCGCGCCTTGGGCGGTTTGTGCCACGCGGATTCCAAGCGAACCCGGAAACTTTCCCAGGGAACCACGGAATCTATTTGAACAAGAGGATCGTTCTTGGCACCCAAGCCAGCATACCGATTGGCAATGTCAAAAAAACCAAGCTGGCTCATCATTATCGTCCTAAATCACGCCCATCACGGTGAGGAGATTCTAGCAGTTATAAACTGGTGGAGGGGCATTTTTAGAGATGCCCGCATGTTTCAACGGTGCAGGTGACTTATTTATGAAATAAGAACTGCACGTGATCAACAAATCAACCCTCACGCCGTAGGCGAATGATACTCGACGCCAAAATGCTTGTGATCCATCCTGAAATCTCCAGATTGGATATATGCCTGCAGCGCCTTCATTATCAACTCATGACGTTGTAGCGTCCATTCATCTATCCACTTATCGTACACACAAGTGCCAAACTGTTGATAATACCCGCCCAACTCATCTATAACTTGATTATAGTTTTCGAAAAATATATTTTCTGTATTGTATACATACCTCATGAAATAATATTCATATATTTTATTTCTATCAATACTGCAGTCAATACGCTCTATATTTTCAATCAAACCACGGTATTCTTCCAGGTTATCTGAGTGGATATTAAAATCATAAGCAGTGTGCGGGTTGTTCTTTGAGGCATTGATGACGGGGATACCCAATGCCGCGTATTCAAAGCCAATCGTTCCATACACAGTCAATGCAACATTAATGCCTTCGGCAATAATCTGTTTGTGAGATGCGCTCGATGGCAGCAGGGTAAATTTTGGATATTTTGCGACAAGCGACAGAATGATTTTTTCCGTATCAGGAAGAAAATCTGGATGCGTCTTGATATACCAATCACACTCCGTCTCCTCGGTCATCTTACCCAGGAAATCCAACCACTCATAGAAGTCGGGAAATAAATTATTCCCATAACTATGGGGGCTATCGAAGAAGCAATGCGTCGCAATGAGGATTTTTGGACGCTGTGTTTCCCGGATCAACCTTTCCTGTCGGATTTCCCCGAAGGCTGATTTTGTAGAGTAAGCCATATCCACACCGACCTCTCCTGCAAAGCGCCGCTCGATGCGCTTTTTTGCCTCGGCACAACCAGCCTTTTGCACAGCAAGTGGCAACGAGGCAAAGAGCTCAGGAAAATAGAAAAAATCATTATATGCGAATAGATTGTGTTTAGTGAGGCGGTACATATGCGTGATGCTGGCCTGATAGACAGGGATGTTCCGATGTATCGCCAAGCGCAACGGCATAGCTAAATTATATACGCAGTGACTAACATTTATAGCCCTTACATCATGCGAATCTAAATAATCGCTCCACACGACAAACAGACCGATAGAGTCTAACAAAAAATCTCTGAATTCATTTGAATTTGGATCAATTGTCGGCTTAACGCATGCTTTTAGGTATGAGTCGTATACGAGATCACCAACCCATACACCATTGATCTTCAATTCTTCTATTTCACGAGTAGTACTCAAAGTTGGGATCAACTGATCGAAGATGGTTTTAGCCTTCGCCTTTTGAGTTCTCGATGGAGCAATGCTCAAAAACTCGGTTACCCCAAATGACTTGTAAGCGCCGTATTGACCAGAACCGATTAACTCTTTCAACCAAGAAAGAAAGCTATAACGCAAGCCGCGCTTAGGCCATATAGAGAACCCTACGATTCGTGCGTTATTGTTGGCTGCAACGACATTAGCAAGATAGCTATATGCAATGTGCGATGAACACATTGTGTTTAGCTCCATCAACACGACGGGTGATCGTCGTTTCTCGCTCATTTTATGGGTAAATATTTTACGATTGTGCTTCTTATAGCGACGAAGTGACAAATCGGGAACCACCTCACGTATTACCGTGCGGGCTTTAGATACTGAACTCATCAATGTCATGCTATGGGCCATTTCAGAAGTTAATTAAATAGCTACGGATGTGGCAAACACCCATCAAAATAAAACAGCTATATTCACGAAAACAAATCATATACACCGCAACAAACACTATAAAATATAAATAGGTGTTTTCTATATTCTGTGATCTACGCCCTCATAGGCCTACCTATCATCATCAATCGACCTAGCCGTCTTACACCACTTTGAATGGCAGCCCATAATTACTCAAATACGCCTTAGCTCTCATGGGGTTACTATCCGAAAAATTAAACAAGCTTCCACAGGCAAGGGCGTTAACATCCGTCTTTAAAAAGGCATCCTTGAGATGATTGTATTGACCGGAGCCGCCCGCCCCAATCACAGGTACGGTTGCGATAGAACACACATCCCTAAATAGATCGAGATCATACCCATCCATCACCCCATCACGATCAATGGATTGAATCAGAAACTCACCTGCGCCCGCCGACTCGCAAGTTCGAATATGTTGATCGATAGAAATATCCTGAATGGTCTTTCCACTATTTGAGAACAGTGCATAACTTCCATCGTCAGCACATCTTACGTCGATTGACACGATTAAGGCCTGTACACCAAAGCGCCCTGTAAAACGGCTCAGCATATCAACATCCTCGTATGCAGCGCTATTGATGACGACTTTGTCGGCGCCGCTCTCTATTAATAGAGCCGCATCCTCAGACGAATTCACTCCACCGCCCACGGCAAGAGGCATAAAACATGCCTCAGAAATCCGACGGAGAGCATCCACAAGAGGCTCTATTGATGCTCGATCACGGTCAATGTTAAGCAAAATCAGTTCATCCGCGTACTGCGAATTATATACTGCTGAGCTCTTGACTGGATCCCCAACATCACGCCATTCACCAAAGCAGGTGGTTTTAACTAATCTATCGGCTAGTAAAAGCTGGATAGGAATAATGCGACGCTTCAGCATTTTCCATCCCACATGCAGAAATTTTCAATCAGGCGAAGACCGTTAACTTGGCTTTTCTCTGGGTGAAACTGGAAACCAATAACATTGTCTTGTCCAATAATGGCCGCAACAGGTCCGCCATAATCGGTTACCCCAAGGACAACCCCTTCGTTGTAACATTGAGCTGCATAGGAATGGACAAAATAGAAATCGCGCCGGCTCTTAATCCCATCGAACAACGGATGGTCGCGGTGAAAGTCAACCTCGTTCCATCCGATGTGAGGTATGCGCTGGCAGGCATCTGGATTGAGTCGAGTGACACGCCCCTCAATCAACCCCAGCCCCAGGGCGTCGCCACCCTCTTCACCGTGCTCCAGCATAAGCTGCATTCCCAGGCACGACCCAAGCAAAGGTCGTCCGCTCATAACAAAATTTTGAATAGGTTTGCGCAGAGATCGCTTTTCGACGTGCGCAATCGCGGCACCAAAATGCCCAACCCCAGGAATGATCAAATGCGTCAAGTCATCCAAATCCCCGCCACGCACGACAACAGGGTCAAATCCGCTTTGGTACACCGAATTCATGACTGAGCGAAGATTGCCCATATCTAGATTGAGAACACCTATCATGGGTCAACCGCACCGATCACGGTCTGGGCTTGCGCCGAATGCCGCGGTTTTCATCAGTTTCTCTGTACCAATTTTCAAAATCCCATGTTTTTGGTGCGTATTTCGCATCAAAGTTAGGCTTGTAAGGAGGAACAACAGTCTTGAAAACGATTGAATTGAATTCTTCCTCAGTCAAGCCCAGATATTCCAAAAACAACGTTAACGACGCAGGCTTACGCCCCTCATAGTCGTCAATCAGTTGCCTTGCCTTTTCATGAGTAATGCGCCCATTACGAAGGTCCAGAGCGGTCATTTGCGTTACCCGTCCATAGCCTCGCTTCAGGTATTTAATATAATCACGCACGCCCTGCATATGGCATTCAATCTTTTCATAGGGATACTCTTCCCAAGGCATGCCCTCGACTTGGTCTCCTTGCCAACCCAGCTTTTCTTGTATCAGGGCGACATTTTTTTTCACATCCCACGGGACGAAGGAGCCCAAGCAAACTGAATTGTAGCGCAGCTTTTTCAGGTCACGCAGCGCAGGGTAGGTGAACGGCTTCAGATCACGTACATCAAACTCAAAATCGTCACTAATCATTCCAACCATATCTTCTGCAGTAATACCTAGATTGGTTGAGCGATTAAATTTAACTTCATCAACTTCTTCAATTTCATTGTCCCGATAATCGTAATAAGCCGTGTATTCTGCCGATGGCTCACCCCAAAAAATTAGTGGGACCTGCTGCTGCAAGGCAACGTGCATGGGATACGAATAAATGCCGGTGTGACAATGCCAACAAAAATCGCCCTTACGTATCAAAGACTCTAGCATCAAACGCTTTACCAGCTGCCAGTTTGGCGTAAACGATAAAACATCAACACCCAAAGATCGAAATGTACGTTCGTTGTTTTTCAACAAGCCCTGACGCATGAAGCCGTGATTAAATTGAACCACAAGCGGCTTGAGCTTATACTCTTTCACCAAATGATAGAGTGTGTACGTGCTATCTTTACCACCAGAAAAAGGCACAATGCAGTCGTACGCATACTTGCCGCGATACTTTTCAATCAACTCACCAAGCTGCTGTTTTCGCGCATCCCAGTCGATTTCAGTATCTTTGTATTCCTTTTGTCGGCAGATATTACAAACACCTTCCTTATCGAACTCAATTGTCTCGTAGGTTTCAGGTAAGTTGCAGGCAGTACAGTGTGTAAGCATCAAGCATATTCCATTTAAAAACCTCGGCGGTATGACTTCCTACCGAAAAACTTTGTGACGACTTCGACCATCACCTTATCCAATCACCTAATCAGGTCTTCAAAATTCTCTATTCCCTGATGTGGCAAAGGTATCGCCTTGCCTCCTGGCGGGATGCAGCTCACAACCCGCTTACCGGCAATCAGCCCCACGACCATAGCCATACTAGCACACCCCGCAACCATGTCGCTGGACGAAATCTGCTCAAGCAGAGTTTCACATTCACCCGTGCTGATCGGCAAATCAAATTCTTCTAGAGCCCAAATGTATTTATCACGATTTTCCTGTGGATGTGGCCTTATTGTTATTTTGTCAATATCTATGCCGGTTGACGCCACATTGGTAAGAAAATATCGAAGCGCATCCTCTTCGGTGTAGCCCAAAAACCGCTCATCGCCATAACAGGCCAGACAATCTTCCCTAACTGGTTCACAAACGTAGAGAATTCTTGCGCCCCCCCCCTCTGTACGAGGCGCGACTTCAATTGCGTCGAGTTCTGCTAACACATCTCTATAATATGGATTATCGACTAAAGAAACGACAACCTCGGGAAGTTCTGATTTTGCGATCCGCAATGCGGTTTCATCGCCAACCCAGACCTCATCGGGGAAACACCATTTGCCGTGACGGAAAAATCGTTGACGATAATTAACCCAATGATCAATCACCGCAACAACGCGCTTTCCCATTATTTTGCATTCTTGGGTTGCTCGCCACTCAAGGTCGGAAAGATAGCTGGTGCCGCACAACAACCAATCACAATGCTCTAAAACCGTTTTTAGTGTATGACTTTCGACATCGCCCAGTTTGCGTGCAAAGGTTCCAACCGCAGCCCCCTCCAAGCAACACATATAATCAAATTCATGGCGGCGCAGATAACTGGACAGAAACTCGGCCGCGCCTGCATCATGCGCAACAATTCCTATCATTTGCTGGAGTCTCTGCCCAAAAACTCCTCTTTCAGGACACCAAACTCCAACATATCCACCCAATCCCCTTCAAGAAAAAGATGTTTTCGTCGTCGTCCTTCTTCAACCATGCCAAGCCTTTTCGCAAGCGCCTGCATGCCGTTATTGGTGGCCGCCGTACCACAATACACACGCTCCAAATTCAACTTTAAGAAGCCGTGACGCAACAACGCGGTTCCAGCATCAACACCAACCGACTTTTGCCAGTGCCGACGATCACCAACCAAAATTGCAAATTCAGCATTTCGATTTATGAGGGATATGCCATTTAAGCTGATGTTGCCAATATGCCCATCTGTCCGGTGGCAAATGGCCCACACGATTTGCTCTTCGCTGTTAAGGTTATCGTAAAATGCCTTAAACCAACCCTCAGTTTTGGGGAATACACCGTGCGAATTATACCGGCAGACGTCTTGATCCTCGAACCAAGACGGATAGGGCCCATAAATATCATTTTCGCACAGAGGTCGCACGAAGTATTCAGACGATACTTTATAGATCATTTCAACAAGTCCAATTGGCTCCAAACCTTGTGAAAAGCACCCACAATCATGTCAATATCATCATCAGTATAATTGTGTGAACAGACCCCAAAACCAAGAAATTTACGGTCATTCATATCCTCAGCAACCGGGCAGATACCTTTAGAGTAATCTACGTTACGTTTACATATATCTGACGTCCAGGGAAAGCCTCCGCGTCCATAGGCAATCTTTTTTTGATACATCGGGAGGAGGTGTATGTTTTCATAGCGTTTCGCCAAGGCAGGCACGCCTTCCGCCACCAAGGCTTCGTGTAGTTTATCTCGACTAACCCCCAACGCATCGACATCAAGTTGCATCGTATACACATAATAAACGTGTGTGCAGTCGGGCTTCACCACCGGCAATTTGATGCCCTGCAACCTCTTCAGTCCTTGCTCAAATCTACGCGCAACATGCTGCCGAGATTCGACAAACCGTTTCAATTTCTTGAGCTGCTCAATACCAATCGCACATTCGATCTCACCGAGACGAAAGTTGAAGCCAATCATGTTTGCTAGATTGCTTATTTCCATATCCCCAACCACGACCTCGGCATGATTGCGGATCAGACGCAGTCTGTCAGCCAGATCGTCGTCGTTGGTAACCAGAACACCGCCTTCACCTGTATGGATATGTTTGTGATAATTAAGACTATAGCCACCAACATCCGCCAATGTGCCCGCGAATTTCCCCTTGTACATAGCCATCGGAGCCTGAGCCGTGTCAGAGATAATTTTAAGACCATGATGATCGGCTATCGCGCGCAATGCATCCATATCAGCCGAATGTCCTGCAATATCCACAGCCATTATTGCTTTGGTATATGGCGTAATATTGCGTTCAACGGAAACGGGATCCAGGCAATAGGTGTCAGATTCAATGTCCGCAAACACAGGAATCGCATTCCAGTGCAGGATCGCCGTGGCGCTTGCCGACATTGTCCAAGGGCTAACGATCACCTCATCACCCGGTTCAACACCAATCGCCCCCACGGCAGCAACCAGTCCTGAAGTCCAAGAATTAACCGATATGGCATGTTTTACGTCGAAGTACTCTTCGCACATGCGCTCAAATTTCTGCACCTTGGGGCCACCGAAAAAATCGGGGTCCCAACAGCCAATGAACTGAGACAGCACCCCACTCTCAACGACCCCTTTGGCGGCCTTGACTTCTTCTTCCCCCATCGTCAGATAACGAGAAAATGTTTTATTGATTAACTTGCGACCACCTAAAAGAGCCAGTCGGTCGTCAGCTTCAAGTTCACTCATATTGCCGCCTTAATGTTCAATACTGCTTCCAAGGACTCAAGCGCCTGTGCGCCTGAGCAAAGCTCTACAGATTCACCTTCAAGGCACGTCGCGAGTTGATTAACTACATGCCATTGCGCCATGCCACTTTGGGATTCAATTTCTTCATCCGTCAGGGAAAGAACCTTGTAATCTGGAACCATCTCATCCCTAACCGTTTTCTGCCAAGTAATCAGTCCCCCGCCCCTTGCGTAGCGCAATCGACCATTTGGAGCAACGAGATCAATTTCGTGCAACGAATAGTCTTCTTCTCTTGCCGCCAAGAACATGACACTCCCCTTCGCGAAAGAGATTTCAACATCCGGCTCGACGTCATGAGCTAGCATCGTCCTCCCAGCGTTGATAATTTTAAAGCTGGATATGGGGCCTAGCCAGTATTCCAACAGATTCACAAAATGAGATCCATTGTGAAGTAATCCTTTGGTATACCAAGCAACCCCTTTCATCGGGGCAGCAATTTCGCCAGCAATTATTCGACGCTTCACTTCGCGCACACCCGGCTCAGCCCGACGAAGGTAATTGACGTACATGAGGATACCGTGTTCGTGGCACTGCCCCACCATTGCGCGAGCTTCATTGAGATCGAAAGATAAGGGCTTTTCGCATAAAATAATCTGTGGCGATGCGTGATCAAGAACCGTTCCGAGCACTGATCCATGATGCTGTGTTGGCGACGCGATGACCACCACATCTGGCTGCGTCTCTTTCAACAAAGTTATCAGGTTGTCACCCGCTTCGCCTTCGTAATGTTCCGTGTACTGCCTACACTGCTCTACACTAGGGTCATACCCTCCAATAAGCGAAAAAGCACTGTGCACGGAAAAAGCGCGCGCATGAGTCAATATAGGCCCGTCGATCGCAATGTTAAGGTCGTAACCTAATGCCACCTGACCAAGACCCGCTATAAACACGTTGTGCATCACCCCGATTACCTTACTCAATGAACTTATGCGCTGTGATCATGGTGCATGCGTTTACCAAATCACATTATGGCTTATTGTTGGGCCCATTCAGCTCTGAATATTTGAAACTCGATCATGATTGTGGAGGCAGGTATATCGCTGCATTGGACCGAACAAGCGACATGACTTCCAGTCGCCCCCTCTGGTTTACTTTCTGACCGTACAAGTAGAAAACATAAAATCTAATTTTACGGTTGAATACTGTTCAGTTACGCGACCGACTTCAACACCATCAAAATATTGGCTAAGCACGTCTTTGAAATGCTCCTCTCCATCAAAAAAGGACATCCTATTTCCTGTTCGGAACCCATAATCCTCGACTTCCCAGTCAAACATGCCGTGACGCTTCGATTGCTCAACAATCACATGATGAGGTCCTGCAGTCATAATAAAGGCACGCCCCTCATCCTTGAGGACCCGTTTAAATTCTGACAAAGATTTTTTAATTCCAGATTGGCCTTGGGAATAATGAACAGCATTTACTGACAACAGAACATCGAATACATTATCATCAAATGGAACATCTATATTTGTTCCGTATTTAATATCATAATTGTCGTAACCCAGTCTTTTTAAATTATCTTTTGCAAGATCAATCATGTCAGGGGTAACTTCGATTCCACACCCTTCGCAATTTCGATCTAAAAAATAGACTAAATTATTTCCGAACCCACATCCTACGTCGATAACCTTCTGGCCTTTTTCAACAGGGCAAAAAGTGGATGAATAATACGATGATGAGAATGACTTCACCATCACCTCATTAGGATATGATGGCGGTATAGAGTTGTCCTTCCGGTCCATCGAATTTTCTTTATTCCATTTGTCTTCTTGTTTTTCAATAGACAAACCAAAGACTCCTTGCTCTTTATGTGATGGTCAACGCACGGCAGAAATTAAAATACAATTAATATTCATTTGAGGGTGATTGGCCTCTGACCTTGTCCTCTGGAATATTGACAGATAGACAACATTAAACTTATGAATAAGGGCGGCTCGGGGCGCTTGTCACGACCTTTCCTTCCCCCTTCCAGCCATCACAAATATATGCAAAGTGCTTATGCTATCCAGGGGGCGACCTTGCCGACAGGGGCCTAAGAAGCATATCCCTCACATCAGTCTGGAGAGGAGAGAGTGTGAAGTCGCCCCAAATAAAGAGCTTTTGCAACGGCTAGGTCTTCATATTCATCAATGTCGATGACTTTTTCGCGCGGAAGCACCAGTGGGTAACAATCTGAATATGCTGGCACCTCCTGCTCCATTAGCAAGCTCCGACCAATATAAAAAATTGACCCCGCATCTTGATAGGTTTTCATTAACTGTTGTGAAGGGAGAAAGAATTTATCCGGAAACACAGCGCGAAGAGCCCCATCATCGCCAACAACTAAACTTTGCTCAATTGGCGCAGGAAATGAGGTGACGGCAAGAACGGGTTTTGTTTCTCCATATTCTTCAAAAATTTCTTTAGCTCGAACGATATCACCTGCATCAATCAATGGCGCCGTTGCCGTAATTGAGCAAACTTGACTCACATTCGCGCCGCGCCGTTCATATTCACTCACGACCCAACGTAAAACATCAGCTATGCCGATGTCATTCTTTCCCAATTCCGGCGCGCGTAAAAAACTCACTTCGAATCCTAGCCCCCGCACGATTTCAGCGTAATATTCGCTATCCGTCGAGACGTGAATTTCGTCGAAAATATTGGCTTCTTGTGCTGCTTTTAGTGGATAATAAATAAGAGGGTGACCATTAAAGTCGACTATATTCTTATTTACGATGCGCGTACTACCGCTTCGCGCTGGAATGATTGCTAACTTCATGAAAGCCTCTAAAATTCAATACAAAAGGTGAATATTATTACCTTGCGTTATTTGATCCCTAACAACATAACCTCTCGGCTTTGTGGGCCCACATTAAAAAGCAGATCAATGATCGACATGTATGGTTCAAATTTGCCGTGAACCTGTTTGTAAGTTGGGTGTTCGTATTCATTGTATTCCACTTTTATGTTTCTCTTCGCAAATGCATCCGATTCCTCCATGTAAACCCTGGATCCCGGTGGAGATATGTATGTGTTCGCCTCAAGCTTCTCGCAGAGACCGGCCAACAACTCATCCTTGCTTCCATCGGAATCCAATTCACATGAACGAAACACTCTCGTATCAATATTCAAAACGTTTTTAAAAAACATAATCAGATCTATATTCAAATCCACAAGTTTATCGTGACCTCTGTTCATGATGTCAAATATACCACTAGAATAATCACTAAAATACTTCGACGTTACATACTCATTCTGAATTATATTGATATGAGACTGCAGTGCAGAACCTGAATCATTAATTGCAACATTGCATATTAATTGATCACGCATCCCCTTGCTTTTGACAGGAACAGTAAGCATTTTGGGGCCGCAGTGGCTATTTATCTTATTCCTCTGCTGCCAAGATCGACGAGCAAACTGGACAGAATCAAGAATCACAAAACTATCGACCCTGTCCATAAGTGCAAAATACCCAATCCAGGGTAAGTATGTTGGCTGCATTATTGCAATATTATTCAAAATATCATCTCTATTCTTCTTGTGCTAAGAAAATGCCATTTCGCCCATAATCATTACCGTTATAAAACATAAAGTGTTGACCTTCATGTTTGACGACAGCTGCGTATTCAATCATGTCTGAATCCCCGCTGTTCTGGGTTGGCGCTATTCCAGCAAACTCATCCATGCGATGCCAGTTTGTTCCATCCTCAGATTCTGCGTATCCCAAACGATACGCGTCCCCTTTGAACGCAAACCACATTTTCCACACATTGTCCTCAAAAATGACATATGGGCGAGCCAGGGCATTTTCTTTAGGACCTGCATAATCTATACAAACGTGCCCATCACGCGTCCACGTTTTTCCATCCTGAGATCGCGCCAACTTAATATTATAACGCGGAAGGTCCTTATGCACCCACTCGGTGCCAGAAACATAATACATACGCCATTCATCCGGAGCTTTTACAACGTACGGCGCAGTATTGAGGTATGGATCTGTGGGGCAGCGTTCTATTATCGGGGCACGAGACCAGCGATCAAAGTTCTGTCCGCCATCGCCACTGATCGCTAATCCGCCGAAAAGGTTCATTCGAACGGTTGAACCAGGATTCCAACCAATATAGTAGAGGCGGGTTTCACCCTCCGATTGAACGACGCACGATGGCGTAACGCCATTGTCATCGAAGCACCCCAACAAGCCCGGGGACAGCACCGGCTCAGGACTAAAATCAACAATTGTATCCGGTGCGGCAAGATCAAGAATGGCCCAGCCAATATGGGATTGGTTGTCAGAATTACGGCCCGAAAAGTATATCTTTACAAGCCCATCACTGAGCGTCTCAGGTGTCGGAATCATTGCGTGAGAACGCATCCACCATAACTCCGGCCGCGGTTTTATAACAATGCCACGCTTCGACCATTTGATCGCATTTTTTAAAAGTCCCATGAGCCAGCCTCCCTCATATTTTGAAGTATTGTCGCTTCAAAGCCCGTGCTCTTCGATCATCTGGAGCGAGCATCTGACTGGATTCACTGAGCACAACAGATCCGCCTTCCAAATTTTGCGTAACGGAAGCCCCCATGCCGACGAAGCACTCATCGCCCAAAACTGTAAAATCTTTGAGTGTCGAATTCACCCCAAGAAAACACCCTTCGCCAATTTCGACATGACCACAAATTACGACGTGTGAAGAGACATAGGTATGGTCCCCGATTATCGAACCATGCCCTAGGTGGTTGCCGCTCCAGATCATAACATTACTACCAATATTGACAGTTGGTTGGATGGTTTGGTTTTCCAAAATAAAGCAATTGTCTCCGATGACAATATCTGGCCACGTCACTGAACGTGAGCAAATATAGGAAGCCAGAGTATACCCTGCGGATTTTGCCTGATTGTACTTCTCTCGCCTTAATCGATTGAGTTTTTGGTAAGAAAGAGCAACAAACATCTCGTAGGTTTCGGGGGGATATTGTTCTACCACCTCACTGAACGGAACAAGCGGTTTCCCTTCAAATGTAGCCGCATTGACAAACGCGTCATCAACCGTAAAGGCGCAAACGCTATACGCACTATCATGCTCAAAATAATATCGAGCCAAGCGCGCGATTTCAGCACTGCCAAAAATTATGAGTTTCTTGACCATTATGTTGATTATGCTCCCACTCGGTTTAACTTACCCAGTAGACCGTCAACCCTAACGAAAAACAATCATCCGCGCAGACGACCTTCGCAATTTAGAGAACGCCCCCTGTGCTATTTAATCAAGCCCCAACTCATCCGCGTTCCCCGCTCAACATCACGCCTCACGCGCATCCCGAGAACGGCATCACGATGAATAACAGGCAAACCATATCCAGGCCTAATAGAGCGCAAATTCTCGGGAGTAAGAATCTCGCCTTTTTTCATGTCTTTCACAATATACAAAGAACGCCTGGATAGAAAGCTATCCTCGCTGCCGACTGTCCCATAATGGATTTCACCGCGTGCACGCCATGCAACGTTAACTTCCTTTACAAGACTTCTAAATTCGTCCGGCTCCATTGAAAAGGATGCATCAACCCCCCCTTCTTCGCGAGATGTTGTAAAGTGCTTTTCTATTACAGTAGCGCCAAGGGCGATACCTGCGACCGCAACCCCAATACCCATCGAGTGATCAGACAAACCAATCTCGCACCCGAGGAAGTCACGCATATGCGGAATCGTTACCAGATTCGCGTCACTCGGGTCAGCTGGATATGCGGCCGTGCACTTCAATAAAATCAGATTTTCACAGCCGTATTTTCTCAAAGTACCGACCATCTCCCCTAAATCCGAAATAGTCGCCATGCCGGTCGAAACGATCACAGGCTTACCCGTTTCCGCCACTTTTCGCAGCAGATGGATATCCGTATTTTCAGTCGACCCTATTTTGTAACAAGGGCAATTAATGCCTTCGAGAAAATCAACCGCCGATTCATCAAATGGACTGCTGAAACAGGTCAGTCCCAATTTTTTGCAGCGCTGAAAAATTTGCGCGTGCCATTCCCATGGGGTATGGGCTTTCTGATAAAGCTCATACATTGAAAGGCCGCTCCACAAGCTCCCAGGGTTTCCCAAGTAAAAATCACCATCTTTTTTGTCGATGGTTAGCGTGTCGGCTGTGTAAGTTTGCAACTTAACGGCATGGGCACCGGCTGAAGCCGCAGCCTCAACAATCTGCAGAGCCTTTTCCAACGATTGATTATGATTGCCCGACATCTCAGCAACGACAAAAGGCTCATGATCCAGACCGATCTCCCAACCATCTATATTAATCGACTTACTCACTACACTTGCCCCATCAAACACTCATTTCTATTGCAACAAACTGAAAATGGATTCAGTCACGCGTTTCGTTCCCAACCCATCAACCAGTTTTCGCCCATTTTCCGATTGCCGCCGCCGCAATTTTTGATTATCGAGCAAGACTAACATACTCTCCATCAGTCTCTTTTCCGAGACATCATCTGCCACGCCCAAATCCATAGCGCTTCCAATTTCAGAGAAAGCTTGATTGACGTCATAGTGGCTAGCGTCAATTGACAGCAATATCGCAGGAGTTCCCGTGACCGCAAGCTCGTATTTTGTCAGGCCGGATGTCGAAATGGCGATATCGCACCACATCATTTCGTTTGCTAAATGGCTCAAATTTTCAATGACTTTGACGTCATGAGGTAACCTTAGGGCATCTTTATGTATTTCGTCCCGATATACAGAAGAAAACCCAGAGCTAACAATCACCCGAACCTCAAGAGTTCGCTTCGGACATAAGGCCAGAGAAGCTAGAACTTTTCGTGTGACGCCTGTTGGATCTGAACCTCCACACGTCACGAGAACTCTATGCGCATGTAACTTAATTTCCTTGACGCCAACGCTGCTATATGCGGCGTCAAACATAAAATACTGCGGTCCCAGCAACACCTTATACGGCACATCCCGGTCCTCTGTATCTTCACCAGCATAAGGGGACACGATCATGCGGCCTGTTATCGCGTTGAGGTTCTGACGTAATGACTGGACGCCGAAGGCATCAATGATCACGTGCTCAAACTGGTTTCCCAATACACGAAGGTACAGCTCCAACCCGTCGGGTTTATTTAGGGCAACACCATGCGCAATATCGGATACGACACAACGGATTGTCTTTGGAATATCATTAGCGATTGATGCTGCTTGCTCGTTAAAGCTAGCCGCACATGAGATTCTCATGCAATCAAAGCCCTTGTCCTGAACCTGCTTTATTGCACAATCGTCTCCTGCAACAAGGAAAATAGGAACCTCACCCTTATCTCTAAGGCTCTCTGCAAGGATCAAGCATCGCTTCAAATGCCCGTACCCGACTTTTTCAAAAGCATCAACGCGGATGAGGATTTTGTTCATGTCTCGAGATAACACCTAGTTCAATCGCTTAAATCCACCATGACACACAGGACCGTTAAGCAAATCACTAACATTCCGGCCATCTTCACATTGACGAATAAGGTCGAAAATCGGATTAAGGGCTTCAAAATAACCCTCTATGATATCATTGCTATGTTTCGTACTGGCATAAAATACATTTGACGCTAAATAACCCTTAGCGAGCATTTCCTGAGTAATCAGCGTTTTGTACTCAAGCGCCTTTGGACCATCAAAACCAAAACTACCAATCGCTGGCAATCCGTTAACCCGTAATTTCAGGCCATGCTGCTTAGCTAGAGACGTCCAGCCTAGTGCAACTTGGCCTCCAATATTAGTAACCGCTTCCCACGACTTTTCACGTTCCATTACTTCCAGCGTTTTCAATGCCGCCGTTGGTCCGATGCGTTCAGTCCAGAACGTGCTGCTGACAAAAGTTCTCTGAGTGGCCTCCATCACTTCTTGTCGACCAATGATGGCTGTAATGGCGTAACCATTACCAAGCGCCTTGCCAAACACCGCCATATCTGGTTCAACGCCATGCATTTTGTGAAGACCGCCAAAGCTTTGGCGAAATCCAGACGTGCATTCATCAAAGATCAGCAGAATGTTGTTGTCCGTTGCAAGTTTTCGGACTTTTTCCAAAAAGCCTTTTTTCGGTCCTAAATTCCGAGATACTTCCATCTTAATCACGCCAACTTCGTGATTGCGAACAATGTCTTCCAGTTCTGTAAACTCATTATAGCGAAAGGGCAAAACGCTGCCACTCAGGTTTTGCGGAACGCCACAAGGCTCCAGGCCAGGAAGCAAATGACCTTCAAGGTTTTTTTCATCGGCCAGATTGGCGGCAAGATACCAATCATGCCAGCCGTGATACCCACAAATTGCAACTTTATCTCGTCCGGACGCAGCCCGAGCAATCCGGATGGCAATCGCATTCGCTTCTCCGCCCGTTCTTGCAAACCTCACCATATCGGCCCATGGGTGCATATCAACGAGTCGCTCGGCCAAATAGACTTCTTCCGGGCAATTTAGGGTGGACATATTGCCCGCATCGACAACCTTATGGACCGCTTCGTTAACCTCAGGATGGTTGTAACCCAAAGTATTTGTGCCAACGCCCATAATAGACATGTCGATGTACTCATTGCCATCAAGATCCCAGACCCTGCATCCATCGGCCCTGCTATAATAGGCGGGCCACTGGTCCGGCAAAAACATTTCAGCACGCTTCGACAGTAGCATATTCCCGCCTGGGATGATTTGCTTAGCGCGGCTCCACAACTTGCTTCCTGAGTTCATATCGATTGTTCCATTAGGCCATAACTTACCAAAGTTGCATTGCTCCCCCCCCCCCAACAAGAAGGGTTTATAAGGTTTTCATCATATACCGCTAAATTTTCAGGGGGCATAGGAATACCTCCTCTTTCTGACAGAATGTTAGCCTTTAACTGTTCAGCACTATCAACACCGATGATCACCCTGTCGATTTCCGGTTGCGACATCACAAAAGTTAAGGCTGCTTGGTATGGGGTAACCTGATGTTTCAGAACCCAGTCTCGCCAATCTGTCCACAAGTCCTGCCATGGATTGAATTGAGCTGGGCGAGTTGCATCATCCATCAACAACACCCCCTGTAAAAACACCGACCGAGCATGAAATTCCACGCCGCAGCGGTGCATTTTTTGCAGCCACCCCGTCTGTGAAATTCGCCGGTCAACAACGCTAAAAGGACCCTGGACCAAATCAGGGCGGTAATCTTTCCAGAGGGAAGCAAGTTGGTCGGGTGAGTATATTGAAAAACCTATTTTTTCAACCAGGTGTTCTTCTTTAAGTTCTGTAAGCGTCTGAAATATTGTATCCCCACCTGGCTCCAACAATTGCATCGGTTTATGAAGTAACAGCCCCTTCACATGGTTCACTTTCAAACGCTTGAGAGAACCCTCAAACGCACTCCTAATCCAACCCTTTATATCGGGGCAATTTTCAGGAACACCCTCAATTTTTGTCACGACATCCCACTCAGCAACGCCCACGTCACCTAACACTTCCTCACTGGCGCCATAACCTGTCGCCGTATCAAGAGTCTGCATGCCCGCCGCCCGGGCCAGCTTGACAATATTAGCAACTTCCTTGCGTGAAACGGCTTTTCCTTTATTTGCAATACCGTAAGGAAATCCAAATTGGACCGTACCCAAGGCAATACGTCCGCAATAGCTGTGACTAGACGTGTACCGTAGTTTCATCCGAAGTGCATTTCGCTTGGCATCTCGTCTATAAACGACAAAATTAGCCTTCCGGTACGCCCTCATTGCCGGATGGTTATCGCAACTTACACCAAGAGTGATTTCTTGAATTCCCAACGCATCGTTAAGGTATTTAGATGCTGCGGCAAGTATCTCCGATGCCACCCCCCGGCCACGCCATTGCTTCTCGCCAATCAGAATCCCCATCTCTGTCGTTTTGCTGGTGCGATCAATTGGTTCAAACTTTATGTTTCCAATATGAACCCCCGTATGACGCACAAACACCCCGAGAAACAAAACATCTTTCCGGCCAATTCTAGCTTCTAGATATGTTCGAACGGATTCAATATCATGATGCCGTAGTTGTGCCTCACTAATAAAGCGCGATGTTTCTTCTTCATTTAGCCATTGGACGTATTGATCGGTCACATCCTCTTGACGGAGGGGGCGTAGGGCAAAGCGGTCCGATGTAATAAGGTTTTCTTGCATTTTCGATTCAATTTTGTTTGGGTCGGCTATGATAGCTCTGTTTACAGAGCGAGTGTCTTGATGCGCGCACCGCCAGCCGCCAACTTTGTCAATCCGTAAGCACTTTGACAAGGACTTCAATAACACGATCTTGATCGGAATCCGTTAACCCAGAATACAACGGCAGGGTAATAGCTGAACATCCATGGGCCTCGGCCTCAGGGAACATGCCTTCTGAAAAACCTTGTTCACGATAATAAGGCTGCAAATGTACTGGGATGTAGTGAAGATTGACACCAATACCATGCTGGAGAAGTTCGTCAAACATCTGTCGGTGTGTTTTGGCCGCATCCCCCAGCCTCGGGCGCACGACGTACAAGTGAAAAGCCGACCTGTTCTCAGATAAAACCGTAGGTAATTCTATTGGTAACCCTCTCAGGGCAACGTTATACTGGTTCGCCAAGTTGTTACGACGGTCAATATACTCATCCAATCGAGACAGCTGACTACAACCAAGGGCCGCTTGAATGTCGGTCATTCGATAATTCAAACCGAGCATTTGTTGTTCATAGTACCAAGGAGCCGCGTCCTTGCCCTGAAACTGAAAGCTCGTTGCATCTCGTGAGATGCCATGGCTGCGCAGTTGTCTCATTCTTTTAGCCAACGCTTCATCATTTGTCAGCGCCATGCCACCTTCGCCCGTGGTGATGATTTTTACGGGGTGAAAACTAAACACGGTAATATCGGACCAACGACAACTTCCAACCACTTCACCATTGTGCGAGGCCCCGATGGCGTGAGACGCATCTTCTAGTACGTAAAAGCCGTATTCTTTCGCCAACCCCCAGATCGCCTCCTGCTCGGTAGGCTGCCCAGAGAAGTGTACAGGAACCAATACCTTTGGTAGACAGCCATCTTCCTTGGCCCGCGCAAGCTTCTCTCTTAGCTGAATTAGACTGATGTTCCAAGTCAGGGGGTCGATGTCGACGAAATCCACTTTTGCGCCGCAATATCGACCGCAATTCGCTGAGGCGACAAAAGTATTTGGTACGGTCCAAAGAATATCATCGGCACCCAATCCCATTGCCATACAGGCAATGTGCAGGGCCGAAGTGGCGCTGTTCACCGCCACAGCGCATTTGGAGTTCACTCGAGAAGCGACAGCCTGCTCAAAACGAGGAACCACCGGTCCTTGAGTAAGGAAATCTGAACGCAAAACTTCCTCTACCGCGAGAATGTCGGCTTGGGTAATGTCCTGTCGTCCATAAGGTATCATCAAATGCCAGCTTGTTTGTTGAAAGCAATAATTTCTTCAATGGAAAGAAAGTGCGAATTTGCGCCCGAATTGTATTCAACTCCCTGTTCAACCAGCAACCCTGTTTCTCCACTTTTGTTTACCGTGAAATCAATGTTTCTTGTGAACTGAATTGTCGGCATGATAACGAAGTGATCATTGAATTCCAGCGTCAAATGAGAATCATCAGCCGGGCACATGATCTCATGCAATTTTTCGCCAGGGCGAATACCTATGGTTTTTTGCGGCAAATCAGGGGCCATCGCTGTCGCCAGGTCAACAATTCTCACAGAGGGAATCTTGGGGACAAATATTTCTCCCCCATGCATGCGCTCTAAATTCTCCAGCACAAAATCAACACCCAGCTGCAGGGATATCCAGAACCGGGTCATCCGTGGATCGGTAATGGGAAGATGGTCTGAGCCTTCTTCTATAAGCTTCTTAAAGTAAGGCCCAACGGACCCACGCGAGCCGAGCACATTTCCGTATCGGACAACCGCAAACTTTGTCTCATTCCAGCCTGCGACATTGTTAGCGGCAATAAACAACTTATCAGAAGCAAGTTTCGTAGCGCCGTACAGGTTAATCGGGTTTGCCGCCTTGTCGGTAGATAGGGCAATGACTTTATTTACGTTATTTTGCAGCGCCGCGTGAATAACGTTCTCTGCCCCGTGGATGTTGGTTTTGATACATTCCATTGGATTGTATTCTGCGGCGGGAACTTGCTTCAACGCTGCGGCATGAATGACAATATCCACTCCATTCATGGCCTGCACCAAGCGCTCGCGGTCACGAACATCTCCGATAAAATAGCGCATAGGCTCTTGATTGAAGTCCTGCTGCATCTCGAACTGCTTCAGTTCGTCGCGAGAATAAACAATCAACCTTTTCGGCTGATAGCGCTCTAGAATGGTCCGAATGTATCGCTTTCCAAAAGAACCTGTCCCCCCAGTGATGAGGATTGATTTATCGTCAAACATGCTTTCACGTTGCCTATCAGATTGTTCTTAAATTTCACTAATGGTCACCATCGAAAGTGGTCACCGTCATTATTGCCTTACTGAAGCAAGCTAGCTGGTTTCACCCGAAAGAGCCATCTGTTGAAAACTCGGACTGGATTTAAGCAGCTGCTCATACGTACCTTGGGCCACTATCTTCCCCTGTTCAAGTTCCACGATAATATCACAGCCCCTTACTGTGCTGAGTCGGTGAGCAATAAATAATATCGTAAGGTCCGGGTTGAGCTCTTCAATAGCCGCCATCACAGACTGCTCGGTGCTGTTGTCAAGCGCACTGGTGGCTTCGTCAAAGACCAATACATCAGCTTGTTTATAGAAGGCCCGCGCAATGCCTATTCGCTGACGCTGCCCGCCTGAAAGGCGGTTTCCACGTTCCCCAACAAAAGCATCATAGCCTTCGCTCCCACTTTCAATAAAGTCCGCCATTTGCGCTTGTCGCGCCGCTTGGCGCACGCGGTCCATATCAATATCTTGACGTGGAACCCCAAAGGCAATGTTTTCCGCCAATGAACTGTCAGCCAGATAAATGCTCTGCGGCACATGGGCGATATTTCTCTGCCATTGCCGAACGAGCTCCGCCGTTAAGGGCGCGCCATCAATTAAAAGCTCACCAGAGGTCGGTTCAAGCAGGCCCATCAACAGATCCAAGGTGGAGCTCTTTCCACTGCCTGTACTGCCAACAAAACCTATACGCTTGCCCTTGGGAATGGTGAGATCAAGTCCATCCAAAACCCAGGGTGTTTCGCAGGAATAGCGAAACCGTACATTGTTGAAATGGACAGCGTTCGTGAATTTCAGGGGGGCTACAGGAAGGTTAAGGTTTTCAAACGGCAATGGCTGATCCAACAGATTAATTGCATCGTTCAAAGAAGCGTGATTGCCAAGAATGACCGACCACGAATTGTAGCTCTGCTGTAAAGCGGGAAGCAGACGTTGCGCGCCAAGCGCCAAAGCACCGAGGATCGGCATGGCTGGGGCTATTCCGTTGGGTTGGAGGCTCAGCCCATAGGCCAATGCTGCAATCAACACCATGCCCAACGCCTCCATAACGTATCGTGGACTGCCCCCGATGAATATGTTGTTTCCCTGCGCCCGTCGCAATGGCAGGTCTGCATTTCTGTAAATGTCACAATAGGCCGGTTGAGTTCCATCAAGCAAAACATCGCGAATACCGCCTAAACCTTCATTCAAGGCTTTAAGGACGTTAATCTGCTCGTCAGCAATTTTCTGGCCGTTGATCCGCAATTTTCGGCGCGCAATCCACGTAATGACAGCATAACTACTGCCAAAGCCCCCAATTGCCGCCAAAGCCACAATGGGATCAATGGCGATCAAAGCGATTGTTATCGTTACTAACAACACACTTGAACTCATCAACGTCATGGTTTGAGACAACATATTGGCGGCACTACCAACCTTACCTAATATCCCACTGATCACTTCGCTGCTATTACGCGAAAGATGAACATGATACGGCTGGTACAGTGTGCTTCGGTAGACCTTAATGCTGAGATCCGCGCCGCAGACAAATGTGAGCCGTGTGCTTGCCCACATAAACAACAAACGAATGCCGCCCGCGCTCAACGCCGCTACCATAAACAGGATGGTAAGAGGCAAAACCAGATCATCCGCTGAAGCAACATCCAACACTGCCGCCCCCTTAGCGACAATCGGATGACTAAACACAGCTTCGGGTGTAATCATAATACCAAGAAAAGGAACCACAGCACCCAAGCTTACGATTTCAGCAAACGCACTTAGCACCATCAAAATCACAAGCAAGGCAAATTGATATTGACGGCGACGACTAAGGTGTTTCCATAGACGCCAAAGCAAATTGGGAATACTTGGGGTTGGGAGATTCGCACTCACACACAAGTTCCTATAAATATTTTTAGCACTCATACATCCTGTAAATATAGCTTTTCAGCAGGGACTAGAACCTTGTACTCCCCATAGGCATCCAAGGCACGTAAAAAAACTGCCGTACATGCCTACATGGAGTCGGTTTCATATTCTTCCCTCCCTATTCATGCATCCTAGGATCAGAACTCATTTACTTTTAAGTGGTTCAATAGCTTGAAACTCAACGGAGAGGTTTTCGGGCTGTGAAGAGCATTTTTTGGCTTTCGAACGAACAGTTTTCACTCATTCAGCCGCATCTACCTTGCCGTGCCGCAGGCAAGCGGCCCGTGGATGATCGGCGTATTATCAGTGGCATCATCCATGTGCTGCAATCGGGTTGCCGCTGGCGGGATTGCCCACCGGATTACGGTCCATCGACGACTGAGCTACTCTCCAATCGTTAGACAGATTCAGTGATTATTTAAGCTACAGTCTGGGGCTTCTGGCCGATTGCTCCATTGGTTTGTTTTATGCCGCTAAGTCTGTTGCCCGGAGGACTGGGCGTAAGCCCGGGCCGGAGGGCAACAGACCGTTTCGATATATCAGAACCGGCGTCTGCCCGCTATGGGTGCTGTGAGGCCGGCGGTGATTGTAGAAGTCGATCCACCGCCCGATTCCGGCCCGGGCGTTGTGCCCGCCAGTGAAAGCGTGCAAGAAGACACACTCGTATTTGAGGGATCTCCACAGCCGCTCGATAAAGATGTTGTCGAGGAACCTGCCCTTGCCATCCATGGAGATACGCACCCCGGCTTGCTTCAGGCGGTGCGTCCATGCCCACGATGTGAACTGGCTGCCCTGGTCGGTGTTGAAGGTTTCTGGGCTGCCATACCGGTCCAAGGCGTCATCCAGCGCATCGACGCAGAACTGCTGACGTGCGACCCAATTTCTCCTCCAATTTAAAGTAGAGTCCATCACCTAAATTGAGGAGATGGATATGAAGCGTTCACGTTTCACAGAAGAACAGATCATCGGGATATTGCGCGAGCAAGAATCTGGTCAGAAGACAGCGGATATTTGCCGCCGCCACGGCGTCAGCGCGGCGACGTTTTATAAGTGGAAGTCCAAGTTTGGCGGCATGGAGGTTTCCGACGCCAAACGGCTGAAGGTGCTGGAGGCTGAGAACAATCGCCTCAAGAAGCTGTTGGCCGAGACGGTGCTGGACAACGCCATGCTCAAGGACATCAATTCAAAAAAGTGGTGACGCCCGTCGCCAGTCGAGAGGCCGTCGCTTACCTCTGCAAGGAATATGAGGTGAGCGAACGGCGGGCGTGGCGGACGTAAACGTGCCCTTGGCACGCGAGCACCAATGCTGTTGCCCCAGGGGCCGAACCAGCGTTGGTCTCTGGATTTTGTGTCGGACGCCCTGGACGATGGGCGGCGGTTCCGCATTTTGTGTGTCGTCGATGACTTCACGCGCGAATGCATCGGGTTGGTCGCGGACACGTCCCTATCGGGCCTGCGGGTGGCACGAGAACTGGATGCGATCATCATGAGACGAAGAAGGCCGCGCATGGTGGTCAGCGAAAACGGCACCGAACTGACCTCCATTGCAATCCTCAAATGGTCACAGGACCGGCGGGTCGAGTGGCATTACACCCAGCCCGGCAAACCGACGCAGAATGCTTTCGTAGAAAGCTTTAATGGGCGGCTACGGGATGAATGCCTGAACGAGACGCTGTTCTCGACAGTGAGGCACGCCAGAGCCGTGCTGGCAGCCTGGAAGCATGACTACAATCACGTCCGCCCACATTCCGCTCATGATGGAGCAACACCAGCCGAGTTTGCCGAAAAAGCCGATATGGGACATGTCCCATATCGGCTTGAACAAGCGGCCCACAAAGGGCAATGTTTTTGACCTGAACCCCATAAATTGGACTGCTTGAAGTGAGAATTTTCTCGTAATGTTTTGGCTGGCATGACGAGGAAGTATGATGAAGAAATCGAGATTCAGTGAGCAGCAAATCGCCTTCATTTTGAAGCAGGCCGACGATGGTGTCGGCATTGAGGAGGTCTGCAGGAAGGCTGGTATTTCCCAACAGACGTATTACCGCTGGCGCAAGAAGTACGCGGGTTTGATGCCTTCGGAGTTGCGTCGTCTGAAGCAACTCGAAGAGGAGAACAACCGCCTCAAGCGGATGGTCGCCGACCTGAGCCTGGATAAAGAGATGCTTCAGGACGTCATCAAACGAAAGCTCTGAGGCCTGCGAAGGCACGGGGCTTGGTCGATCATCTTCGCGGCGTTTGGCAGGTGAGCATCCGCCGGGCCTGCAAGGTGATTTTGTTGCAGAAGTCGACCTACCACTACCAGTCCCGCCGCCCATCGCAGGCCGCACTCAGGAAGCGCATGCGCGAGATTGCAGAGACCCGTGTCCGCTATGGCTATCGGCGTATCCACATTATCTTGGAACGGGAGGGTTGGCGCGTGAACCACAAGCTTGTGTACCGTCTCTATGTCGAAGAAGGCCTGCAAATCAGGAACAAACGGCCTAAACGGAAAGTTGCGGCCAAGGTTCGTGAAGATCGCAACCCGCCATCGGCGCCGAATGACGTTTGGGCCATGGACTTTCTATCGGACCAGCTTTTTGATGGTTCGAAGATCCGCATCTTGACTGTCGTGGATGCGTTCTCGAAGGTCTCACCGGCGATCGATGTACGGCAACGCTATCGAGGTTCGGATGTGGTTGAAACGTTGGAACGGGTGACGACAATTTACGGTCTGCCCAAAAGCATTCGTGTGGACAATGGGCCGGAGTTCATCTCCAAGGATCTGGATCTATGGGCTTGGAGCAAAGGCGTGACGTTGGACTTCTCGCGGCCCGGAAAACCGACGGACAATGCCTTTGTAGAATCGTTCAACGGCAAGGTCCGGGCCGAATGCATCGACCAGAATTGGTTCCTGACCCTGGACGATGCCCGTTCAAAATGCGAGGCTTATCGGAGAGAGTACAACGAAGACCGACCACACAGCGCCATCGGCAATAAGACCCCGGCGGCGTTCATGAAATCCATCGGGCAACCCAGCCGCCCGGTGACCTCATAAGCGGGAAATTCCGCTGAGAGCCGGTCCAGCGTTGGGGGCAAGGTCACTATCTCGGAAACTAGAATAAGCCAAAATCTCTCAATCTGCCTGGACCACTTTTTTCAGGGCAGGTCAGCATGACGCAAATCCTCCTGAGAGGGATCGAATCACGCTTTCGTTTCATAATTCAATACGTTGAATTGGGTTCAGACCCTAGTTTTTTGAGAATGTACATAAAAGCCACGCATATGATCACACCAGTTTAGCATAGCGCAAACCTGAGATACTATTTATCATCTAACACCACATGTACACGTGCGCACCGCCTAGTGAGATAATATGCTTTTTCAATCAGTAGAATTTATTTATATATTCTTGCCAATTGCTTGTGCAATTTACATCACATTACAAATCAACACCTTCCAGACTCCTTCAAAAATCTGGATCATTGCGGTTTCCCTAGCGTTTTATGCGTGGTGGTACCCGCCCAACTTAATTCTCATACTCATTTCCATGGGCGTAAATTATGCGTTGGGAACCGTTGTGGGCACGCCCATGTTCAGCACGCACCGCCACCAAACTCAAAAGATATTTCTGACCATTGGCGTCACCCTGAATTTGATGGGGCTGGCCTATTTTAAATATTGGTTTTTCATTGTTGAAAACGTGAGCCTAATCAACGGACACTCCTACTCCGTTTCAAAAATCGTATTACCGTTGGCGATTTCATTCTTCACGTTTCAGCAAATTGCTTTTCTGATCGACCGGTATCGCAGTCATATTTTGATGCCATCTGTCATTGATTATTTTTTTTTTGTGACATTCTTCCCACAATTAATTGCCGGTCCCATTGTGCTCGCAAAAGAAATTTTTCCGCAATTGGACAAAGTACATTGGAAAAAGCCAAGTTGGCTGGACCTCTCAACTGGCTTGACCTTGTTTACGTTGGGAGTATTCAAAAAAGTATTTTTCGGCGACAGCTTTGGTGAACTGGCCGATCTGTCATTCGGTGCCGCGACCACGGAACCTCAATTGCTAATCATTTCGTGGGTTGGCGTGCTGGCATTCAGCCTGCAAATCTATTTTGATTTCTCCGGTTATTCTGACATGGCAGTTGGCTTGGCTCGAATGATGGGCATTGCCATTCCGTTCAACTTTAATTCTCCCTATAAAGCGACCAGCATCATTGAATTTTGGCGGCGTTGGCACGTAACATTGTCCCGTTTTTTACGTGATTATCTGTATATTCCCATGGGCGGCAATCGCAGTGGCCCGGTTCGCCGTTACCTCCACCTCGCCGTGGTCATGTTGTTGGGGGGACTGTGGCATGGCGCCGGATGGGTTTTCGTCATATGGGGGGGCATTCATGGCCTCAGCTTAATCATCAACCATCTGTGGCGAAACTGGAGAAAGGCAAAGAACATTCCTGTGTTTTTTGGCGAAAAGGCACTATACGGGTTGCTCACGGCAAATGTTGTGGTGTTTGCCTGGGTTTTTTTCCGTGCCGGAAGCCTGGAAGTTGCGATCCATGTATTAGAAGGCATGAGCGGCAAAGGAGGCGTGTTGGTCCTCCCCACGCATTACGCCGGTTATTTTGGTGGTCTGACCCCCTTCCTTCACAGCGCTGGCGTTGAGTTTGCCTACACTGCAGATACCCTCTACTTCAACCAATTGAAAACATTTGCGCTGATCCCTGTCGGGATACTGGTTGTCGTGTTCTTGCCGAATTCACAAGAATATCTCAGGCGATATTTGGATGGTGGCGAGACAGCTTCTCATTTACACAGACATGATAAACCGCTGCCTAACGTGCTGCAAAAACTGATGAGTTTGTTGGTCTGGAGGCCAAATGCAATATGGGGATCGGCCTGTGCCGCCGCTCTCATTTGGGTCACATTACAGGCATACACGGTCAAATCTTTCGTATATTTTGAATTCTAATGAATGACACAAATCCTCACTACAAAGAAGAATCTATGGGAAAAAGCTTTGTTCTCTTTTTCTGCGCCCCTGTGCTGACACTTTTTTTTGCGATTATGGGGCTAAATATCATTGTCGATCCCCTTGCCCTATTCAGCGATCCACAGCCCAACGATATCTTGGCTGAAAAACCTTTTCGCAGCATTCCCGAACATTTGACCCTGCCCCTTACCATTCGCAATGCGAATGCCATCGGGACTTTGATCGTCGGCTCATCCACCTCCCGGCAACTTCTCGAGACCCCAGGAAATCGCATCAGAGCATCCAAAACCGACCGCAGGTTGTTTCCCAATGACCCGATTTTTAACGCTGCACTGGGAGGCGGCACGGTTCATATGGCCTTAGATGTGATCCGCCACGCCCTAGCCTTTCATGACATCAAAGAAATCGTTTACGTTCTTAACTTTGACGGTTTAAGCGCAAAACGAAACATCTCGGAGAATTATCATTCTGAAAATTATGATGGGCGGGCAGGCGGACAATCGTACGCAAGGATACTACCGTTTTTGTGGAACGCAGACACAGCCTTGGATTCCTTAAAAACGCTTGTTTTAAATTCCCCATTGGATTCAAAGCCGCTGGGGATTGCAAAAGCGGACACCTTGTCCATACGAAAGAGATGGCTACGCAATACCCGCGACTATATGTACGTCGGACTTTACGCTGACTTTGTCATGACTTCGGCCGAAACAGATGCTATCAACGACATGATATCTTTGGCAAAATCCAAAGATATCAAATTCACTGTCATGGCGTCGCCAATACACCCAATTCAGATGGAGATGATATATCAAGCCAACGTTTTTGGCGCATATGCAAAACATCTTCGTGTGATATCGGATATCGCACAAACCAATGGTATAGACTTCATCGCCTTTGATATTTATGCCTCGCCATTCTCAGACAATTACATCGATGTTGACGAACAAAGCCTTCCCAAAGATGCCCCTCTCTATTGGGATGGCGTACATTTTTCTCCGGGCATTGGTATCGAGATGGTTAAATTTATGAAAAGTGGCAAAAGCATCTATGGCGACAGTTTTGGCATTCACCTCACAAACAGCAATGTGGATTCATACGTAAAGACTTTGGTGCACAAAAGAGACCTGTATTTACGAAACAACGAATATGTGCGTGAGTTTATCGAGGACGCTTTAAAAACTAATCCTCGTCTAAACTGAGTACACTGAGGTTTGAATCGGCTCACCCGAACTACTGTGTAACGTCTAACACCATGAAATCGTACGTGCATGACTGATCATCTCCCCAAGGTTGCCTTTCTTTTCAAAGAAGGACGTAAGAACAAAGTCAGAAACGATGTGGGATCATATCCGACTGAATTTTTTTATGGTTACGCACAACTCAAGGCCACCAACGAAGGGGTATCGCTTATTGAAGAACAAGACCTCCTTGGCAGTCAGTCGCCAAATTTTGTTTGGCGCCTGATCAATCACCTCACGTATGGCGGATTTGGCCTTAATGCCTGGGCCTTAAAGGCCATATTCACAACCCAATCCCGGGCGATGCTCAATCAATTCGATGTGATCATTACCACATCAAATATTTTTGCCGTCGTACTTGGTGCTGCGCAACATTTCGGATTGCTAAAACCCCAGGTCGTCAGCTTCGTCATGGGGGTCATAACCCCGGACATGCCGTTTTGGAGGCGTCAATCCATCCTATGGGCGCTCAAGGGAACACGCATCCTGACCATTTCAAAGGGCGAGCAAGCATATCTCCAGAAATTGGGGAGGGGACGCATCAATTGCCACTACCTTCCCTTCGGCGTGGATGCGGAGTTCTGGACCCCTCTTGCCAGCATGCACGACAGCCATGAGCTTACTGAACCGTACGTTCTCAGCATTGGCAATGATCGTTTTCGTGATTATCAAACGTTGGTCGCGTCTTGGAAGCCTCATTTTCCCTTGCTTAAGATCATCACGAAGCTTCCCGTTGATCACGCAGCGCAAAACATCGAGGTGATCGAAGGTGATATGTGGAAGCAAACTTTTTCCGATGCCGAAATTCGATCGCTTATGCAGAAGGCTCTATTTGTGGTGATCCCATTGCACAAAACAATCCAACCATCGGGGCAAAGCGCGACCCTACAAGCAATGGCCTGCGGAAAAACTGTCGTCCTTTCCAATATTGAGGGCCTTTGGGATAGGAGCCTGATGGTGAACGAGGAAAGCTGTTGGCTTGTGGAACCTGAATCGGTCGATGATTTGACCAGCGCGGTTTCAAGATTGCTTGAACACACAATGAAAACAAAGGACATTGGTATCCATGCGCGCACTGTAGTTACACAGCATCTCAACACGGAAATACTCGCAAATTCACTTCGTGACCACCTAGCACAAGTCGTCAAAAATGAAAAATGAGGTTTTGCAAAACCTAAATCGACGTCTCAGCGTGAGGTGCCCCCAGATTTGTAGACACCTTCTTGACTAAATTTGAGGCAAAGAGGCCATCATGGGCAAAGGTAATTTCAGCGACGATTTCAAACGCAACCGAGTAACGAAACGCCCTCACTTAATCTCCCATCTTACAGCCTGATTAAGCTCTATAGCGCTGGGATTTCTTGTCTCGATTGAAGCCTCATAACATTGACCTTAGGCGCAGCTTTTCCGCCGTATCGCCCACCTAGCCCCCTGGTACTGCCAAAGCCGAAAAAGAACCTGTAGATAAAGGTCGTCGCTGTAATGTATCTTAAGCTAGAATTTCGCACCGTCTGGCATCGCGACAATCGCTTAAATAGGCGGCGCGCAAAACGGTGGAGAAACATTTCTCCATCGCGCACATGAACGACGCCTTGGAAGCCATGATCCGTCAACAAGCCTAAAAGTTGCAAGAGCCTCACCCTTTGCTTTTTAACTCACCAGAGTTCCTGCTGCTCTTCCTGCCCATCGTGTTGGTGGGCTTTTACCTGTTGAACCGTTCGGCCAATGCGCGCATTGGCGCCGGGTTTTTGGTTCTGGCGTCGCTGTTTTTCTATGGTTGGTGGGAACCGGTTTATCTGGTGCTCATCATAGCGTCGATCATCTTCAACTTTGCAATGGCCCGCGCCATATCAGCACGCCCCCACCCCAGTCGCGTCGCAAGACCTCTGCTGATCATCGGCATTTCCGCCAACCTGGGCGCGTTGGGATTTTTCAAGTACGCCAACTTTTTCATCGACACGGTGAGCAGCTTTAGCGGCACATCGTTCGACAGTATTACCATCATCTTGCCCCTGGCAATTTCGTTCTACACGTTCCAGCAGATCACCTTTTTGGTCGATGTCTATCGCAACAAAGCTGATGAAACCGACTTCCTGACCTACTGTTTGTTCGTGACCTTTTTTCCCCAACTGATCGCTGGTCCCATCGTTCACCACGGCGAAATGATGGGACAGTTCAAAAAGATCAAGGCCCATAGCGCACAAATCTGGGACAACTTGGCTGTCGGTTTGGCGATCATTGCGCTGGGTTTATTTAAAAAAGTGGTGCTAGCGGAAAAAATGGCCTTTTGGTCAGACCGCGTTTTCAACACCGTGCAAATGGGTGGCGAGGTTTCCTTTGTCGATGCCTGGGTCGGCGTTATTTGCTTCACCTTGCAAATTTATTTCGATTTTTCCGGTTATTCGGACATGGCCATCGGTTTGGCGCGATTGTTCGGCATTCGCTTACCGCTCAATTTCGCGTCGCCTTACAAGGCCGCCAACATTGTCGATTTCTGGCGGCGCTGGCACATCACCTTGTCGCGTTTTTTGCGCGACTATATCTACTTCCCACTGGGCGGAAATCGCAAAGGCCCCGTGCTTCGCTACGTCAACCTGATGATCGTCATGGGTTTGGGCGGCTTGTGGCACGGCGCGGGCTGGCCGTTCGTGATCTGGGGCTTGCTGCACGGCGTGTATCTGTCGCTCAATCACTTTTGGTGGGCGATCATCGGTCACGGTGATGAGCATGAGGGACGGCGCGTCAGTTTGGTGCGCCGGGGGGTCGGCGTTGCGATGACATTTTTCGCCGTAGCCCTCGCCTGGGTGCTATTTCGCGCCCAAACGTTGGACGATGCCGTCACCATCTACAAAGGCTTGTTCGCGTTCAACGGCATCGTCTTGCCCGGCCATTACCAATTAGTGCTGGGTAGGTTCGCCGACACGGCTGCACACATCGGCGTAAGCTTCGGCGCGCTGCCTTTATATGGCGGCGGCATGCAGATTGTGTGGATCATCGGCGTTTTGGCGGTGGTGTGGTTCTTCCCCAGCACCCAAGAAATCATGAGCAAGTTTGAACCGGCACTGGATTACGACAAGAAGAAACGTCCCGCGCGGGTTTTCGGCGTCGTCGCCCCCAAATGGCGCCCCTCCGCCACGCTGGGCGTACTCAGCGGTGGGGTATGTTTGTTTTTGGTGATCGAACTTTTGCAAGGGCAGTCGGGTGAATTCATCTACTTCCAATTCTAAGCGGTTCTTCATTGCATTTACGGTGACGTTCGTGGTGGGCGTCTTCGCGTTTGTGCTCGGCAGCGAGATGATCGTACGCACCATTGCCGCGCCCAAAAGTGAATTCGACGCCCTGCGAGCCCGCCTGCACTCCAGCGAAGCCTCATATGGCGCGTTCGCCGATTCACGCGGCGCCAACGGTCTTCGTCCACGTTCGAGTTTTGAGAACTTCTCCATGGCCGGTGACAACCTCCTCACCATTGTCGAAAAAGCCAAATTCTTCGCCCGTTCTGGCGGCGTGAAAGGCATCATCGTTCAAGCCGATCCGCATCACTTCGCCAGCTACCGCTTAAACCGTGACCAAACCCAGTTGCGCGATGACCTATTCAGCCTTGAGTACGCATGGCTGCAATTCATGCGCCCGGTCTATCGCCAGTACCTTTTGGAATATTGGCAGGCGCTCATTGAACACAGTCTATCTCCCCCCCCCGTGACACGCGCACCGCACGCCATCACACGGTTCAGCGCCTTGTCGCGCGCCAAGATGACCACCTCCGCCTCAATCCGCGCAGGACAGCAAACACCCATTGAAACCTTCAAAAACACTGAGTTCGCCCGCGCGTATCAAAGCGCCATAATCGATTTACGTCAGGCGGAAATCCGGGTTTGTCTGGTGACGTTCCCCGTCAGCTCCGCCTATCGCGAGATTTCTCAGGCCGAACCGGCCTACACTCATGCTTTGCAGTATTACAAGACACTGGCGCACGACAGCGACGCCGCGTATTTTGATTTCTCATCCGCGTTCGAAGACAGCTTGTTTTCCGACCCCGACCACCTCAACTCTGACGGCGCGCAAGCGCTCACCGACACCGCCCTGAAAAACTGTTTTGGAATAAACGGATGAAAGTCGCCATCGGCTACAAAGTGATCGAAGGCCCATGGGGCGGCGGCAACCGCTTTGTCGGGGCGCTGGCCACGGCGCTACTCGCTGCCGGTCACACGGTCGTCACCGACTTGAACGATGATGACATTGACGTCATCTTGATCATTGATCCACGCCCCCGCATTCCCAACATCCCGTTCGGCGCAGGCGAGATCTTGCGCTATCTGGCGTTTCGCAATCCGCGCGCTGTGGTCGTGCACCGCATCAACGAATGCGATGAACGCAAGAACACCCGCTCGGTGAACTTCCGTCTTCGTCTCGCCAACTACGCAGCCGATCACACCGTGTTCGTCGGTTCATGGCTGAAAGACCTTGGCGTGTGGCGCAAAGGCGACGGTCATGGCAGCAGCGTCATCCTCAACGGCGCCGACCCGGCGGTGTTCAATGCCGACGGTTACAAGCCGTGGGATGGATCGAGCCCTTTGAAGCTGGTCACACACCACTGGGGCGGCAACTGGATGAAGGGCTTTGACATCTATCGAAAGCTCGACCAGATGATGGGCGATGCGGCGTGGGCGGGCAAAATCGAATTTAGCTACATCGGCAACGTACCCAAGGGCTTCGTGTTCCAAAACGCCCAATTGTTGGCCCCGATGGATGCCGAGCATTTGGCCGGTGAGCTGCGATCCCACCATGTGTACGTGACCGGATCGATCTGCGAGCCCGGCGGCAACCACCAAAACGAAGGCGCGCTGTGCGGTTTGCCGCTGTTGTATCGAAATTCCGGCTGCATGCCCGAATACTGCGCCGGTTTTGGCGAAATGTTCGATGGCCCCGATGACTTCGAGACCGCGTTAAAGCGCATGATCGATGAGTATGATACGTGGCGCGCCCGGGTGAGCGCCTACCCTTGCACCACCGAACGCACGGTGCAGAGCTACCTCAATCTGATACAAACCCTTCACCAAGAGCGCGAAAACTTGCTACAACGTCGCAAGATATGGCGAAATCCGCTCGCGTTCCTTCTCAACCAATTTCCGTTCTGAACGGCAGGCCTGACGATGCGCAAAGACTTTATGAAAGCCGAAGACAGCCACGGCGACGATGAAACCACCTTCATCGAAAATTACTGGACCGAGGTCTGGAACCGTCAAGGCGGGCCCAAGGGCGAGATCGACAAAATCCCCACCAAGGATGAATACAAAGTCATCAAACCGTTCATGGACCAACTGCCCAAGGGTGCGCGCATCTTGGATGGCGGCTGCGGCTTGGGCGATTGGACGGCGTTTTTCACCCAGCAAGGCTATGACTGCGTCGGCCTCGACCTGTCGCGCGAAACCGTCGCCAAGCTGCACACGATCTTCCCCGATGTAACGTTCAAAGCGGGCGACATTCGCCACACCGAATTCGACGATAACTCATTCGACGCCTATTTTTCCTGGGGTGTGTTCGAGCATTTCGAAACCGGTATGCGCCCGTGCATCGACGAAGCGTACCGGGTGCTCAAACCCGGCGGGAAACTGTTCATTTCGGTACCCTACGACAACTTGCGTCATGCCTTGCGCGCGGCGGGCGATTGGTCGGAACACAAAGCCGCCCAGCGTCACGATCAACGCTTTTACCAGTGGCGTCTGACCAAGGGCGAACTGCGCGATGAGCTCAGCGCCGGGGGCTTCGACGTCGATAAAGTCGCAACCATTCACAAGCGCCAAGGGGTGCTGCGCAGCCTGCATCACGAATTCAAGCTCAATTACAGCTGGTTCTTCACCCGTGGCGCCAGCTTGGTCCTGGCCACCGTTCTGCCCGGCGGCTTGTTGGCGCACATGATCCTAGCGGTGGCGCAAAAGCCGCTTGAGACGTAAGCTCGGATACCACAAACGGATTCGGTTATGACAGCACACACAAAACGCGCCCTGATATTCGGAACCTCCGGCCAAGACGGCGCCTATTTGGCGCGAATGCTGCTGGACAAGGGCTACATGGTCTGGGGCACCTCGCGCGATGCAGAAATGACCAGCGCCGCCAACTTGGTGCGCTTGGGCGTGCGCGACCGCATCACCCTGATCTCGTCGGTGCCGTCCGACTATCACAGCGCCACCAAAGCCGTCACTCAGGCCCAGCCGGATGAGATTTATAACCTCAGCGGTCAAAGCTCGGTCGGGCTGTCGTTTGAACAACCCGCCGAAACGCTTAATTCCATCGCCCTGGGCACGCTTAATATTTTGGATGCGGTGCGCGCCACCAATCCCGACATCCGCTTTTACAACGCCAGTTCCGGCGAATGCTTCGGCGACACCGACGGCGTGCCCGCCAACGAAAAAACGGCATTCAACCCATGCAGCCCCTACGCCATCGCCAAAGCGGCGGCGTATTGGCAAGTCGCCAACTACCGTGCCGCGTATGGCCTGTATGCGTGTTCGGGGATTTTGTTCAATCACGAATCCCCCCTGCGCCCGGCGCGCTTCGTGACGCAAAAAATCATCCAAGGCGCGGTCAACGCCGCGCGCGGCGAGACCGCCAAACTGCATCTGGGCGATCTGACGATCCGTCGTGATTGGGGCTGGGCACCGGAATACGTCGACGCCATGTGGCGCATGCTGCAACAAGACACGCCCGACGATTTTGTCATCGCCACCGGCCAAAGCTATCTGTTGGAAGACTTCGTCAAGTTCGCCTACGCTCATTTCGATCTGGATTACCGCGATCATGTCGTTGCCAACGAACAGCTGTTGCGCCCGACGGAACTGATGCACGGTCTTGGCAATGCTTCCAAAGCCGCCGAGCGTCTCGACTGGCGTCCGACCAAAAACATGCCCGACGTGGTCAGCGCCATGGCCGACGCCGAAATGGCCCGCCAATCGAGCGAGGACGAAAACCTGTGAGCGGCCTAACGGATCATTTGCGCGTTCTGCGCAACACCGCCAAATGCCTGCCGACGCGCATCTTGTCGAGCGTTGGGATGAGCAAACCCACCGGTGCGCCGGTGCGCTTTATCATCGAAGACGCCAACTGGGCAATCCGCTGGGTCGGTGAAAAGATCCGCGACGAGATCAACAAGCTGCATGCTGAAACCTGCGAAGTTGGCATCACCCCGGTGGGTGCGATCGACCGCGTGGTGCACTTTGGATCCCAATACATGTGGCTGAACTGGGGTGGTGCTGCGGGGCCATCGAACAAATACGTGGTGTCGTTCTTTCACGGCAAGCACGAAGACGGCCCCGATGTGTCGCGTCACATTGATGACTTTTTAGCCTCTGTACCGAAGCTCGCGCGCATCGTCGCGTCCAACAGTTTAGTGCATGAGCGCTTGCTGTCGTGGGGGGTCGAGGCCGACAAAATCGTGCGCATTCCCATCGGCGTGAACACCAACGTGTTTGTTCCGCCAAGTGCTGAGCAACGCCACGCCGCACGCGCCAAGTTCAACATCCCCGATGACGCCATCGTCATCGGCTCGTTTCAAAAAGACGGTGTTGGCTGGGGTGATGGGATGGAACCGAAACTCATTAAAGGCCCCGACATATATATCGAGACCTTAAAAGACTTGGCAAAAGACATGCCGGTGTTCTCCATGTTGACCGGACCGGCACGCGGTTACGTCAAATCGCGACTGGACGAAGCCGGCATTCCTTACGCCCACGCCTATCCCGGCCCCCATGCCGAATTGGTCGAATGCTATCACGCGCTGGATCTGTATACCGTCAGTTCGCGCGAAGAAGGCGGCCCCATGGGTTTGATGGAAAGCATGTCCACCCACGTTCCGGTGGTTTCGACCAACGTCGGCATGGCGCCTGATTTGATCGAAGACGGCGTCACCGGCGGACTGGACCTGACCATCACGCCCCAAGGCTTGGCGGCCAAAGCCCGCGCCATCCTCGACCCGTCCACTGATCGCGATGCACTCACCAAACGCGCACGCGATGCGGTGATGGTGTGCGACTGGTCGGTGGTCGGCAAACGCCACTACGAAGAAGTTTACTTGCCCTTGATGGCTGAATGATGAACGCAGAGACCTCCTCACCTGCACGTGAAATCAGCGGCGACGGAAAAATGTCCGTCGCAGATCGCTTGAGATACTTGTGGCGCAATGCGCTGCGCAACATGCGCCCGCGCCGCCGTTCCCTTCGCGCCGAAGCGTACCATCCAGACACCATCACCGATGCCTGGGCGATGGCGTCACCCAGCCGCGCTTTGACGCTGTCGTTCCTCGAAACAAAACTGTCCGCCGTTCAACCAAAAACGAATTTACGCGTGCTCGACATCGGCTGCGGCAGCGGTTTTATGAGCGACACCCTGGCGGCGCTTGGCTATCAAGGTGTCTATACCGGCATCGACATTGGCGATCGTTTTCGCACCAACGTTGCGCATCCAGATGCGTTCAAGCGCAGCTTCGTCAACGCCGACGCCCACACCTTTCAAGCCGACGAGCCTTACGACCTGATCATTTCATTTTCCGCTTTGGAGCACATCCCCGAAGACCCAAAACTGATTGCGCATTTGGACACGGTTTTGTCCGAAGATGGCACACACCTGCACATCGTTCCGGCGGCGTGGGGGTTGCCGTTGTATCTGTGGCACGGCTTTCGCCAATACAGCCTCGCCGATATCGAACAGCGCTTTGGCGCGACCGATGTGAAGGTCTATGCATTGGGCGGACTGTTCAGTTTCATGCTGCATTTTTGCTTTGTCACGGTGTTGGAAATGCTGCTGCGTTTGCCGGTGCGTCAAAAACTACGCCGCCCGTACATGGCTTTGCATCGTGCGTGTCACCGTCTGGACCGCATCGCGCCCATTGCGCCGTCAGCGTATGTGGTTTGCAAAAAAGCAACCGGGGAGCGTTCCTGACATGTGCGGCATCGCAGGCCTGTTGACGCACAACGCGCTAGACCTTGAAGCGCTCGCCACCCGCATGAGCGACACCATGGACCATCGCGGCCCCGACGATCAGGGCGTGTGGTGCGACCGGAATGCCGGAATCGCGCTCAGCCATCGGCGCTTGTCGATCATCGACTGCAGCCACGCCGGGCACCAACCGATGAGCTCGAACAGCGGGCGATACACGATTTCGTACAACGGCGAAATCTACAACTTCCAAGACCTCGCCAAAGAGCTGCACGCCGCCGGGCACTCCGTCAAAGGCGGTTCGGACACGGCGGTGTTGGTGGAAGCCTGTGCCGCGTGGGGCGTTGAAAAAACCCTCAAAAAATGCATCGGCATGTTCGCCTTCGCCCTGTGGGACCGCGAAACCCGCACGCTTACGTTGGCACGCGATCGCCTGGGTATCAAGCCACTATATTGGGCACGCATGGATGATACCTACCTGTTCGGTTCCGAACTCAAAGCTCTGCGTGCAACCGGCCTGATTGATGAAGACATCGACCGCGATGCCTTGGCTAGCTACCTACGCCACGCCTATGTGCCAGCACCGCACAGCATTTTTAAAAATGTCTTCAAACTGCCCCCCGCTCATATGCTCACCATCCACAACGGAAGGAAGCCTGAGCTGCAGGCCTACTGGGATCTACGCGCCATTGCACGAACGGGCAGCCTCACACCGTTTAGCGGAACCTATGTAGAGGCTTCGGCTGAGCTTGAACGCCACCTCATGGACGCCGTTAAAAAACGCATGGTCGCCGACGTGCCGCTGGGGGCTTTTTTATCGGGCGGGGTTGATTCGTCCGCCGTGGTCGCCTTGATGCAAGCCGTTAGCACGCGCCCGGTGAAAAGCTTCTCCATCGGCTTTCATGAAAAAGGTTTTGACGAATCCGCCCACGCCAAGGCTGTTGCGAACCACTTGGGTACCGACCACACCGAGCTGTTCGTCACCCCTCAAGACGCCTTAGATGTCGTAACGGAGCTGCCGCACTGGTATGACGAGCCGTTTGCCGACAGTTCGCAAATCCCCACTCTTTTGCTGTCGCGCTTGACCCGCCAACACGTCACCGTAGCGCTGTCGGGCGATGGTGGTGACGAAGTGTTTGCGGGCTACAACCGCCATTTCTGGGCTACGCGCATTTGGGACAAAGCCGGACGCGTTCCCGGCTTCGCCCGCTCAATGGCGGCAGGCTTCATTAATGCCGTGCCGCCAAGCGGTTGGGACAGCCTTGCCAAGGTGATTCCGACCTCCGTGCCGCCGCAGTTCGGCGACAAGCTGCACAAGATCGCCAGCATTTTGGGCGCGCATAGTATAGACGACGTATATCGCCGTCTGGTTAGTCAATGGCAGGACCCGGCCAGCGCCCTACTTAGGAGCGACGAACGTCAAGGCGTGTTGTGGGACGAAACCGCTGCCCAAGACCGCCCTGACGCCATCGGTCGGATGCAAATGCTCGACATGCTCACGTACTTGCATGACGATATTTTGACCAAAGTCGATCGCGCCTCGATGGCGGCGTCGTTGGAAGCGCGGGTGCCGTTGCTGGATCACCGGGTGGTCGAATTCGCCTGGACCTTGCCGCGCGACTTTATGGTGCGAAACGGCCAGGGCAAAGCAATCTTGCGCGATGTGCTGTACCGACACGTGCCCCGTGAACTCATCGAACGACCTAAAATGGGCTTCGGCGTACCCTTGGGCGATTGGTTGCGCGGCGATTTACGCGATTGGGCGGAAGACTTGCTGAGCGCACAGCGTTTAAACGAAGACGGTTATTTCAACGCCGAGACCGTGCGGTCTTTGTGGGCTGAGCATCTGTCGGGCAAGCGCAACGCCCAACACGCGCTGTGGACGGTTTTAATGTTCCAAGCGTGGCGGGGGCACACCGCTTAAGAAGAGACGGTCTCAACGTCATAAGGCTGTCGTCGAGAACTTATCCAACAGTATGCGGCATAAACAAGCACTCCGAACCATCCCAGAGCACTCAGCCCCCCCCCCAGCCATAATGGCCACGGACGATATTTAAATACCACGACGTGATCTCCCGCGCCAACGAACACTCCCCGCCCGACGACATTGGCAGCGAACATATCCACCTCTTGACCGTCAACTGTTACCGTCCAACCTGGAAAATTAACATCAGACAGAACCAAAACACCCGGAATTTCAGAACGCCCTGAAATGGTTACCTTGGTCGCTTGATAGTCGATCTCAAAATCGCTTTTGGTTGAAGACGTGCCTTGCAAAGAATTCATCCAAACCGGCTCATGACCATCGCTCATTTCAATGAGCGCCCCTTTTACAAAGGGAGGGCCGGCATCCACGATGCTCAAAGCTTCATCAATGTCCGTGACCGTACGTGCGCCCGAGTACCAAACCACGCGCGGTAATGCCGACACATCCTCATAGAGGTCAAAACCACTATATGCATCATGCGTGAGGAATTTGAAGCCTAACGCCTCGACAAAGCGCTTATCTTCTTCACCATCCAATAAGTAGTATTTGATATTGAGAGCTTGAGTGAGGTTATGACGCTTGGGCGTAAAGAATTCATTTGCCGTCATGCGCATAGCCACCCGGCCCGTTGCCGTTATTTGACTGTAGCCGAGCCGCTTCACAACTTCATATGAGCGGCTCAACGGATAAGATGAAAAGGAAAAGGCCCACTCCATCTTGCCGCCGCTCACCAACAGTTTCGCGGGCTGACCAGAGCCCCCCTGAGAAGAGAGCGCCAGTGCCCGCCCCTTCCCCGGACCTCCAACCTTCAGCATATCCCTGCTTTGCGGCGAACCTAAGTCATTTATATATTTGATATAACCTGGGTTAATTCCTACTGCCTTGATTGGAGACCTTATGGACCAGCTAGCAAAATCCAACAGGGCGATAACAATAATCGCACTGAAGGTCGTTGTTCGACTGAGGTCCCATTTTCGCGCCGACCAGATGATCGTACAAACTAAGCTTCCAACCAGCAAAGGGCGGATCAATTCAGACGATAGAGGTGCGTGATGATACGCCACCAACACAATCGCCATGACAACTGTCATTGCGAGCGTCCAAAGCGCCACACGCAAAGCTTTTTCCACAGAAATGCGCGTTCCCCAACGCTCACCGGCTTTCAGCATCATCAGTATGATCACAAAGTTCCACGCCAACATCCAAAAAGAACTGAACCTCACGCCCGCCATACCTGGCATCGCACGGATAATTTCCTTCATTGGGCTCATATTCGCCGCAGCTAGAATGATGCATAGTAAGAGCAAACTAACATAGCCCACCTGTTTACGTGTAATAGAACTCAGCCACAACAAACTTAGATATATTGGTATCCAGCCCAAATACGAAAGGTTGGCGAAAAAAAACAGTTGCCGTGTATCACCGAAAGCGCCAGGAAACCAAAATGGCGCCAACCAAAACTCATCCACATCAAATCTACCCGTTTTGACATATTGAGATAACGTTTGCCCCCTGTGCACCGCCTGGGAAGCGTACTCAAGGACGGGCAGGACCTGCATCAGAACCAACAGAGCGCAGAGACCAAAAAAGATCGTGCCGATTTTGAAAATTGCGCGTACCGCCGGGATCGTCTCAATAGGATTTTCCGCTCGTCTCGTCAGGTGCACAAAATAGCCCAACAACACGAAACCTAATCCAGCGGAGACGTAAAACCAAGTAAATGAGGTTGCGGCCAGAAAATGCAAGGCGTGGAGCACGGATGCGGTCACAAGCAAGCCAACCCGATCTTCACACACCCCTTTCCAAAAAAAGTATAAGGTCCAGGGGACGAACATCATGCGTTCAGCGTAAAGAGAAATAACCGAGGTGTTGAACAGAACACCCGATAAAACAAACAACGCCCCTGCTAAAAACACCAGATCGCGACGTTGTGAAAACAAGGAAAAAAACTTCCACGAACCGATCAAGCCCAAGATCATAGAGCTAAGCCACAAGATGTAACTGGTCAGCGGCTCACCTATCAGCGCGCCCAAATAGGCTGGAATATAAAACGTCCCAAACAAAGGATTGCCGACCCTTGGCAGGCCAAAATCAACATTCGAAACCCACTGAAAAGAATTATCAGACCCTAAACCGGAATATACGCCCGATACGAACCATGTTCGGAACATGTAGTTTTCATTCAGGATGGGTTGCCCATACCAAAAATACGGCGACAACATCAATACGGATAGAAAAACCGCTCCAAAAAAGTACAACCATTTATATGAGCGCATAGATCCCCCAAGCCTTCACGCGAGCCACCATAGTTGTGACCGCATATACGTAAAACCGGGATTCGCGGTGATCAAGTCCGAACGGCGACGCAATAGGCGCTCCAAGACTCGTCATTCGCGAGCTTACCCGTATCCCAATCATATATCCCAACGACATTAAACCCCGCATCGGGCAAATGACGGCGCAAATCGTCGTCGAAAAGATATCGCATGGTGTGAGATTCCGTAAACATTGCCCAAGTACTTTCGCTTGGACGTTTCGCAAACACCTGATAACCGACTTCAACGATTTGCTCATCCTGGCGTATGTCGGGTTCAGCGATGCGAACAACCGAGAGGTTTTCGTCAGCAACGCGTTTGACCCGCAAGTCCGGCAGAGTTTTCAAAACGGCCGGGCCATACCACATGTCGAACAGGAACACTCCGCCGGGTTCCAAGTGCGCCGCTGCCGTCTGTGCCGCTTCGCTCAATGCTTGATCCGTAGTCTGATAACTCATGACATGAAACAAAGAGATCACGGCATCCACTTTCCGGTGTAAACGGAAATTTCGAGCGTTGCCTTGAGCCAGTTCAATGTTTTGAGAAAGATTCGGAAAGGGCTCTATCCTAGTCTGCGCATGCTTCAGCATATCCTCGCTGAGATCGATCGCCGCCACACGAAAACCCCGCGCTGCCAAAGCCAAAGCATGGCGCGCCGTACCGCAGCCAATTTCTAAAAGCTCGCCATCCGTTATCGACTGACCTGCTAAAATGGAAATCGCTTTCTCCGCTTCAGCAGCATAGTCCTTATCGGCGTAGATCAAGTCGTAATAGTCGGCGTACGCACCGAAAACATCATCGCTCAAGGTTTTTACCTCCCAGGTCAGAAACACGGCTCGGTCAGGCGCGCACTTCCCATTTTAGGAATGCGCAGCCATAACGTCTTTGATGGCACGGCAAACACGATCAATTTGCTCATCCGTGACGCCCATCCCGTTCGGAATATAAATGCCGCGACGTGCGAGGCGTTCAGAAACAGGATACTGCTCACCTGCAAAAAGCCCCTTATCTTGAAACACAGGCTGTTCATGCATCGGCCAAAAATAAGGTCGAGTTCCAATTCCCTTTGCCGCCAAAAGCTTGGAAAAGGCTTCGCCGTCAATCGGCAGTTCGTCGTCCAACTCAAGGCCATAAATCCAATATACGCTTTCAGCATAATCACAGCTTTGCGGAGGTAGCTTAAGGCCGGTAATATCCGCGAGCTGTTGATTGTATTTGCGCCCAACTTCGCGTTTGAACGCAACGGTTTCCCCTAAACGTTCAAACTGAGCAAGCGCCACGGCGGCTTGCAGGTTTGTCATGCGGTAGTTCCAGCCCAACTCCTCATGAACAAACCGTTTTCCCGGTTCAAAACATAAATTTTTCAATTTCTGACCATGTTGGGCCAGCTCATCGTTATTGGTCAAAACCAGACCGCCCTCGCCAGCCGTCACGAACTTGTTGGCGTAAAGACTGAAAATACTGACATCGCCAAAGCTGCCGCACGGCTGCCCTTTATAGGTTTGCCCATGCATTTCCGCGGCGTCTTCGATAACGCGCAAATCATGTTTTCGCGCTAGCTCCATCAGCGGGTCCATATCGGCAGGCAGCCCGTATAGATGCACAACCATGATCGCGCGCGTGTGTTGCGTAATGCGCTCGGCTACCATAGCTACATCCATGGTCAGCGTCTTTGCGTTCACATCGACGAGCACAGGCGTCGCGCCTGCTCGCACCACAGCCTGCGCACAAGATATAATCGTAAACGTTGGAAGGATGACCTCGTCACCTGGCTGCAAATCCAACGCGGCAATCGCGATGTCCAGTGCAGCCGTGCCGCTACTGACGGCGCTGCAATGTTTTCGATTGCATGATGCAGAAAATGCATCTTCTAAACGCCGTACAAATGGCCCTTCGGAAGAAACCCATCCCGTATCTATGCATTCGTTCAGATACGCCCGCTCATTCCCGTCAAATTTGGGTTCACATACTGGAATAAAAGGCATCTCGGTCATTCTGTGACCCTGACCTGCCCCTTTGGAACAGAAGCGAAGCGAACCTTATCGTCTTCGCCCAAATATGGACCTTGTTTTATCTCGATCATCTCCAAATCTTCAAGAACCTCAAAGCCATGCCCACCATCGACGATTAACGCCACATCTCCAGGGGTTAGCACGCGACTTTCTACGTAGGCTTGATCATGAGTATAAAAATCAACGCGCAATTTGCCTGAGCGAATGATCAGAACTTCCTGGGTGTAGTGCACTTCTCGAAGTAAGTGGTTGTGCATATGCGCATCGATCGCCACACCTTGCTTATGCTGCATATAAGCAACCTGTTGGGAAAAATCTTGTGGTGTAAAAAAGTGAACGCCGGAAGCATGATAATTAGCCGGAATGATCATCGCGAACAAAACACCGTCATGCTCAATTCGAGTGGGCCCGACATCAATATTCTCGGGGGGCATTCCGCTTTCTTTGGACGACACACTCATGTTCTCATACACTCTCTTATCACTATCAAATAATGGTTGTCACTCTCCCGCGCCAGATATACGCACTCTGATTATGCGGAAAAAATACCGTAATCCCAACTTCAAAAACCGCGGCCAATTGGCCGACGCTTTCGAAGCCCCCTCTCGCCGATCTTTCAAAATGTATGGCGTTTCGACCACCGACAGGCCTTTGCGAGACGCTCTATAAACCAATTCGATAAAGAACTCTCCAAAGCCCACGGGAGTGGGCATAACGTAATCAAAAACCTCACGGCGAACCACGACAAAGTTCGATGTGTAGTCCTTTAGATGATCCCCGAGACAAAGTCTTGCCCACCCATTGATCAACCGGCTGGCAATAACACGCGACAACTCTCGTTCATCACCGCCGCCTGTTACGTAGCGAGAGGCCACAACCGCGTCATGCTCGTTGAGCATTTCGATCATGGCAGGCAACAATGGTGGCATCATCCAGGCATCGACATCGATCCAAAGAATAATTTCCCCCCGAGATTCCATAACGCCCCGCAAAATAGCTGAGGCCAAGCCCTTGGTTCGCTTCCTATGGGTGAGAACAATACGTGGATCATTCATCTCGGCGATGATCGCCCTGGTGCGGTCCGTAGAATCATCGTCAACCACGATAATTTCAACAGGATCGCCAACATGGAGAAAAAGATCTCCTATAATATCTGCGATCGAACCTTCTTCATTATGAGAAGGCAACACAATCGAAACCAACCGATCTTTGCGATACTCCCCAGGTTGACCTGAGTTCATTGATGTTTTGGGGAGAGGACTCAACAGTTTGATTTCCTTGATGGACTGGATCTGCCGCTATGAGCGCAACACAACTACTGCACAGGAGCACATATACCGCTCAAAAGTCCACACTCTCCACTATGCAGCCCGCTTGTTGGCTTTCGCAAGCTTCAATGCGCCACTCGCCTTGGACACGAATTCATAGATTGATCGTGTCTTCAGCACACTGCGCAAAATGTATTTAAAGCGGAAGTAGAATTTGTGATAGGCCTCTTTCTGAAGCTCCGTGAGTTCAGCCAGAGTCAAAAACTCATCCCAGTGATCAACAACGTAATTTTTGACAGGACGACGTGCAAATTCCTGCCAACGTCCGGCCTCAACAATGCCCTGAGCAACCGCCTGATCATAAATCTCGGTATTTGGATACAGGGTCAAGATAGACACCTGGGCATAATCTGGGTCCAGCTTCATCAGAAAATCGATGTTTGCGCGAACATCTTCTTTCGTTTTTTCAAAAGGTTGGCCAATGATGTAATCTGCAACCGTCAAAATACCGAGTTCTCGGCACCACTTAAAGGCTTGTTCGATCTTCGCCGTGTTGGTGCCCTTGCGAAGGTGCTTCAACCCTGCGTCCGATCCTGTTTCCACGCCAAATGCAATCATGCGCAGCCCGGTTTTCTTCGCCCGAACCAGAGATTCATAAGTGACGCCGTTCACGCGCCCCCGGAAATCCCACGTAATGCTGAGGTTTCGCCTCTCCAGTTCATCGGTTAGGTCCAAAACCTTACGTTCGTTGATGTTGAACAAGTCATCGTAAAAACGGAATTCCGTGTAACCCATTTCCAGACATTGCTCGATTTCGTCAACCACCAATGCCGCCGAGCGTTCGCGGTAACTTTTAATCGGCACATCGCAGAACGTGCAACGATATGGACAGCCGCGCGAACTTAAAATCGTCGCAAGGTTGTTCGTGATGCCTAAAATATTGCGGTAACGGTAATCGCGGATCCATTTGCGGTCCACCACCGGCAACGCATCGATATCTTCGACATAAGCTGCAGGAACGGATACACGCGCCAAAAACCGCTTGTCACGAACCGGGTTCTCGGCGAACGGTTTAATTGAATCCGTCGTATAAACGCCCTTTATGTGGGTAAAATCCTCGCCGCACTCCAAGCAATTGACCAGTTCGGTGAAAACCTCTTCCCCCTCACCAACAACAATACTATCAAATTCTGGAAGTTCGGTCGCTTCGTTCGGGTAAGCAATCGGATGATGTCCGCCCAAACAAACGTGAGCGTCGGGGTTAACCTCTTTGACCAGTGCCGCCGTCATGCAAACGTCAACCAGACTAACCGTGAAGCTCGTAACCCCGACCACGTCGGGGCGAATTTCTTCAAAATAAGCCCGCAAACCGTCATAACGGATGCCCTCGGCAACGCAATCTTTGAAAAATAATTCATGCCCTTCGGTATGCGCATCAAGATGACTCAGAACATATAAGGCGCCCAAAGGAGGAAACTCGCCAAACGAATCGGCTTCTAAAAATTCCTCACCATGCTCATCAGGGTGCTCGACAACCGTATTCCAGGCCGGAGGATTAATGATCAAGACACGCATATAACAAGTTCCCAATTGGACGACAGAGCACGAAGGAGACTACACAATAACAACTAACGACAGTTTACCACCTTCGCATTGATTAGAACTGTTATTACATCAGTTCACCCAGGGATTAAACCTAGTCGATAGCAGGGTTAAGTTGTTTTTCAGCCTGCTCGAAATCAATTTTTTCATTTGGCGACAGCACCCAAACGATCCCGCCAATCAAACCAGCCAAGGCTTGCGCCAAGCCGAAAAAGAGAGATAGCGTGATCGCATCGCCCACCGCAACACCGGTGGTGCCCAACGCAAAAACAATAGCCCCCTCACGCATCCCCCACCCAGCGATCGAGATTGGGACCGCAGAAATCAACAATGCAGGCGGGATCAGCATAAAGCACAGCGTGAGATCAAGGTTGATTCCGCACGCAGCAGCGATGACAAAAATCATCAAAACATCTACGCCATGCAAAACCAAAGAAATCCCCAACACGTGAAGTCCCTTGCCCGACTTGAGGATCACCCCCGCCGAAGCATCAGAGATACCGACAGCCCAGCGAAGAAGGGGCCAACTTTTCCAGCGCACAGGGATAAACTGCAGGGCTATCAGCGCAAAAAAACCGCCAACTGCTCCCATTATAAGCAATACCTCGCCGACGATCATTGTTTGATTTGAGATAGTTATAGCAAGAAAAGGCAGCCCCAGGCCACACAGTAAAACGAGCCCCAAAAAGCCAAAAATACGGTCGGAAACAATAGAGTTCGCTGCCAAAAAAATCGGCAGTCCTCGGCGCTTAGCCAGCCAAATGCGGGCAACATCGCCACCAACGGTCGAAGGCAAAAATTGGTTAAAGAAAAACCCGATAACGACATTTTTAGCCGCAGCCACAAGCGGCAATGATGCCCCCATATAGCCAAGAATGATGTTCCACCGGTAACCGAGCACAACCGATGCAGAAGCCGCCACGATAGCAATCATCACCACCGTCGCAATCGTTAATCCATTCACATAGGATGCAAGTGACGAGACATCCGTTTCCTGGAACAGCCACACAAGCAAACCAATCGAAATGGCCAGTTTGAGCACAAAAGGAAGCGATTTCCAAAATGACATGCCGATCACAGTACCCTCAAAAACCGGGTTATATACACCCGATTAATTTCACAGTATTTGGCGCAGAAGACCAATCCGTTCGTTTTATGCCGTTCTTACGGCATTTAGTCCAGCAGACATCACCTTTATAAAGTCGGCGCAGGGGCGCACACCGCCCAAATTTCCCCCCAGCGAATATCTTGGCTTTCGATCTTGAGGCCCGCACGCGCGGTCTCGTCGGCGAACTCGTCCAAGGTATGTTCGATGTAATGGGTGGTGTCGGAAAAATAGCCGATGCCCAATTCCTTGCGCATCGGCAAATGCCATGACCGTTCAAACACCGGCACGCGGATCAGCACGTGCTTGGGCTGGACCTTGGCCAACAATCCGCGCATGAATTCAACCCGGTCTTCGATGTGTTCCCACACATTGGACAGCACCATCACATCCCACTGACCCGCCTGCAGGTCCTGCAAGGCGTCGCCCAGGACGAAACTCAAGTTGTCGGGATTGTCAGCTTGTTGTGCTTGGCTCATGCGCGGCGCATCGTTGTCGATGCCCGTCACTTGAACGCCATCCACCCGCGTGGCGATGGAGCGCGCCAACGCGCCATAGCCACAGCCGATGTCCACCACCGCGCTGTTGGCGGCGATGTTATCGACGAAAAAGTCGTGATAGCGGGTTAAGCGGTGCTTGGGATGCACGCCGTCGCCCAACGCCATGGCGCGTTCCGAAATCACCTTTTCGGCCATATCCAAAATTTGGAACTGGCGGCGCAAGGCGTCTTGCGGCTGACCAACCCGAGAATCCAAAACCATCAGTCCTTTGATCAATCCCAAACGCGCCCGGGCGGGGATCAGATGCAACGGCCACGACAACACGCGGATCAGGGCAAGCAGCAAGGTTCTCATTGGGTTAGTTTCTTTCTTCAATCAGGCTGGCGAACACATCGGCGTGGCGTCTTTCCCAATGACTGAGATCGAACCGCTCCACGGCCCGCGCACGCGCGGTGGCGCTTAAACTATCGTGGTTGGCGGCAATGTCCACCATCCCTGCAGCGATGACTTGCGGATCGGGTGCGTGCGGCTCATCCCAGCTCTGCACGCAGTCCAAACCGATGCCCGCGTCGCCGACCAATTCGCCGACCCCGCCGGTGTCGGAATACAAAACCGGCAAACCAGACGCAAGCGCTTCCAGCACGGTGTTGGGGCACGGGTCGTTGTGCTTGGTCATGACGTAGGCGTCGGCGCTCTGATAGATGACCGGAGCGCGTTCTTGAGCGTAAACGCCGGTAAGGCGCACCCGCTCGGCAACGCCAAGCTCACCCGCCAAGTTCAGGGTCCGGGTGTGCGCATCGGGCGCGACCCAGCCCGCGATCTCCAGCACCGCATCCAATCCAGACTCGACCGCCAACGCCAACCCACGCAACGAGCTTTCGATGCGGTAAAACAGGTGATCGTCGATTTTGCCGGTGAGCAAAAAACGATAAGCGCGGCCTTCTAGCGGCGTTGGCGCATCGCCAGGGCGGTAAAAATTGGTGTCCACGGCGTTGTAAAGCACTTCCCCCGAACCTTTGCGAGGGCCGAGATACTTTTCCGCCGAACGCATGCAAAATTCACTTTGGAAAAATACATGGTCGGCCTTGTGAAAGGTCCGCGCCATACGACGGTTTTGCGCTTGCCAGTCGCCCGCGTACCAACCTGGGTAAAACACCCCGTTTTGATTGTGCACGATGGGCACGCCCCGCAGCTTGAGCAGCGCCAGGGCGAAATCGGGCAAATAAGGCGTGTTGGACAGCACGTAGACGACATTGTAACGCCACAAGCGTTCGGGAAACAGCGCCCGCAGCCGCTTGACCTTAACCAACGGTCCGCCGACGTCGCCCGGTCGCGCACCACCATAAAATACCCGCACGCCGCCTGAACGGCTCCCAAAAGGGGCGCTGGAAACGGCATGAACCGCCAAGGCGGCGGACCAGCCCCAGCGAATGATTTTTTTGATGAAAGGATCATGCAACATGGCCCTATACATGCCATATCTTGGGCGCGATGGAAATCTGTCTCTTCGGTGCGGATAACCAGATCTAAATGGCTCAACATCGGGTTAAATCTTTTTCCCCATCGCGATGGAGAACGACTATAATCCGCTACCTTTCAGCTTTGAGATTGCAGCCGACCGCTTCATGACCGTAACAAAAGACACCCCCACGCCGGAAATCTCGGTTGTTTTGCCCTGTTACAACAGCCACCTCCACCTTCAGGAGACGCTGGACAGCCTGCGCGCGCAAACGTACCGTGATTTTGAGATCGTGTTGGTCGATGACGGTTCTGATGATCCCGACACGATTGCCTATTTAGACGCCCTGCCCGACGACGTGCGCATGATCCGCCAAGTCAACATGGGCTTACCCGCCGCGCGCAACACGGCGTTTCGCAACGCGCGCGGCGCGTACGTTTTGCCGCTCGATTGCGACGACTGGTTGGAGCCGACTTATCTCGAGCGCGCCATTGAAACGCTCAAAGCCAGCCCGCATAAAACAGTGGTCTACAGCCATCTCAACGTATTCGGCGATGTCAGCGGCGTTTTGCGCAAAAACTACAACTTTTTCGAACAGCTGTTCCTCAATCAACTGCCCTATTGCCTGTTGATGCCCAAATCAGCTTGGCAAGAGGTCGGCGGATACGACGAAACCATGCGCCAAGGCTACGAAGATTGGGAATTCAACATTCGCCTAGGCATTCATGGATATTTCGGCGTGGCGATGATTGAGCCGTTGTTTCATTATCGTGTCAGCCAAAACGGTATGCTCAAAAGCATTTCGCGCAGCAAGCACGGGCGTCTTTGGCACAGCATCCAACAAAAGAACCCCCAAGCGTATGACTATGCGCAACTGATCAAGACATGGCGGGCGTGGCGCAAAAAGCCATCCACATACCCGCTGGGGCTCTATTTCGGGTGGATACTGCTACACAGGTTGCTGCCCAACGCGATATTTGCAAAGCTGTTCCAGATGCTTTTGCCGTATTCTCACTCAGCGCGCGCCGGGCAAGAAACCGAAGCGTCCGCTTAAACTTAAATTTCTAACAAAACGGAAACACCTCATGTCAGGCAAAACTGCGCTCATCACCGGCATCACCGGCCAGGACGGTGCTCTCCTCGCAGAACTTCTGTTGTCGAAGGGCTATACGGTTCATGGCGTCAAGCGTCGCTCGTCGTCGTTCAACACTGGGCGCGTGGATCACCTGTACCATGACCCACACGAAAAAGATGTTCGGTTTTTCATGCATTACGGCGATCTCACCGACGCCACCAACCTGATCCGTTTGATCCAAGAAACCCAGCCGGACGAGGTCTATAACCTCGCCGCGCAAAGCCACGTTCAGGTCAGTTTTGAAACGCCGGAATACACCGCCAACTCTGACGCCTTGGGCACCTTGCGCCTGTTGGAAGCGATCCGCATTTTGGGTCTTGAGAAGAAAACCCGCTTTTATCAGGCCTCAACCTCGGAATTGTTCGGCGACGCCCCTGCGCCGCAAAGCGAAACAACGCCGTTTCAGCCGCGCAGCCCTTATGCTGCAGCGAAGCTTTATGGCTACTGGATCGTGCGCAATTACCGCGAAGCCTACGGTATGCACGCTTCCAACGGCATTCTGTTCAACCACGAAGGCCCGACCCGCGGCGAAACCTTCGTCACGCGCAAAATCTCGCGCGCCGTGGCCGCGATCAAACACGGCCTGCAAGACCGTATCTATCTGGGCAACCTGGATGCGTGTCGCGACTGGGGCCATGCGCGCGATTACGTCGAAGGCATGTGGCGCATTGTGCAACATGACGAGCCCGACGATTTTGTGCTGTGTACCGAAGAAACCCATTCGGTGCGCGAATTCGTGGAACTGAGCTTCTCGCACATCGGCCGCACCATCGAATGGCGCGGCGAAGGGGTCGATCAGCAAGGCGTCGATGCCGATACCGGCGACGTGTTGGTCGAAATCGACCCGCGCTATTTCCGCCCGACCGAGGTTGAATACCTGCTTGGCAACGCCAGCAAGGCGCACACCGTGCTGGGCTGGAAACACACCACCCCGTTCACCGATCTGGTGCGTGAAATGGTCGAATACGATCTGGAACTTGTAAAACAGGACAGCAGCCGCCAAAACCGCCATGACTGATCTGCTTTATCCCCTTAAAGGTAAGCGTGTCTGGGTGGCCGGGCATCGCGGCATGGTCGGCGCGGCGCTGGTGCGACGTCTAGCTCAAGAAGACTGCGAAGTCGTCACCGCTGGGCGCGATGTGATGGATCTTTTGCGCCAGCAAGAGGTCGAAGACTGGATGGCGGCCAACCGCCCAGACGCCATCATCATCGCGGCGGCCAAAGTAGGCGGCATTTTCGCAAACGAAACCTATCCGGTCGATTTTCTCTACAACAACTTGATGATCGAAACCAACATCATTCACTCCGCGCATATGAACGGCGTGGAAAAGCTGATGCTGCTCGGCTCCTCTTGCATTTATCCCAAACTCGCCCCCCAGCCGATGGCCGAAGACGCCCTGCTCACCGGCCCGTTGGAGCCGACCAACGAATGGTACGCGGTGGCGAAAATCGCCGGCATCAAACTGTGTCAGGCGCACCGCAAGCAATACGGCTGCGATTACATTTCCGCCATGCCAACCAACTTGTACGGCCCCGGCGACAATTTCGATTTGCTCGGCAGTCACGTCGCTCCGGCATTGATGGTCAAGACCCACAACGCCAAACTGGCCGGTGAGAAGAACGTCGAAATCTGGGGTACAGGCACGCCGAAGCGTGAGTTCCTACACGTCGATGACTTGGCTGACGGGTTGGTCTTTTTGATGAAGAACTATAGCGGCCATGAGCACGTCAACGTCGGCAGCGGCGACGAGGTGACCATCCGCGAGCTTGCCGAGACCATCGCTGAAGTGGTCGGTTACGATGGCGATTTTATTTATAACGCCGACAAGCCCGACGGTTCGCCACGCAAGCTCATGGATAGTGGCCGCATTCACAAACTGGGCTGGCACGCACCAACACCATTCAAAGTCGGAATGGCGCAGAGTTATTCTTGGTTCCTCGAAAACGTCGTGAACACCATTCAAACGAACTCCACAACCAACAGCCGTTCACAACATAATGAGTAAAAAATCGTTTGCCCTGACGCTCAAATTTCTCATATCGATTGGCTTAATTTGGTTTTTGCTGGCAAACATCGACCTAACTTCAGCGTGGAATCGAATGCTCGGGGCGAACGCCATGGAGTTGATCTTCGCGGTGGCCATTATCGCCGCTCAGGCCGTCATCAGCGTCTTTCGCTGGCGCACAGTTTTGGTGGCAATTGATGCCGTTCTGCCATTTTGGCAAACTCTGCGCATCTATCTGATCGGTCTATTTTTCAACCAAGTCCTGCCCTCATCCGTCGGCGGAGATGCGGTTCGCATATATAAGGTTTTCCGGTCAGGTTTTCCGATCCGCACGGCCGTCCATGGGGTGATGCTTGATCGGATTGCAACGGTGCTTGGTTTGTTGATTCTGGTTACCTTAGCAGCGCCTTTCTTTAAGGGGCAGGGTGAGCCTGCCGACACCAACTGGATGATATCTTTCTCCATCCTCGTGCTGGCCTGCGGCATCGGCGGCATAATCATTTTAATGGTACTGGACCGCATTCCCCACATATTCAGTACGTGGCGGGTGGTTCGGGCCTTATCAAACTTAGCTGCGGACACGCGTAAGGTATTTTTATCACCCCCCCATGCCGTTCAGGCCATCGGCTGGGGTGTTCTTGGCCATATCGCAATCGCCATCGCCGTTTTCTTCATTGCCAAGTCTATTGACTTGGCCGTAACGATTATAGATTGCATTGTGCTTATGCCACCAGTGATGTTGGTAACAACGTTACCCATCTCCATTGCGGGATGGGGAGTTCGCGAAGGAGCGATGGTCGCGGCGTTCGCACTCGTCGGGGTGACTTCTGAAGATGCCCTGGTCTTATCTTTTATGTTTGGGATGATCGCCGTTCTGTCCGCCACCCCCGGCGGGATTACATGGCTGCTCACTTCGGATAAAAAAATAAAAACTACGGACCTTGAAGAAGAGACAAACAACTCTCCCCCCCTATGAGAGGGCGTCAGTTGTGGCTGGAGACATTTTTTAAACCGCTTAAAATCATCCTTACCTATATAACTGCCTGTCTGTAACTCCATAATGCACAGTGGTTCATTTCTATTGATTTCCAGATAATGCCTTATCCCAGCATGTATATATGTGGATGGTTCACGTCCAAGATTAGCACTACGTCACCACAGATCACTTCTGTTGACCAATACCCAACATCGTTCCACCCCATATCTAGGTGGAACACACCGTTGTTCCAAAAACTGATCTGGCCTCATTTTGTGAACATTCTGCATGGCCTTGGCGATGTCACGCCGCGACCCGCGCTGATGGTAATTTTTTGGCGCAACGGACATGTGCATGGTGCTGCTTCTTGTGTGTGGTGGCTGACGCCTTAGCAGGCACTGCGGATCGACCACGGCATCATTTTATTTTTCGGTCTGGTCGATATGGTGATAGCCGATCAATTTTGCGCTGTGCGCCATGATCGCATCTTGAGAATCGCGGCTTCGCACGAGCCAACAGCTTAAAGGTCAGCTACGTCCGTAGAGATCTTCGAAACGCTCAATATCGTCTTCACCCAGATAGCTTCCGGTTTGCACTTCGATGATGAACAAGGGCTCTCGCGCCTTGTTTTCCAAGCGATGCTTCGTGCCCGCCGGGATGTACGTGGACTCGTTGACGCCCAAGGTGATGGTGTCGTCCCCACACACTACGCAGGCGCTGCCGGACACCACAACCCAATGTTCTGAACGATGCTGGTGGCTTTGCAGGCTGAGCACGCCGCCCGGATGAATCATCAGCTGCTTGACCTGAAAATGGTTGGCCGCATCCATGCATTGATACCAACCCCATGGACGGTAAACGCGTTTGTGGATTTGATGTTCGGTGCGGCCTTCGTTTTCCAGAACCGCGACGACGTCTTTGACGTCCTGGGCGCGAGATTTGTCGGCGATCAGCACCACGTCGTCGGTGGTCACGACGATGGTATCGCTGAGGCCGATGGTCGCCACCAATTGGCCCGAACTGCGCACGTAAGACCCCTTAACATCGTGCGCAATGACATCGCCGAGCAAGATGTTGCCCTGCGCATCCTTTTGCCCGACGTTCCACAACGCCGACCACGAACCGACGTCATCCCAGCCCATATCCACCGGCACGACCACAGCATTGTCGGTTTTTTCCATCACCGCATAATCGATGGAATCGCCTTTGATGTCGCGAAAGCGATCTTCATTGAGGCGGAAAAAGTCCATGTCGCGCTGACCGTCTTCGACCGCGCGGCGGCAGCTTTCGACCATATCGGGGCGGGTGCGCGAAAGCTCAGCTAAAAAGTCGCTGGCCTTAAACAGAAAAATACCGCTGTTCCAGAAATAGCCGCCATCGGCCAGATAACCCTCGGCGGTGGTCTTGTCCGGCTTTTCGACGAAACGATCGACGCGAAAGCATCCGTCCACGCCTGAGAACGCTTGGCCTTTATGGATGTAGCCAAATCCGGTTTCGGGCGCACCTGGAATGATGCCGAACGTCACCAACGCACCTGCAAAAGCGGCAGTTTGTGCTTGCTGGCACGCCGTCATGAAGGCTTCAGGCTTTGTGATCAGGTGATCGGACGGCATCAACAGCATCTGCGCATCGGGATCGTCTTGGGCCAGCATAACCGCCGCCACGGCGGCAGCCGGGGCGGTGTTGCGGCCCACGGGTTCCAACACGATAGAATGCGGCGCAAGACCGGCTTCCAGCAGCTGCTCGGCGATCACGAAGCGGTGCTCCGTATTGCAAATCACGATGGGTGCCGAAAATTCATCGCCGGACACGCGCCCCGCCGTTTCCACCAGCATGGAACGCTCGGAATACAGCGCTTGCAGTTGCTTGGGGTACAGCGTGCGCGACATGGGCCACAGCCGCGTGCCGGAGCCGCCAGAGAGAATGACAGGAACGATAGAGGTCATAAGCAATGTTTTCCCGGTGAACGTCAGCGTCAACATAAGCCATAGGGGTTAACGCTTTCAAACCGAAAAAGCCTTGGCAGTCCAAATCAGTGGCTGGTGCCCGCTGAATAGGTGATTTTATTGTAGACGTTGTACTTGCCCACCGGTTTTTTCATCGGGATGCGTTTGACTTCTTCGAACGTCGCCGCGTCGTAGATCACCAACGCACCATCCATGTCCCACACGCTGACCAGCGCATATTTGCCATAGCGGTCGAATTCCACATGCGCCCCGGTTTTGCCCGGCTCTGGTCGGATGGTTTTGACGATTTCCAAGGTCCGCTTGTCGATCACGTGAAGCGCGTCCTTGTCGGGACCAAAAAACACATCGACCCAGGCGTAAGGCGTGTTGTCGTGGCTGCGCATGAAAAAGCCCGGCCCCAGGGTTTTGATTTTTTTGATGGTTTTCCAGGTTGTCATGTCGATCACGCTGACCATGCCGTCTTTGAGATGCGGCGTCGCCAGAACCGGGCGGCCTTGATACTCAAACGTGATGCCCGATCCCAAATGCGGCATCCCGGCCAAATCGATGGTGGCGATTTTGCGCCCCACATCTAAGTTCACCACTTGCCCCGATTTGCCGTCCCGCGCCGCGCCGACCACGTGGTCGTAGCTTTGGTCGAAAAAGAAATCGTCGAGATAGTCTTTGAGCACAACGCGGCGCACCGGGAACGGGCCGAAATCGATATCGCCTTCTTCTTGACCCGGAGTCCAATTGTGTACAAAGCCGCGCGCCACCGGGCGCGGGTCATCCGAATATTCAATTTCCCAAATTTCTGGAATATCTTTCAGCGCCACAACAAAGCTGTTTCGTGGCGGTGCGGTGTAAACGGCGCTGACCCGTGACGATATGCCGTCTTTGGACGCCACATCAAACGTTTTGATCGGGCTCAAGTCCGACGCATTCAGCAACGTCAACGTATGGGGCAAATAATTCGCCACCATCACATAGCGCCCATCCGCAGACACCGCTATGTTGCGGGTATTGATGCCCCCACGCACTTCCGCGACAATCTGAAAGCTGTGCAAATCGTATTTGCTGACCCAGCCGTCGCGCGAGCCCAAATACATGAACCGACCATCTGGTGAATATTTTGCCCCGCCATGCAACGCATAGCGCGATGGAAACCGCCACAGGGGCTCAAAAGTATCGCCGTTCAAAATGGTCACATGATGATCGCCCGCTTCGACCACCGTAAACAGATTCAGCGGATCAGCGTTATGAAGCGGATGATCGGGCAATTCGGATAACGGTGTATGAATGACGTGAGACGTACTGATGTCAGCCAAGGTCCAAGTCGGTGGGACGGCAGGCGGCTGATAGATGTAATCGCCCAGCGACGCGATTTGATCGGCATTCAAAACTTCAGAAAAGCCCTGCATCTGGGTCGCGGGACGGCCCTCAGCGATGACCTTGAGTGCGCTTTTCTTGCGCAAGCGTTTTAGATTGCCCGGCAACAATGCGGGGCCGATCCCGCCCAGACGTTCAGCGCCATGACATTCACTGCAATGAGTTTTGTACAGCGCCGCCGCGTCTTCGGCGGATGCCGCGCCCCCCATTACAAACGTCCCACACAGTGCAAGAAGCGCCCATCTCTTCTTGGTCATTAAACTTGCTCCATCGCTTTGGTTTTTGAATAGGTCGTCATGGCGACGCGTTCAGCGCCACCCGCGTCAATGCCCAGCTCATCATCGTCCAGATAACACCCCGGGTCTTCCGCCCACGGATCGCCGGTGATTTGCTCGGCGCGCACGCGGGTGTTGCCGCCGCAAATGTCGAACTGTTGGCACAGCGCACAACGCCCTGTCACCGCACGCGGCGATGCTTTCAGCCCCGCCATCAATGGATCGGAAAGATCTGTCCAGATGTCGGAAAATGTGCGCTCTTTGACGTTGCCCAAGGTGTGATGCCACCACATGGTGTCGGGGTGAACGTCGCCGATGTTATCGATGTTGGCGACATTGACGCCTGATGCGTTGCCGCCCCACTGGACCAATTTGGCGCGCATGTGCTCAGCGTGCTGGGGAAAATTTTGTTCGATCCATTTGAGCATGAACACCCCGTCAGCGTCGTTATTGCCGGTGACGAATTCCTTTTCTTGGCCCGATTGGATATAGCCCCAGCTGCGCTCGAACAACGTTTCCATGGCGGTGCGGGTCATAGTAAAGAATGCGTCGTCGCGGCGATTGTGGTTCCCGCGCCCGGCGTAATTCAAGTGCGAGAAATAAAACCGCTCGACCTGCTCGCGGTCCAACAAATCCATCACGTCGCCCAGCTCATCGGCGTTGTCTTGGGTCATGGTGAAGCGCAACCCGACCTTAAGACCGCGCTCAACGCACAGACGCACCGCATACATCGATGCGTCGAACGCGCCTTCCAAGCGGCGAAAACGGTCGTGGGTTTCGCGCATACCATCTATGGAAATGCCGATGTAATCATAACCAATATCTTCAATCGCCTGGATATCGTCATCGCCGATCAATGTGCCGTTGGTCGATAGCGCTGTGTAAAAGCCCATGGCCTTGGCACGCGCGGCGATGGTGTGAATATCGTCGCGCAACAGCGGCTCGCCGCCCGACAAAATCAGTGCGGGCACGCGAAACGATTTGAGTTCGTCGAGGACTTTAAACGCCTCTTCAGTGCTCAACTCACCGGGAAACTCTTTGTCCACCGCCAACGCGTAACAATGTTTACAGGTGAGATTGCACCGCCGCGTCAGGTTCCAGATCACCACCGGGCCGGGCGGGTTGCGACGCGGACCGGCTGGTGTCGGGTTTTCGATTTCATGCAAGAACTTGGTGATGCGAAACATGCCGCCTCCTCACGCCACCAGCCTGAGGCCAGTTTTTTTTAAGATGCGGGTGGAAAACAATATTTCCCCGCCTCGACAGTGTGGACTCAGCAGGGTGCGAATGGTATCGGCTTTCGCCTCAACCTCAGCACGGTCACGACCATGGGCCATGGCGAACAAATTATAGGGCCAGCCGGGCAAGTGGCGTGGACGTAAATAGGCGTGACTGACGAAATCAAGATCGCCGACGATGCGCCCCAGTTCCAGCGCATGCTCGTCGTCCACATCCCACACCGTCATACCGTTGCCGCGAAAGCCCAACGCATAATGATTCGGCACCGCACCGATGCGGCGAATGACGCCACTTTCGATCATTCTCGTCATGCGTGCCATCACCTCGTCGGCAGCAATGCCGACCATTTCCCCCACCGCCACGTACGGTGCGCTGACCAGCGGCAAACCGTCTTGGGTGGCACGAATGATGGCGCGGTCGATGTCGTCGATGAGGCTCATAACTCCAACCTCAACCCGATATAGAATTCATGTGACTTTGGCATGTCATACACCTTAAATCCTGTAGCCGCTTCGATCTCGGCCAGCGTTTCGCCGATGCGTTCGGGCGTTTCGGTGGCCAGCACGAACCACATATTGAATTCGTGATCGCGGGCGTAATTGTGTGCGACTTCGGGAAAGGCGTTGACGATGGCGTTGACCCGTTCGAACGCGTCGCTGGGCAATTTCATCGCCGCTAAGGTTAAGCCGCCACCCAGTCGTTCGGCGTGATACATGGGGCCAAAGCGGCTCAACGCGCCCTTACCCAACAAGCTTTGCAGACGTTCGATCAATTCAAGTTCTTGCAGGCCCAAATCATCGGCCACGTCGGCGTAAGGATGCTCAGAAATGGGGAAACCACCCTGCAAGGCGTTGATGATCGCCCGGTCGGTGTGGTCGAGATCGATTGTCCGGTCAGTCACCCGGTCCGGCGCCCGGTCAGTCGGGTTCGTCATCGACCTTCCCCTTACAGCCATAGCGCGCGCCGCACTGTTTGAACTGGCGGCGGCTGAACAACACATCGCGCTGGACATCTTTCAGATCAAGCCGTTCGGCAATCTCGTCCACTTGTTCCAGAACTTTCTCACGCGCCGCGCCATGAACCATAGCGAACAAATTGTAGGGCCAATCGGGTAAATGACGCGGACGGCTGTAGCATAACGTCACATACGGAATGCGGCCCATAAGCTCGCCGACTTCGCGCACCCTTTCATCGGGCACGTTCCACACAGACATGCCGTTGGCGGTGTAGCCCAAGCGACGATGCTGCACGATGACGCCAAAGCGCCGGATCACGCCGCCGTCAATGAGGCCTTGCAAGCGCCTGATGACTTCGTCTTCGTCCATGCCGATGCGTTGGCCCAAGACCTGATAAGGCCGCGCCGCCAACGGCAAGCCGCCGCAAATGACTTCGATCAAGGACAGGTCTTCGCTGCTGATGTCCATCATGCCCATTCCAACTTAAAACCAAGATCAAGGTGATAGTCTTCGATGATCGGCAAGTTCATCACCGGTATGGCGGTCTCAGCCTCGATCCGGCCCAGCACCGCACCCACGTGCATCACGTCGCCCGCCGCGACCACGAACCACAAATTGATATCGTGCTCACGTTCATAATTATGGTTCACCTCGTCGAACCCTGAGACGAATTCAGCGACCTCTTCGAGACGGTCTTGCGGTACGCACATCGCCGCCAGGGTGCTGGCGCCGACGCGGTTGGGCGCGACCACCGCACCAATGCGGCTGATGTATTTTTGATCCGCCAAATTTGCGTAAGCCTGAATGACATCGTCCTCACTCATACCCAAACGTTTTCCGATTTCGGCATACGGACGCGCAACCAGCGGGAAGTCCCGTTGGAAATCATCTAGCAGGCGTTTGTCTGCATCGTTCATATATCTCTATCCCAATTTATTTAGAGACCAATACGCCCGGCCCGCCAGGTGAAAAAAATCCCACTGGGCTTAGACGCCGGAAGTTCGGCTTTTTGCTCGAAGGTTGAGGTGTCGAGCACTTTGATCACGTCCTTGTCGCGCACGCTCATCCACACCTCTTCACCGCGCGGGGTGAATTCCATGTGCAACACGCCTTTGCCCGGCGTTAACGTTTTGGTGATCTTCTGCGTTTGCGTATCGATAACCTGAATTGTGTCGTTTAGGGGGTAAGCGAAATTCACCCACACTTGGCGGCCATCGGGTTGCGCCATCACGAACACCGGCTGACCGTGAGCGGGAATGTGGCCGACCTCTTTCCAGGTGTTCATGTCCACCACCAACACTTCATGGTGACCGACGGCGGGCACGAACGCCTTATCGCCGGCAACTGCCCAGCCTTCAAGATGGGGCATTTTGTAAACCGGCAGCTTTTCTTCGCCACGGCCATAGCCGTCGAGAATACGCTTTGTCCCCGCATCTACATTCCACAAATCCAAAAGCGCCATGCCGTCCTCGCCGAACAGACCAGCGATGTAATAGCGCCCGTCCGGCGTCACCAGCGCGTCATAGGGCTGGGAACCGACGTCTGCGAACTTGGTGATTGCGGGTGCCTTGGGATCGCTCATATCGGCAACCCAAATTTCACCCGCATCATAAAGGGAGAAAACAAAACGATTGCCCGGCGCATCGACTAAGCCGACGGTTTTTGATCCGGTGGGGATGTCGGCGACCAGGGCCAGAGTTTCGCTATCGAAGACCTTGACCCCGCCGGGCTCGTAATTGGACACCGCAACCAGACGACCATCTTGAGAAATTGCGCCGCCGATGGAATTGCCGCCTTGGATGATGCGCTTCACAATTTTCACGGTCAGCAGATCGACTTTGGTGAGCCCGCCGTCGCGCCCAAAAATAAAGGCGTAACGTGCATCGCGCGAATACACTGCTGAAGCATGGCTGAGATCGCCCAAGCCTTCGATGCGCCCCAGTTGGGTGCGCGTGGTGTTTTCCACCACCAGCAACGAACCGCTGGCGCGTTCAACGACCACACCCATGTCGCCGGTGCCGCGTAAGTCATCCGCTTGTGCTGCATATGCTGGTGAGAGGACGGCCAGCATCAAGACCGTTAAATGCGCCCACAATTTCATTTAACATGTGCTCCCGATTTCAAAATTTGCGCTAACCACATAGCTTCATGGGGTTTCAACAACGGACGCCACGGCGGCATCGGCGTACCCGGCACACCGTCCAAAATGATCGCCGCCAAATCATCCGCGTCCCGGCCCGCAAGGCGTTCCGGCAACAGCGCGGGACCAAGCCCGCCCTTAAACGTCAAGCCGTGGCACGAGCCGCAATCTTGTTCCAAGACATACAAAAGCTCGGTTTGGCGGGCGGTTGAGATATCGCCAGCAATCGACGCTGCGCTCAGCGAACCCACACATACAAACGGAACGGCGAAGACCGCGCGGTTAAGCGCTGACCTTAGCGTCCAGGGTTTCAAGCCCCAGGTCTTCATAGGTCAATCCCTGCCAGTTAAGCTCATGTGCAAGCGATACCACGCGCCCGATCAGGCACAGCACCGGCGGCGTAAAATCGATGTCTTGCAATGCAAACGGCAGCTGTTCCAAAGTCGAAACGCACTGGCGCTGCTGCGCGGTGGTGCCGTTGGCCACGGCGGCGGCTGGGGTGTCTGGGGACAAACCGGCTTCGATCAAGCGGCGGCTCAGTTCCGGCAGTTTGGCGAGGCCCATGTAGATGACCAAGGTGGTCGAACCGTCGGCCAACGAGCGCCAGTCCAAATCCAATTCCTCATCGCCTTTACCGTGCCCAGTGACGAACCGCACCCCGGTGGCGAGGCCACGATGGGTCAACGGAATGCCAGTGGATGCACTGATGCCCGCCGCTGCGGTGATTCCAGGAATGATTTCAAAGCACACTTGATGGCGCGACAAATGCATGGCTTCTTCGCTGCCGCGGCCAAAAATATAGGGGTCGCCGCCCTTTAGGCGCACGACCGAATGGTTGGTGCGCGCCAATTTGACCAGCAATTCGTTGATTTCGTCTTGTGGCAGGGTGTGATTGCCCGAGGCTTTGCCGACAAAAATGCGCGTGCATCCCGGGGGAACGATGTCGACGATGTCTTGAGACACCAAACGGTCATACACCACCGCATC
>Ga0316203_1000268_pt1 | contig 77291 bp, 63 predicted proteins | sample 6monrhotite_MG_FD_204940 | JGI IMG/M metagenome (GOLD analysis project Ga0316203, IMG submission 204940) | Microbial mat bacterial communities from mineral coupon in-situ incubated in ocean water Damariscotta River, Maine, United States -... | ecosystem: Environmental > Aquatic > Marine >... | reverse complement strand
TTACTTTTTAAGAAACACCATGGTAAACTAAAAATAGAGCATGCTTAAATGGCTTTAAATGAGGTTGGTTTTATTCAAAAACTAGGGTTGTGCATCAGCTACTATTGTTGTGAACTGTTTTTCTATTCGTTTTTTAATTTCGATCAATTCTATGTCTTTGTTTTGAATCATGTCACTCACAGTTGGAGTCAAGTAAAAATCAGGCTTGACTCCTCCATTCTTTCCTTCTGGATATTCTGGTAGCACAAATTGCAGAGTTGGTATTTGAACAGATATACCTGAATTAGGAAGAGTTATTTGCTTAGAGTCAGAGCTCAATAAGGAAGCACTTCCACCTGTTTCTTGTCCAACAAAAAGTGCTCGATTCCTTCTGTCTAAACAAGCACAGACCATTCCGGTATTGGAAAACGCCCCCCCGTTAATAATCACATACACTTTTCCCTTGAAGCTACTATTTCTTGGACGCGAAACTATAGCAATATCTCTAAGGCTTTTTCTTAGTCTGCCTTTGGGGTCGTGAGCGTTCTTCTCTCTAACACGATAATATTGTTCAACGAGTTTATACTTTTCTTTTAAAAGGTAAGACAACAAGATCCGGCCATTCCTAAGAGATCCACCTTGATTATCTCTAAAATCCAGAATCAAATTTTGTATATTTTTTTCTTCAATTTTCGAGAAAAATGTTGCCATTATTTTTTTGAATTTTTGATCATTCGATTTTATCACACTATTGTGAAAATCAGAAATCTTAATGGTTGCTGTTGATAAATTTGTGTCAATAATTAATGTCAAAGGTTTTTGACCGTCAATGTCTTGAAATATTCTATTCTTGATCTCGTTGATTTGGGTTTTAGGAAGGGCGTTAATCAAATAACTGTTATGGTTATATGATAATTCAATTTGTTCAATACTCCCAAAAACAAAATTGTAGTAGGAAGAAAAATAGGTGTTAATAATCCAGTTTGAATAGGATAAGTTATCACCGTCATGTGGTAGAACATTTGTGAGCCTTTCAACTATCTCTTTAATTTTTAGATCATCTATTTTACTAATTATTGTTCCAACTCGAATAGAAGTATCTTGGCTATAATTTCTTTGCACGAACATTTGATCACCATCCCAATAAATATCGAATGGAAAGAAATTATCATTAACAGAATTATACTCAATAGAAGCCGCTGAAGGTAGAAAAATTGTGTGGCCATCTTTAATGATTTGAGAAGCTCCCGCAACTAGTTCAAATGCAAATTCTTGACTTACAGAATCAGGAATAGTTTTTTTTATTTCACTGAAGTAACGATCTACTTCTTCTGGGGAACTATAAGTAAAAAGATTCGGATGAAGCTTTCGTAAATTCTTATCAAGAATTTCTAAGTCTTCAATTATCTCTTTTCGACTAAGGGAATCACTGGCATTTGCATTTGAAGAAATGAAAATGGACAGCAATACTATAAGATGTATAATGTACATAATTTAATGTTTTATAACTTAAGCTAAATCATGGTTTAATGATGGTTGTGTCTTATTATGCCCTTACATTTTAATTGTTGGGATAAAATATCTGAGTGAAAACATGTGTGTATTCCTTTCCATTATGTCTCGATTTCCCAATCTAATATCATATGAATAGACTAGATGTATATTTGCAAACCCCAAACCTATCATTGGTCTAAGTGTCCAATCATGAGCATACACCTTTTGATAATAAACGCTGTTAATTCCTAGACAGAATGGTATGTATGGCGTTAATGTAATGCTTTTCCAAAGAGATATATTATATCCATAAACCTTCTTCCATGGTTCTAATTCAAGTGATAGTGAAATTGCACCAAAAGAGTTTCCATGATTACCCCAGACACTGCTCGCATAGCCTATTCCTATTTCTCCAAATCCATATATTCCTTGATGCCAGCCTGTTATTATCCCAAGGCTAGTTTTACTTCTGTCAAAAGGGTTCCATTCATCATGTGATTTTATTTCTGAGGTATCCGCTTGCGAGAAACCCGTAGAAGACGCTAAACTTATTAATAGAAAAACTATGATTTGTAATTTCATATGTCATTTAACTTTTATTAATATGAGCTATCAATAAGTAAGTGTCGTTGCAGCAATAAAAGTTACATCGAAAGCTGTATTTATTTGATTGACTTATTTTAATTGTTCACAACTAGTATATATGAAACACTCGAGTATTAAAAATGTTTCTTTATCCTGCTAAAATAGGTGGGATAAAACAACGTAATAGGGGCTTTGGTAGTGTTGTTTATCCCAAAACGAAGAGTCATATATTACGGTTGGTTATCCTAATGTATTAAAATATAATGATTCAAGTAGACTTTCGACGTCTAAAAGTGTTTACAAACAAATTACTTAAACCAGAACCCTTGAGGAATAATTCCAACGGAAAATTGATCGACTAAAGCTGCCGTACTATCGTATCGATATACGATTCCGGCTTGCACAAAGTCTATGGCATCTGAAACATAGATGTCATTGGTAGGACTAATTCCAATTCCATAAAACAATGCCCCATTTTGATTAATGATAGAAGAGGTTGGTAGAGAATTGTCATTAATAGATAGTTGACTAACCCCGTCGTTGAGAAAATACAAATCAGTGCCATTTGGAGCAACTTTTAAATTACTCGGAGAAGCATTGATATCACTAAATACCATTGTCTGGATAATGGTATTGGTCGATGGGTCAATTTGGTTCAATTCTCCTTGTTCTTCGTTTATTCCTCCAGAGCTTAAAACCCAAAGTTTATTGTTGTTATCCAAAACAATCGAAGAAGCTCCTTTTGCCACAACAATAGTGTCTTCAATAACATCTGTTGTGGCATTAATTTGTAGCACAAAATTGGTGTCTGGTCGGCAGACAAATACTTTGTTGTTTACCAATAGCATTTCTTCTGTCCAGCCGTTTGTAACAATATTGCCCGATAGAGTATTAGAACTTAGATCTAAGATTGCAATTTGGTTCGAATATAAATCAGAAACATAGGCTTTAGAACTATTTATCCCGCAGAAATACCGAGGGCTAGTTAATCCTGTAATAGTGGCTGTTTTCTGGTAGTTTGTAGTATCTAGAATTTCTATTTTACCTGAGTTATTTACTACAACAAATAGTTTCCCGTTGTACTCAGTCATCGATTGTAGTACATCTCCCAAAGCATAACCATTTACATTTTGAAATACGGAATTGGTAACGCTGTTTTCAAGCGGGTCGTACAAAGATAACGAAGCATTTCCCCAACCAAAATTACCTTCACAACCAATTAATACATCATTGTATTTTATCTCAATGGTTGCTTCCACACAAGTTGGGCATTGTGGTCCAATTTCCTGTTTTTTACAAGAAGCAAAAGCGAATACGAGTAATAATAGATATAGGTTGTTCTTACTCATCGGTTGCATTTAGGTTAATTTTTAAGAACACTAAAAACCACCTTCCTGGTAAAGGGCGGTTAGCCATTATTTGATAATCTTCTCCATACAAGTTCGAAACTTTTAAGCCTATGTCTGCAGATTTTTGTTTCCCTTTTAAGGAGTAACCAATGTTTAAATCAGCAGGGGCATAATAAGGCATATAAGTCGTATTGGTTGCATCAATAAATACCTTTCCTGTTACAGTTTGGTTGTAGGCAAAAGACAATCTTTTCCAATCAACTTTTGCTACAAAATTAAATACATGTTTGGGAACATAAATTAGTTGTTTCCCAATGGAATTGTCTCCATCTACAATGGAAGATTTATTAATCGAATTCACGTAATTATACCCCGTTTTCAAATGAATTTTCAATTTGTTACTGACTTTTATGCTTTTTTCTAAACTCAATTCTACCCCTTTATTTTCTACTTGTTTTACATTTATTGGAGACCAAATTCCCGTTTCACCCGGAAGCCATTGAATCCAATTGTCTATGAGAGAGTAATAAGGTGATATTTTAAATTCTATTTTTTTATTGATGTAACTGATTCCCATTTCAGAAGTGAATCCTAATTCAGGTTGTAAGTCAATATTTCCGCTAGGGTTCCAGTACAGGTCATTCAAAGAAGGAGCTTTGAAATTTCGAGCTGCATTAAAATTGATGCTTAATTCTCTATTGGATGTGATGTAATACATTGCGCCAATTGTTGGAACAAACGGAGCTAACTTTCCATCAATTACTTCTTGCCGAAAAGCTATATTGTAGGAATAGCCCCTATTGCTTTCTTGCTCAAATTGTACAAAAAGTGATTGCCTATTTTGAGAATGTTTTTCACTAAAACCTGTAGAGTTGGCAATGTCAATTCCCGCATCTACTCGTGCGGTTAGGGATATTAAATGTTTGAAAAAATAGCGGTAATTATAAGAGCCTTTATAAGAATCGGTCTTTATTAACGAGTTGATAGAAGCTGATGTATCAATGTAATTTTGGTCATTTGAAATAAACGCAAGCCGTAAATGATGGAAGCTTTTGGCTTTATAATATTTCCATTCTCCTAAAACGCGAAGTATCTTATCAGTTTGATATTCTCCATTGGATTGAACGCCAATAATGGATGGAATCTGCCTATAACTATCCAAATAGTTTGATTTAACGGAGAATTGATGATGCAGATTGGGTTTGTAATAAAACTCTTGTTTCAACCCATGCTGAATGACTTCAGAATTTTCTCTTTGTAGAATTGGGCTTCCTTCTTGAGAAATATCTTTGTACTCAAAATTATTCAAAGACAAATTACGGAATAAGCTTGTTTTGGATTGGAATTTTTCACTTCCTAAATTAATAGAAAGCTGGGTTTTGTCAATCCCGAAACTTCCCAGTTCTTTGGTGAAATTTGCTTTTAATTTGTTTTTATAATCAGCAGATGTGTTTAACTGGATAGCTCCACCAAGGCCTCCACTTCCATCAATAATGCTACTTGCTCCTAAATGGACTTCAGCATCATCAATAAATGATATAGGTAAAGTGGACAAGTCTATTTGTCCAAGGGTTGGAGAGTTAATAGCTATTCCATTCCAATACAATTGCGTATGGCCTGATCCAGCTCCTCGAATAGAGATGGTAGAAAGACCTCCAGCCCCGTAAGACTTTATATAGATTGGGGTTTCTTTAGAAAGTAAATCAGATAAATTCTCGGTAGTACGAGATTCAATATTTGTGAGTGAAATAACCTTATAAGAATCTGCTGGAGTAATTGTTGCTGTAACGTTTACTTGTTTCAACGTATCTTCTTGTGCTACAGAAAAGAGCGATAGAATGCAAAGAATTACTACTATATATTTTTCCCAAGACCTTTTCAATTGACTAATAATTTCTGCGTAGAACTTCTACCTTCAGCAGTTGTTCTTATGAAATAAAACCCGTTTGAATAATCAGAAACATTTAATTGAAAGCTGTTTGAATACGTAGTGAATCGTTCAACAATAACGCCATTTAAATCAATTATATCAATTTGTTTTTCTGACTGATTTTCAAAGAGAATTTGAACAATAGCATTCGCTGGATTTGGATACAATTTAAAAGCTATGGCTGACTCCTTGATTCCAACAAACGAATGAATCACACCAATTGCGTCCAAATCAAACCCTCCCGTCGGGAATGGTGTAGGAAATGGATCATTAATTACGTTTCCTTGAGAATCGTAAGTAGCGTAAGGTTCATTTATGTTTCCAACCACATCAATTATTTTGACATGCGTAATGTTGTTCACATCCAAACCAGTAATTCCAACGAGCTCTTCTAAATCGAAGGGTGTTCCATATTGATTTCTATATTTCCCAGCAAGGTTATGTATATCTGTAGCATCAACTACATTGAGTATTTGTGTATTGATTTGAGAAAGACTAATGCTTTCGAACCGGAAGAAGTTGATTCCATCTGAACTAACTTCTACGTGAGCTAGTTCTAAAAAAGTATTGTTAAATGCATTTTCAAAAACAGTAAAATCAGATCCATTTCCGTTAATAATTGGAGAGGAAAAGGTTAATATAGCAATTCCACTATCCCCCAAACTTACTACGCCATTTATTCCTGATTTATCCGTTGCGCTTTGGTTATCTCCAATGGTTGTTCTTCCTAAAGTTGTGTCTGTAATGTTTTGCCAACCTCTTTCAATTATACTAGCAGAAGCCCAATCCACAAATGCAGAAGAATCTTTATGCATAGCTGTGGTCCCTAATGAATCTGTGACAGGGGCATAAGGCCCCTGTGCAAATGCATTAAATGAAAAAGCGATTAATATTAAAGCAAAACCCTTCATTATAATTTCACAATTTTAGTTGTTTGAACGTCGGCACCATCAGCAATAACTAATTGGTAAATTCCCTTAGTTAAATCTAGAAGAGAGATTTGATTATTCGAAGTAGTAATCGTTTTCGTCATTACTAGTTTACCACTTAAGTCGAATAATTGTGCGGTACTATTTTTAGTTACTTCAATTGTAATTAAATTGTTTGTTGGGTTTGGGAATGCATTCACTTTTGAAAACGATTCTTCTTCAACTGATAATGAAATATAATTAATGTCATCAATTGCAAAAATTGCAGGAGTATTCATTCCCCATTGTCCAACATCTGAAGAAGATAATTTAAATTGTAAAGATGATACTACCCCAATTGAAGACACGTCAACATTTGTCCAATCTTTAATTATGTAATCTTGGGAGTTATTTGCAAAACGATAATCAGCTAAATAAAATTCTACTGAGTCTTTTGCATTTCCAAGACCATCATAACCAACGATGGTTAGTAAAAACCAATCTTCACCATTTGTACCATCAAGGCTCCCATTGGCGTCATTTGGAGAGCCAAATTGTTTTGCAAATGCATCTCCATTTAACATAGAATGGCCTGCGTAATTTGAATTGGTTATCATGATACTTGAAATTACGTAGGAAGTGTCAACAATAATAATATCAGAGGTGTTAAATCCAATAGCGTAATTTGAACCAGTACTTGCACCTCCGGCATAAGAAGAATACTGTCCAGATAATCCAGTTAATACATCCGATGTTTGGTTTGAGAATGCCCAGCCTGACGACCAATAACCAGGAGCTCCCCAAGTGGTGTCATACTGATTATGGAATTCAAATATTCCGTCAGTATAGGTTGAGTCGAATAGTCCAGAACCATTTGATGTTCCAGATAAATCCGATCCATCCCAGAAAGTTTCCTGACCAGAAATAAAAATAAGAGACTCAAACCCTTGTTGAGCCATCGATAAATTTGCCACAAAAATTGTAGCCATTAAGTAAATTTTTTTCATCCTTTTTTATTTTTTTGATGATTAGTAAAAAAGAATAAAAACGAAAGAATAAAAACACAGAAAAGTGTTCTACATCTTAGCTTTTATCCCGAAAGCAAAAAATTGTGTTTAATGGCAGGTCTTCTGACTTACTCAACTTTTTTTAACCTTCCCATCCCTTTTGATATCAAGACAGTGGTATTATTAAAAAAAGCTTAATTGAGCTTACAGCTACGGGAATAGTTCAAGATTTACACTCGATTCCCTTTTAATTCTACTAGGTAGAAACCAATAAAGCGATGCAAACTTACACGGATTATTTTAAATGAAATATGATTTAGATTCTTTTTCTTATTCCAATGTCATTGCGAAGAAGTGAAACGACTGACACAATCTCACCTTGATAAGACACTTTATTCTCATCATACCTGAAGTAGAGAAGCGGATATCAGGTATCTTATTCAATGGGGTTGAAAATGATGTAATTGGATAAGTTTCCTGCTTATGCAGGAAAGGGTAGAGGGAAGTCTAAGAAAACAATTTTTTCAAGACAGAATCTTTGTTTTTATCGGAAGTTAAGTCTGCCTCAAATTGTCCCTTTTTGTCAATCATCCAAACTTTGTTTGAGAAGTTAAGTGCATTTTCAATTTCGTGCGTAGAGCAAATAACCGTTTTGTTTTCTTCAGAACAAATTTGCTGGAGCAATTCAAATATTTTAATTCTGTTCTCAATATCTAAGTGCGCCGTTGGCTCATCCAATAATATAAGAAGGGTATCTTGAACCAATGCACGACATACCATTACGCGTTGTTTTTGTCCGTCTGATAATTGATTAAATTTATTGGTAACCAAGCTGTCGATTTCGAGCTTGGAAATATATTTTGAAATAATGTTTTTATCTGTTTGTGATAATCTTGAAAAGATACCAATATAAGGCGTTCTACCGAAAGAAATAATATCATAAACGGTTAACTCAGAAGCAAAATTTGTATAGGTAGAAACAACAGATATTATTGTAGCCAGTTCTTTATCTTGAATAGAAATAATGCTTTTATTATTCAATAATACCCGACCTCCTTTTGGGGTTAATGTTCCTCTTATTGTATTTAGCAAAGTTGATTTACCTGTTCCATTTGCACCAAGTAAAACACAAAAATCTCCAGCATTTAATTTTGCGTTAATGTTTGAAACAACGGGCTGTTTATAGCCTATATGGAGTGATTCAATATTTATTAAAACGTTATCCATTAGCAGTAACTTTATTTTTCAGAATAATGTAAACAACTATTGGAGCACCAATGATTGATGTCACAGCATTTATCGGTAAACGGATATCCATTCCAGGTAGAGTTGCTACTAAATCACAAAAGACCAATATTATTGCACCTAGCAAAGCAGTGAAAGGAATAATTATAGCATGATTAGATGTTTTAATCATTAGCCGTACAACATGTGGAACTGCTAACCCAACAAACGCAATGGGTCCACAATAGGCAGTTACAACACCTGCTAAAATACCTGTAGAGATTAAAATCAAGAGCCTTGTTCTCTTAATTGATATACCCATGGATTTTGCATAGTCCTCTCCCATTAATAATGCATTTAATGAGCGTATAGAAAAAATTGAAAAAGCAAGCCCAATCCCTACAAAGATCCCAATGTACTTGACATTCGCAAGCGTATTCCCTGATGTGCTTCCCATTGTCCACAATATATATTTTTTCATGCTTTGTGCATCTGAAAAATATTCCATTATACTAATGGATGCACTTATGAAGCTACCTAGCATTATACCTACTAAAAGCAGCATTATTCCCGAACCAATCTTGTTGGCAAAAAATAACATAATAAGCATAACTCCAACCGATCCGATGATAGCGGCAGTTGTTATGGAATATTCACCGTTTGCCTCTATTCCAAATAAAGATCCTGTCATAATAAGCAAAGCAACGCCCAATCCGGAGCCAGCACTTACACCAAGAATATAAGGTCCCGCTAGTCCATTTCGGAAATAAGTCTGCATTTGCAAACCAGCAACAGATAATGCTGCACCCGCTAGCAAAGAAGTCAATACTCTTGGTAGTCGAATTTGGTTGACGATAAATTCGATATTTTTTTCTGATGTAGAAAACAGTGCTTCAGAAACTTTGGATGGAGCTAATATTTCACTTCCTAAAAAAAGAGACGCAAAGGCTAATGCAATCAATAAGATTGAAAAGAAGATAAATAATGGTATGTATTTCTTTGAGCTTTGCATTAATGTTATCCAATTGAAACCTAATTCTAGGTTTTAGAATCGTAAAACTATGAAATGTTTTATCATTTCCATTATTTGATTTTGCAAGTGTGTGATGGCAGGCCTTCTGAAAGAGGGTGCTGAAATCGAATAAAACACTTAGTAAGTAGGGAAGCTCTGAAGGAGATCATCCATCCGAACTTGGTGTTTGTGAAGAGTGAAGTGACTTCTTTTAGGCAGCCTTTGTGAGACATTTTTGCTTACTTTTTTTGGCTATGGCAAAAAAGTAAGAGCCTTGCGGCTTAAGCGGTCCAAAAAGTAGAGGTAAACTCTTAATCCAATTTTCTAAAAAAAGTTAAACTCTGATCTTCTAAAACATTTGGATGTAGAATATTGATATAATCTTTTAATAGTATATCAACTCGTAATGCACCTAACTCCCAAAAGTCATCGCCTCCAGCTTTGGTTCTTCTTCTGTCATGTTCAAATACATTTCCTTCTTTATAAGGTCTAAACGCTGTATACCGAATATCTTTTTGTTTTAAGTCTTCCAATGAATGACTTTGAGAAGAAATCCATATATCAGCATCCAACATTTTATTGGCTACTACTTCCATACTTAATGGTAAGCTTCCAGTTGTACTGTCAGAGCTCCACGGGTAGGTTCCTTTCGCATCTTTAAGAAGCTGTGCCACATAACTTTCACCACCTGGAATATACCATGTTCCTTGGTAGGATGATGAGAATAGAACGTTTGGCTTATCAGATATGGAGTCTAAAGCAGCGCAATAATTATCGTAATTTGTTTCAATTTGATGAAAAATACTATCCGCCATTTCTTCCTGATTGTAAAGTGCTCCAAAAAACTTTATCCATTCTGCCCTTGCTAAAGGAGATGTTTCTTTCCAATCATAATTTAAAATTATCGGTATACCTGCTTCTTGTGCTTGTAAAAATGTTTTCGATAACCCTCCTTGGTATCCGCTTGCAACTACGACATCAGGGTATAAAAGAATTAGTTTTTCAATGTTCAACTGTTCTCCATCGCCAATTTGAGCTATTTCTCCACTTGCGTAACCATGTTGAATAGAAGAAGAAAACACAATGTTTGAATTTGAAATAGCAACAATTGAATTTAATTGGTTTAATTCTTCAATAGCGGTATAAAAAGTAGTTGACATTGGGGCTATTGTTTTTACAGGAACGTTTATTATGGTCTCATTTCCCTGAGGAGAATAAGACTGCCCTTTTTTTAGTAATACATAAGTATGCTCAATCTTGTGCTCTGAAAATGGATTTTTAATATGTAATTTTTTGATATTATTTACTACTTCAATATCAAACCCCAAGGCATAAGTTACCTTCTCTATAGGCGTTTTAGGAAGTTCATGTGTTCTCGTATCATCATCATCTAATTGTTCTACTTTTGTATTTTCACCACAGCTTGAAAAAAGAGTGATAATAAAAGTTAGAAAAATATAGGGATGTAATTTTATTATAGCTGATTTTGAAATCATAAGACAAATATACTTTTTATACATTTCTTTTTATCTTTACAATGAATATGAAGTTATCCAAAATATTAATAGTTGTTCTTATTTCACTTGTTTTTAGTGAAGCACATTCTCAAAAACAACAAGAAATTCATGTCGGAAAATCGGGGCAGGTTGATTTTAAAGCTGTCAATAACCAATGGGTAACATTTATTCAAAACTTGGAAATGCCATCTCCAGAAGGAGAGTCGGAAAAGGCTAAGCTACTTCGATTAAAAAAAGAAGTAGAAAAGAAGTACCCTCGAAAGAGTGTTGCAGTCACACCAACAAAACAAGGAGGCCCAGAAGTTTATGAAATAACAGGTTTTGAGGGTAATTTGTTTAATAACAGAATTCCAAATGATAATGCGGTAGCTATATCCGATGCAGGAATACTGATGTCCTGTACTAATAATAGAGTTGTTATTTACGATACAGAAGCAGATAGCTTAATGGATACAGGTTATTTACAGGATTTTGTAATGCAGTTTAATGTAACTGCTAGCCGTTATGATCCTAAAATGATTTATGATCCTAATGAGGATAAATTTATTTTAACATTTTTAGTTGGAACAGTTCATCAGAATAGTAAAATAGCGGTTTGTTTTTCAACCTCTAATAACCCAATGGATGACTGGAATGTGTATTTGTTACCTGGCGATCCATTTCTTACAGATCATTGGACGGATTACCCAGCAATTGCCTTATCGGAAGATGAGTTTTTTGTAACAGGAAATTTACTGGCTGATAACCAAAGTTGGCAAACAGGGTTTTTCCAATCTATTATTTGGCAAATTGACAAACAATCTGGATACAGTGGAAATGATTCATTAACAACTCAGTTGTGGTCAGATATTTATGATGACTCTATTAAGGTTAGAAATATTCATCCGGTAAGAGGTGCACGGAAATTATATGGTCCTAATCAATATTTTTTATCGAATAAGAATTTTTCAGCTGAGAGCGATACTGTGTATTTGATTGAAATAACAGGTAAAATAGCTTCTTCTTCAGAGCAATTAAATCAAACATTGTTAAGCACACCTGATCATTATTTTATGAGCCCAAGTGGGAGACAATCAATTGCAAAGCTATTGGCAACAAATGATTCTAGAATGTTAGGAGCAATTAGAGATGATAGTTGGATTCAATATGTCCACAATTCAATGGATACTGCTTCAGGAAATGCTGCTGTTTATCATGGAACCATTGATGCGTTTGATACAAGCCCTGTGATATCAGGAGTGATTTTATCTGATTCAGTAAAAGATTATGGATATCCAAATATTGCTTCCACCGGAATTGATCCAGATGACAAAGAATGTGTTATTGCTTTTAATTATACCTCGCCAGTAGATACAAATGGAGTAGGTTGTTATTATATGGATACCAATAGTTTGTATTCAGATTTTAATTATATCAAAAGAGGAGACGCACCTATAAATACCTTTTTAGATTCTTTGGATCGTTGGGGCGATTATTTTGGAATACAACGACGATATAACAAGCCATGTGAAGTCTGGACAGCTGGAATGTATGGTAAAGTTGGAAGTAATGGAACATGGTTGGGAAGGGTTGCTGTTGAAGAAACATGTAGAGTACCTAGACCAATTGAAGATACGTTGAATCCCGCTTTTAGCGGTGGAACAATATTTCCTAACCCTTCTATAGATTGGGTAATATTTGATTTCGAATTGGAAGAATCACTTTTCATTAGAGTAGAACTTTTTGATACGAAAGGTGAGCTGATTAAAGTGCTATACGAAGATGTTGCACTTCAAGGTGAAAACAGACTGACTTTTAATGGTTATTATTTAAATCAAGGAATGTATATTCTGAGAATATTAAATAATGATAAAGTACTTTTTACCGAAAAATTGGTAAAGCAATAATTTAATTCTTTCGTTGTTATATTTGAAAAGTGAAATGATTAAATGGTACTACTTCATATTTCTCCTTGTCTCGCTATCAAGTTGTGTTACTTTTGATTTAGGAAGTACCGCTCCTACAAATCCAATCCAACCAGTTGTCGGTTATTATTCAAATGGTCAATTACGGTTTAAAGGAGAATATTACAATGGTTATAAGCATGGGACCTGGACGGATTGGAATGGGAACGGTGATACAATTTCGATAGTAAACTTTAATCAGGGTGAATTAGAAGGTCCATTTAAGATTTGGGAATTGGAGAAAAGTTACGAAGCTAATTCGGAAACCACACCAGACTACGCTGTTGATTATGGAGAAATAATAATTAAAGAAGGGTTTTATCTTAATGGAAGTTTTCATGGAGATTTTAATGTTCATTATAGTTCAGGAAAACTGAAAGAGCGGGGAATCTTTAATAAAGGTAGAAAAGAGGGAGAATGGGTGAAAATTGAAGCAACGGGAGATACTTTACATATAATCAACTATAGTTTAGGTGAAAGGAAAGGACCCTTTATGATTTGGAATTATTATTCGCATGAATTATTAAAGGATAATATGCGAAATGTTGCAAAAATTAAACACCAAGGGATTTATAAATTTAGTATGCTAAATGGGAATTATGTTGAATCCTACCCAAATGGGGTTGTAAAATGCGCAGGAGCCTACATTGATGATAATCGTGAAGGGGAATGGACTTGGTATTATGAAGCGGGCATAATAAAGGAAACGGCCATCTATAAATTAGGAGAGCTTATCAGCAGTGAAAAATTTAGTGAAGCAGGAAATTGAACTTATCTTTGGATATTAAATCCGCTACTATTAAAACTTGGTTCACAATCTTTTTTAGCATCAATTTGGATTAAAAATTCTTGCCCTTCTTTGAATTCAAAATTGGAAGGATTGATTTCTATACCTCCAATTTTGTAGTTTGTTTTTACTTTTTTACCGTTAATTCGTATTAAACTGATACAATATTTGTTTTTATTGACCACATTTGGATTGTTTATTTGGACTGTGTTTCCGTCCCACACACCCACGAAGTAGTACGTTTCTTTGTTTTTTGCTTCAGCTCCAATCATAAGTAATCCAAAAATGATTGTGAATATGTATTGTTTCATGCTATTGACCTTTTGCAGTTTTTGTGCAACTTTTACATTGCAATATAGCTCAAATATAGATAATGAAAAGCGAAAACAATCATATTGGTCTATTCTCTTTAAGGATATTTTTACTTCCTGGAGAACAAACAACACTTCATATCTATGAGCCTAGGTATCTACAATTAATTTCGGAATGCATTGATGGAAAAGATCATTTTGGAATCCCTTATCAAGGAAAAACTACCTTGACTGAGTTTGGATCTTTAGTCACCATTAAACAGGTACTAAAGAATTATGATAATGGAGAGTTGGATATTTTAGTAGAGTGCAAGCAAAATTTTAAATTAAATCATTACGAAGGTCAGACTGAAGGGAAATTGTATCCTGCTGGAACAATTACACCTTTACGTTCAATCGAACATCCGCTGAATAAAGAATTGACTGATAATATCGGGAAGTATTTGGAATTATTGCACGGCGATAGTTTTAATGACGACCTTCATGAATTATTTGGGATAAAGAATATAGTTAAAATGCTTAATCTTAAAGACGATGAAAAATTACGTTTTATGAAGATTACGGAAGAGCAAAGACAAAATGATTTCTTGTTAAGGAAAACACGTTATATGACCATTTTATTGGAGCAAGAAAGAAAAGTGGATCAAAACTTTTACCTTAATTAACGTGAGATCGAGATAAGAGTTTAACAATCAAAAAATGTCAGTTCGAGTGAAATTCTGATAAGAATTTTTTATCGAGAAACCATTTTTTTTAGTCAAAATCATCTATTCTCGATACAATTTTCTTCAAAAATTACTTGAACTGACAATGCTTTTTTTATATCGAACTCACGTTAATTAAGCTTCGTTATTACCTTTTCGATACTATTCCAAACTTCTTTTGAAGTGTTCTCCCAGGTAAAGTCAAGGGCTCTTTTTGCACCTAGTTGAATAAGTTTATCCGTTTTTTCATTGTCAAGTAATTGTTCCATCCCTTTTGAAATAGAATCTACTGAAAAAGGGTCAACTAAAATAGCGGCGTCACCTGCAACTTCGGGCATGCTGGAAACCTTACTTGTAATTACAGGGACATTACATTTCATTCCTTCAATTATAGGGATTCCAAATCCTTCGAAATAAGAGGCATAAACTAAACCTTCTGAGCTTCCAATAATTTTATTTAAGTCAGTCGAAGAAACACGCCCCGTAAAAAGAACGTCATTTTTAAAGTTTAAATTTTCGAGTGTAGTTTCAAAGTTTGTATTTTTCCAAATCTTTTCTCCTACAATAAGCATTTTGTAATCAGTGTTATTTGCTTTTTTAAATTGGTCAAATGCTAACAGCATTCGTTCAATATTTTTACGAGCATGAAGGGCGCCAACGTATACTAAATAGGGGCTTCCATCTGAAAATTTTTCTCGGGTAGTTTTAATTTCAGATAATTCAGATGGGTTAAAACTATCGCTTACTCCATTATAGGCTACATCTATTTTTTCTGATGAAATCCCATATTGTTCACTAATATCTTTCTTTGAAAATTCAGAAACTGTTATAATTCGTGTTGCCTTTCTCGCAAATAATGGAAAATACTTTTTATAGTACTTCGTATATTGTTTAGGTAAATCTTCTGGGTAATGTTCAAAGTTCAAATCATGAATAACAGCTATTTGAGGAATAGATGACTTTAAACTTAAAAACCCATCAGGAGAAAAAAACAAGTCTGCATTTATTTTTTTTAATGCTCGTTTTACGGAAATATTAAACCAGATTTTAAATAGAATTGGGTGCCTTGCTTGCGGCCCAATAACTACTGGGATGACATTTTTAGCGAAAATAAATGATTCGTCAAATTTTCTATCGAATAAAAAATAGAATTCATGTTCAGGATGATTAACGACTATATTTTTTAGGGTTTCAAACGTAAACCAACCAATTCCTTCCAGTTTGTTTTTTAATAAAAGACGAGTATTTATGGCTATTTTCAATGAAAAGGAATTTATCTGCTGCAAATTTATTATTTTAACATCAGGAAAAGCAAACAAATATCTGAATAAACTGAAAGTACTTAGAACAATATTAGTAGAAGACGAAGAAACAAGTAGAGAGACACTGCGGAATTACATTAATAAATACTGTGAAAATGTTGAAATTATTTCTGAATGCGCAAATATTAAAGAAGGGAAAAAGGCCATTGAGGACTTAAATCCGGATTTAGTTTTTTTGGATGTTGAAATGCCTTTTGGAAATGCTTTTGACTTATTAGAGCAATTAGGTTCAATTAATTTTGAGACCGTGTTTGTTACCGCATATAGTCAATATGCATTGAAGGCACTAAACTATAGTGCATCTTACTACATCTTAAAACCGATAGATATTGATGAATTGGAATCGGCAATTCAAAAGGTGAGAGACAACATAGAACTGAAAAAAGAAGATGATTTTACACTGCAAACCAAAGTATTGTTAGAAAACTTCAAGCACTCACAAAATAAAGATAAAAAAGTTGTTTTGCCTGTCCTAGATGGATTTGAGGTAGTGCAAGTCAACGATATAATTAGATGCGTAGCAAATGATAATTTTACGGATTTCCATTTATTGGACGGTTCAAAGAAGGTGATTTGTAGAACATTGAAGTTTTACGATGATGTTTTAAATGAATCAGGGTTTATTAGAGTTCATCGGTCTCACTTGATAAACGTCCAGTACGTAAAGAGTTATAAAAAAGGGAAAGGTGGGGTTGTTATCATGTCAGATGGTTCTCATGTTGATGTTTCTGCATCAAAAAAACAGAATTTGTTGAATTATTTTAGTTGAACAATTATCTTTGCCTCCAATGCAAATAATTGATTCATTACTTGATCCTATAATAAACCCAACAATTATAATTGGGAATTTTGAGTGGCGTGAACCAGTAACTACGCTTACGGATTCGCTAACAGCATTTGTTGCCCTATTTTCTTTTTTAGCATTTTGGAGATACAAAGGAGAAAAATCGGAGAGTTTTAAGTATTTCAAAGCATTTTTTTTATGTTTTGGTATAGGGATGCTATGTGCTTCCTGGTTTGGACATGGGTTAGCAGCATATGTCACTCCAAGATGGAAGGCAATTGGTTGGGTAATCAATTCTACTGCTAATCTATTTTTGGGATTGGCAATATTAGAAGAAATTAGGACATTGATAAAACCTGAAATACATCGGTTAATAAAAACTGTTTTCATTTCACAGGTGTCCATTTTTATTTTGTTTATGATTATTCCAAGTACTAGTTTTTTTGGATTAGCTCAATTGTGCTCGGTAGTTTCATTGCTTCTTATGGTGTTGCCAATGAATATTTTCAACTATTTAAAAACGAAAGCAAAAGGAAGCTTATATTTTATGATAGCCATTGGAATGGGATTGATTCCAGGGATTATTTTTAATACACAATTAAGTGTAAGCCGCTGGTTTAATTATCACGATATTAGCCATGTTGTAATGGCTACTATACTATTTGTAATGTATTTAGGAGCATCTCGTTTTGCTTTCAAGGAAAAGGGTAATTGATTATTATGACGCTAATCATCTTTCGTTCAGTTGTTAATTAGTAGTTTTGCACGCAAAATTCATCAAGTTTTATTTATGAAACCATTAGTTTATTTAATCATTATAGGGGTTGTAGTTGTTATTGGAGCGCTTGTTTTGGAGTCTTTAGTAGCTAAAAAGAAGAAGCTAAAAATATATAGGCTTTCAGATAGTATTGCGAATTTATCTTGCGGAATGATGGAAAGAGTGTTTGATTTTTTCTTATCTGTATTAATACTTTTTGGCTTTCATTATATATGGGCAAATTATGCTCCTTATCAAATACCGGTAAATATTGGAACTTGGCTAATTGCTTTGGTTGTATTTGACTTTTTGGCTTATTGGTTTCATAGATTCAGTCATGAGGTTAATTTTTTATGGGCGGCACATATAGTTCACCATCAAAGTGAAGAGTTAAACTTGACCACTGTGTTTAGAGCTTCCTTGTTTGCAGTTATTTTTAGAGCTTTCTTTTTTGTTTGGATGGCAGTAGCTGGTTTCGATATATTTACTATTGCTACTTGCACTATGGCACTTGGATTATTCCAATTGTTTACACATTCAAGAGTAATTGGAAAGTTAGGGTTTGTAGAATGGTTTCTTACAACACCATCTCACCACCGAGTTCATCATGCAAGAAATGAGAAGTATATGGATCATAATTATAGCCACATATTTATTATTTGGGATAGAATGTTTGGAACTTTTGTAGTAGAGGATGAAGAACCAGATTATGGTATAACAACAGGGTTTGAAAGTGCAAATGCATATAATGCTACTTTTTCCTATTGGGGAAATTTGTTAACTAGAGCTTCGAGAGCGAAAAAGTTTGGTGATAAAATTAGAGTCTTTACAAAAGGTCCAGCATGGACACCAGATGACGTTCCTCATTTACCGAACGAATATAAAGTAGATGAAAAGGGAGATAGAATTCATCATAAAATACCAGCAAGTTTTGAATTAGGGGCTTATGTTTTGTTAAATGTAGCAATTACTTTTAGTGCTTTTGTAGCATTAATGATTGTATATAAGACAAAGTTAGATGATTTAACCGCTCTATCTACCATGAGTGATGCTCAAGTCACTATGGGTGAATTATTTGTTAACCCTCAAATTCTAGCGTTGGTTGGAATAATTTTGATTTCAATATTTGCACACGCACGAATGGTAGAGCAGACAAAGTCGTCTATTTATATAGATGGATTTAGGTTAATTACTGTTGGTGTGTTAACTGTTCTAGCATTTAGTTCTATGCCATTTTCTACTTGGTTGATTCCAGCTGTTTTAGGTACGTGTGGAATTATGTTTGTATGGTTAATGAAGCTTTGGGCATTTAAAGACAAACACAAAGAAGCCTAAAACTTCGTGGCTCCTTTGTGTTTGTTTTTAAACGAATACTGAAGGTAGATTTCGTTTGTTCCAACAGAATAATTTTTGATGTTACTGCTGGTAAAGTCATGTGCATAACCAATAACAAAACGATCTCTTTCTAGGCCTACCATTACAACCGTAGCTCCGCTATTTCTGTATGAAAATCCTGCCCAAACATTTTCACGGTAAAAGAAACGAGCATTTAAATCAATTTCTGTTGGTGCTGGTCCAACTGTTTTTATAAGGAAAGATGGCTCCATTTTATACCCTGGGCCTAAACGTATAGTGATTCCACCAGAACCGTAAATGTGGTTGACCTGCTTATTTTGAATTAAGTTTTCACCAAAACTATAATTTGCTCCTAATAATTGGTTAGCAGATGCTCCAATAAAATAGGTTTGAGTAAAATAAAATATACCGGCTGATGCATCTGGTGCAAATGACTTTTGTTTTGTTCCAAGTAAGGTAGCATCAGAATAATCGTTCACAATAAAGTCCGTTCCATCAACGGTTGTTTGAGATAAAATAGCTGACACTCCTAATGATAATTTTGAGCTAACAGAAGGCTTAAGGTGATATGCGTATGTTCCTTGAAGTCCTGTATTTTGAAATGCACCATTTACATCATTAAATAATTGCGCCCCAAGAGCCATATTTTGTTTTTTGGTAATTCTTCCATTAAAACTAATGAATTGAGTAACAGGAGCTCCTTTCATCCCAGCCCATTGTTGCCTAACCGATAATGCAATCGGAGCTTCCAGATGCTGACCGGCTGCTGCTGGATTTATCATGTATTGATTCAACATATATTGGCTATTAAACGTCAGTTGTTGTGCAGAGAAACTACAGCCAACTAACAAAATCGATATGAAGAATAAGAATCTCATTTATCTAATAATAGCTAAAGGTCCAGTATATGTTTTCTCTTGTATGGTTACGATATAAAAATATCCTCCCGTAGGTAAGTCTTTTCCACTGAATTTACCATCCCAATCATTTTGATAAGTATAGTTTTCATACAATATTGCTCCCCAACGATTGTAAATCTCAACTCTATTTTCTAAAGTAAGATCCAACCCTTCAATAAACCATGCATCATTTTTACCATCTCCGTTTGGAGAAAAAGCTGTTGGGATAATTAAGCAATTACTACTTTCCGCAGCTACAGTTATAGATTCGTTTAGGATACAACCTGCAGCATCTGTTACTTGAAGAGAGTAAATCCCTGCTGGAGTATTTTCAATAATTAATGTTGTGTCTCCCGAGTCCCACTCTAAAGTGTACGGAGATATGCCACCCGTTACGGCTATTTCAATGCTTCCATCTGCTGTTGTGTTACAGCTAGAACTTGCAACTATTGATGCGATTAATATGGAATCAGAGGAAAATATTTCTTCCATTTCTGAGTATATACATCCATTATTATCTGTAACATTTACTGTGTATTGACCTGCAGGTAAATTAACTGCTGCAGCATTAGTTTGGTTATTTGCATCATCCCATTGATAAGAATAGGGAAAAGTGCCTCCATTTACTGTTGCTATAATTACACCATTACTATTTCCACATGAAGCAGGAACTACCGATAAACTACCTGATAATAACTCTGGTTCATTAATAGTTGCATTTCCAAAGGCTATACATCCGTTATTATCTGTCACTTGAACTAAGTATGTTCCTACTGCTAATCCTATAGCAGTGGAAGACGTTTGGCTTGATCCATCATCCCATAAGTAAGAATAGGGAGCTGTTCCTCCACTAACATTTGTTGATATTTGACCAGTTGGATCATTATTACAAAGTGTATTTGTGCTTACTAAAGAAACACTTGGCCCCCCATTATTACCAATAAAAACGGAATCTATAACAGAGCATCCATTCCCGTCAGTAACCGATACGTGATAAAGTCCCGCAGGAATACTTGATGCTGAGGAAGAAGCTTGATTGCTTGCGTCATCCCATAAATAGGTGAAATTTCCGTCACCACCAGTTGCTAGTACGGATGCACTTCCATTGGAAGCACCACATCCAGCATTGTTGCCAAAAATAATGGTGCTGATTTCTATTGGTTGAGAAAGTGTAACAACTTGAAACGTTTCACAACCAGTGGAATCTTTAACATAAACACTGTATGATCCAGGACCTAAGTTTTGAAAAAAGCCGAGGGTTTCTGGTGAAGCTGTTGCGTAATTTGCACCACCATCAATACTATAGGTTAAACCTCCTCCATTTGCAGCAATAACAATTGAGCCATCGTTAATTCCATAGCAAGTAGGTTGGTTAACATTTATCGTTACTATTGATGGGCCTCCATTAGAAAGTACATTTTCAATTCCTAATGTCTGACAACCATTAGCATCTTCAATTACAATATTATAAGCTCCAAGTGACAAGTTTAAAAATGTATTAGAAGCTTGAAATGTTACTCCTCCATCAACACTATATTGGAGTGTTCCAGTACCGCCAGTTGCATTTATATCGATACTTCCATCAGTAGCTACGCAATTTGAATTTGAAACCGTGGCTGTATAGAATATGTTTGGAGTTATTGTAAAATTGGAAGATCCAGCATCATTTGATGTGTTGCTATCTGTGGTTCCATTTGGTGATGAAGTTGTAGCATTATACGAATGTGCACCAGCTGTTGAAGTAGCTGCTGGCAACGCGACACTAATAGTAGTTCCAGTAGACAAGCTTCCTGACCAAACATAAGTAGAGTTTGGAGCTCCATCAATGTTATATAGAATGTCAACACTTGTTAATGTTGTCGCGCCAAAATTTTCCAATGTTACGGTTGGAGTAAAGCTACTTGGGCAAATATTTCCTGAAGGAGTGTTTACCGAACTTATTCCAGCATCTACTTGTCCAAAACCAAGCTGAACAAGAAAAACGAATATGATAATTAGAACCTGCTTCATAATTGAGAGTCGTGAAAATAGGAATTTTTTTAATAGCTTTTATTTTTATTCGACATATCCATATTTCTTATAGGCTCTTGGATTGAATCCTTTTCACAAACCACTGTGCATATATTCAAAAGTGATTTAAGCCCAAACGATTCTTTTAAGTTAAATTTGATTGGAATATTATGTTTAGAAAAATCATCATAGGGATTATTATAATTGGATGCGGTATCTCATTATTTATGTCCTATTCTTTTTTAAAAGAAGAAGTAAAACAGCATCAAGACCCTATTGTAACAGTGCCTAAAAATGCTGCTATATTTGTTGAATGTCAAGATATTAGGGCAATGTGGTCTCGAATCTCAGAAACTAATTTAGTGTGGAGCGAGGTGTTAGCTATTCCTGAAATTCAAAAGTTAGATAGAAAAATTAGAGTTGTCGATTCACTTTTTTCAACCTCTGAAGGGTTAAAGGAGGTTTTTGACAATAAGAAAACAGTATTTTCATTTCATTCAAACGGAACCGGATCGGATTTATTTATGGCTACTGTTTGTAATGAATCCCAATTTAAAGTATTCGATGAATTGGTAAATCAACAAGTTGGTAAAGTAGAGAATATAGAAATTGCAGGAGCTCAAATAAATTCATTTGCTACAGATGAAGGATTATATCAGTATACGTATGTCTCTCCATTTATATTATTTAGCTCATCAAAAGATGTTTTAGAAGTTAGTTTGACGCAGCTGAAAAACAAAGAATCTCTTATGGATATAGATGGGTTTGAACACTTACGCTCAACTTCTAGTAATTCTTCGGCCTTACATTGTTATATAAATTTTGAAGAATTTGGTAGAATAGCCTTTCCATATATTGAAAAAGAAATTGCAGATAAATGGCAAAATGGAGTTGTTTTTCCAAATTGGGCAACATTTGATTTATCGTTAAAATCAGATGCCTTGTTGTTCTCAGGATTAAGTACTACAGATTCGAAGAATAGGTTGTTGTCTACAGTATTAGAGCAAACTCCTCAACAGTCCTTAATAAAACCCAATTTACCAAAAGATATTACTGTTTTGAAGAGGGTGTCTTTGTCAGATGCAAAACAATTTATTACAGAAAATAATACGGCTTACTTGGAAGAAATGGAAGAAACTTGTCAGTGCGATCCAATTGAAACGATAAGTTCTTGGATTGGCGGTGAAATATTGTATTTGAATCATTCACATTATGAGTCAGGATCTATACAGTCTGTTTTGGTAGAAACCAATGGGGTTGAAAATGTGTTAAGTCGAGTAACAACTCTGGGTGTTGGAGATTCAGTAATTGAAAACAATCATGGAGTCAACATATATGCAGTTACCGATAACAAATTATTAAACCTTTTCGGAAGTGAATTTAGTTTGGACGGAGCTATTTTTTTCTGTCAAAAGGATAATTACGCCATTTTTTCATCACGAAAGGGAATGAATAAAATTCTTCGCCAATGGAGAAAAGAAAAAGCGGTGGTTCAGCAAACGATGTATTCATCTTTTTCAGAAAGGTTTATGGCAAATTTTTCTTCAAGTGATTATTATTGGAAGTGTGATAAACTTGTTGGTACACTTGAAAATGTGTTAAAAAGAGAGTATTTCCTAAAATTGAAATCCTACAACGAATTATTTAAAAAAATGGGAAGTATTTCTTGGCAAACTGCTCCATCTAGTAATTCGTATCAGTACCATTCGGTTGCAATGAGTGCAAGTCAAGGTGAAGATGGAGGTTCCAATTCATTATGGAGTCTTAAATTAAAATCATCTGTTATTCGAACACCTGAATTGATGAAAAACCACCGTACTAATACTTTGGAGGTCTTATTACAAGATAAAGAAAATACAATGCATTTAATCAGTGCTACGGGAAAGATAAAGTGGTCGAAACAAATAGAAGGAGCAATAATTGGGAAGGTTAAACAAATAGATGTCTATGGAAACAATAAGTGGCAAATGTTGTTTAATACATCCTCAAAAATACATTTAGTAGACATTAATGGAAATGAAGTGAAAGGCTTTCCGATTGAGTTAAAGGCACCTGCAACTAATTCTGTAGCTGTATTGGATTATGAGCGGAATAAGAACTATAGAATATTAGTAGCGTGTTCTGATAAGCAGGTATATAATTACAACCAAGAAGGAAAAATTATTGAAGGCTGGAATTTTGGTTTTACTGAAAACCTTGTTGTAAATGAATTACAGCATTTTGTCTCAGATAATAAAGATTATATACTGTTTACGGATATTTCTGGTAATGTTTATATGGTTGATAGAAGAGGGGAGAAGAGATTCGATCTAGCTCAAAAAGTGAACACCAAATTACATGAACTGATACAGTTTGAAAAAGGTTTTTCGTTTACAACCTCTAAGTTGACTTATAAAGATAGTAATAGCATTTGTAAGATAGAATTTAATGACACTAAAACGTGTTTCGTGTTGGATAGTACACATCATAAATATGATTTATCCATAGTGGATTTAGATGGAGATAATTTATCGGAATATGTTGTCAATTACCTTAATAGAATAGAAATATATGGGCCTGATAAAAAGCTTAGTTTTTTCGAGACATTTGACTTTAATATTAATCATCAGGTTAAAGTGGTAGGAGGGAATAGAAAATTATTACTTATAGAAAATGACGGCGATATTTATTTGTATTCGAATAATTTTACTCCAATTCCAAATTTCCCCGTTTCGGGAAGTGTAAACACAGCTATCGGTGATATTAATAAAGACGGCAAGACCAATGTAGTTACCGTTTCCTCTTCAAATGAATTGAAAGTTTATTCAATTGAAGGTTTAGAGGCTTTGTAATTAATGTAATTAGATTACAAATTTAGGATTCATTATTTATATCTTTATTGTCTGATGGTAAGACTATTACTAATATTGTTTGGGTCAATATTGATTTTTTCATGTAGAAAAGTTGAGTTAATACCTCCTCCAAAAATAGTTGAACGATACTTGCATATTTCTCATACAAGGGTTGATAATAACATCTCAATTGATAGTGTGGCAGAATCAATCAGATATCAAAACTTTGATATGTTATGGTTAGGTGGAGATATGGCATTCCAAACGTCAGAAGATGATGAAACAATGTCATATATTGATTCGATTTTTACTTTATCAAGTGAGAATACGCTATGGGCGCTGGGGAATCATGATTATTCAGATTTATTAAGAGTTCAAGATTTTACTAATAGAATGCCATATTATTCTTACTTTAAAAATGGAATTACATATTTAGTATTGGACACTCAGGATAGTTTGAGTAATATCGTAGGAGAACAAAAGCTATTGTTTGATACTGTTTTAGATTCAATTAATGAATCTTCACATTTAATACTTCTTCATCATAAATTAATTTGGTTGTATGGAGATTCTAGTTTAGAACAACAAATTAATTCAGTTTCAAATGGTGGTTTAGGAAGTTGTTTTCATTGTATAAACCCAAATAGATTTTGGGAAGATTTATACCCGAAATTGGTGGAAGTACAAGAGAAAGGGATTAATGTTATTTGTATAGGAGGAGATATTGGCGTTTTGACAAAAGAATTTGAGTACTTAACTCAGGATAGTATTCAGTTTCTAGCATCAGGAATCAAAACAGGTGAAGAAAATAATAAAGTACTTGTATTTACTCATAACATAACAGAAGGTAAATTATTTTGGGAGTTTGAATTATTAGAAAACCTTATCACTAATTAAGTCGAAACTATTTTGTAATTCTCTTAAAGAAATAGAAGTTAAACGGTAATTTCTATTTAGTTTGAATATATCTTTGCTTTGTAATACGATTTGAGATGAAGACAATAGCTGAAATACGAAATGATTTTCCAATACTTGAATCTAAGATTAGAGGTAAGGATTTGGTATATCTAGACAATGGGGCTACGGCACAAAAGCCAAAGTTGGTTATTGATGCTATTAGCACCTATTATAAGGACTATAATAGTAATATTCACCGTGGAGTTCATCATTTAAGTCAGGTTGCCACATCAGCATATGAAGATGCTCGAGAGAAGTTAAAAGGATTTATTAATGCACCAAAATCAGAAGAAGTCATTTTTACTGAAGGAACTACAGAAAGTATTAATATGGTATCATCTTGTTTCGGAAGAGGTTCTCTAAATACGGGTGATGAGGTTATTATATCTGCAATGGAACATCACAGTAACATTGTCCCTTGGCAAATGATTTGTGAGGAACGTGGTGCTGTTTTGAAGGTTATTCCAATTAACAATAAAGGAGAATTGTTAATGGAAGAATACAAAAACCTGTTAACGGATAAAACAAAATTGGTTGCTGTTACACACATTTCAAATACATTAGGGACAATAAACCCAGTAAAGGAGATAATTGAATTAGCACATGCAAATGGGGCTTTGGTTTTGTTAGATGGGGCACAAGCGGTTCCACATATCAAAGTAGATGTTCAGGACTTAAATTGTGACTTTTACGCATTCTCAGGACATAAAATGTTTGGACCAACTGGTGTTGGTATTTTGTATGGTAAATCTGAACATTTAAATAATATGCCTCCTTATCAGGGCGGTGGGGATATGATCAAAGAAGTCACATTCGAAAAAACGACTTACAACACTTTACCTCATAAATTTGAAGCAGGAACCCCAAATATTGTTGGAGGTATTGCTCTTGGCACAGCGGTAGATTATATGCAAGAAGTGGGGATAGATTTAATTCAAAAAAGAGAAGAAGGTTTGTTGGCTTATGCAACCGAAAACATATTACGAATTAAAGGGGTTAAAATCATTGGAGAAGCAGCGGAGAAAGCTGGTGTTTTATCTTTTGTAGTAGATGGTTTACATCCTTTCGATATAGGAACTTTATTGGACCAATTAGGAATTGCTGTTAGAACAGGACATCATTGTACGCAACCTCTTATGCATTTCTTTGAAATTCCTGGAACGATTCGAGCCTCTTTTGCATTCTACAATACTAAAGAAGAAGTCGATAAGTTAATCAGTGGTTTGGAGCGGGCTTTGTCCATGCTCAGATAGGTTATTCTTTTCAAGAACCTTACGATTATAGGGATACTCATTTGTCAATTTGATAAATAAAACAATATCTATCATTGTATGAGCAAGCATGGCTGAAGTTAGACCAAAATATTGGTGAAGATAGCCTATTACAACAATTGCTAACGTCATATAAGAGCCATAGAAGCTAATCCTCCAGTCCATTGGGTTCAAGTATCCATGAATTGCTACAAAGACTAAAGCAGTTATCCAAACTCCAAAATAGGATTGCAAGACTCCTCTAAATAATATCTCTTCGCCGACTCCTGCACAAATACTAACAATAATAATTGTTCCAATATTCATTCTTAATGAGCCAATTACACCTTGATATTTTTCACGAACGGGTTTAAGTATTTTAAGTTTAATTATTCCCCATGCTAATACTCCTGCAATTGTTCCAACAGAAAATCCAATCAGTAGCTCATAGAATAAACCTTTTTTGGTATGAAATATATTCCAAAATGGCTCAGCGGAGAAAAAGTAATTAAGTATAAATGCAACAAGTGGAAATACAATAATTGTAAAAAGACCAAGAGTTATAATTCTTCTATTTCCCATTTAACAATAAGTTTGGGCATAAAAAAAGCGACTTAAAAGTCGCTCGAATGAGGATAAATACTTTTTTAGCCTTTATTAGCATTTTCTTTATCGTGATCTTCTTCGTTTTCCGTATCAGTAATGGTACCATCTGCATCATGATCTTCATCGTGCTCAGGGTCTGTAATATTACCTTCAGAATCTAATACTTCCTCACCAGCTTTTAACATGTAGTTATCACCTTTTTCACCTGCTCTATCTAGAGGAGCAAACTTAGTGCAACTACTACCAAAAACAAGTAGGAAAGCAATTAATAATATGTTAAAACTGTTCTTCATAGTACTTCTAACTCAACAAATATAGAAAATATAGTTTAATTATACAAGAATAAGTACGGGAAATATCTAAAAATGTTGCGTTAAGTGTTATTTATTATTCTCTATAGTAATAATAACACGGGTTCCAAAGGATTTTTTTGTATTGTCATTAATTTGGAATGGGCCTACTATTTTAATGTTTTTATTAGTAATCTTTTTAAGTATTTCTAATCTTCCAGAAGTTAGCTCCATTCCTTTAGAAACATGAGAATGCTCGTTTTTTTGAGCTAAACTGTTTTCAATACCAATACCATTATCTTCAATTACGAATGTGATTTCATTTTGCTGGTTGCGCTTAATGTCAATTTCTATTTTCCCACTTTTTTCCATAGGCAAGATTCCATGCCATATGCTATTTTCGACAAATGGTTGTAAAAACATGGGAGGTATAAAAATAGTGTCTATATCTATGTTTTCTCCAATAGAGATATTGTAATCAAATTTATTTTGAAAACGCATATGTTCCAATGTTATATAAAGCTCAAGTCTTTCTAGTTCATCACTAAGAGGGACTAAGCTTTTGCCAGCACTAGAACTGTCTAAGTTTTTTCGGATGAGTTTAGCAAAGCTTGTTAAATATTTATTAGCAGATAGTTTGTCCTGTGTGTTAATGTAATATTGAATTGAGTTCAATGCATTAAATATAAAGTGCCTATTCATACTAGCATTTAAACTTTGCTGTTCCAATGCCAATAATTTTGACTTATAGATCAATTTTTCTGTAACTCTTTTTTGCTCACTAATATTTGTTCGCCATTTCCATACACCATAAGATATGGTGAGAAGAAGAATTCCGCATATTAAAAAGAACCACCAGGATAAGTAATAGGGTTTGTTAATGGTAAATGAAAATTGGGCTGGTTCGCTCCAGTTTTTACCATCAATTGATGCAATAACTTCGAATGTATAGTCTCCATAAGGCAGATTAGCATAGGTAAATGACTGTTGCGTAATTACTGGTGACCAATCCGTATCGAATCCATTTAGACGAAATTTGTACCGTAATTCTTCTGGCCTTGAAATACTAATTGCTTGATAGAAAAAAGTAAAATAGTTTTTTTTATGATCCAATTCTAAATTGTTGGGTAAAAGACTATATTGATCAATGTCATCTGTAATTGTGCTCCAATCAGTAGCTTTTAAAAAGAGTTGCACATCTTCAATTCTTATTTTTGGAATAGAGGTTGATTCTTTAGTTTTGATTTTTTCGCGGTTAAATTTTAAAAGCCCTTTTCCCGTTCCCATCCATACAACGCCGTCAGCATCTTGGAAAGCTGAATTTAGATTTGTTTCAGGACTTTTTAATCCATCAGATGTGGTATAGTGATTTATCCCTTTGTTTCCTTTAAAATTGTAGATGGAAAGGTCAATTTCGAAAATCCCAAAATTCGTGCCGACCCATAAATACCTATCATCTTCTAAGGTAATAAAATTAATGTAATTAGCACTAAAAGAGGTATGTAGCTTGATGTTTTGTACAGATTCTCCGTCAAAGTAAAATAACCCATTTCCTGTTCCAATAAAAACACCATCTTTCCATTTCTTTAAGCAATAAACAATGTTGCCCTTAAAAGCGTCATTGTTTTTCCAAGGAGAAAATCCTGTTTTATTTTTAGTAAATATACCATGTGAAGTGCCCAACCAAATGGAGTTTTTATATTCCGTAATTGCTCGAATGTTTTTTGTTTCTAACCCAGTTGAATCGGTATAAGTTGTTGTATCGTTTTTCGCTATTTGAGTAACTCCTTTAGCTGACCCAATCCAAACACAGTTTTTTGAATCTTCAAATAGAGATGTGATTTTATTAGAAGGAAGCCAATGTTTATTTTGATATACTGTGAATTCGTCTTGACTTCGTTTTATTAATCCACTCGATGAACCAAACCATAATTGCCCCTTGGAATCTAACATGCTGCTCCATATAGTATTGTTGGTTAGTTCTGAATTTAACGAGTGATAATTACTAAAAACATTGTCTTTGTACTCCGTAATTCCGTCTCCATAAGTAGAGAACCAGTAGACTTTATCTTTGTCTTGAACGATAGACATAACACTTGCTAGGCCAACTTTGTCGTCAAAATTTACAAATTCATTACCTGAAAACCGGAAAGCTCCAGAACCATCTGTTCCTAACCAAATATTTCCTTCATTGTCTTGCGAAACTACCTTTATATTTTCATTCTCGAGTCCATTCTTACTATTGAAAATAGTTGGTATTCCCCCTTCTAGAACAGTTAATCCCGTTTTACTACTCAGCCATACATTGTCGTTTTTGTCGATGTAAATAGATCTAACCAAATCATTGTCGATTCCAAATAATTGATTGTAGTTTTTAAAGGACTCAAGGTTGTATTCGTATACACCATCATTATAAGTTGTTATCCATATATGGTTTTTAGAGTCTTCGGCAATATCACTTATATTATTAGTAGAGTTGGGAACTTCCAAAGTTGTCCATTTGCTATTTAAATAATAGCCCAAATAACCTTTACAAGCCAGCCAAACTTTATGGTTGGAGTCAATAAATATGTTTCTGATGTTTAAATATTCAGAAGGAGCATGTAAATGGAAACCTTTTAAATCAGGGACGTTATCGACTAGTTTTAATTGGTAGATTCCTTTGTCTTTAACACCTATCCATAAAAAACCTGCATCAATTGCAATAGTTGTAATGTTGTTTATATCTGTTAATTCTTCGAGACTGTATGTTTCTATTTGTTTTCCTTTTATTCTTGTAATTCCTTGTTGGGTTGCAATCCAAATAAAACCATTTTTTGAAATTATTTTGGAGACAAGGTTGTCATTGAGACCATTTTCAGTAGAATAATTTTCAAAGGACTTTCCATCAAATCGACTTGCTCCTCCTGCAGTTCCAAACCAAATATGTCCTTGGTCATCAGAACAAATGTCGAAAACTTGGGTTTGAGAAAGCCCTTCTTCAACCGAAAAAGGAATGAAACTGTATTGTTGTCCAGTTCCTGTTTTAACCAAGCAAATGGCAATGGTTATAAATACTAGATATAGAAGCTTTTTGATTCTCAAATTCAAGATTATTAAAAGCGATTATAGCAATAATTGATTCAGAATCGCTAAATCGAAACTAAGGTAACATTCTCAATAAGATTAAGAGGGAGTATAACTAAAAAGTATTAATACGAGATAAGAAATCAGACATTTTACGTCTAGCTATAGGAACATTAATTCCGTTTGTAAGCACTGCCATATTTCCTTCAGAACGTGAAAATTCTTTTAGATGGTGTTCCACATTTATAATATGAGATTTGTGTGTTCTAAAGAAAACACCTTCGTTTAAGTTTTGCTCATATACTTTAATGTTTTTACTACTTAGATGACGACTGCCATCTATTAAATAGATCATTGTATAGTTGTCGCTGGCCTCTAAATGTATTATGTCTGAATTTCGAATAATGATATATCCATCTCTAGTAGGAACGCTTATCCTGTCATTTTTATCTTCCATAGCAGAATCTACCATCTCAGATAATTCGGCAGGAGATTTTTGTTCGCTACTACCGTGCATTTTCATTACCTTTTGAACAGCTTGTTGTAGATCATCTATACTGATTGGTTTCTCTAAATAATCGATAGCATTTTCTTTAAAAGCTTTTAACGCGTATTCATTATACGCTGTAGTAAATACAACTGAAAAATTCCTGTCTTTGTAAGATTTTAAAAGCGAAAAACCGTCTTCAGTTGGCATTGCAATATCTAAAAACACTACGTCTGGCTTTTCTTTGTCAATAATTTTACGAGCTTCTGCAGCAGACTCTGCTAGTCCAATTATTTCTAATTCTGGACAGAATTCATCGATTAAAATTTTTAGGTTGTTTCTTGCGTTGAATTCATCATCAACAATTAGTGCTTTTAAAGTCATAACGTAAGGTGTTAAATGTGTGGGTTATTTCCGACAACGATACCAAACTTAACGAAAGGTTTAATTCGAAGTTCCGCTATGTACTCAACTGTATGATTGATTGATTTAAGTGTACCCTTTGTTGATTTAACCGTATTTGAAAGAATTAGATAGTTTTAATTCTTTCAATAAAACTACCCACTTTTGCTCTACTAATTGATATTTCATCACCATTATTCATGATAGCAAAGTTTCCATCTTGATTAGAATAATCGGACAGGTAGTTCAAGTTGATAATGTTTGATTTATGAACTCTAAAGAACTTATTGGGATCTAATAATCCTTCATATACTTTTAGCGTTCGAGTGTCTAAATAGGAAGCTCCGTCAGCAAAGAAGAGCTTAGTACAATTGCCCTCGGCTTGCAAACGAATGATTGTATCGTCTTCAATAATTTTTATTCCTTTAGAGTGATTAATCGTTATTTTAGAAGATTTAGTATCTGAAAGATTAGCAGTTAATTGTTCTAGTCTTTTAAAGTAATCTGTGTACTGTTCTGTGCTATCTTCAATAATAGTTTTGTTGGACTTAATTTTTTCTACAGCATTTATTAATTCTTCAATGTCTACAGGTTTGAGAAGATAATGAATAGCATTTGCTTTAAAGGCTTTAATAGCATAATCTTTAAAAGCTGTTACAAATATTACTTGAAATGTTTTGTTTGGAATAGCATCTAATAGTTCAAAACCTTCTGCTCCGGATGGCATTCTAATGTCTAAGAATATAACATCAGGATTGGTTTTATTTATGACTTCGATTGCCTCTTTTTTTCCTCCAGCTTCTCCAACAACCTCTACGTCCGTGCAAAATTCAGCAATAAGTAATTTTAGATTTTCTCTTGCATGTAGCTCATCATCAATTACTAAGGCTTTTATTTTTTGAGGTGGTTGAGTCATTATGTTGTGAAGGTAATTATTATAACCGTAAAATTGAAATTGATAACCATTTGATAGGTGATATAATCCGATTTCAAAATACTTTAATAAAGATTATGAACGTAGTCGTATATTGACTGAAAATTCGGCTTATGAAAACAATCTTTACTTTTTTACTTTTAATTCCAATCTTTATAAATTCCCAATCACCTGTGTATGATAGTTTGAACATTAATAACATTAATGCCAGAATTTATTCAGGTGGGTTGTTGTTTGCTGATACAGTGAATGGTATGTCGAGTTTTGAGTTTCCTACAGGATCTGGTCAACACTCTATCTATACCTCTAATATTTGGATTGGTGGAATAGGCATGGGAGGTCAGCTACATTTAGCTGGGCAAACCTTTGCCCAAGGGAAAGATTTTTACCCTGGACCTGTAAGTAATGACTGGTTATACCCTCAAGTACATTCTGATTGGAATTATGTTTGGAAGGTAACTAAAGATGAGATTGATGACTTCATAAGTTGGATTCCTTGCATTCTCAATCCAAATTGCACTGTTCCAATAAGTGCAATTCCAGATGTTATATTGAATTGGCCGGCTCATGGAGATCCAGGTTTGGGGCAAGCGTTAAATATTGCTCCTTTTATAGATTATAACGGAGATGGAATGTATAATCCAATGGATGGAGATTATCCGTGTATCAAAGGAGATATGGCGGTTTTCACTGTATTCAATGACGATTATATTCATACTGAATCACATGGAAATCCATTAATTGTTGAGATTAGAGCTATGCATTATGGTTTTAACAGTTCTGATTCTGCTCTAAATAGCACAATATTTTCTGAATATACAGTTATAAATTTCTCAACACAGACTTATAACGAGATGTATGTTGGAGTGTTTACAGATGCAGATATAGGCTGCTCCGATGATGAGTATGCAGGTTGTGATGTGGAAAGGAATTTGGGTTATGTATTTAATGCTGACGCAATTGATGATGATGGTTGTAACGGAGCTACAGCTTATGGTCTGCATCCTCCGGCTCAAGGGACAGTAATATTAAGAGGTCCGAAAAAAGGTAATGATGGAGTTGATAATTCGGTTGGGCTAGATTGGGATGGTTCTGTTAATGGTTGTAATTATGGAGACTGGATAATGGACAACGAATATTTGGGAATGGAATACTTTGGGTATTTTGATAGAAATTTACCTGCAAATATTTTTGGAGACCCCAATTTAGCTATTGACTTCTACAATTACATGAATGGATTTTGGTTGGATGGAACCCATTTTACCTATGGAGGTGACGGACATGGAGGGGCATTAAATACTAATTATATTTTCCCAGATTATTCTGATAGTACTTTTCATTATGGAACTAATGGTACTCCTACGTCTCAATGGTCAGAAACTACGGAGGGAAACATTAAGTTTGACAGGAGGTATTTTCAGTCCATGGGAGAGTTTACAATGGCTCCAATGGATGTTCAGGAATTTACAATCGCTAGAGTTTCTGCGAGAGATTATGTTGGAGATAATTTGGCGAGTTTAGAGTTATTGAAAAGCTATACAGACGACATTCATAACTTTTATGCTTGTGATACAACTGGAATGTATGGGATGTGTGATGGTCAAATAGTGGCTGTCTTAGAAAATGAAAATACATTTGTAAATGTTTATCCGAATCCATCAACTGGTATTTTAAACTTTAACTCAGAGGTGCAAGTAGAAAGATTAAATATTTATAACATTCTAGGAAAAGTTGTTCTCGCAATAGAATTAAATAGTAGGTCACAAATAGATATATCCAATTTACCCGAAGGTGTTTATTTAATAGAATTTGAGTTCAAAAAAGGATTAAAAATAGTAAGAAGAGTAATTAAAGAGTAACTTGTGTATTCTTACAATTGCACATAAAGCAGTATGCAAGTAAGTTTTTAGATGGGGATTTGGCGAAATTAGAACAATTGCCCCCCCTCGGTTATTTTTTTACGTGTATATAAACGTGAGAGAGATAATTTATTTTTATTAAAAAGATTAAGACATGAAAAATATTACTTTAACGTTTATTCCTTTTTTCTCTATCCTCACAATTTTATTATTCTCTAATAGTACCATTAGTCAGTGTTCAATGACATATTTGAGTGCGAATGCAAGTTCTTGTACTAATGGAGTATTTGAGGTTACCGGTCAAGTTGAATTTACGAACCCACCAACTTCGGGGACATTAACAGTTACAAATTGCTCTGGCGATCAGCAAATTTTTAATGCTCCTTTTACAAGTCCTGTAAACTATTCTATCAATGGAATTACAGCAGACGGGACAGCAGGGTGTTTAGTTAATGCAGTGTTTTCAGCAGAACCTGCATGTACATTAACGACAAATGCCTATACTGAACCGATTTGTTTTTGTAATATGAATTCTTTTAATGTGTCTATTGGTGCTTGTGATGGAGGGTCAGGGAATTATAAAGTTACTGGAGATCTCGATTTTGTCAATGCTCCTTCAACTGGGACATTAAATATTGAAGTGGATAATGGTGTAACCATTTATGATACAATTATAAACCCAACATTTACAAGTTCTCAAACTTGGAGTATCTCTAATATTCCATCTGATGGAGCTGCTATTACAGTTACAGCTTATTTTAGCGCATCAGCCGGTTGTTCACTTTCTGTAAATTCTACTGCTCCGGTAAATTGTAATTGCGTTGCTGATGCAGGAACTTTTAATGCTTCTATAGCTGGCAATGGTGTTAATGATTATGTATTATGTTTTGGAGATCAAATAGATTTATCGAGTAACATGGATTATACTTCTCCTTTAGATTTAAGTATTCCTGGGATTAATTATGATCCAGGTATTTGGTATTTGGCCTATTCATGTCCTCCAACAGTTTTTCCAACGACACCTCTTTTTGATAATTTTGGAGCACCAAATGACTCATGCTTCCTTGGCGTTGTTTCTTTTGATGTTAATTTTTCGGATCAAAATATATTTGGACAACCTAGCTTTGCAGGAACGTATACAGATAATAAAATCTATTATGTTCCAATTACAACTTACAGTGATACGGATGGCTATTATTCTGTAACGACTGGAACAGGACCAAATTGTTATGATATGGGAGCTATATTTGGTGTTACCTATTTATCGAATATTTCGAATGCTGAGGTTGTCGACACAGTTCTTGGAACTGTCACAGTAACTATTTCAGGCGGATACCTTGAGTTTTTTAGTGGTGTTTATGATGTTGCAAATAATGCAGCAGGAAGCCTTTCTTCAGCTACAGTTGATTCAAGTGGAGGTTCATTTACTATTTCTGGATTGACTGGCGGATCTGTATGGGACTACACAGTTACAGATCCTAATGGATGTAGTGTAACTGTTACAGATACACTAGCTGGTTCTCTAGGAGTTAGTGAGTTGGAGTTGGAATTTAAATTGGCTCCAAATCCTTCTATGGATTATGTGAAAATTAATTTTCCACATTCTATGAATGCTGATATTGTAGTTTTAAATCAAGTTGGAGAAATTGTTTTAACAGGTACTGTAGAAGGAAGTGAAAAAGTACTTTCTATTGATAGGCTAAGTCCAGGATTATACTTTCTTCGAATATCGGATAAAGAACATAATTATTCTGTAAAAAGGTTTATTAAAGAATAAAGTCTTCAATTGCTTTTATGCAAGTTTCTCTATCTTCAATGAACCCCATATGACCTGAATTTTCTAGCGTTTCTAGCTGAGAATTGGTAATCGCTATTTGTTCAAGAATTGATTTGTAAGGAATAGTATTGTCGTGTTTTCCAGCAATATATAAGGACGGAAATTGTTGTTTTGCAAGCCATTTTACATTGTCATCCCTTAATCTCATCCCTCTCAAGCTTCCCTGAGCTCCTTTGATTGACGTCTTTTTAGCCATTTTTGTTAATTCGACTAATTGCTCAGGAAATGTTTTTAGATTGGGCTCGTAAAACAAGTTTTTTATTGCCTCATCTATAAAAATAGAAGGATTCATATCAAATATCCGAACTGCTTTTAATCTATCTGCCTGTTTTTGTTTATTGTCTCCCGTAGCAGTACTATTGAATAATGTTAGACTGTTGATTTTTTTTGGAAAAAGCTTTGAATAGGCAAGACCAATATAGCCTCCCATAGAATGGCCAATTATATGCGTATTGTTGATGTTTTCTGTTTCAAGCACCTCATTGATTAGTTGAGCTGAATAATCCATTGTCATTTCATCTTCGATAATAGATGTTTTGCCATGTCCAGGTAAGTCAATTGTAATGACACAAAAATTAGTTTTGAAATGATTAACAAAAGGTTTCCATATATTTTGATTACCTAAAAACCCATGTAAAAACAATATCGGATCACCTTTCCCATATATGGAATAGGAGATGGTTCCCAATTTTGTATTGTGCGTTTTTTGCATTGATAAATTATCAGTTAGTGAAGGTAATGGTTTTCTTTAAAACGTAAAAAGTTTACGTTTCTTCTTCTTACATTTGAATCATGGCTAAAGTGAAAGTTAAAACAACTTATTTCTGTCAAAGTTGTGGTGCACAGTCACCTAAATGGATAGGGAAATGTTCTTCTTGTAATGAGTGGAATACATATGTTGAAGAAGTAGTTCAGAAACAGCAAGGAGCAGAAAAGATATTTTCTGTAGGGAATTCCAAAAGTATTCGTCCGCATAGAATTGATGAAGTAAAGCCGTTAGATAATCAACGATTTAAATTAGCTGGAAATGAGTTTAATAGAGTGCTGGGAGGAGGTTTAGTTGCAGGTTCTGTAATATTAATAGGTGGTGAGCCAGGAATTGGTAAATCAACTCTTTTATTAAAAACAGCGTTGAAAAGTGGTCTCAAAACAATGTATGTTTCAGGAGAGGAAAGTGAAGAACAGATTAAATTGAGAGCTGAAAGGATTGGCGGCCCTATGGAACATTGTTATTTGTTGACAGAAACAAATACGCAAAATATACTACATCATTGTAAAGAGTTACAACCCGATTTTGTGATAATTGATTCTATTCAAACATTACATTCTGCGGTCATAGAATCTTCTCCAGGAAGTATATCTCAAATTAGAGAATGCACTGCTGAACTGCTGAAATATGCAAAAACGACTGGTGTTCCTGTTGTGTTGATTGGGCATATTACAAAAGATGGTGCTATTGCTGGACCTAAGATTTTAGAACATATGGTGGATACTGTTTTACAGTTTGAAGGTGATAGAAACCATGTGTATCGGATTTTAAGAAGTGTGAAAAATCGATTCGGTAGCACAAATGAATTAGGGATTTATGAAATGAATGCAGTTGGATTACAAGAGGTTCAGAATCCAAGCAAAGTATTGATTAGTGAAACAGATGAGAACTTAAGTGGGGTAGCAATTGCTTCTACCATGGAAGGCGCTCGCCCCATGTTAATAGAAGTTCAGGCATTGGCTAGTACGGCTGCTTATGGAACGCCTCAAAGAACGGCTACAGGATTTGATTTAAGAAGGTTGAACATGTTACTTGCAGTTTTGGAAAAGAGATGTGGATTTCGAATTGCTCAAAAAGATGTGTTTATTAATATAGCTGGAGGAATTAAAGTTGACGATCCCTCTATTGATATGGCGGTGGTTTGTTCAATTTTGTCTTCGAATGTAGATATAGCTATTGCTCCAAATACGTGCTTTGCAGCTGAAGTTGGATTATCTGGAGAAATACGACCGGTTCCAAGAATCGATCAACGAATTTCCGAAGCTGAAAAAATGGGGTTTGAACGAATTTATATTTCTAAATACAACAAAGGTATTTCTGCATCCAACTATGATATTGAGGTAATTCAAGTTGGGAAAATAGGAGAGGTGCTAAAGAGTTTGTTTGGGTAGGTTAGTTTTCAATTCCTAAACCCTTCTTCTTTTTATATCTTTGTTTTGCCTTCTTCACTCCTTCGTATGATATATTTAAAATATCCACCATACTTTGATTAGAGAAACCTAACTTCATTAGAATTGCAATTTTTATATCATTCCTTGTGATCGAAGGTATTTTTTCTTGAAGATTGCGTAGGTAGTTGTTAAACAATGTATTAAACTGTAAGATAATATCATCCCATTGAGTTTCATTAATGTATTGATTTTTTAATGTATTTAAAATATCCTTTATTTGGTCATCATTGCTGGAAGACTCCTTAAACTTCTCAATAATCTCCATGTTCTCCTTTAGCATTTCAATTTTAACTCTCAGTTCTCTTTCTTTCTGTTTCAATTGATACTCTACTTTCTCCTTTTCTAGTCTTTGTAATTCTAGTTTTGACTTGGCAAGTGTCCTTTTCACCCTTGTCCTCCAAAGGAATAAAAGTGCAATGATCAACAATGCGATAACAATAGAAATTATTGCAAGACTCCTTTGCTTATCGATTTCGTTTTCTAGCTCTAATTCATGGATTCTTGCTTCTTTCTCTATTGTTTCATATTCCACTAAATATTTTCTTTCTAGTTCTATGGTAGATCTTTTATAAATACTGTCTTTAATATTTTTTAAACTACGGTATGCATGAATTAGCTCTTCCTCTTCGGTTTCTATTAGAGCATTTTGCACCATTAGATCATAGGATTTGTTTATCCCTATTATATAGTTTAAGGAGTCAGAAATGACTGCTGCTTGCTTGAAATAATCATGAGCCCTTTTATAGTTTTTTGTTTCTTTATAATAGTCTCCATAAACAGTATAATAATTTACGAGATCAATGGATGCTCCATATTTATTTTCATAGGTTGGTTTTGCTTTTTCAAGATAAATTCTAGCACTGTCATTTAATTCTAGCTTCAAATAGGCAGTTGATAAGATTAAATATTGATAATGAAGGTCTGTGTAGTTTCCCAAACCAGTAGAGATGGAATTGTTGATAAACTCCACGGTCTTCTGTGGCTCATTTAAATGAGAGTAGATAATTCCAATGTTGGATAAATTATTACTATACCCGTACTCATCTGGAATTCCTAATGATTTTTGATTGTTATGTATTTCTTTAAATATGCTCAAAGCTTTATTATATTCACCCTGCGCATAATAATAGCTCCCTATATGCTGACTAATATAAATCTTCTCATCTTTTCCAAAATCATTCTTCTTGCATATTGAATCTGCTTTTAAATAATATTTCAGTTCCTTTTCAAACCTGCCTCTGTTCCCTTCTAAATATCCTTTCAAGAGAAAATATTCCATTATGTATCCTTCAGAAACTTCAGTAGAATTCACTTTTAATACATCCTCCATTCTATGAATATATTGCATTGAAGAGTCCTCGTGGAAGTCCCTATATGCTTGAGCAAGAATCATATTTGAGCGAAATATTCCTTCGTTATAGACTACTTTTTCTGAAACCTTTTCTGCCTCCTTGCATAGTTCTTTTAATAAATCAAAATTGTCTATGTCAATTTCTGTCTCTATAATAGTATTCAGAATTGAATCCACATATTGCTTTTCATCTTGTGAATAGCTATTTGAGACAACTAATACAAAGAATAAAAGGAAAATTTTGTTCATAGAGTAATCTCTTTTAAATCAAATAAACATGAGTATTTATTGACTTTCTTCAACGTTAACAGCAATTAAAAAACACCAGCAGTGTCTGGTTGATTTTTTCTAATGACCTCAATATTAATTTTCGAATGTGAAGAATCAATAATTGAACAGGGAACAAGATGTAACTTACTATTGATTAGAACAAATAAAATATAATTTATAGTCTTCATTCATTTTAAAAGAAAATTTGTCTCCCATAAATGGATATGTTTTTTGAAGACTTACAGAAGGATTTAAATACTTTCCTTCTGCTCTCGACTGAAACAAGCTGCACATCAACAAGTAACATCCTTTTTCACCTTTACAAATGACGGCAATAAAAGGTAATTCTCTATTTTTGATGACTCCGGTCAATTCATGCTTTCTAATAATCCATTCTTTTGAAACAACAATAGTTCGTATCACATTGTGTGACTCATCGTCAAGGGCAAATGCCTTTTTAACCAGACTTGTAACCTCCCCACTTGTCATCCCAGGTTTAGGTGGTCTCACAGTGTTTTTAATTGCTTTGTTAACATCACTCAATAAAGCAGAATAGGGTTCATTACCTGATGTAACATCAAGCTCGAATTCCAAAGAATATTTATTCGTATAACTTTCTTTTTTCAAAGTCATTGAATGTACTGATGCATTTAGATCTTTAAGATTGGCTATCAATCCAGAAATACCAATTTTATCTCTATTACTTACAGAGGCATCATTAAGCTTTGGAATTAAGGCAAACTGAAACACTGAAGTTGTAATGTCATTTTTTATTATAATAAATGGGGCGTCATTCCCTATAAATGTTTCACCTTTGAATAAGCTAAATTCCATCGCATCATTTTTCACATAATTATCAAGTCCGTAATAGGTAACATAAATAGGCTCACCCACTTTGAATGATGTTTTAAAATCTTTTTCAGACTCGCTTCCAACTTTAACTAGATGATCAGATAGAAGGAATTCTCCAAAATGTTCTTTATGAAAAGGACTAGTCGCTAGCTTGTCGAAATGAGCGTCAAGCTTATCGTGGTATGTTATGATTTGTTTCTTAAGTGCGGTCAATTTTTCATTGTCAGGATACAAATAGATATATGCTTTAACTATATAAAGATCTTCTTTGCTTCCCATATAATATTTAAGCTTTTTGGCGTCATCATATTTCAACGGATTACTCTCAGAATAGCCATCATTATCTTTTACAAAGTCCGAAACCTCCATTAGCAATCTAAACCCATTAGTAAAATATTCTATCCCCTTTATTCCATTAAAATGTTTCACATTTTCTCCCTTCTTCTTCAAATATTCTTTGTACTCAATCTCAACTTTTTTACCTTCTTCTATTTTTGCCTTCACCTCATTCCATTGTAAAGAATTTTTGTCTGATCCCGTAGCAAAATTATAAAATTGTTTACCTCCTTCTTTGCGGCTTGATTTAAGGTGATCCCTTTTAGACACTAGGAAATTTTCAATTGAGTAAAATCGCCCTTTTATTTCTTCTCCGACTTTACGCTTTTCCAGTATTGTCTGATAAAAAGATTCGTTTTCAGATAAAAAATTGTCAATTTTCTTTGGTTTCCACTTAGCATCAATTTCTAATATTTTAATCTTATTAGCTTTTACAAGCTCAAATGATGCTATACTCTTTTCTAGTTTGAAAATATTACTGTTAGCCCCATAACTCTTTTGACTCTCAAAAAAGTCAATCTGCTTATCTGTTTCCATTATGAGTTCCTTTGCTGGACTTTTCTTCACCTTGGACTCATATACTTTACGTTTCAATTCTTCTGCTTTCGTTTCAGGTTGAGACCAAGCACTTCCAATAAACAATAAATTAACCAATATGGCTAAACCTAGGTTTTGTAACGGTTTACTTCTTACTATCATCATAACTTATATTATTTAAGCTTACAAGTCTAAGAAACAACTGTAGATTGAATAGGGACAATTAAGGGACAAATGTTTCGTCCTGTTTTAACCCGTTGATTATCTGGAGGTGTTAGGATTGAAAGTGATTTGTATTTTAGAAGTTATCCCTTTTCAAAACACCAAAATGATTTACTGTATTATAGTGAAATATATCCATCCTAATTGTAGGCTTACTTTTAGACACAAATACCAATAATACAAACATCATCAACTAAGCGAAGCGTTCTCGATGACGTATCAAATAAAAGTGAGGATTGATTATATCCTCACGTCAATAACGTACATGTCATCAATCTGTTCGATGTTTCCACACCATTTTTCAAATGTGGTGTCAATAATTAATTTTTGATTTTCAGGAGACTCGTTTTGAATGCTGTTGAGTAAATATAACAAAAAAGCCTCGATTCAATTGAATCGAGGCTTTAAGTTCAAGTATATAATATCAGATTATCCAGCAAGAATAATCACTTTATTATTCAGTACTTCGATTACACCACCTTTAACATCAAAAGATTTTTCTCCATCCGCTGTTATCAATTTAACTTGTCCTTCTTTTAAAGAAGAAATAAGTGGTGCATGGTTATCTAGTATTCCCAATGATCCATCACTACCAGGTGCAATAATAGAGCTTGCTTCTCCAGTAAATAGGTTTTCTTCAGGTGTTATAATATCAACGTCCATAATAGAATGAATTTTTCGTTAATTAAGCTTCAGCCAACATTTTCTTACCAGCTTCGATAGCCTCTTCAATTGTTCCTTTCAAGTTAAAAGCAGCCTCAGGATACTCATCAACTTCACCATTTAGGATCATGTTAAACCCTTTAATAGTGTCTTCGATAGGAACTAATACACCAGCCAATCCAGTAAATTGCTCAGCAACATGGAAAGGTTGAGATAAGAAACGTTGAATACGTCTAGCTCTGTGTACAGCTAATTTATCTTCTTCAGAAAGCTCATCCATACCAAGAATAGCAATAATGTCTTGTAGTTCTTTATAACGTTGTAGTATTTCTTTTACGTTCTGTGCAGTATCATAATGCTCATCTCCTAAAATAGCTGGAGTTAAAATCCTTGAAGTAGAATCCAATGGATCTACTGCAGGATAAATTCCTAGCTCAGCAATCTTACGAGAAAGTACCGTTGTTGCATCCAAGTGAGCAAATGTAGTTGCTGGTGCTGGATCCGTTAAATCATCTGCAGGTACATAAACTGCTTGTACAGATGTAATAGAACCTCTTTTGGTAGAAGTGATACGTTCCTGCATTGCACCCATTTCTGATGCTAATGTCGGTTGGTAACCTACTGCAGAAGGCATACGTCCTAGTAATGCAGATACCTCTGAACCAGCTTGTGTAAATCTAAAAATATTATCGATAAAGAAAAGGATATCATTTCCTTGGCCATCTCCATCTCCATCACGGAAATATTCCGCCATAGTAAGACCAGATAATGCAACACGAGCACGTGCTCCTGGAGGCTCATTCATTTGACCAAATACTAATGTCGCTTGAGATGACTTTAGTTCGTTTTTGTCAACTTTAGAAAGGTCCCATCCACCTTCTTCCATATCTTTTTCGAATGCTTCTCCGTATTTAATTACACCAGATTCAATCATCTCACGTAATAAATCGTTTCCTTCACGAGTTCTTTCACCAACTCCAGCAAAAACAGACATTCCTTCATATCCTTTAGCGATGTTGTTGATTAACTCCATAATCAATACAGTCTTACCAACTCCTGCACCACCAAATAATCCAATTTTACCACCTTTAGAATAAGGCTCAATTAAATCAATTACTTTAATTCCTGTATACAATACTTCTGTAGAAGTAGATAAGTCTTCAAACTTTGGAGCATCACGGTGAATTGGATAACCACCTTCTTTATCACATTGACCAATTCCGTCAATTGCTTCTCCAATTACGTTAAATAACCTTCCTTTTACTTGTTCTCCAGTAGGCATTGTGATTGGAGCTCCAGTTGCAATTGCTTCTGCACCTCTTCTTAAACCATCTGTAGAATCCATCGAAATAGCTCTTACACTATCTTCTCCAATGTGTTTTTGACATTCTAAAACTAGTAATGTACCATCTTCTTTAGTAATTTCAATAGCATCCATAATGTTTGGAAGGCTATCTGCATCTTCGAAGCTTACATCAACTACAGGTCCAATTACCTGAGATACTTTTCCTTTAATTTGAGACATATTATATATTTTATAAAATCTTAATTCAAAAATTCGGCACAAAAATAGCACATTTTTATTGGTTAGCACTACCAGAAATAAATAATTTTTGCCCTGATTTTTGTCAGGTTTTTAACATCCCTTTAAGTAATTGAAATAACCTTAATTTTTTCAAAGTAAAAGCAGTAATTTTGTTATCCTTGAAAGGAGATTTAGATTGAAAGTTTACAATAATATAAATGACTTTAAACAGGTTAAAAACCTTGTTGCTACGGTTGGAACCTTTGATGGTGTACATGTCGGGCATCAAGAAATTATTGGGAAGCTGAAAGAAATTGCGAAACAAACTAACGGGGAAACGTTATTACTTACCTTTTATCCACATCCTCGAATGGTGTTATTTCCTGATGATGAATCGTTGAAGTTGATAAATACATTACAAGAAAAAACAGAATTGTTAGCATCTTTTGGCTTAGATCACCTTCTTATTTTGCCTTTTAGCAAGGATTTCTCCAGATTAACCCCTACAGAATATATTCGTGATTTATTGGTGAAAGATATAGGGATTAAGACTTTGGTCATTGGATATAATCATCAATTTGGAAGAAACCGAAAGGGTAACTTTGAGTTGTTAGAGGAATTGGCTCCTATTTATGGGTTTGATGTTGTGGAAATTACAGCGCAAGAAATAAATAAGATAAAAGTAAGCTCTACAAAAATTAGAAAAGCAATTGAATCTGGTAATGTTTCTACAGCAAATGACTATTTGAAATATAAATTTAAACTCTCCGGAAAGGTTGTAAAGGGAGAGCAAATAGGACGGAAAATTGGTTTTCCAACTGCTAATTTAGAGGTTGCTGAAAAACATAAATTATTGCCAGGAATTGGTGTTTATGCGGTGAATGCTGTAGTAAAAGAAAAGCGATACAAGGGGATGCTTAACATTGGTAGGCGTCCTACAATAAACAGTGAATCTTCTCGTTCGTCAATTGAAGTACATTTGTTTGATATGAATGAGGAGATTTATACCGAAATTATTGAGGTTGAATTTTGCGCGAAATTAAGGGAGGAAAAAAAGTTTATGGATTTAGATGAGCTAAAGGCCCAATTGCATGAAGATAAGAAGAGCGCATTATTAGTTTTGTAGCGGTCATTTATAATTCAAAAATTATTTCATAACTTTACTTGATGCTGAATAGAGTATTTACTTTCATAATGTTTTTTGGGTTTTCCATCATTGGAACTTCCCAAACTCTTTCTGAAGAGGAGTTAGATACGTGCTATATATTTAATACAATAGAAAAAGCATCTAAAACACCGAATGAAGTTTATATTTTGGATTTGACCAAGAGTAAGCTAAAAACTTTTCCGCTTGAAATATTGTCGTTTAAGAATTTAAATATTTTAAAGTTGGGAAAGAATAGAATAGAGACAGTTCCCGCTGAGATTTCAAAGTTAATTTACTTGCAAGAATTAGATTTAGGAAAAAACAGGCTTGAAGCTTTTCCCGGTGATGTGGTTGATCTTGTTAATTTGAAGAAACTTGTTTTGAATCAAAATTATATTGAAGGGATTCCTTATATGATAAAAAACCTACAAAAACTAGAATACCTAGATATGTGGAGTAATAACCTGAGTTCATTTCCAGAAAGCTTAAGTGAGTTGAAAAACCTAAAAGAGTTGGATTTAAGAGTAATTCAACTTACTACTGAAGAAAAGGAAAGGATTACTAATTTACTTCCAAATGCAAAGGTGCATTTTTCTGCATCTTGTAATTGTGGTTCTTAAGGACAAGTTATACCTGGGTAGGTGATGTTCATGTCATGTCCACTTAGACTTACATCCCAAGCAGCGTCCACACAGAACTTGTAAGCTGAAGTTTCACCACCATTACAAAGTACGTTTGTTGAGTGAACATCTAGGAATGAGAATAGATTATTAGAAAAACGACTAGCAAAAATTCCAACGCCTCCTTCAACATTTGTGAAAATTGGTTGTTCTGTAACAACCCCAGTTGATGGCTCATTAATTCCAATAAAGAGGCTTAGGTTTTCATTTGCCGCCGTTGCAATTAGTTCTATATTATTTTCAGTAATAACTCTTTTTACTACATCAGCTTCATAGGTGTAGTTGTTAAGCTTGTTATTGATTGCATCGTAGAATGCTTTTCCGCTAATCTCTTTTTTCAATTTACCATTTTCTATTTTTACTTCTCCCAATTCCCAATCAATGTATTTCTCAGTAGATGTAGTGCTTGTCCATTCAGTATAGTGGAAACGCATTTTAAATTCGTATTTGTCAGCATTCCCAGCTGGAGTACTTTTAGGTGTTACAGTTAAATAATCATCTTGGGATAAAGTAGAAGCATCGGCAAATTTAAATCCAAATTGAGCTGCTCCATTTGAAGTTAATAAATCCCAGTTAAGTTCACTGCCTAAAATAAGGTTTGTTTCTGCTTCAATAGGTTCTGCTTCTTCAGAAACATCAACAACTAATTTATAGATGGCATTTTCATTTAATGGAGTAGTAGGAACAAAGAAAAATACTTTTTGAGAATCTGTATAAAAAATACCCTCATCTAAGTTCGTTACCCACATTTCTTCTAATTGAAATGTTCTATCAATAATTCCATCAACATATTCTTCAATTCTTCCAACAACATTTGTATATAAAGAACTATCATTTATCGGTGCATATGAGTTGTTGTCACCTTCCCCAATAAAGGATTTGTTTATCTTAACAAATTGCGTATCCACGGATTGGTCTAAAATTCCAAAAATGACAGGAATTTCATCATATTCTGCATTTAATTCAAAGTCCGTTTTACATGAAGAGATGAATATTGCTGAAGCACTTATTACAGTAACAAAGAATAAATTGATTATGCGTTTCATTTAAATAGTTTAAGTAGCGCAAATGTAATTAAATAAAACATCCCGTATACCAATAATGGATAAACGGGATGTTTTAAATAGGAATCGGTCGAAAAATATTATTTGATACTCAGATTATGAGGTCTAGGCTAAAGTTGTTAGTGTAGATAAAGTAAGTTTATATCCATATTAATTTTCTATAATTTTATGCGTAAATCTCTGTTTCCCTTTGTTTGCAACAATAAAAGCCATTTTCGAACCTGAAGTAATTTGAATCCGATTTCCATTAAAGGGTTTTTCATAAAATAGTATCCTGCCACTAATATCATATATTGTAAGTTCATCCATTTCTAAATATTTCACAAAAATAATTTCCCCGTCAATCACTGGATTAATTATAGAGAGACCATTAACATAAACCTCAGCTATTTCAAGTTCATTGGAACAAGTGTCACTAATTGGATTTAAGTCTTCAATTATTCCTAAAGGTGTCATATCTTTTCCAATAAATCCGGCATAATCAACAGGGTATTTTTCACCTCTAAAAATTTTATTGTCTGCACTTAGAACGTTATCATATTGCTGAGTAACGCTTGAACCAATAGGGTTTTTATACACCCAAAGTACGTCACCTTGTTTATTTACTTCTGTTATTTGACCTTTTCCAGACTCACAAAAAATAAAGTTGCCGTTTTGAAGTCCGTGGCATCCAGATTTATTACTTTCATTCATTGTCACTCCAAGTATATCACCATTCCAAGACCAATCATAATCTAATGGTAAAAAATAACCATTCGACATAGTGTAATCAATTCCGTCAAAAATAGGTTCAATTAAATGGACTGCACTGGAGGGGCCTACACCACTTTCTAAATTATCGAATACAGAAATTTTCCCTTCATCTAGATACCCTGCTTCAACCCATTTTGCATCATGCTGCAACCCAAGTTTACTGTCTGTCCCAGTTCCGACTCCATATATTTGAGTATTTCCCCACCTCCATAAAATATCGCCTCCTTTGTTAGAGTTGCCACCATTATGGCTAGCCGCTTCTGCAGTGGTTGTACTATGGTCTATTATATAAATTTCGCTTAAATGTCGTGCTGAAATTAATATTTGATCTAATTCAGCGTTGTAATCAACAGCGTTTACATGTGTATAGTCCGTAGGGATACCGTTATCGAAATTCATATTGATTAATTCTGGATGATCTTCAACAACTCCGTAGTTTGGTTTAAGCGCGTCATATTCTTGTACAAAATGATCTGTAAAATGCCATTCCCATACAATGTTTCCACCGTGAGCTCCTACCGGTTCTACTTCATATATAGCATCTAGTTTATTCATCGATTCAGCAAGTGAAGAATCTCTGCCCATTTGAATAATGTCATTGTATGAAAAAAAAATTCTAGCAACAATTAAAACATTACCGTTGGGCATAGGTTCAATGTCATGATGTTTATTAATCCCAAGGGAAGCTGCGGAAAAAGACCAAAGTTGATTGTTGTTCCAGTCTCTTACTTCAATAGAATCGGCTCCAACACGCATAATATTGCCATCCTCCTGCAAGTAACATGTTAGGCCAGGATTTTCAGAAAATTCCCATTCATTAATTTTTTCACCACAATTATTTACTAGAAAAACCTTGTTGTTTTTTTCTGGAGTAAACAAAGTATATCCATCAGAAACTCCTGCTGCTGAATAGCGAAGACCTACGGTAGGAGTTTGACCGAAGAATGGTCTCATGAAGAGTAATAAAAGAAAAAATATAACAGTACGGTGCATGTTTAAAGTCAAATGAAAACAAATGTAATAATTTACCGCTATCTTGGATAGTCTGCAATTTCTACAAGAAACTGCAGACTATTTTACTTGATTATCAGCTTTTGACTGACAACGTTATTTCCGTTATCTATCAATACCAGGTACATTCCAGTGCTTAATGATTTTGTATTTACATCGTAAACATGGCTTCCTTCAATTGCATTTCCTTCAAATACTGAAAGTATTTTTTTACCTACTAAATCGTAGATTCCAATTGAAAGAAAATCTTGTCTGTTCGTTAAATCAATAGAAACCGATACATTCTCTCCAGCTGGATTTGGAAATACATTTACTGAATTATCATCTATGAATTCTGTAATTGAAGTTGGGCTTCCTACAGGATCTCCATTTATGTCAGTTCCATAAAGGTTGATATCATCAACATAAAGATTGTTTCCTTTTCCAGAGGTAAATAAGAACTTATATTTGAATCCATCTGTTAAGAAACCACCTACAATACTTGATATGGTAATTGTTTTCCATTCCGAATCCGAAGGAACAAAATTTCCAGATACTGTAGATCCACCAGTTGTAGACATTTGAGAAGCAGCAATTGTTTTTCTTACATTCCAAGTAGCTCCACAGTCGTCAGAAGCTAATACCTGTAACTTATCAGTGTTTGAACTACTTTTTTGAGCAAACGCATAACTGAAAGTCATCGTAACTGATGCCATATTAGATAAATCAAAAGCTCCACTCTCTAATTCGTCTATGTCTCCTTCTTGCGTATTTGAGTAATTATTTACTTTAACAGATTTACTTCCAGTTGAAGCTGCTGCAGTTGTCAGCTGCCATGTAGTTCCATTATCATCATTTTCTACTGTCCAGTCTGTATTCGGTATGCTTGTAGCGTTTTCAAAACCTTCTAGAATCGGAAGGTTGTTTCCAGTACTTGGAATTACAGTTATATAAGCATTTTTAGTTTCAGTTAAGCTAGTACTTCCGTCAGATACTTGTAAACTAACTGCATAAGTTCCTGGAGTATTATATGTAATTGAAGGGTTTTGTACAGTCTCAACAGAAGGTGTACCTCCAGTAAAATTCCAGTTCCAGCTATTTACAACTCCGTTAAATGAAATGTCTGTAAAATCAATAGTTTCTCCTTGGCAGATGGTAAAGCGGTTTGTGAAAAAATCAGCTTTACACAAAGGCGGGTTAGAAACTGCACCTACCGCATTTAAATTCGAAGTGGACCAGTGATTACTTCTTATTGAAGATGTCGCAGCAGCACGCATTTCTGTAGCTTGATCTGGAGTAAACATTTTGTAACAAAATGCATAGTCCATATAATTCTCAACATTAGCAACAGGCCCACAAGTATTTTCAGACGTATTGCAACTAGTAACACCTACAGTATTTGGGGTGTCAGAAAAACCATCATCAATATTACAGTTTGAGGCTACACCAGGAGAATTTGAATTACCCCAAGTGTGGCTTAGGTTTAACCAATGACCAACTTCATGTGTCACTGTGCTTCCGATTTGAGAGTGAAGCACCCATATTCCATTTGTCATTGAAGTTTGGGTCCAAGTTGATGGCTTTGTAGTATATCCCCCTGCTCCATCAGCATCCCCAACAATAAAGAAATTTAAATATTCGTCTCCTGGCCATTGTCCGTTGTACACGTCATTTCCACTTATGATAGCATTAACTTGAGCATTTCCATTCGAACCATCTAAAGATAGGGGCGATTGCGTCCAAGTTGTCCCATCAAAGCATGTTCCATTTGGTGCTTTTGTAGCAAGTACAAATTCTAATTCAACATCGGCAGGTAATCCTTGGAAAGCTGGTTGTACATTATTTGCACTAACATTTAATCTTCTATAGTTTTCATTTAAAGTTGCAACAGCATCTATAAGTTCTTGTCGATCTACCTTTTCAGTTCCTCCATTATGTAAAACATGAAACACAACTGGGAAGGTGTAAACAGTTCCTTGTTGTTTTTCCTGAAGCATTTCTTCTTTCCTTTTTTTAATTAAAGCTTGATCGGCAGCATGAATTTTTAGGAATACAGGATTTAAAAGTTTCTCATTCATTACTTTATGCGTGCGGCATACTTCAAAATCTTGACCTTCACGAACGTTTGTGTAATCTAATTCACGTTTTTGTGAAAAGCCTAATTGACTAAGTAATACTACAGCAATTAATAATATGGATTGTTTCATGTTGAATTTTATTTGAGTTGTTCGTGGACTAATGTACAATTTATTTATTTAAAGAGTGTCGTCAGATTGACGAACGGTTAAAATGTAAGGTTAAACGTATGGGTAAATAAAAAGGGATGTGGAACATCCCTTTTAGGTCACTGTTTAGTGACTCAATTCAAATTGAACAGTTGCCTAATCAAAATAATATATTTTAATTCAATGCTTGCTCCAAGTCTCCAATCAAATCTTCAGCATCTTCAATACCAACGCTCAACCTTATTAGAGAGTCTGTAACACCAGCAGCTTCTCTTTCTTCTTTAGGAATAGCAGCATGTGTCATGGTTGATGGATGACCAATTAACGATTCAACACCACCAAGCGATTCCGCCAATGAAAATAATTTTGATTTTTTAACTATTTCCAATGCATCTTCTAGTTTATCGCCAACTGTTGTAAACGATATCATTCCTCCAAAATCTCTCATTTGACTCTTGGCAATTGCATGATTTGGATGAGAAGGCAGTCCAGGCCAATATACTTTATCAATTTTTGGGTGTTTAACTAAAAATTCAGCTATCGCTTTACCATTTTTACAGTGCTCTCTCATTCTTAAATGCAATGTTTTAATTCCTCTAAGAACTAAAAACGAATCCATTGGGCCACAAATAGCTCCACTACTATTTTGGATGCGGTACATTTCATTAGCAATATTATCGTCTTTAACAACTAGAATGCCCATTACGACATCTGAATGTCCACCTAAATATTTGGTTGCAGAGTGCATTACAATATCAGCTCCCAAATCCAGAGGTGTTTGTAAATAAGGGGTTGCAAATGTATTGTCAACTGCTAGTAGTACATTATTTACTTTAGCTAGTTTACCCATAGCAACAATATCAATAATTTTCATCGTTGGGTTTGTTGGCGTTTCTACCCAAATTAATTTTGTGTTTTCATTTAATTTCTCTTCAACAGCAGATAAATCTTCCATGGGAACAAAGTGAAATTTAATGCCGTATTTTTCAAAGATAGTTTTGAATATTCTAAAAGTACCTCCGTATAAATCATTTGTTGAAATAACCTCGTCACCTGGATCCAGCATTTTAATAACGCAATCGATAGCTGCTAATCCAGAACCAAATGCTGCACCGTGTTTCCCATTTTCGATTGCTGCTATATTAGCTTCTAAAGCAGATCTTGTTGGGTTCCCCGTTCTTGAATATTCAAACCCTTTATGATTTCCAATACCTTCCTGAATATAAGTAGAAGTCTGGTAAATAGGTGTCATAATTGCACCCGTTGCACTGTCTGGGGAAACTCCTTTATGTATAGCTTTAGTTCCGAATTTCATATTGTGAGTTTAAAGTTTAAAATTTATTGCGGCATGAATTTAAGTTTATTTTTTAAATTCATGGTTTGATAGCGTAAATATGCATTCCACTTTTAAATCAAACCTTCGCACCAAATCCTCCGAGCAATTATTAAATATGGTTGCGAATAGATCTTCTTGGAATGAAGAACAATATTTGTTAATTCTGAATGAGGTAGAAAATAGAGGGATTTCAACACCTGAAATTGATGAGTATAATGAAGAGATGTCACTTGTTGATTCTGATGAAGATTATCAGAGTGAGTTTGATAAAGATCTGGAAATAATTAATGAAGCTGAAACAAAAGAAGTGGAGAAAGAAAAGTACTATACTTTTGGATTGGTATCTGGTTTGATTATTACCTTTTTCTTTGCCTTTACTTTGTTTGGTGGTTTTAGTTTAATCGGAATTGAAAACCGATTTACAGATGCCTATATATTTACTTTTATAAATTACATTTTTCTTATTATCATTTGGTTTTTCCTTGTTTGGGGTCTTTTTATTGGAAAGCAATATCTATTCTCAATAATTACAAATGGAGGACTCGTTTTATTTTTAATAATAATGAGTTTGATTAATTATTAAGTTTGCAACTTATAATTGTATTCCCTTAAATTGCATCAAATGAAAAAAATCTATTTTTTAGGTACGTGCTCTACCTGCATCCGAATAATGAAAGAATTAGAAGTTGACGCATCATGGCAACTACAGGATATCAAAACTGAGAAAATTACTGAATCCCAAATTGAAGAAATGGAAAGCTTGTCTGGTTCTTATGATTCACTTTTTAGCCGTCGAGCAATGAAGTATAAGTCGATGGGCTTGAAAGAAAAAGAGCTTTCAGAAAACGATATAAAAAAATTAATTTTGGAAGAGTACACTTTTTTGTCTCGTCCAGTAATGCTGATAGATGGAGAAATATTTGTTGGTAATTCAAAGAAAAATATTGATGCTGTAAAAGAAGTGCTTAATGCCTAGAGCAATTTTCCCGCTTATAGCATTGTTTTTTGCGAATCTTATTTATGCTGTAAATTATGGTTTAGCAAAAGATGTTATGGGAGAAGGGTACCTTCAAGCATTTTCTTTTATTCTTTTTCGCGTAGTTGGAGCAGTATTCTTGTTTTGGTTGGTTTCTATTTTTAGTAAAAAAGAAAGAATAGAGAAAAAAGACTATCTCAAGTTTGCCATTTGTGGATTATTTGGTGTTGCTGCTAATCAGTTAATGTTTTTTGAAGGGTTGCACCATACATCAACTATTAATGCTTCAATAATAATGGTGACCAATCCAATATTGGTGTTGATATTAGCAACAGTGCTCCTGAAAGAAAGGCTTTCTCTAAGGAAAATATTGGGAGTAGCAATTGGGTTGACTGGAGCAGTGCTTTTAATTTTGTTTAAAGGTAAAGGAGCAGACGAGCAATCGACTCTTTGGGGGGATTTATTGATTCTATTAAATGCAACATCTTACGGCATTTACTTGATACTCGCTAAACCACTGATGTCCAAATATTCTCCGTTAACCGTTATTAAATGGGTTTTTACGTTCGGACTGGTTTTCGTTTTACCATTTGGAGTAAGTCAGGTAGGTACGATAAATTGGAGTATGCCAAATGAAATTATTCTAGAAATTATTTATGTTGTAGTCTTTACGACTTTCTTTGCCTACTTATTAAATATTTATGGGCTGAAAAAAGTTAGTCCAACTGTAGCAAGTTCATTCATTTATTTACAACCTATTCTTACCTCAATAATTGCTGTTTCTTTAGGTAGCGAAACGCTGGATTGGCAAAAGGTGCTGTTTGGAATTATCATTTTTACTGGAGTATTTATTGTTTCTATTCCTCAAAAGACTCGAACTTAAGTAAATACCCAAATCCAATAGGTTTACTCATTTTCTTTCCCTATTGCTTTAAAAAAAGAATTCGTGAAAACGCTTTGCTAAGTTCCGAATTTTCGTCTCTTTCTTTTTACTCATATTTTCTTCAAAATTTCTCACCATATCTCTATGTTTCGAATTTTTTCATCAATCTGAACAAAAATAAATTTGTCCAATTCTCCGAAAACCTATTGGGTTTGGGTATATTCCTTATTTTTGTGGAAAATTTGATTTATGATAAAGTCTATGACTGGCTATGGAAAAGCCGAAGGTGTTGTTGGAAGTAAGAAGATTTCTGTAGAGGTACGGTCATTGAATGGTAAGTTTTTGGACTGTAGTTTGAGAGTTCCAGGATTGTACCGTCAAAAAGAAATGATTGTAAGAAGTAAAGCTGCGAAGGAGGTAGTACGAGGAAAGGTAGATATTAGCATCAGTTACGAATCATTAGAAGGTGAACAGAATTTTTTCATTAATAAAGAATTGGTAAAGAATTATTACCAAGGCTTATCTGAAATTTCAAAAGAATTAAATATTACAGAACAAGATGTCTTAGGAACATTGATGAAAATGCCTGAGGTAATGCGATCTGAGAAGCAGACTTTGTCAGAAGATGAGTGGAGTGGTATTGAGAAATTAATTGATGCTGCGCTTGTTTCATTTAATTCGTTCAGAAAAGCAGAAGGTATTGTTTTAAAAGATGAAGTTGAAGGAAGAGTAAATGAAATTGCTTCTCTATTGGAGCAAGTTGAACCTTTTGAAGTTGAACGAATCGAAACGATTAAAACAAGAATCAAGAAGAACATTGATGAAATAGTTTCTAAAGATGGGTTTGATCAAAACCGTTTTGAACAAGAATTAATCTTCTATATGGAGCGTTATGACATAACAGAAGAAAAGGTAAGGTTAAAAACTCATTGTGAGCACTTCATTAAAACAATGAATGAAGAAGAAGCTCAAGGAAAAAAATTAGGCTTTATTTCTCAAGAAATAGGCAGAGAGATAAATACTTTAGGTTCTAAAGCTAATCATGCTGAGATGCAAAAAATTGTAGTTCAGATGAAAGATGAATTAGAAAAGATTAAAGAACAGGCATTAAATATTCTGTAATAAATGAGTTCAGGTAAAGCTATCATATTTTGCGCACCTTCTGGGGCTGGGAAAACGACAATAGTACATCACTTATTATCGCAACTTGATGAATTAATGTTTTCTGTTAGTGCTTGTAGTAGAGGTAAAAGAGCAGGGGAAACAGATGGTATAGATTACCATTTTTTATCTGTTGAAGAATTTAAATCTCGAATTCAAAATAATGATTTTGTTGAATGGGAAGAGGTCTACAAGGATAATTTTTATGGTACACTGAGTTCTGAAATAAGTAGAATTTGGAAACTAGGGAAACATGTCATTTTTGATGTAGATGTAGAAGGTGGAATAAACCTTAAAAGTCATTTTGGAGATAATGCATTAGCAATCTTTGTAAAACCTCCATCGATTAAGCATTTAGAAGACAGATTAAAATCAAGAAAAACGGAGACTCCCGAATCTATTACAAGAAGAATTGGTAAAGCCGAAATTGAGTTAAGTTATGCTGAGAAGTTTGATTTCATTTTATTAAATGACAACTTGAACAAAGCTTTTCTAGAAGCGGAGAAAGTTGTAAATGAATTCTTAGAAAAATAAGGCAATGAAAAAGATTGGGCTATTTTTCGGGACATACAATCCCATTCATGTTGGGCATTTAGTTATAGCCAATCACATAGCCAATTATACGGAGCTAGATGAAGTTTGGCTAGTTGTTTCCCCGCAAAACCCACTCAAAAAGAAAGCTTCTTTGTTAGAAGATTATCATCGATTAGCACTTGTAAGAGTAGCAATTGATGAAAACCCTAAACTGAAGGCTTCTGATATTGAATTCGATTTGCCACAACCTTCATATACAAGTAATACGTTAGTACACATCCATGAGAAATATCCTGATTATAGTTTTGCTATAATCATGGGGGAAGACAATTTAAGAACGTTTCACAAATGGAAAAATTACGAGGAGATATTGAAGAATAATCGGATATATGTCTATCCAAGAGTTCTCACGGAACAAGAAAAGGAAGGTATAAAAAATAATGAAAGGGAGGATAGTGCAATACATAATCATAAGAATGTGATACTATGTAATGATGTTCCTGTAATGAATATATCTGCCAGTTTTATTAGAACTGCTATTAAGGAAAAGAAGGATGTGAGCTATTTACTTACTCAGCCTGTTTTCAAGTACTTAACAGAGATGCACTTCTACGAGAAGTAGACAGCTTATATTAAAAATATGTATCTTTGAAACCATCTAAAGGAATTTACATGAGAAAATTTACAAATATAATTTTGGTAGCGATTGCATTAGGAGCAATCGTAAATACTACTTCTTGTAAGAAAAGAAGGTTGAATAAATCAACAGTTACTAGTCAAGATAATGCGATTGCTGAAATGGCTTTTAATGATGCTTTTAAAGTAACTGAAGATGCAATGAAAGATAATGGATTGGAAAAATCTGGATTGAGTTTGTCGAGTATTTATAATAGTTGTGCGACGGTGTCATTAACTCCTCCTCTTGGAGATACAACGTTTCCAAAAACGTTAACAATCGATTTTGGAACAGTAAATTGTGCGGACGCATATGGTGTAGAAAGAAGGGGGAAAGTGATTGCCACAACAACAGGATATTATAGAGATGCTGGTACTGTTATTACTATTACAACTGATAATTATTATGTAAATGATTATAAAGTTGAAGGAACTAAGACAGTTACAAATAACGGATTGAATTCAGATAGTCAAACCTACTTTACGATTGTAATTTCTGGAGCTGTAATAACTTATCCAAATGGAGATGTAGCTAGCTATGAAAGTAATAGAATTAGAACATGGGTAGTAGGAGAGTCAACTCAAGGTTTGTTAGGTGTACTAGATGATGAATATGATATTACTGGGACTGCTTCTGGTATTAACAGAGAAGGAAGAGCTTATACAATGACTGTTACTTCAGCATTAAGAGTTGCAATTTTATGTAGATGGGTTAAACAAGGAACAATAGAAATTCAGCCTGAAGACTTGTATTTGAGAACAGTAGATTTTGGAGATGGAACATGTGATAATGATGCTTCTGTAACAATTAACAACAACGTCTATAATTTCCAAATGTATTAAGAGATTTAATAGTTAATTTTATGTAGCCACTAATGACATTCATTAGTGGCTTTTTTTTGGATTAATTATGAAATACTATTGCAAAATTGTTTAGTTCTAATTAATTACATTTGCACATGTTTAAGAACTTAACACGATTTCAAAAGAGAATGTTTGTTGCAGTGGTTTTAGCCTTGCTAATAAACGTTGGAATAATTGGCGTGTTAGTTACCGCGTTAAATGTTTCCGAAGGTAGACTTCAGCTTATCGGGGATACCATGGAAGAAATGGCGCAACAGCATATAATCACTGAGGTAACTGTTGATGAAGCTATTCCGGTTCAAACAACAATTGATATAACAAGTGAAGTTGAAGTTGGGATTGATATGTTAGTTGAAAGCGAAATTCCATTTCGAGCTGAAATTCCTGTTAATGAGAATATGTTGATTCCGTTTAAAATAGGTGTGAAGGATTATATAAGATTAGACACAACGATTACTGTTACCGATTACGTAAATATTTTGGTAGATGATACAATCCCTTTAAACCAAAAAGTAAAATTACCCATATTTGGAAAAAGAGGACCATCTGTGCCAATACAAGGTAAAATACCTATAAAACAAAGCCTTTATGTGGGTTTTGAAGAAGATCTTAAAGTAAACAGTGTAGTTCCGGTAGACCTCTTAATAATTGATACTCTTCCAGTTGGATTGTCAATGAAGATTCCAGTCGATCTTATGGTACCTATTCGTATTCCATTACATACTACTGCCATCGTAACATTTGGAGAGGCAATGCCAATAAATGCCTCAATTCCTATTAAACTAACAATCCCTGTTGATATTCCTTTGGAAGAAACATCTTTAGCTTTTTATTTTAAAAAAATGGCTGCTGGATTAAAAGGCTTGACAGAATTGTCATTAGATTAAACAAAAAAGGCTTTCATTTAGAAAGCCTTTTTTGTTTAATGAGTCTATGTTTCTTATTCATTTGAAATCATATCAAATAATTCATCCAATTTAGGGATAAGAATTACTTCAATCCTTCTGTTCTTAGCTTTGTCGTTTTCATCCACTGGTAAGTACATGCTTCTTCCAGCTGCTGTAATTGTCTTTGGGTCCATTGAACTATTGCTCAACATAATTTTAACAACAGATGTCGCTCTTAATACACTTAATTCCCAATTGTCTTTAGGGTGAGAAGACGATTTCATTTTATCTGTATCTGTATGTCCTTCCACTAATACATCCAAATCAGATTGAGACTGCAAAACTTTTGCTAATTCAACTAAGGCTTTCTTCCCTTCAGAGTTAACCGCAGTGCTCCCAGAAGGGAATAAAAGTTTGGCTTCCATACTTACATAAACACGTCCGTTTTTTTGGACTACTGTTAAACCTTTATCCTTGAATCCCATTAAGGCATTCATTACTTTGTCTTTCAATGCTTTTACAGCCGCATCTTTTTGAGCAATTAAAGCTTCTAGTTCGTTAACTCTTTTTTCTCTTGCTGCTAAGTCCAAAGAAAGTCTGTCTAAGTCTAGCTTCTTTTGATTTAATTCCATTTCCAGCAACCTTAATTCATCTTCCTTTTTCTGAAGTTCAAGTCTTGTTGCATTTAAATCTGTCATTAGACGTTGATTTTCGATTGCACTACCTCTTTGCAGAGATTCTAATTGAGATTGAATACGTTGGTTTAATGCATCTATTTTGTCGTATTGTCTTTCCTTCATTCGAAGAGATTTCCCTAATACAGTTGTGTCTCCTTTTAATCGAGATACTCTGTCAGATAAATCCACAACTTTTTCGTGTTGCTCTGTTGCCAATGTTTCTAAATCAGCATTCCTTGATTTTAGTTTGTCCAATTCTTCTGCACACTCTTTTTGTTTACTTTCAAGATCCTGATATTTCCTTGCAGGAACACAAGAAGACAATATAATTGTTGAAAGGATAGATATGTATAGGGCTCTTTTCATATTTCTATTTGTTTGTTTGCTGTGTAACAAATTGTACACCAAAGCTAAATTATATATTTAATAAATAGAAAAAGGAGTGCTATTGCACTCCTTTTCAAAAACTTTTTGTTGAAAGAACTATTCTTCGTCTTTAGAGAAGAATACTCTAGAGAAATCTCTATGTTCCATTGCATTTTGTGGGAAAGCTCGTACGTTCAGTTTCAATAAACGAATGTACTCATCATAATAGATTGGCATAAATGCAGCGTCTGCTATTAAAAGACTGTCACATGAGTGGAATAGTTGATCTCTTACATCGTCGTCAATTTCCGCAAGAGCTCTTTCGAACATCGCATCAAAATCAGAATTTGTGTATCTAGAGAAGTTCGGGAATGACTCCATGTTCGGATCAGATGGAACATTTTTTCCATAGAATAATTTCAAGAAATTTTCTGGATCTGGATAATCAGCTACCCAAGCAATTCTCCAAAAATCCTCTTGACTTGTTTGGAATTTTTGAATGTGAACAGGCATTTGTAATGGCTCAATCTTAATCTTAACCCCAATATTTTCGTCAAGCATTTTTTGAATAGACTCAGCAAGTAAAATGTTAGTAGAACCACCTTCATTGATGTAAAGAGTAATTTCTTCTAGACCACTTCCTCCAGGATGTCCTGCTTCAGCCATTAATCTTTTTGCTTCGTCAGGATTGAAAGTAAACCCTTCAATTGTTTTATTGTCATAAGCACCAAAATCAGGAACAAACCCATGAATACCTGGTTCACCTTCACCTTGAAGAGTGTATTTAACAAGATTTTCTCTATCTATAGCGTAGTTAAATGCTTTTCGAATTCTAACATCGCTGAACAAATCACTTGTATGCAAGAAGCAGTAAAACTGAGTAGACATTCCTCTTTTTTGTTGGTATTGGAATTCTGTATTTTCTCCGTTTTGAGCTTCTTTAAGAGTTCCTAATACTGAAGACATTTCCTCTACAGGTAATTTCCAAATCATATCTAATTTTCCAGCTTGGAAACTAGATAATTCTGTTTTCTTATCTTTTGTGAAAGTCGTTTTAATTACCTTAATGTAAGGTAATTGATTCCCGTGTTCATCAAACTCCCAGTAGTTATCATTACGAACTAATCTTACTTGAACACCTTCTTTTATTACGTCAACTTTAAAAGGTCCTGTTCCAACGCATTTTGTTCTCATTTCACTTCCATATTTGTCCCAAGCTTCTTTCGGGAAAATCCAACATGCATTGTGGCTCAATACTTTGTCAAATGCTGAGAAAGGGCTATTTAAAGTGATTTCAACTTTGTTTCCTATTACCTTTATTCCAGCAACTCCTCCTTCTAAAGGAGATCCTGCTTGTGTTGAATTGAAATATGCTTCAGCTCCAACAACTCTATCCTGAAATAGTTCGTAAAGTTTGTTGTCTGGGTACGATTCGCAAAGTTTGTCAAAGCAATATTTTACATCATCAACAGTAACTTTTCTTCCTTTTCCATCAGGGAAACAAGCATCATCGTGGAAATAAACATCATCCCTCAGGGTCATTGTCCAAACCGTTGCGTCTTCATTAACCGTATGATCTTCAGCTAAACATTTTTCAACTTTAAGTGTTTTTTGATTTAACCTAAAAAACCCTTGATAAATTTGAGCGCCAATATGACTAGATACAGCATCAGTCAAACTATGAGGGTATAGGTTTTTAAAATTTTCAACTTCATTTAATCTGAAAATACCTCCGTACCAAATTTTATATTCTTTATCACCTTCTTTGTAGAACCCTTTAGCTTCAGTCAGGCCGATAGAAGTCTCCCCTTCCGTTTCTTCTGTTGAACCGCAACTGCTCATTCCTCCTACAATCATTAATGACACAATGGTCAATAGAAATATATTTTTCATCCTTAAATTTTACGAATTAACATAAGCCACAAATATAGCGAAAATAGTATACAAAGCGTAATATTTTTTGTATGCTTGGGAATACGATTTATCTTAACGTTTCGTTTTCAGATATATTATATACATAAAGTAAACTATTTTTGTTTTTTGTTACCATTGAAAAAAGAGAAAAAATATTTTAAAATTTGCATGGTAACTATCTTCTTGTTGCTTTCTAGTCAGTGGGTTAAAGGGCAGGGCTTGTTTAGCTCATATCGAGAAAAGATAGTCCTAGTAAATTCTGACACCACAGTTTTAGATACGCTAAGTATTGTGCCAGGTTCTGTAATAGTTAGAGCTAATAATAGTATGGTAAGCGATACATCCTATTTACTTTTACCTGTTAAATCACTTTTAATTTGGTTGAGACCTTTAAATGAAGAAGTATTAATTTCATATCGAGTTTTCCCTTTAAATTTGGATAAATCGTATCTTCATAAAGATACAAATCTAATTTTTAAGCATTTAGCTAGTAACCCTGTTCCTTTCCGTTTTTCCACAGTAGAAAAACAGTCCGATATTTTCAATATGGGAGGGTTGAGTAAATCAGGCAGCATTTCTCGAGGAGTAATGTTTGGTAATAATCAAGATTTGTCAATTAACTCTAATTTAAATTTACAATTGTCTGGGAAAATCTCAGATAATATCTCCATTTTAGCTTCTGTAACAGATGATAATCTGCCGATTCAACCGGAGGGAAACACACAGCAATTGCAAGACTTTGATCAGGTTTTTATCCAGTTATATTCTGACAATTGGAAACTAACTGCTGGTGATTTTTGGATGAAAAAACCTGCAGGGTATTTTTTGAAATATAATAAAAGAGCGCAAGGTGGATCCTTTACAAAAGTGACCAATAATATTCTTGAAAAACACAAAGGTTTAGATACTATTATGTCATCTGTTGAAAACAGATTTAGTGCTGCAATTTCGAAAGGGAAGTTCGCAAGAAACGTTATTCAAGGAATTGAAGGAAATCAGGGGCCATATCGTTTGTCTGGTGCAGAAAATGAGCAATTTATTATTGTATTAAGTGGTACCGAAAGAGTTTATATAGATGGTAAGTTATTGATTAGAGGACAAGAGAATGATTATGTAATTGATTACAATACTTCTGAAATAGAGTTTACTCCGAAACAATTAATCACAAAGGATAAAAGGATAACTATTGAATTTCAATATTCTGATAAAAATTATGCGCGTTCGGTTGTAGAGTCGAGTAATTTATTTTCTGTAAATGGCTGGAAAGTCCATCTAAATGTCTACTCAGAACAGGATAGTAAAAATCAGCCGCTACAACAGGATTTAAAACAGTCTGAAAAGAATTTACTTTCTCAAGTTGGTGATAATTTACTAGCCGCCATAGCTCCCAGTGCTGATAGTGTTGGTTATTCTGCTGATCAAGTTCTCTATAAAAAAGTGGATTCATTAGGTTATGCTTCTGTTTATGTCAATTCTAATAATCCAGATAGTGCTCATTACAGATTAATTTTCTCGAATGTTGGTTCAGGAAATGGAAATTATATCGAAGAAGATTTCAGTCCATTTGGCCGTGTTTATAAATGGGTAGCTCCAGATACCGTTGCAGGAGTATTAATTTTAAGCGGTTCATACGAACCAGTTCGATTGTTAGCCACTCCCAAAAAAAGGCAGATGGTTAACGCTGGGTTTGAAAAGAAACTTTCAAAACATAGCAAATTGTTTTTTGATGCAGCATTGTCGAATGAGGATTTGAATACTTTTTCACAACTGAATACAAGTGATAATACAGGTTATGCCGTAAAAGCATCATTTAATACAGTTAAACCGATATTCAAGTCAAAAAAATGGAAGCTTAAGTCCGCTTTAGATTTTGAAACTCAGTCGTCTACTTTTAAAAGAATAGAGCGTTTTAGAGCTGTTGAATTTCAACGAAATTGGAATGTGCAATCAATTGAAGGTTTAAAGGATCAGTATAATGGAGTAGCATCTCTAGGGTTATTCAATAGAGATGTTGGATTGGTGCAATATGATTTTACAACGTATCAAATTACAGATACCTATTCGGGGTATAGAAATATGCTAAAAATCGATTGGAAAAGATTTGTAAATGCAAAAATAAATGCAAGTTATTTAACAACACATGGCGTTAATCAAACTTCTTTTTTAAGGCATAAGTCAGATATTTCAAAACAGTTTGGTTTTGTTCGCATTGGGTTTAAAGACGACCATGAAATGAACTTATTTAAAACAGGTGACTCAATATGGAACAACAGCTACCAATATTATGACTGGGAAGTTTATGCTCAAAATCAAGATTCAAGTAAAAATAAGTTTAGGGTTTTTTACAAAGAACGATTAGATAAATACAATAACAACAACGTATTGAATAATGCAGCTTTAGCAAGAAACCCAGGAGTATCTATAGAATTGAATAAAAACCCAAATCATCGTTTTGGAGTTCGATCTATGTACCGTGTTTTAGAGATTAAGGATTCTACATTAACCAATATTAAACCAGATAATACGCTTCTGAACAGAGTTGAATACAACATGAAATTACTAAAAGGAGCAATTCGATCTTCTACGTTTTATGAGATTGGGAGCGGTTTAGAATTGAAGAAAATATTCGCATATATTGAAGTTCCAGCAGGACAAGGAGTGTATACTTGGATAGATTACAATGATGATAATATAAAGGATTTAAGTGAGTTTGAAATCGCAGCATTTTCCGACCAGGCAACCTACATAAGAGTCTTTACTCCATCTAATGAATATGTAAAAATATTTTCGAATCAATTCAATCAAGTAGTTAGCCTAAACCCTCGGTTTATTATTAAATCAAACAAAGGAGTTGGTCGGTTTATTAAGCGATTTAATACGCAAACCGCATTACGAATTGAAAGAAAAACATCACTTCAAGATATTGTAGAAATAACCAATCCATTTGTTTCAAATGTGTCAGATACGGCATTACAATCTTTAAGTTCTTCTTTCAGAAATTCAGCTTTTTTTAATCGGTCTAATCCAAAGTTTGGTTTAGAGTATACATATCAGGAGGTTAAGAATAAGTTACTATTGGTGAATGGTTTTGACTCAAGAGAACGAGTAACACATCAAGAAAAAATCAGATGGAATATTACACGTAAAGTAACGCTACAAACAGCAACAGAACAGGAGTTGAAGAGCAATAACTCCGAATACGCACCAAATAAGAATTATAAACTAATTAACACTTCTTCCGAGGTGAAATTAACGATTCAACCTTCTACTGTTTTTAGAACATCTTTTACAGGAAGTTATAGACAAAAATTGAATAGTACAGAGTTTGGGGGGCAGAAAGCGTATATAACTGATGTAGGGTGGGATTTAAAATTTAATCAATTAAAAAAGGGCGTTATAAATGCAACGGTGAATTATATTATGATTAATTATATCGGTGAATCTAATACATCAGTTGCATTTGAAATGTTGGAAGCGCTTCAGCCAGGAAACAATGTGACATGGAATTTATCGTACCAAAGAACATTAGCTAATAATCTACAGCTTACCATAAATTATATGGGTAGAAAAACGGAAGAAAATAATGCGATTCATACAGGTGGTGTTCAGGTTAGAGCATTTTTCTAACTATTTTTTATGATAATAAAAAGGCTACCTCAATTAAGAGATAGCCTTCTAACATTAAACTTACACTATAAAAAACACAAATCAATCATAACTAAATTTAACTGTTACTTTAACTTCTTTTGCGATGTTGCTAGATGGCTTCCCTTTTTCGAAAGCAACCTCATAATCCGCTAATACCAAGTTAAAAGTTGAAGAAGCTGTGATTTTTCCTCCTTTAACTTCAATGGTTCCCTTGCCTGTTACATCTTTTGTAACACCATGCATAGTCATTTTACCTGGTATAACAACTTCGTATTTTCCATCTTTAGAAAAGTTCACATTGCTAGCGTCTTTGATATTTCCCTTAAATAGTGCCTTAGGAAATTGTTTAGTATCCAAAAATTTAGGGCTGTTATAATGTTTTTGCATTAATGCTTTTTCAAACTCGAAGCTTTGCATTGGAACAGATACTACAAAAGCACCGTCTTCTGAGTTAATTGAACTAATTACTTTATAGTTGTTGGCCTCGATATCTTCTACAGCAGTATGAGAGAAAAAATGTGCATGACCAGTTTTAGTAATTTTCTTTTGGGCTACTCCAGTTATTGTTAAAATTGCGAGTAGTAAGGTTGCGATTAAATTACGTTTCATATTTATTGATTTTAGTTTTTGTATTCCTTTCTGAAATATTGTTGATACAAAACTATAGGGAACGCATTTATCTAAATGTCGGTAAACATTCATTTTTGAAATGGAATCTGTCCAGTTATAGACAATTCTCTACAATGAAATCGAATAGGTTTGATAAAAATTAAATGCTATGAAAACGAAAAGAAAAAAGATAATAAAAAGACTGTTAATTGTGGGCTTGGTTGGGGCTGTTATTGGAGGGGGTGTATTAGCTTACTTTTGGTTTATGCCACATAGAGATGTTAAAAATACGATTGCAGATCATTCTATTAAAGGGGTGGAACTAGTAGAAGAATACTTGACTAATGCGGATGCAGCAAATGAAAAATATTTAGCTGAAGATGGTGATTCAGATATATTTGAAGTATTGGGAATGGTGAGTGATATTTCAGAAAATCAAAATGGTCAAACTGTAATTCTATTAAAAGGACCAGAGGATAAAGCTGGAATCAGTTGCACTTTTATTAAAGGCGAAGATACTTCAGCTATAAAATTAGGGGATGAGGTAAAAATAAAAGGAAAAATTGAAGTAGGTGCTAGTTATGACAAGGACTTCGAAGAATATATGGATGTTGTAATGGGAGAGTGTAGTTTGGTTTAAAACTGCTCCAACGTTTTAATTCTCTTCTCAATGGGAGGGTGTGTTGCAAATAAACCACCCAGTCCTCCCATAAAATTGCTTTTAGGGGTATTGTCAATATACATTTGTTCAACATCTTTACTGGCCATTCCCTCAATTTTAGAATTACCAGAAATTTTACGTAAAGCAGAAGCTAAAGCATGCGGGTTTTTTGTCATTTCAGCGGCTCCTGCATCTGCTAAATACTCTCTTTTCCGAGACAGCGCAAACTTGAATAAAACAGTGAATAAATAGGCAAGTGCTGAAACGGCTAGTACAACAAGAATCAACCTTCCATCCGTTTTTTTGTTATTACCTCTTCCTCCGTATAATACACTTCTAAAAGCAACATGTATTATAAAAGAAATTATTCCCACAAAAATGATCGAGATGATTAATAGGCGAACATCCTTATTTCGAATGTGCATGAGTTCATGTGCAATGACACCTTCTAATTCATCATCGTCTAATTTGTCGATAATGCCTCTAGTCAGGGTAACAGTGTAGCTACCTTCAGTAATTCCACTTGCAAATGCATTTAGTGCGTCGGTTTCAATTACATGAACTTTAGGCATTTTCATTCCTTTCGACATACAAAGATTTTCTACCAAATTGTAAACACGCATATTTTCACTTCTTTCAAGTGTATGTGCTTTGGTAGCCATTTTTATCATGTACTTCTGAAACAGGAATGCGATAATAAACCATAAAGCTACGGCACCTCCAACAAGAGGGGCATAGTGAACGAATAATAGATTTGCTTTTCCAGTTGGGTCAAGATTATTGGTGTCTAGCTTCATTAAAATGAAAAGTACTAGCCAAATACTTCCTAAAATGACAGAAGGAAACGCAATCAATAACAGAATTGATCTAAAATTGTTTCTCGAAATTTGAGATTGTAAACCTATATATTTCAATGCATTTAAGTATTAAAATTTAACCTCAGGAGCTTTGTCTAAAACTTCTCTTTGAGCAACACCTAAATCGAAATAAGGTTGTTGTTTGAAACCGAACATTCCAGCTATAATGTTTGCAGGAAACCTTTGTACACCATTGTTTAACTCTTTTGTAGCAGAATTAAAATATCTACGAACAGATGCCAATTTATTTTCAATATCTGACATTTCATTTTGCAACTGCATGAAGTTCTGGTTTGCTTTCAAATCTGGATAAGCTTCCATTTGCATGTTGAACCCAGAAACAGCTGATGTAAGAGCAACTTCTGCTGCAATTTTATCATTAACTGTATTTGCCATAACAGCTTTTTGTCTGGCTTGTGTAACTGCAGTTAAAACACCCTCTTCATGAGAAGCATAACCTTTAACAGTTGCAACTAGTTGAGGGATTAAATCATGACGTTGTTTTAATTGTACATCAATATCAGCAAAAGCATTTTCTCTATTGTTTTTAAAGCGTACTAATTTGTTGTACATACCTGCAAGGATAAATACAAGAATAACTACTCCTCCTATAATAAACCATAATGGGTTAATATTTTCCATGTTTTTAATTTTTAAGTGATAATTGTAAATATAATAAAATTCTTTATAAAAAGCTTGATATAGCTTTGATACCTAAATAATTATTTAATAGTAAACTGTTGGGTTAGGATGTAGACTCAATCTTTTCAAGTAACCAATTCATGCCTTCAATTTCATCTGTGAAAATTCTCATTTTTGTTCGACCAATTACTCTAGCCACAAAATTCATTAATATTTTTTGTGCAAGTCCATTTAATACAACTGCAACATAAGGCATATGTACAAGTTCTTGTTCAATCATCCTTCTTCCTTCTAGGTCTGGTAGTGCCGACTTTGAAGGGATAATCAAACATGAGCAAGTTCCTTTTCTTCCTAAGTTAAAAATAGCCTTTAGGTTTTCTTTTACAGTTTCAATCGATTCTTCATCAAACTCTTCATCGTATCGTAAAATAATTATTTCAGGGTGAACCCGACTAACCGTAGCTGTTGATGTTTTGATACTGCTTATTACGAATTCCATGCCCTAAAGGCAAATGTATAAAAATCTTTTAACTAAGGTCTTTGGTCTAGATTTTTACCAAATAGAGATGAATGGTATGGATTATTAAGGAGGGATTCATTTTTTATAAACGATAACAAGAACAAATAATAAAAGATTGTTAACTGATAGTTATCAGTGTTTTAATGGTTCTCATAAGTTAACTTTACTGTAATGACCGAATGATTAATTATGGGAAATCAAAAAATAGACATTGCTATTGAGGGAAAGGAAAAGGCTAAGTTCTTCCAGCATTTGCTTAAAGATATTGAATGCCTTGAATTAATGCTAGCTAACGGTGTAATCGAAAAAAATCCCATTCGAATTGGCGCAGAACAGGAATTTTGCATTGTTGATAATGACTGGACTCCTTCTTTAAAAGGACTTGAAATTCTTGAGCTATTAAATGATGAACATTTTACAACGGAACTTGCTTTGTATAACCTAGAAGTGAATTTAGATCCATTGGAACTAAAAGCTGGTTGTTTTATAGAAATGATGAAAAGACAGCTAAGTTTTTTACAAAAGGCAAACAGTATTTGTAAAAGCCAATCTGCAAAACCATTGTTGTCAGGGATATTGCCATCAATTTCTGGAAGACATATTGAGATGGAATATATGACTCCATCACCTAGGTATAAAGTGTTAAATGAGGTCATGAAGAAACTTCGTGGAAAAGATTTTAATGTAAGTATTTTAGGCGTTGATGAGCTAAAGTTAATGCACAATTCTGTATTATTTGAAGCGTGTAATACAAGCTATCAAATGCATTTACAAATTGAACCTGATGATTTTGTTTCTAGTTATAATTGGGCTCAAGCAATCTCAGGGCCGTTACTATCTGTATGTACTAATTCCCCCCTGTTATTGGGAAAAGAATTATGGAGTGAAACAAGAATAGCTCTTTTTCAACAAAGTATTGATACCAGAACCAGTTCTCATTCTGTTAGATATAATGAACCAAGGGTTACATTCGGGAATGCATGGATAGAGAATTCAATTACAGATATTTATAAAGATGATATTTCCAGGTTTGAGCTAATTGTAAATAGCACATTTGAAGAAGATTCTATCGAAATATTAAACGGAGGTAGAATTCCAAAACTTGATGCTTTATCTCTTCATAGTGGGACAGTCTATCGATGGAATAGAGCTTGCTATGGAGTAGGTGATGGAAAGCCCCATGTCAGGATAGAAAATAGATATATTCCTTCAGGTCCTAGTGTTACTGATGAAATTGCGAATTTTGTTTTTTGGGTAGGGTTAATGAAAGGAAGACCTTCAGAGTACGATCAGATTCACAAAAAAATGGATTTTAAAGATGCTAAATCCAATTTTATCAAGGCAGCTAGAACGGGTAAAGAGAGCTTTATGAAATGGATGGGGACGGTTGTTACTTCTCAGGAACTGGTAATTAAAACACTACTCCCTATAGCTCGGTTAGGGTTGAAAAAAGCAGGAATTGGGCAAGATGAAATGGACTATTTTCTTGATGTGATCGAAAAAAGAGCCACAGGAAAAAACGGGTCGGAATGGCAAGTTTATAACTATAGGAGATTAAAAAAAAGCATAAAAAAAGAGAATGCGTTGAGGTTGTTATGTGCAGAAATGTATAAAAACCAGCAAATCAATAAACCTGTGTCAGAATGGGAAAATATTAGTGTCAAGGAAATGAGAAATTCTTCCACAAAACCGATATATGTATACGAGATAATGACAACAGAATTATTCACAACTAACGAGAATAACCCTTTGAACCTAGTTTCGAATATGATGCGATGGAAAGACATTCATCACGTTCCAGTAGAAGATAGCGACAATAGATTAAAGGGGTTGCTAACTTGGCAATTAATTGATGGAATAGAACCAACTGACACTACTTCTCTTGTGAAAGACATTATGGTAAAAGATGTTATATACGTAGATAAAAAAACAAGCATTGAAGAAGCTTCAAACCTAATGATTAGAAATAATATAGGTTGTTTGCCAGTAAAAAACAAGGGCCGTTTAATTGGGATTATAACAAAAAAAGATCTTGTAGACTAATGGGGAAGATTTACAGTAAAGCACTTAATGAAACAATCAATGCAGAACGATTGATTGGCTCTGTGAATGGCAAAAATAAAGGACCAACATTGATTTTTACAGGTGGGATTCACGGTAATGAACCGGCAGGAGTTTTTGCGCTTAAGGAATTTATAGGTGAGCTTGAAAATTTACAGGACAAACTAAGTGGTAACGTTTATGCAGTTTCAGGAAACCTTTGGGCGCTTGAGCGTGAAGAAAGGTTTGATAAGCAGGATTTAAACCGGTTGTGGACAAAAGAACGAATGGAGAAAATCCTAGCAGGGAAGCATGCTGAGTTAGAACATGATGAAGATACTAAACAACAACTTGAAATTTATTATCTGCTTCTGGACATAATAGAGAAAGAGGAAGGCCCATTTTTCTTTTTGGATTTACACACTACTTCAGGACCAACAATGCCCTTTTTAACAGTTAATGATACGTTGCTTAATCGTAGGTTTTCACTTCAATATCCAGTTCCAATAATACTTGGGATAGAGGAGTTTTTGGATGGCCCCTTACTTAGTTTCATTAATTATCTTGGTTATATTGCTATAGGTTTCGAGTCTGGTCAACACGACGAAGTTTCGTCTATAGAAAACCATTTTGCATTTTCGTACATTTCACTGGTAATGACGGGGTGTATAAACAAAGTTGATTTGCCTAATTTTAACAAGTATTACAACCTTCTTGCAGGTTATACAATTAACAGTCAAAGTATTTTCGAAATTATCTATAGGCACGAAATAAAAGATGGAGATGAATTTAAAATGAATCCTGGTTTTACCAATTTCCAAAACTTAACAAAAGGAACCGAATTAGCGTTATCAAACAAAATAGAAATTCGATCTGATAGAAAAGGAAGGATATTTATGCCTCTTTACCAAAATCAAGGGAATGACGGTTATTTTATCGTAAGAAAAACACCCTATTTCTTTTTAAAGTTCTCGGCGTTTTTACGACGGATTAAATTTGATAGGGTAATTGCTATATTGCCTGGGGTTAGGTGGGGGTCAAAAAACAAAAAAACACTGATAATTAAGCGCAATATTGCTCGTTTTTTTGCAAAAGATTTTTTTCACTTGTTAGGATATAGAAGTAGAATGATGGATGATAAATACATGTATGCAAAGAACCGAGAAAGTCAATCACTAAAAAAGGATTATAAAGATATCAAGTGGTTTCGATAAAGGATTAGTCAGTTACTTAAGTTCTATGAATACAATAACCTTAAAATATAATAATCACTTTCTTTATTCAAGAAACAATACTACGCTATGGTAAAACGACATACATGGCCAAATAAATTCGTTTACATTTTAGCTGCAATTGGTTGTGCTGCTGGTCTGGGGAATTTATGGCGTTTTCCAATGTTGGCCTATGAATATGGAGGTGCTGCATTCATATTTGCAATTCTACTTTCAAACATTGTTATCGTTTTTCCTTTAATGATGCTTGAAACGATTATTGGACAGAAAGCACAAGCTGGCCCACCGAAATCAATGGAAAAGTTAAAAAAAGGAACAGGATGGGTTCAATGGTTAGCCCCAATCACAATATTAGCTGTCCTTATTTATTATGTTCCCGTTATGGCGTGGGGGATTACGTATATGTTTGATGCCTTTTCAGGTCAGTTTCTTGAGGGTCCATCCAACCATTTTGTGTCCAACATTCTCAATTTAACTTCAGGAGTTAATGAAACGGGAGATCTACAGATCCCCATACTAATTTCCTTGGTTGTTTCGTACATTCTTATATTATTGAGTTTAAGAAAGGGTATTCAGTCTATGTCAAAGGTGATTAAGTTTACTGCAACGGCTCCATTTATTATTCTTATTATATTACTGATTAGAGCTGTAACACTCCCAGGAGCTGATGTTGGAATAAACGCATTTTTTGTGCCCGATTGGAGTCAATTGGGAAATCCTGAATTATGGCAGGCAGCAATTGCCCAAAGTTTTTTTAGTGCTTCGTTAGCAATGGGGTATTTTATTTATGCAGGAGGGAGAAGGAAAAACAATGAAGAAATAGCCAAAACATCTCTTTGGATTCTTGCAGGAAATTTTGTTGTTTCCATTCTTTCGGGCGTTGTAGTTTTTGCAACCTTAGGATTTATGGCCCAGGAGCAAGGAGTTCAACTTTCAGAAGCAACAACAAGTGGACCTATGTTAGTTTTTACGGTTCTGCCAACCGCTATTTCTATGATGCCAGGTTTTGCTATAGGTTTTGCTGTGCTTTTGTTTCTAGCCGTGATTACTCTAGCCATTGATTCCATATTTGGAATGTTTGAGCTTGCCGTAGCTTCTTTTATGGATTTAAAAGATAAACATGAAAAAGAGTTCAAAACTTTTATAACTCTTTTGGTAATTATATTTTTACTTGGTATTCCAATTACGCTTGGATCGGGTCTTTACTATTTAGATATCATGGATCACTTTATTACTGGTTATATGTTTATGATAGTTGGATTTCTAGAGTGTTTTGTTGCTGCATATTTGGTTGGTCCAGATAAAATTCGAGTGTGGATAAATAATACTGCGACTGGACTTTGTATAGGTAAGTGGTTTAATATTGTTATTTATTGTTTACCTCTAGTCTTAGGAGTTTTATTAGCTATTACTTTCTTAAACGAAATTAAGGAGCCGTACAGCGATTATCCAATATGGGCACTTATTAGTTTTGGTTTAGTGCCCCTAGGTATTATATTTTCCATTTCATTTCTTCTGTATTCAAAAATGAAGTCCATGAAGATAAAAAAATAGTTGCTTCTTTATAAATGGCTTTAGGACTTCAAATACTTTCAACAAAATCTGCAAAAACTTTTTTATGAAGTTCCAGATCCATATTAGGAGAAAGTGCTACACGGGCGATATAATCTTTGTCGCCCTCTTTAGTCGTTCCTTGAGTAGAAGTAGCAGGTATGGTCCAATAACAGCCCTTAAGCTGTCCATAACTCACACAGTACTTACTTTCATTCGGAATTTCATTAATCATTAAATCGATTAATTTAAGATTTAAAGCCCTTTTATACGTTTCCCTTTCTTCATGCGTATTCCCTTTTGTGGGAAGGTCTAATGAAAACACAGATGGCGTAAATCCTTGATGCGCTAATTCTTCCGAGACGAAATTGATTTTTGCTTCTGGCAGCGTATCATTGATGAAGTTTACAAATTCACGTGTATTCATATAAGCATCCTGAATTCTCTGGTTCATCGATGGTAATTGTTGGGCCAAAAATTCCATTTGAAGAAGGGTGGCCTCATTATCACAAATTTTAAGGTGCAAATCGATTTTTTCCATCAAAGCTTCCGCTTTTTTATTTGCGACACAATAGCCAGCAGTACATTTTCCGCCACTTGGGAATTTGGATCCACTAACATACGCTATAGTTCTAACTGTAGATAGTATGTTTTCTTCTCCTAAAAAGTGAACGTTAGGACAAAATGTTTGGTCTAATATAAAAACGGGATCGATTGCCGTTTCACCATTTGCAGTTGTACGTACTTTGCTGAGTACGTCTCTTAATTTAATCAAATCTGGAACTTCCACCCTTGGGTTGGTTGGAATTTCAGCAATGATGTAAGCTATAGCATCTTCTTTGGCGATAGTATCCAAAACCATATCAACACTTTGAACCATGTCGTGATCACCATCCACAGGTAAATCCATTACTTGCACATTGTCTAGGCAAGTTGCTACGCGTCTAGCTTGGTCGTTGGTGCCACCGTAACAATTAGGAGGAACTACAATTTTAATAGCCCTTCCTTTGTGATTTTCTTGCGCATCATGAATAAGCCCCATAACAATTGCATATTGCATAGAAAGCCCGCTAGAAGCAACAACGGCTTTAATATTCGTATTGGTAATTTCTTTAATAGAAGCTAAAACTGATGTTTTGTTGGTTTCTGCATTATTTTGTCGAGAATCAATAGGGGTGAAGGCTACTAGTTGTTTTAAGGCTTCAAGTGTATTGGCCGGTGTCATGGCAATGGTCTCTCTTCTTCTTACATGCTGAATTTCTGAGATATAACTTTCATTTTGTTTCCCATTTACTAATAGAATACTTCCCAAATGAGCATCCAAGCTAATGAAAAAGTCAATATTTGAGGCGAGGCTAAAATTGCCCAATTCATGATTCTGGGAAATGAAAACCGTACTTCCGTTATACGCGCTAATGTCTTCAATTTTATTAACTTGTTTTAACTCAAACTTATAACCGTAAACTTGCTTTATTACTTCGGTATCAAAACATGCAGGTAATTCATCTGTATAAACTATTTGTGTGTTTTTGTTAGCCAATAAATTTTTTCTCAGAACAGCCAAAATAGGTGTAGTCTTGGAAGAAAAGCTGATTACATTTTCTGCTTTTAGATTATTTAGATTGGCAACTGTCCATTCCAGGATACAAGATAACGGGTGACCTAAACGAATATAGTCGTATGCTGTTCGTAATTCATTTAATGCTGATGAGTCAGAATTATTGGCATTAAATAAGCTTTCAAACTGATCAATGAATTGCGTTTTGGCTTGACTTTCATCATAAATGTCTAATCGATGGGTAGTTAGGTTCAGCCAGTCAATGGGCATATTTTCTAATACATCTTTAATATAATTTCGCATCTTACTGTCTTCCATAACCTTCACCTTTAGATAGGTTGGCAAATATATTAATTAGATTTATTTTAAAAGTGCTACGGGACGTTTTGTTATGATTAATTGATTTGTATTCAACAAATCATCAACAACCTGTTCTGTCCAGTTTTTTCCTTTGGTGCACGATGGATACATGGAAGCACTTGGCTTTCAGGATGGTCAATCGCTAACCTCCATAAGTGACCCAGACCGAGGCTGATAGGGCGTGCTTTAGGTTTAGTTAGATAGTGTAGATCAAAAAAATGTTCAGTTAAAAAGGATTCAAAACCTTCATCTGTTCCACGATATAGTTTTTTGAGTTCGTCACGTATTTCGGGAACAAGTACTTTTTGTTTGACTTGTGAATTGGGTAATATTTCACTTGACTCTCCATGATAAGTACATAGAAAGGTGTCAGTCGGTATTGGAGATCTATCTACATGATAGGAATAAACATCCGTTGGAAAAAAGGGGTAGGTATCATCTCTCTCATAGTACTTAATTATATTAAGGATTGGAGATGCACCATGAGCTTTCAATAATTTCAAGTCATTTAAAAGAATTTCACGAGCAAGCTGCCCTTGTTCACTTAACTGAATTTCACGAAGCTCCTCTTGACCAAGTTCCGCCATATTTCCGTTTAATTCTACTTTTCCAACAATTTCAGAAAAATCACCTTCTAGATTTCGCGTCCAACAAAGCGCATTAATTTCTCCATGAAAAGGTGTGGAAACAAGGTCCTGAAAATTCGTGACACAGTCAATTTGATTCTTAGTAGGAGGTAAATCTAACATAACATATTAACGTTTCGGTTAAGCAACGTGCATGCGCAATCCGATGCTACCAAAGTTAATAATATTTGCGGTACTTCTTAATCGATTCTATTAGCGATTGCTTATACACTTTAAAGACCTCTGCTTGAATGCAGCAAGCAATTTGTAGATTACCTCTGCTAGCAAATATTATGGGCAAACAGACACCCTTTCCTTTTCTGCTTTGTAGCATGTTGCTTAGCCCTTGTTATGCACTGGTTTTACACTAAGCTGGTGTTTTATTTTTCGAGACAAATAGGATTACATTGATTTTAATATCCGTTATATTCATCAATATACATCATGCCATCCATCTTGATTCACCGGTAAAACTTCATGAAAAAAAACATCTAATTTTTTTAAATTCGGTTGGTCACCAAAATAAACATAGATGCTTTTAAAATCATTATTTATCTTTATATCGTAAACAAAATGACCTTGGCCATCTACATTTTGATCCACATATTGGCTTTTCATTGTTGGCAAATCAAAACCGCTTAAAATTTTAGTCAGTTTGGATTTTTGATCAACATTTAAAACATTTGAATACAGAGTTTTGGGATCACGATTATTGGTTGAATACCGAATAATAACAATGCTGTCTTTTTTCAACTCATAACTAAAAGTTTTGTAAGTTCCTTTTATGTAAGTTGTCCTTTTTATATTATATTCTATAGGTTTTTGAGCAAAACTCAGCTGAACAAAACAGCAAATTAAAATGAGTAAAATATATTTTTTCATTTGGGAATATATTTGATCTGTTATATACAAATTGTTTTTATACTAGAGAAGTACAGTAATTAGCATAAATCGTTCATCGGTTTCATTGTCAATTTACTGTTTCAGTTTTTTCACTTGTGCATAACGTGAGTCTGTGTAATAACTCCGTTTTATTTCATGAAAATAAGTAAGATTTTGGGAAATAATTGGGATAGGTTACTTTTTTCCTAAAAAAGTACTTAAAGATGGATGATTTGGTTAAAAACTGGATAAAAAAGTCACAAAAGAGTTGAAAATAAGCTTTGAACTTTCTCATTAATGTTTTAAAGTCAAAAATAGACAGAAGTCTCCTAAGGCTGTAAGTTGTAAATGCCAAATAAACTTCCCCCATGACTTTTTCTTTTCCTTTTGTGAGAACATAATCAAAATGCCATTGACGTTTTAAAGTGCCAAATTGGTGTTCAATAATCTGTTGCCTTTCTCTGTAATATTCTGGGTTTTGATTAACTCTATCATTGTTTTCGGTAATGTATTGTTGATATTCTGTTCTTTCAATAATCCTTCCCATTTTATTGGTAGTGCATTGAGTTCTTAAAGCACAAGTTTTGCAAGCTTTGGTTT
>Ga0316203_1000265_pt1 | contig 77819 bp, 73 predicted proteins | sample 6monrhotite_MG_FD_204940 | JGI IMG/M metagenome (GOLD analysis project Ga0316203, IMG submission 204940) | Microbial mat bacterial communities from mineral coupon in-situ incubated in ocean water Damariscotta River, Maine, United States -... | ecosystem: Environmental > Aquatic > Marine >... | reverse complement strand
GCCTTGACGCGCTTGATCCGTGAAAGCCAGCAGGTTCAGGCCGTGGCGGGTATGGATGTCGGCGCCGCATTCGATGACATGACCAAGGCGCATGCCGCTTTGCTGAAAGCCCTGGAGTTTTCCTCAACCGAACTCGGCATGGTCGTCGAGGCCATCGAGAATTTCAGCGCGACGTCGAAAAAAGCTTCAAACGCACTCGGTCAATTTCAAGGGATGATGTGATATGGCGGACGATCTCGACACCATTTCGAAAGATATTGAACGTCTCGGCGGGTGCGCCAACGATCTGCAAGCGCTGTCGGCGAAAGCGATCCAAGCTGGCGATGCCGCAAAAGCGCAAGACCTTGCAACCCAGGCGGTGATAATGATGGGCAAAAAGGCCGAATTGAGCGCCAAGCGCCGCAGCCTTGAAACATCGAACCCTGAGTGGCGACAATTGCTCGACAATCTCGACGATCTGGAGCAAAAGGCTCAGGGTGCAAAAGCGGATATGCAAAAGACACAAGATACGGTGGAAGCGGCCAAAACCGTGCTCGGCGCGGTGAGCAAGATCCTGACCGTACTCTAGGGCTTGCCCCGCCCCGCACTGGGTGCTATCAGGTCACTCATTAAGGATGGGTGGCCGAGTGGTTGAAGGCACTGGTCTTGAAAACCAGCGAGGGTTAACGCTCTCCGTGGGTTCGAATCCCACCCCATCCGCCATGATTATTTCTAGGCACGGTCTTATCGTTGATTTTTATGGCCGAGACCTTCGGTGTTTTTTACACCACGGCCACCAATGCAGCGTTTTTGATCTCGTTGTGCATCATCATCACCCCCATCCTGGATAGCCTGATGCATGGGCGGCGTCCTCCCACGGCGATTATGCTGTGCGCCTTGTTGTCGTGCATCGGAACGGCGCTGATGGTTATGCAAGATCGCTTTACCCTCAATCTCGGAGATCTCTTGATTCTTGGCGCGGCTTTTTTACGTGCGGTGATGGTCATTTCAACAAACCGTTTGTTGAAAGACAGAACGATATCGTCGGCCAGCTTGACCACAGTGCAATTCTTGGCCGTCACAGGGATATCCGGCATGGTTGCATTGGCGGTCGATGGTCAGGCTGGTTTCACCTTTCCCGCAAGCCCGCAATTTTGGGGCGCGCTTTTTTTCCTTGCCGGTCTGTGCACCCTGGCGGCGTTTTACATTCAAAACGTTGCCGCGCGCATGACCAATCCCACCCGTGTCAGTTTTTTGATGGGGACGGAGCCGGTCTTCGGCGCATTGTTCGCGGCGGTTCTTTTGTCAGAAGAGATCGGCGCAGTGACGGCGCTTGGCGCAACCATGATTTTGATCAGCACCTATTTGGGAACCCGTTATTCGGCAACGGTGCGGGGCCGTTGCACCCCTGAGCCATCCGCGCAGAACCTGTCGTGAAGAGACCGAGCGGTTGTTTCCGTACGCCATTTGATGGATCGGAAGGGGGCTTTTTGCATTTGGCTATTGAGATGAGCGAAACCCGCTGAAGGCCGACTTAATTGTCTCGGCGAACAGTTGTGTGATGCGAAACACGTCGTTTGTGGCTTGTTTGAGCGTGTCGGCGAAGGCCGTGTCCACGGGGGCGGTCTTGAGGTCCTGCGCCAAGTCTTGAGCGCGGTGTAGGTTGACGATTTTCTGACCGCCCTCGGACAAAGTTACGGTGTCGTGCACGGTGCGGTCTGTACCCCCACCACTGTTGTTGCTCTTCGAAGTGCCGTCGGGTGCGGAGGACGTGCGCAAAACAGCGGGCTTACCGCCGTTCGCAGCTTGCGCGAAAGCGTCCCGAACGCCGCTTTGGTGTGTTTCGATCGTCGCCATGCCCTCATCATAGCATATTCGTTGGCAAGACGCATGCATCGCAAAAGGCCCAGACACTCTTGCAAGTGACCGGGCCATTTATATGCAAACGGTTGCGATGCTTCATCGCGATGTTTTTTTGTTATTTTAAAGACTTATATGCGGCTTTAAAAGCGTCGCGGTCTTCTTCCGTTTCAAAATACACCGCAATGGACTTTTGTCTCAATTCGGTGGAAATGGCTTCGATATCGACGTCCCATTCGCCTTTGCAATTTGCATCCAGCCAATCTTCTATGACGTTGATCGGCGTGGAGGTTTTGAATTTGAGACCTGAGTTTAGAGTCATTTCATGCTCCTCAATTTAGAAACAATCACCTAATTCAGATACAAATTATTTTTACGTCCCGCAAGAGGCGGACTTCCTGAGCCTTGTCCTTAATTGATTGTGGCGGACGCCGTGATGGGAACGACTTCGGTCTCGACCTCGACCTGCTTGCCGTCGCGGTCCAGAAGCGCGTAACCGTCAATGGCGCCGATCATGATTTTTTCGCGCATATCCGTCAAAAATGCTTGCGCCTGTTCCGCGCTGGGCAGACTGGCGTCGGAGTTTTTGGCGATGCCGACGACAACCATGTTCCAATCGGCATTTTGCGCGTCGGCGCTTTCTCGCACGGAGCTGAACGTCATGCCGTGCGCGGCGGGTTGGTGGGCGTCGAACAACACCTGCACCATGGTTGCGTTTTCATCCCCACCAAGACCTGGGGGCAGGGCTTGCTCGACCGCGCCCACGCGGACGAAAACGTAAAGCATGCGATGCTGAAATCCAGACAGGACGCATTGCTGGGCCAAATCTTCAAAATTTTCGGCGTTCATGGAATTCATGGTGGTCTCGAGTTGATTGTGAAAGGGGAGCCGCTTCGCTGTCCCTGTGATTTAGGGGGGCGCTCAGCGGATGTCCAGGGGGAAGGTTACGAATTGTTAAGGGCTATGCACTATAAGACACTGATATTGAAGTGAACTCATGTTCAGGAAATCACGCCATATCGCGGATGCGGAACCCCCAGAAGGGGGGGCTTGAGAGACAGGATGTCATCGTGATGAATTCTCTACACCACCTCATCAGGAGTTTGCCGAGAGCCAAAAGGGCTTTGGGTGGATTTGCAATTCTCGCGGCCTTGTCGAGCGCGACGGCTTCAGCACATGCGGCGGAGCTTCTTGCTCAAGCGCAAATCGCTGCTGCGCCTCCGGCGGTTTTACGCATGAATGTCACCGCCACCTGTGTTGATAAGGATATCAAAGGGGACGCGGTGTTTAAAGTCGTCAACCGCGGCGCCAAGTGGCCGCGTACGGGTGTTTTGAAACTCTACTATGCGGATGACAGAACCCTGATCGGGCAGCGCCGCCTGCGTTTGGCGGACCATCAACGGGTTTCGTTCGTGGTCAAGAACAAGATCATGGCCGGACGTCCCGTGGCAGTTTGGATCGATCCCGAATGGTACAATCGCGACTTCGCGTTTGACGCGGCCCTGAGGTGTCAATAACCGCAAGTGGTGTGTTAATGAACCTTGAAAGAGTGCCGTATCGTCAATCAGCTCCCTAATCAAGGGGGCTTTTTTGTGCCGTCTCTATTGCTACACTGCTTTCGCTTGTGGAAATGCCGTGGAAAAGCCGTTTAGAATGAAACTCATGACAGGTCCGTTGTCCATCAGTGCTCCGACGTTGCCTCCCGCAGACCATGCGGAGGATGTCGCGCGTGATGCGTTGAGCCCCGAAGCCATTCTCGTGTCTGGGTATGGGGAGGCGGCGGTGCTGGTGAACCTTGAAACCAATTGCGCAGTCATGAACCGCCATGCGACGCATGTAACGACATTGTTCGAGGGTGAACTCAATGAACAAATGAGCCAGCTTATCCATATGGCTATCGACAGCGCTAAGCTCATGACGTCGAATTTGTCTTTGTCGACGCTTTCGGGGCAGGCTGTTTATCAACTCAATCTGATCCCGAACGTCTTGGGACAGCAGGTGTTGTGCCTGTTTCACGATCAGACACTGGACAGCAATTTGCGTGATGCGTTGATTGAATCGCGCCAGCGCTTCAAGGATTTGGTGGAAATTTCCAGCGATTTCTCTTGGGAAGTCGGTGCGGACGGTCGCTTCGTGTTCGTTTCGCGTACGGGCGCCTTGGGTTATGCAGCCGATGAAATGATCGAGCGCAAACCGGAAGAATTTATCGTCGGCGCCGAAGAATACGCCCCCGTTCCTTTTTTGGCCGACAAGCGCATCGAAGACATGGAGGTGTGGATGCATCGTGCCGACGGCGGCATGGCCTGCGTCATGGTGTCGGCCATTCCGTTCTATGAGGATGACGGCACGCGGCTTGGCGTGCGCGGTGTATGCCGCGACGTGACGGCAGAGCGCGAGCGCGCGACGGCACTGGCCCACGCCCATCAACGCGAACAGGTTCTCGGCTACATCGTCAACACCATTCGCGATGAAATCGACCCGACCGACATGCTCGCCGCCGCCGCCGCGGCCACGGCGCGGGCCATGGGTGCAAGCGGCTGTCGCGTCCTGCGCATGACGGTGGGCGAGGAGGAAGACGCTCGCCTGGAATTCGAGCCCGCCGCCGAATTCGGCACCGGCGGCCCGGGGCAGTTCGGCGAGCATTTTTTGATGTTCACCAAGGACAACGCGTGGCTACGCGAAGAAGATATCGAGGGTTGGCGGGTGATCGCCGCGCCGTGCTTGCACGGTGGAGAGATCAACGGCGTGATCTGTTTGTGGAAACGCACCGATTGGACCGACGATGACCGTTTGCTGGTCAATGACATATCCAACCAACTCGGCATTGCGATCGAGCAAATCGAAAACCACGAGAGCATCGTACGTCTTTCGCGCACAGACGCGATGACCGGCTTGTTGAACAGGCGGGCTTTTTACGACGATGAGCTGCCGCGCCGCTTTCAGCGTCTCGAACGCGATCAGTCAAGCGGCGCATTGTTTTACATCGACATGGATAATTTCAAATTGGTGAACGATGTGCACGGACACCTGAAAGGGGATGAGGCGATTATGGAACTGCGCGATCTGTTGCACGACTTTGTCCGTCCCGGCGATGTCATTGCTCGATTGGGCGGCGACGAGTTCGCTTTGTGGCTGGATGGCATGGACGAAGACGCCGCCGTGGCGCGCTCGCGCCAATTGCTTGAGCTCTCTCAAGGACTGCGTGAACTGTCCGGCCGTCCGGACCGTCCCTTGGGCATTTCCATCGGCATTGCGGTTCATCGCCCGAGCACCGGCGAGGACCTTGAAGGTCTGCTCGCACGCGCGGACGGCGCCATGTATGAGGTCAAACAAAAATCCAAGGGCGATTGTTGCTTGGCGGCGCCCTACGCCAAAGCGGATTGAGGGGGCAGGCCGTGTTTAAGAGGCTGGTCAACACGTTTAGGGGCAAACCCATCGCTTATGAGGAGGCTAAAAAGCTTGCCAAGGACGAGGACGTCAAAGTCCGTCTGAAGCTCGCCAAGCGTGAGGATTTAGCCCCGGAGTTGCTCTATTTTTTGGCTGAGGACGCATCGCCGGAAGTGCGCCGCGCCATTGCCAAGAACCCCTCCACCCCGCGTCAAGCGGACCTGTTGTTGTCGCGCGATCATGATGATGGGGTGCGGTTCAATCTCGCGGAAAAAATCGCCCAGTTGATCCCTGGGCTCAACCCGGAGGAACTCGATAAGGTCCAAGAACTTGCGCATCAGGTCTTGGAACTTCTCGCCAAGGATCAGGCGACGCGGGTGCGGCGCATTTTGTCCGAAACCTTGAAAGACATTGCCGACGCCCCGCCTGAGGTCATTCGCAGGTTGGCCCGCGATGTGGATCTGGTGGTGTGCGCGCCGGTGTTGGAGCATTCGCCGGTCTTGACGGACGAAGACCTTTTGAAAATCATCACTTCCGGCCCGGTGCTGGGGGCGCTGAGCGTCATCTCCAAGCGCAAGGATTTGAGCGAGGACCTGAGCGACGCCATCTACTTCTCGGAAGACATTGATGCCATCGGCATCATGCTGGGCAACAAATCCGCGCAAATTCGCGAAGATACTTTGGATCGCATCGTCGAGCGCGCCCGCGATATCGAGCCTTGGCACGAACCTCTGGTCGGACGTCCGAAGCTGTCGCGTAAGGCGGTGTTGCGTTTGGCCGAATACGTTTCCGACAATCTGCTCGATACAATGGCTTTACGATCCGACCTTGGCGACAACGCCGCCGAAGCCGTGCGTGAAGAGTTCGAACGGCGCATGGAAGCGGCGGAACGCAGCCGCACCCGCGACGAAGGCGGGCCTCCGGGCGAACGCGCGAAAAAGCTGTTCGATCAAGGGGCGCTCGACGACAAGGCCGTGCATGAAGCCAGTCAGAGCGGTGAACTGGAATTCGTCAAAGCCGCTTTGGTGCTGCAATCAGGTCTCAACATAAGCACTGTGACCAGAATTTTGGATGTCGCCAGCGTCAAAGGCATTGTCGCGTTGTGTTGGAAGGCCGGCCTGAGCATGCAAACAGCCGTTTTGGTTCAAAAGCGCATCGCCCAAGTGCCGCCGCGCGAGGTTCAGGGCAGTGCGGACGGCGGGTATCCCTTCACCGAGGAAGAGATGTCGTGGCAATTGGAATTCTTTCAGGATTCCGCTTGAGTGTCCGCTGACGGGGCGGCACGTTTCGCGGCGGCTTGTTTCGCGGCCCACTTTTCGTCGGAACGCTTGCCCATCTTTTCGATCAACACACCCAGCCCGTACAAGAGTCCGCCCGGCACGAAGGCCAGGACCACCAATGCCGTCCCGGTGGGATCGGATGTGACCATCTGGACCAGCTTGTCCCAGCCGTAAACGAAACCGATGGTCAGATGGCTGAATACGGCCAAGGTGCCGCCAATGCCGAGCAGAAGCCATCCGAAAAATTTGACGACCTGTCCCATACGTTCAATCCGTTTGCTGGCTGGAGAATAAGAAGATGATGAATACTAAGCAATTGTGGCCAAAATAGCATCGATATCTTGCCCCGACTTGGACACGACGTCTTTGTAATCCATATCGCAAACCAGGATGTGCGATTGCAGCCAGTGGAGCAAAAAATCGCGTATTTCATCTTCCAGGTCGGAAGAGGGGTTGAGAACATATTGCTGCCGCGCATCGATCAGTTGTTGTTTGAGTGCGCTATGGGCTTGCTTGTGGGCGTCCAGATCTTCATATCCACACGCCGCCAAGATCGCTTCTTCACGGGAAAAGTGAAAATTGGTGTAATCCATCAGCACCGAAAAAATGCCGTCGGTGACGAACGCGCCTTCGTCGTTTTCCAAGGCATCAATGAAACTGTTCAGCGCCTGGATGAGAATTTTGTGATCGTCATCGAGCGGTGCGCAACCAACACTCATATCTTCGCTCCAGACAATTTTATTGGCCGCCATGAATCCCCCTCAGGCGTAGTCTTTGGTGGGTGGGTGTGGGCGGGTCTTTGTGAACTTTTTTATGCCCGGACGGAATTCAGCCACGAACGGGTCTCATATTCAACCGCTTTTCATGCAATTGTAACCATTACATGATTTTGGCTTCGCCCTTGTATGATGCTAAGCGTGTATGGTGCTAAGTATGCATTTGCTACGAATATGCGCCTTATGTCGGATGGAGACGCCCAGGCAATGCCCAAGACCCTGATCATCGACGACGACCTGGAATTCGAACAACACATCCGCGCGCATTTCGGTGGCGAGACCGGCGGCGGCGATACGTCGTTCGTTTTCGCCCATGATCAGGCGCAGGCGCTGTCGTTGATGGCGGAACTGGACGATATAGACATCGCCGCCGTGACCATCGACAGCGCCGACATCGGCGGACTTGAGATTTTTCGCAAGCTCAAGGGCAAACGCCTGCGTGTTCCGCGCATCGCCGTGACCAAAAGCCGCGATCTGAAAGCCATTCGCGGGGCCATGAACCAGGGTGCGGTGGATTTCCTCATCAAGCCGGTGTCCATCGACGATCTTTTGGCGACGCTGGATAAAGTCTACGCGGACTGCGAACTTCGGCGCAAAGCGTGGCGTACGGAGTCCCAGTTGGCGGCCATTCGCCGCGAAATGGATCTGGCGGGCACCATTCAAAAACGCATCCTTCCCGCGCAATTTCCCAATTCCGAACATTTGCAAGTGTTCGCCCAAACCACTCCGGCGCAGGAAATGGGCGGAGATTTTTACGATTTTTTCGATCTCGACGACGGCACAATCGCCGTGGTGGTGGCGGATGTGTCGGGCAAAGGGGTTCCGGCGGCGTTTTACATGGCGGTGGTGCGCACGTTGTTTCGCGCGGCCGCGCAGAGCCAAACGAGCCCGGCGGCGTGCCTGACGGAAGTTAACCGTCTGCTGATCGACCACGACATTCCGGGCATGTTCGTGACCGCTTTTTACGGGGTGCTCAATCCCGAAACTTGGACCTTCAGCTTTGCCAATGGTGGACATCTGCCGCCGTATCTGGTGCGCGAGAACGGCGACGTGATGCCGATCGAAACGGGCGGCGGCGTGGTGTTGGGGTTCGCGCACGGGGTGCCTTATCAAGAAGATGAGATGCAGTTGGAACAAGGCGACGCGCTGTTCATTTACACCGACGGCTTGACGGAAGCGTTCGACGCCGAGCGCAATCCGTTCAGTGAAGAGCGCCTGATCGACTGCTTGTTGGAAAACCGGTCCTTGTCCGCGCACGCGCTCACCGACAATGTCTTCGCATTCGTCAGCGGTCATACCGACGGCGCGCCCCAGTCCGATGACATCACCAGTTTCGTCATCAAGCGCTTCTGACACCAATTTTCCTATAAATTTTCGGCAATTTTATCGAGTGACTGACGTCATAGGGGAGGCGTTATCGTGCGGCTTAGGCTTGTCTATATACAGATCAAGCCGAAGGAGACCTTCAATGCATGTCATCGCCGTCGTCTCGCAAAAAGGCGGGTCGGGTAAGACCACCCTTTCAGGGCACCTGTCGGTTCAGGCCGAACGCAGCGGTCACGGTCCCGTCGCCGTAATCGACACAGACCCCCAAGGCAGTTTGGCCGCATGGTGGAACGAACGTGAAGACCCCGCACCGGTCTTCGTGCAAACCTCATTGCATGAGCTGCGCGAACATCTCGACAACATGCGCCTGGCCGGGGTGCGCACCGTGGTCATCGACACCCCGCCCGCCATCACCGCGGCAATCCATGAAGTCATCCGTATCGCCGACTACGTTGTCGTGCCGACCAAGCCCAGCCCGCACGACCTGCGTGCCGTGGGGGCGACGGTGAAATTGGTTGAATCGTGCGCCAAACCGATGGTTTTTGTGCTCAACGACGCATCGCCACGCGCCAAGATCACCTTTGAAGCGGCCGTGGCGCTGAGCCAGCACGGCACCGTGGCGCCAGTAACCGTGCATCACCGCACCTTGTTCGCGTCCTCCATGATTGACGGACGCACGGCCATGGAGTTGGAACCCAACGGCCCGTCCGCGACCGAAATTTTGGGCTTGTGGGAATACGTCAATGCGCGCCTCAACGCCCAGGTGTTGCCAACCGCCATCGGTTTGGACGCGGTCAAACGTTATGACGGATTGTCCGGTGCTAAACAGCCGTTCGCCCCACCCAACGTCCCGTCCGAGGGAGAAGCCGGGCACAGTGGCGATGACGCGAAAGCGCCGGAAATCATGGCCGATGGTCCCAATCCTCAGCAGGCGCCGCTAACGCAAATCAAACCCGTGGAACGTGTTCCCGGTCCTGTGCCGAATTCCGTGCCGATGGCGTACGGCGTGCCTGCGGATGAGCAAAACCTGTGGGACGGCTTCGCTCCTTCGAAGGAAGAAACGCAAGGCGCACCGCGACAGGCACGGCCCGAACGCCCATCGGCGGGCCACGAACCACGCGTGTTTGGTCGCCGCCAAGTGCGTCAAGCGATCTGAGCCGGGAGAAGGACACACGTTATGGCCACCAGCCCCAAACCGGCATCCCGTCCGGCCCCCCGATCTGCGGCCCGTCTTGACGCATCGTTGTTGTTGGCGCGCAAAGGCCACGCGATGCCCGCCGTCGCCTCGACGCAACACAACAACCCCGGCTTGGCTTGGGGGGCGCATCCGCATCCGCAAGACTTTCAGTCGCAAAATTCCGCCCGACCGGTTGCACGCGCGAAGGCGGTTGCGACGGCGCGGTTGCGCTCCGACACTTTTGTGAGCGAGCGAACAGCGAAAGCGAACCCGAACCCACGCCAACATGCACAAAGCCCCAAGGACGATGTGGCGCTGACCTTGCGTTTAGAGGATGAGACTTACCTACGGCTCAAATATCTGGCGCAAAAAAGCGGCATGAGCGCACACAAAATTCTCAATGAAGCGCTGGCGTTTCACCTCGTTCGCAATGGGGTTCCACGTTCACGTAAGCTGGTTATAAAGGCGGACAAATGATGAGATTGCGGGGCTAAATGATGATGTTGAAGCTCTGCTGCGCATTTGAAAACAGCGCATCGCGGGCTTGGCGGGATGCAAAGCCTTGGCCGTCCTGTGCGCCGTTGTTGCGATAGGCTTGGTGAGCCTTGTTTATGTCGGTGTTTGTCGGACCGCCTTGGGCGCTGTTCAGGTTCAAGCGCTCTTCACGCGCCTCCTGGGACACCTCGTTGAGGACTTGACGGGCTTGCGCGGCGACGGCGACGTCTTGGCTGGACGGATTGGCCGGGGCCAGCGCGGCGCGGATAACGGCTTCCATTTTGGCGGCGGTGGCGGCGGCGGACTGTTCGCGGCCGGTGTCTATGGAAACCTCACCGCTGACGGCGTACTGCTTGCCGTCGGGGCCGCGGGTGTAGGTGAATTGCGCCCCGCCGGTCAGCGTTCCGCCCGCCGACCTGTGAGCGCGTTCGTGGGCGCGCACTTCGCGATCTATTTTTTTGAGCTCCTGGACCCTTTGCTGTTCCTCTTGGGTCAGGTCTTGGGCTGCGCCGCCTTGGCGACTTGGGGTGGGGGACGACGTATCGTCGCGGCGCACATTGGCGCCGCCCCGAGCCTCTTGGGCGGCGAGCAAGGTTGCAGGCGTGGTGACGTAGGTGGTGTAGCCCGGTCCTTCGGCGGCTTTGGGGGCGGATTGCGCGGTGGCGTCGTTGACGCGGGCTTTGGGGCGCGACGAAGGGCCGACGCCCAAAGATGAGGCGTTCAAGGATCCGTAACTGGTGCGGACCTGATTGTCGATCATCAAAAGCCACTCTGCGCGGTTTGGGTCGCTGCGTCACAGAGGGTTTCTACCCGTTCCCATCACGTTCTCGTGACGTAGAACGAAAAATACTACAGGAATATGAGATTTTTTTCCAGATACTTGCGCCTTCAAGGAAAGAAAACGGCGCCAGCACTTGACCCATCGGTCCCAGGTGAGAGACCCTGAGTGCAATGAGAAGCGTTGAACAACACCGCCAAACGGCCCACGTACACTGAACGCCGACTGTCACAGACAGGAGATATTTCCGTGCACACGATCACCGCATTCCATACGCAATCTCTTCATTTCGCAGCAATTCTTGGCGCAGTTGTTTTGATTGCAAGCCCAGCCCGCGCCGACACTTGGTCCTGTCCGCAACTGCACGAAGCGGTGTTCTTGGACGAACCCGATGAGGTACGCGAAGTGCTGGCGCACGGCGTCGACGTGAACTGCAAGGACGTTCTCGGCCATACGGCGTTGGTGACGGCGGTAAACGGGGCGTCCATGGCGTCGTTCGATGTGTTGATGCAGGCGGGTGCACGGGTCAATGTGCGGACCGAATTCGGGCAGTCTTTGTTACAACACACGAAAAAGAAATTTCGCTCCGTTGACCATCAAAAGGGCTTGGAGCAATATCGCGTTCTCTATCAAACCATGATCGGCCAACTGCAAACGGCCGGCGCCGCCAATTGAGGACCGCTTGGACGTTTCCACCCTAACATTTTTGTTCACCAAAGCGCTCAGCTTCGCCCTCAATCCCGTTTCGCTGTTCATCGCCGGGTTGTTGATGAGCCTCGTCATGCTGATGACCCGACGTTGGTATCGAAAGGGCCGGGCGCTGTTGGGCTTGGTTTTGCTCTGTTATATCGCCTTGGCCATGTTTCCCGTTGGGGCATGGGCGGTGAACCTGTTGGAAGACCGTTTTGCGACCGTGCGCGATTACCGCGAGCCCATCGGCGGTATTCTCGTGCTTGGTGGGACGGTGAGCACCGTGATGACGCGTGAACGCGATCAGGTGTCGCTGGGCGGCAGTGTCGAACGGTTGAGCGAATTTATGCGCCTCGCGCGTGAATTCCCGCAAGCCAGGCGCGTGTACGTGGGCGGCCAGGGGCGCGTTTTCGATCGTCACCCGAGCGAGGCCGAGGTCGCCGAACGGTTCTTGCGTGACATGGGGCTGGACACCTCGACGGTGTGGTTCGAGGATCGCTCGCGCAACACCGAAGAGGGCGCGGTGATGAGCTTTCGCCATCTTCAACCCGGCGATGAGCCATGGGTGCTGATCACGTCCGCGCGCCATATGCCGCGCGCCGTTGGACTTTATCGCAAAGCCGGTTGGACGGTGAAACCGCATCCGACCGATTACATGACCTTGCCAGGGGGGCGGATTTCATGGACCCCCAAATGGCCCGGCGGTCTGGGGCTGACAAACGAAGCGGTGTATGAATGGGCCGGTTTGGCCTTCGCTTGGGCGCGCGGCAAAATTGATAAGCCCTTTCCCGGTCCTTCCCCTCAAACCGGGGCTGTGGCACAAGTGAAACACTAAGATTCTCTGACCGGGGGCCCCATGCATAGGCTGTTCATCACCTTCGTCGCTTTTATCGTTTTGACCGCGTCCTCACCGGCTTGGGCCGAGGTTCAAGCCAAAGGCCAAGAGCAGCCGTTCGCCGCATGGCTTACCGATTTGCGCAATGAAGCACGCGCCAAGGGCATTTCGGCAGCCACGCTCGATGCCGCGCTGACGGGGCTTAAGCCGATTCCACGTGTGATCGAGCTGGACCGCCGCCAGCCGGAATTCACCTGGACGTTTCGCAAATATATGGAAAACCTTGTCAACGCCCAGCGCATTGAAAAGGGTAAGGTCAAGCTCACCCAAAATGCAAAACTGCTGACTGAAATCGGCAACAAATACGGCATCCAACCTCGTTTTCTGGTGGCGTTTTGGGGGCTTGAAACGGATTTCGGCCGCCTTGCGGAGGGTTATTTTTCGACCATCGCGGCATTGGCGACGTTGGCGCACGACGGGCGGCGCAGCGCGTTTTTTCGCCAACAATTGCTCACCGCGCTCAAAATCATCGACCAGGGCCACATCACGGCGGCGCGCATGAAGGGCTCATGGGCCGGGGCCATGGGCCATTTTCAATTCATTCCCACCACGTTCGACGCCTACGCCACCGATTATGACGGCGACGGCAAGATCGACATCTGGGCCAACCAAGGCGACGCCTATGCGTCGGCGGCCAACTTCCTCACCAAATCGGGCTGGAAGGGCGATGAAATTTGGGGCCGCGAAGTGGTTTTGCCGCAAGGTTTCGATTTCAATCTGACGGGAATCAAGGTGCGCAAGTCCTTGCCCGAATGGCAAGCGTTGGGAGTGCGCAAAGTCGGTGGCGGCCATCTGCCGATCCCCGCCAACAGCACTATGCGCGCCAGCATCGTCGCCCCTGCGGGCGCACAAGGCCCGGCGTTTTTGGTCTACAAGAATTTCCGCACCATCATGGTGTGGAACCGCTCGATCTTTTACGCCTTGGCCATCGGTCAACTGGCGGACCGGATCGTGGGGCTGCCCCAGTTCACCACCTTGGGCCCCAAAGGCGGGCGCGGGCTCAGCCATGCGGAGGGTAAGCTCTTGCAGGAACGTCTCAGCGCGCTCGGTTTCGACACCGGCGGCGTGGACGGCGTGGTGGGTCCCAAGAGCCGCGAAGCGATCCGCGATTTCCAGCGTGCCGTTGGACTTGTGCCTGACGGTCATCCGTCGGTGGAGCTGTTGGAACGGGTGAAAAAGGGTCTCTGAGGCTGTCATGCTTCGTTTACACTTCCGAAAGCTCTGGCGTGCGAGACTGAGGTGAAGATGTTTTCGTTTTGAGAGATCTCCATGCGCCTAATCTATAAATTGAGCCTTGTTGTGGTGAGCGCCGGATTGCTGGCGTCGTGCGCGGAAACCAAATTCGTCATGCACACCGCCAAGCGTCTGGGCGAAACCAACAAATCCCAAGGAGACTACAAGGTCGGCAAGCCCTATCAGGTGGGCGGCGTGTGGTATTATCCCAGCGAGGATATGTCTTATGACCGCACCGGCATTGCCTCTTGGTACGGCCCCAACTTTCATGGCATGGCGACGGCGAACGGCGAGGTCTTCGACCAATGGGAAGTCTCCGCCGCGCACAAAACGTTGCCGATGCCGTCGGTGGTGCGCGTGACCAACCTCATCAACGGACGTTCCTTGGTGGTGCGCATCAACGATCGCGGTCCGTTCAAGCCGGGGCGCATCATTGATCTATCGCGGCGCGCCGCCCAATTGCTGGGCATCGAAAAAACCGGAACCGCCCAGGTGCGGGTGCAAATCCTGCCCAAGGAAAGCCGTATCTTGGCCCAGCGCGCCAAGGCGGGTGGAACACAACTGAGCGCCGCCGAAACCCCGATTAAGGCCGAGAACGTCGGCTCGCAGCCCATCGCCAGCCAATCCTTGCCGGAACCGCCCCCGGAACCGGCCATAAACAAAATACAATCCAAGCTATATGTAAATCCGCAGCGCGTTGCTGAACCGCCGAGCATCCAACCTGCGCCGGTGACCCAAACGACCCTTGTCGATGCTCCGGTCACAGAGGCGATATCGCCTGCAAAAGTGGGCGATATTGCGCAAGTTGCGGTGTTGCCGACCCGTCTTTTCATTCAAGCTGGAGCATTTTCCAATGCAAGCAATGCAGAACGCGTCAAACTGCGTTTGGCTTCGATTGGCGATGTGCGCGTGACCCCTGTTTCCGTTGGCGGGCGCGATTTGTTTCGTGTCCGGGTCGGCCCGCTCACCGATGTCGCCGAGGCCGACGCCCTGTTGACCCAGGTGGTCGAAGCCGGATACAGCGGCGCGCGCACGGTGGTGGAAAAGATCGTTGCCAATTGACCCGCCACACTGTTGGCGTTATTGCCGACTATAGGGGGCTAGCCCTGACGTATCAGGGCGCGTAAAGTTGAGCCGATTCCCACTCCTCACAAGCTGTAAGACGTCACGTATGCTTTTGTCTCGCCGTATCTACCTAACCGTTCTGGCCGCAACCGTCCTGAGCGTTTTGAGCCTCGTTCAACCCGCTCTCGCCTTGGAAACGCCAGCAAGCCACGTTTATCTGGTCGATACCACGACCGGAACCGTATTGCTGAACAAGAACGGCGATCAGCGCATGGCGCCCGCGTCCATGAGCAAGTTGATGACGCTGTTCATGCTCTTCGAACGCCTGCAGGACGGTCGCTTGTCTTTGGACGACAAATTTTACGTTTCGGAAAACGCATGGCGCAAGGGCGGCACCAAGACCGGTGGATCGACCATGTTTCTTGAGCCCAGCATGCGTGTGCGTGTGGAGGACCTGATCCGCGGCATTATCGTGCAATCGGGAAATGACGCGTGCATCGTCGTGGCCGAGGCCTTGGGGGGAAGCGAAGAAGCCTTCGCCCAGGAAATGACCGACAGGGCCCATGAATTGGGCATGACGGCATCCACCTTTAAAAACTCCACGGGCTGGCCGGACCCGGAGCACAGGGTCTCGGCGCACGATCTGGCGCGCTTGGCGCAGCTCACGATCGAACGCTTTCCCGAATACTATCACTATTATTCGGAACACAGCTTCGTCTTCAACGGCATCAAGCAATCCAATCGCAACCCCTTGATTTACAAGGACATGGGGGCGGACGGCATGAAAACCGGTCACACGCAAGAAAGCGGTTATGGTTTGGTTGGGTCCGCTTTGCGCAAGGATGGGGGCAAGGATCGCCGATTGATTTTGGTTGTGAACGGCTTGTCGTCCAAGAAAATGCGTTCAAGCGAGTCTGAACGTCTTCTCGAATGGGGCTTTCGTGAATTCGGCAATTTCGAATTGTTCAAGGCCGGCGATGTGGTGACCGACGCCGGTGTGTGGCTCGGCCAAAGCGCAAGTGTGCCGTTAATCATCGAAAAGGATCTGACACTGACCTTGCCCAAGCGCGCGCGGCGCGCGATGAAGGTCAAGGTCTCGTTCGAAGGCCCTGTTCCTGCGCCCATTCAAAAGGGTCAGCGTATCGGCACGCTCAGCATCACCGCACCCGATGTCGCGCCGGTCGAATTGCCGCTTGTGGCGGCGGAAGATGTCGGCCAACTCGGTCTGGTGGGACGTCTTGGCGCGGCTCTCGATTATATCTTGTGGGGCGGCGGCTCTCACCCGAATTAAAAGGAACAAGGCAATGATACGGGGCCGCTTCATTACGCTGGAGGGGGGCGAGGGGGCAGGCAAGTCCACCCAGATCGCGCTTCTCAAGGACGCGCTTGAAGCATCCGGCCGTGCGGTGCTCACCACCCGCGAACCCGGCGGTTCGCCAGGTGGTGAAGAAATCCGCAACCTTTTGGTCAACGGCGAGACCGCAAGGTGGGAGCCGTTGAGCGAAGCGCTGCTCAATTACGCCGCGCGCCATGAACACCTGCAAAAAGTGATATTACCCGCGCTTAGAGATGGAACGTGGGTGATCTGCGACCGCTTTGCCGATTCCACCATGGCTTATCAAGGCTACGGTCACGGCATGGACCGCGAAATCATTCGCCGCCTGCATCGTTTGGTGGTGGGCGAAACGGCACCTGACCTGACCTTGATTTTCGACTTGCCGGTCGAAACGGGGCTGGAGCGTGCAGGTATCCGGGGGGAAGGCGAGGACCGCTACGAACGCATGGGAATCAACTTTCACAATCGTTTGCGCGATGGCTTTTTGGAAATCGCCAAAAAGAACCCGGCGCGCTGCCACGTGATCGACGCAACAGGCGATATCGACGCGGTGGCGAAGGCCGTCCACGACGCTGTAACCGGCAAGTTGGGGGTCGAGTTGTGAGCGATATCAATCCCGAAAATTGGCCGCCGCGCCCGATCGAAAACACCCAACTGCAAGGCCATATTGAGGCCGAGCGGACGTTGCTGGAGACATACAATTCTGGGCGCATGCACCATGCTTGGCTGATCACCGGGCCCAAGGGTATCGGCAAGGCCACCTTGGCGCACCGTTTTGCGCGCTTCGTTTTAGCCAATGGCAAAAAGGATACGGGTCCAAGTTTGTTTGGCGATGCTTTGCCTGCTGCCAATCCGACCAGCCTTGACGTCGAACGCGAAAATTCTGTTTTTCAGCGCATCGTCGCGGGCGGTCATGCCGACATGCTGGTGATTGAGCGCCGCGTGAACGAAAAGACCGGCAAGCTGAAAACCGTCATCGACGTCGACAGCGTGCGCGAAGTCGGATCGTTTTTGCGCCTTACCCCGGCTGAGGGCGGGTGGCGCGTGGTGGTGGTCGACAGCGCTGATGAGATGAATCCCAATTCCGCCAATGCGTTGCTCAAGGTCTTGGAAGAACCGCCTAAAAATGCGTTGCTGCTTTTGGTCAGCCACAATCCGGGGCGGTTGCTGCCGACCATTCGCTCGCGTTGTCGCATGCTCAAATTGCGCCCCCTGAGCCCTCAGATGCTGACCGGCTTGGTGCAGACTTACGCTTCCGATGTGACGCTAGAGGACGCGGAACGCCTGGCGGCGCTGTCGGACGGTTCGATCGGCCACGCGTTGGGCTTGATGGAAGAGGGTGGGTTGGAGCTGTACGCAGAGTTGCTGTCACTGCTTCACACCCTGCCCAGGCTGGACGTCCAAGCTTTGCATGCTCTGGCCGACAAGGTTGCCCGCGCCGGTGCCGACGATGCCTTTCGCACCGTCACCGGCTTGTTGCGCTGGTGGTTGGAACGCATGGTCTTGACCGCGGCGGGCAAAGCGCCCGCGACATCGGGGGCCAACGACGAAGAAGCTTTGTTCATGGCCGGGCTGGCGTCCCAGGCAAGCCTTGATCGCTGGTTCTTAGTGTGGGAAAAGATCAATCACTTGGTGGCGCGCGCAGACGGCTTGAATCTAGATAAGAAACAGATCGTCCTGGATGCTTTTCTGGGGCTGGAAAGCACCGTTCAAGCTGCGCGCTGAAACGTAAAATATTTTAAACGGAAAGAGTTAAGCGATGTCCGGGGCTAAACGCTACTACGTCACGACGCCGATCTACTATGTCAACGACGTGCCGCACATCGGCCATGCGTACACCACGCTGGCGTGCGACGTGCTGGCGCGCTTCAAGCGGTTGGACGGCTATGACGTCAAATTTCTGACCGGCACGGACGAACACGGTCAAAAGGTCGAAAAATCCGCCATGGACAAAGGCGTCGATCCGCAGACCTTTACCGATCAGGTGTCGCAACGATTTCACGACCTGCTCGGTGTGATGAATTTTTCCAACGACGATTTCATCCGCACCACCGAGGAACGCCACCGCGTTTCGGTGCAAGCGTTGTGGACGCGCCTCAAGGAACGCGGAGAAATTTACCTCGACAAATACGCGGGCTGGTATTCGGTCCGCGATGAAGCCTTTTACGCCGAAAGCGAACTGAGCAAGAACGCGGATGGCGACTTCATCGCGCCGACCGGTGCGCCGGTCGAATGGGTCGAGGAAGCGAGTTACTTCTTCAAGCTGTCCGCATGGGGTGATCGGCTGCTGAAATTTTACGAAGAAAACCCCGACTTTATCCTGCCCAAGTCGCGGCGCAACGAAGTCGTCAGTTTCGTCGAAGGCGGGCTTTTGGATTTGTCGGTCTCGCGCACCACGTTCAAATGGGGCGTGCCGGTGCCCAAGGATGAGGAGACCGAAGATGAACACATCATGTACGTGTGGCTCGACGCGCTGACCAACTACATTACCGCCGTCGGTTTTCCCGATGAACAGCACGGCGAGTTTCTGACCTATTGGCCCGCCGATCTGCACATGGTGGGCAAGGACATCTTGCGCTTTCACGCCGTCTATTGGCCCGCGTTCTTGATGGCGGCAGGCATCGCGCCGCCCAAGCGGGTGTTCGCGCACGGTTGGTGGACCAACGAAGGGCAGAAAATCTCGAAATCGACCGGCAACGTCATCGACCCCTTGGCGTTGGTGGATACATTCGGTCTCGACGCGGTGCGCTACTTTCTGATGCGCGAGGTGCCGTTCGGCAACGACGGCGATTTTTCGCACGCGGCCATGGTTGCACGCATGAACGGCGAATTGGCCAACGATCTCGGCAACTTGGCGCAGCGCGTTCTGTCCATGGTCAACAAGAACTGCAATGAGGCCGTGCCGCAACACGGTGACTTCACCGATGATGACGAGGAGATGCTGAACGCGGCGCGCGGTATTCTCGACAAGGTGCGCGGCCATATGGACGTTCAAGCGTTCAATCTGGCGCTCGAAGACGTTTGGGTCGTGGTGCGCGCCGGCAACGGTTATGTCGACCGACAAGCGCCATGGAAGCTTAAAAAAGAAGACCCGGCACGCATGGAAACGGTGCTTTATGTGCTGGCCGAAAGCATCCGCCACATTGCCTTGGTGTTGCAGCCGTTCATGCCCCAAGCGATGGAAAAAATGCTCGACCTGTTGGTGGTGTCGCCCGAACACCGCACCTACGACTTCATCGGAGAGGGGCACGCTCTGATCCCCGGCACCGCTTTGCCGAAACCCGAAGGGGTCTTTCCGCGTTTCGTTGAAGCGGAAGGTGAGGGGAAATAGGGCTGAACCATGCTCGTCGATAGCCATTGTCATCTCGATTATCCCGAATTCGCCGATCTCGATGCGGTGGTGAGGCGCGCGGGTGAAGCAGGGGTCGGCGCAATGCTCACCATCGGGACCGAGCTCAGCCGCTTTCCCGGCGTGTTGGCGGTGGCCGAAGCGCAAGACAACATCTACTGCACCGTCGGCGTGCATCCGCACGAGGCGGGCAAGGGCGACATGGTGGCGCTCAATGAACTGCTGCGCTTGGCGAAACATCCCAAGGTGGTTGGTTTTGGCGAGACCGGGCTGGATTACTTCTACGAACACAGTCCGCGCGCCGAACAGCAGCAAAGCTTTCGCATCCACATTGAGGCCGCGCGCCGCATGCAGCTGCCGCTGATCGTGCACACCCGCGACGCGGAGGACGACACCCTTGAAATCCTCACCGATGAGATGGAAAAGGGGGCTTTTCCGGGGCTTATTCATTGTTTCAGCGCCTCCGCGGCGTTTGCCGGGCAGGCGGTGGAGATGGGGCTCTACATCTCCGTGTCCGGCATCGTCACGTTCAAAAAGGCCGATGATGTTCGCGAAGCGGTTAAAGACGTTCCGCTGGATCGTTTGCTGGTGGAAACCGACGCTCCCTATCTGGCGCCGATCCCCTTTCGCGGTAAACCCAATGAGCCCGCCTACACCCGCTACACGGCGGAGAAACTGGCTGATATCAAAGACGTAAGCTTTGAAACATTGGAACGCGCAACGACCGACAACTTCTATCGTTTATTCACCAAGGCCCACCGTTCCGACACTGAGAAAGGGAAAGCCTAAACGTGCGCATCACCGTTCTCGGATGTGGGTCCAGCACCGGCACGCCCTCCATAGAAGCCGGATGGGGTAAGTGCGACCCGAACAATCCAAAGAACCGCCGTACGCGTCCTTCGATTTTGGTTGAAGATGACGGCAAGACGGTTCTGGTGGATACTTCTCCGGATCTTCGTGAACAACTTTTACGCCATGACATCAAACATTTAGACGGTGTTGTTTACACGCATGCCCATGCGGATCATCTGCATGGCATCGACGATTTACGCGGTATCAATCGACTGATGAACGCGGCCATTCCGGCCTATGCGGATGCGGCGACCATCGCCTCTATTCGCAACCGCTTCGGTTATGTACTGGAACCGTTGGCTCCAGAGGCCACGATGTTTTACAAATCGACCTTGGTGGCGCACGAATTTGCGCATGGCGATACGTTCGATGCGGGTGGTCTCACGGTGGCTGCGATCGAACAGGATCATGCGTACGTGAACACATACGGTTTGCGCTTTGGCGATTTTGCCTATTCGACCGATCTGATCGCCATGCACGAAGACGGCTTCGATATGCTCATGGGGATCAAGGTCTGGATGCTCGGCACCTTTACCGACAAACCGCATCCGACCCACCTGGATATTGACCGGGCGCTGGAATGGTGCGAGAGGGTTCAGCCCGAGCGCATCTACCTTACACACCTCAGCTTCGGTCTCGACTTCGAAACCGTGCAAAAGCGCCTGCCAAAAAACGTGTTTGTCGCTTACGACGGGATGACCATAGACATCTGATGCACGCTGCAGGGCGGGCGCGCATCGCCCGTGCCCGAACGACGGTTCCAAACCTAGCAGCAGCAGAACCCATTGGATCATATATCGCACGTCACATATATATTAACATATTGGTTATAAATAATATTCATAATTTTCCATAATATTCATTATGCGATTATTCGTGGTACGATGTTCAGGTTTCATGTTCCGTTCACGGGAACATCCCTCTTCAAAATGATGCTGAAATTACGTCTAGCCGTTCGGGCTATGCGAAGCTTGAGATTGAAGTTCCGATTGAGGTCGCCGAATGGCTGGCGGCGAATGGTGAACACCTCGCACAGATCGCGAGCCTTGCCGCTCAAAAGCGCACCGTCAGTCCACTGCATATAAGCGCCAGCGTGTAGACACACAGAAAGCCCGCCAGGCCGAACTTTGGTCATTAGGCCGGAATGGTTACCGCCTCCTTCGTCGTCTCGGCGGCGGCAAACATATCGCGAAGCAACGTGACCTTGTCAGCCATGTTGCCTCTCAGCTTGGCGTAGATAGCCGGGTTCTAGAATTTGCCGTTGTCAGGTTTAAACGTGCGATCGAAGCCAAGGTGCGTCAACGCCGTGGCCGTGAAATCAGGCGCATGTATCTGGCTGGTGTTGGCAATGCTGAGATCGCTGCCCGCCTAAAGGTCCACCCGAACACGGTCGCAACCTATCTCCGTAAACATAAAGCTGAAATTCGTGCTTATGCCCGGGAACACCCCGAGAGTTATAAGTCACTGAAAAACAACAACAAGGGAAAAGTCTCCGAGACTTCCCTGGGATCACGTGAACCCATTCCCTGGGAGGCCGTAAAACAGGCCGGGAGGCGTGCATGAGCACCCTTTCCGGTAACAAAAACACCAGTTTCGCCCGTAGGGAGGTAGTAGCCCCTGCGGGACTTTGGGAGCGCGGTCCCGTGGCCTCGGGTTCCATCCCGCCCACGGGCCGCTCTTTCTCCCTCTCCGAAGCTGCACAGGCCCCTGCGCTGGCCCCTACCCCAGAAAAACACCTTGGCAAGCCCCTAGTATCCTAGACACTTTTCAGCGTACCAATTGACGCAAAGGAAAGGTGTTTAAGATGAGTGGTAAACGTTACACAGAAGAATTTAAGATTGAGGCGGTTCATCAAGTTACGGATCGTGGTTACAAGATCGGCGAAGTGTCAGATCGACTTGGCGTGACCAGCAAAAGTCTGCGCGATTGGATCGCAAAATACGGTGACACCGGTTCCCAACATCAAATGATTTCCGGTCAACAAGACGAACTTCGTCGATTGAAGTCTGAGCTCCGCCGCGTCACCGAGGAGCGTGACATATTAAAGGAGGCCGCCGCGTTCTTTGCCAGCGAGTCCCGCAAAAGTACGCGTTCATAAAATCCCGACTCAATAAATACAGGGTGAATGTTATGTGTCATGTCCTCGGCGTTCATCGCAGTGGCTTTTACGCATGGCTTAAATGTCCGCAAAGCCCAAGAGCCGTTGAAGACAAAAGATTGCTTGGTCTGATCAAACAGTTCTGGTTGGAAAGCGGCTATGTCTATGGCTATCGCAACATCACTAAGGACCTGAAAGATCATGGCGAGGGCTGTGGCAAAAACCGTGTGTACCGGATTATGCGTGCCGCAGAAATCCGTTCTCAGCGGGGCTACAAGCGCCATAGAGGTTTTAAAGGCGGTGGCGTCAGTCACGTTGCTCCAAACACGTTGGACCGTCAGTTCCAGGTCCAAGGCCCCAATCAATCTTGGGTCACGGATTTTACGTATATCCGCACCCACGAAGGCTGGCTGTATCTGACGATTGTCTTGGACTTGTTCTCCCGGCAAATCATTGGCTGGAGCATGAAGAACAATCCCCGCGCCGATCTGGTCATTGATGCCTTGTTGATGGCCTTATGGCGGCGAAAACCGAACGACAAAGTTCTGATCCATTCCGATCAGGGCATTCAATATACCTGTTCCGACTGGCGAAAGTTCCTTGCAGACAACAACCTGGAAGCCAGCATGAGCCGTCGAGGCAATTGCCATGATAACGCGGTCGCCGAAAGCTTCTTCTCACTATTGAAGACCGAACGGATCAAACGAAAAATATACAAAACAAGGGCTGAGGCTCGGTCAGACGTCTTCAATTACATCGAGCTGTACTACAACCCAAAACGTCGGCATGGAAACAACAATGGACTGTCACCAGTCGAGTTCGAAAAAAGGCATTTAGGGAAGGTCGCAAGTGTCTAGAAAACTAGGGGCTTGCCATAGACCGTAGGGCACGTTGGCGGCGATGGCGGCGGGTAACGCCGGCGTGAGGCGGTCGGTCAACCACTTCGCCGGCGGCGCTGTTCGTCATCGCTCAGGAGCACGATACCCAGCAAAACGGGGCCATGCCCGCAAGGGCGTCCACGGCGGTGTTGGTTTCCACCGCCGCGTCCATGGTCACCTTGCCGCTGCTGATTGTGTGGTTAGGGTCAGGACTTTAACTGGGCTTTGGCTTTTTTACGCCATGCGTGCAGCAACGGTTCGGTGTAGCCGTTGGGCTGTTCGCGCCCCTTGAACACCAAATCCGACGCCGCTTGAAAGGCGATAGAGTTTTCGAAATCCGGGGCCATGTTGCGGTAGAGGGGATCGCCCGCGTTTTGCCCATCGACCACGGCGGCCATGCGCCTCAGGGTTTCCAGCACCTGTTGTTCGCTGCAAATGCCGTGGTGCAACCAGTTGGCCAGATGCTGGCTGGAAATGCGCAACGTGGCGCGGTCTTCCATCAAGCCGACATTGTTGATATCAGGCACCTTGGAACAGCCTACGCCCTGGTCGATCCAACGCACCACGTAGCCGAGAATGCCCTGGGCGTTGTTGTCCAGTTCGTTCTGGATGTCGTCCGCCGACAGGGTGCGTTCGCCCAACAGGGGAATGGTGAGGAGATCGTCGAGGCTGGCACGCGGACGAGAGGCCAACTCGTTCTGACGTTCTGCCACATTCACTTTGTGATAGTGCATCGCATGCAGCGTTGCAGCCGTGGGCGAGGGCACCCACGCAGTGTTTGCGCCGGCTTCGGGGTGGGCGTGCTTGCTGTCGAGCATGCGGCGCATTTCGTCGGGCATCGCCCACATGCCCTTGCCGATTTGCGCTTTGCCGCCGAGCCCGGTTTGCAAACCGATATCGACGTTCCAATCTTCGTACGCCGCGATCCACGGCTCGTCCTTCATGGCTTCTTTCGCAACCATAGGACCGGCTTCCATGGAGGTATGGATCTCGTCGCCGGTGCGATCCAGAAAGCCCGTGTTGATGAACACCACCCGGTCTTTGGCGGCGCGGATGCATTCTTTGAGGTTGACGGTGGTGCGCCGTTCTTCGTCCATGATGCCCATCTTGAGGGTGTTGCGCGCCAACCCTAAAATGTCTTCGACATAAGCGAATAGCGTGTCGGCAAAGGCGACCTCTTCGGGGCCATGCATTTTCGGTTTGACGATATAGATGCTGGCGGTGCGGCTGTTGCCGCCCTTGGATGGGCCTCTGAGATCGTGCAACGCGCAGGCGCTGGTGAACAAGGCATCGAGAAAGCCTTCGGGAATTTCGTTGCCATCCTGGTCGAGCACCGCGTCGCTGGCCATCAGATGGCCGACGTTGCGCACCAGCAACAGGCTGCGTCCGTGCAAGGTCAGTTCACCGCCGTTCGGCGTGATATAGACGCGGTCCGGGTTGAGGCGACGCACCACGGTCTTGCCGCCTTTGGTGAACGTTTCCTGCAAATCGCCCTTCATCAGCCCCAACCAGTTGCGATAGACGGCGACTTTGTCCTTCCCGTCCACGGCGGCGACCGAATCTTCGCAGTCCTGGATGGTGGACAGCGCCGATTCCATCACGATGTCGCAGACGTGGGCCTGGTGGGCTTGGCCCACATCGTGATCGGCGTCGATACGGATTTCGATGTGCAGGCCATTGTTCTTGAGCAGCACCGAAAGCGTGCCGCCGTCGATGGCGGAACCGACGAACTGTCCGGGATCGGCAAGCGTCGCGGTCTTGCCGTCGGCAAGTGTGATGGACAGCGTTTTGGCGTCGTTCACATTATATGCGGTGACGTTGCCATGGCTGCCCCGGCTCAGCGGTGCGGCTTGGTCGAGGAACGTGGCTCCATAGGCGAACACGGCCCGCCCGCGCGCCGGATTGAACGCCGCGCCCTTGCGCAGTTCACCTTCGTCGGCGATCACATCTGTTCCGTACAGTGCATCGAACAAGCTACCCCAGCGCGCGTTGGCGGCGTTGAGGGCGAAGCGCGCGTTCATCACCGGCACCACGAGTTGCGGTCCGGCGATGGTGGCGATTTCCTCGTCCACGTTGGCGGTGGCGATCTTGAAGTCCGCGTCTTCTGGCAACAGGTAACCGATGTCGGTTAAAAACCGTCTGTAAGCTACAGCATCGAAATCCCCGTTCCGGTGTTTGGAATGCCAGTCGTCGATCTGAGATTGCAACGCATCGCGTTTTTGCAACAGGACCTTGTTGCGTGGCGTTAGGTCCTTGACCATCCGTTCCAAGCCTGCCCAAAATGCATCCGAATCAACACCCGTCCCTGGAAGCATTTCGGAGGCGGCGAATTGATAGAGAAGGGGGACGACCCTCAGGCCGCCGACGGCGATCCGGTTTGTCATGATACTGGCCTTTTGTTCAGATCGTTGGGGAGGTCCTCACTTCTTCATTTCAGAAGCGGGCCTGTCGGGCACGATTTCACCCGGCTCATGTATTATGGTGCGTTGCAGCATGGGCTCCAAGCCCGGGAGTAATTCGATAGGATGATTTTCCACAATGCGGAACTCGATGGTGCGAAAAATATGCCCTGTGTTTTTTGTTGATCGTATGATCGGCGATATGAAGCGCAATGCAATTCGAGGATACAGTGAGCCATGAGCGACAAACCCGTAATTCTTGTCACCCGCAAATTGCCCGATGCCGTCGAGGCGCGCTTGCAACGGGACTACCGTCCCATGCTCAATCCCGATGACCGTTTGTATTCGACGGATGAAATCATCGAGATGGCGGCCAAGGCGGATGCGATCTTGCCGTGCCATACGGAGAAATTCTCGGCCGACGTGATCGCACGTTTGCCCGACAACGTGCGCGCCATCGCCAATTTTTCGGTGGGTCACGATCATGTCGATCTGGCCGCGGCCAAAGCCAAGGGCATCATCGTCACCAACACCCCGGATGTGTTGAGCGACGCCACGGCGGAAATCGCCATTTTGTGCATGTTGGGTGCGGCCCGGCGCGCCAGCGAAGGCGAGCGCATGATCCGCGCCCAGCAATGGAAAGACTGGAGCCCCACGTTCATGCTGGGCAGTCAAACCACGGGCAAGCGGTTCGGCGTGATCGGCATGGGTCGCGTCGGCCAAGTGGCGGCGAAGCGTGCGCGCGGTTTCGACATGGAGGTGCATTATTACAATCGTCACCGCCTCGACACCGAATTGGAATGCGGCGCGATCTACCATGAAACGGTCGAGGATCTGCTGCCCCATTGCGACGTTTTGTCGATCCATTGCCCGGCGACCCCGCAAACGACCGGCTTGTTGAACCGCGAACGCATTGCGATGCTCCCCGACGGCGCGATCATGGTGAACACCGGGCGGGGCGGCGTCGTCGATGACGGCGCGTTGATCGAAGCGTTGACGTCAGGCAAGCTGTTTGCGGCGGGACTCGACGTTTTCAACGGCGAACCGGACCATATCCACCCCAAATATCGGGAACTGGACAACGTATTCTTGCTGCCGCACCTGGGCAGCGCAACCGTAGAGACACGCGACGGCATGGGCTATCGCGCCTTGGATAATTTGGACGCTATTTTCGCGGGGCGAGAGCCCGACGACAGGATCGCTTAACGTGAGTGCTGAATACGGTATAATGCATTGAACTGCATATCGAAATTACGTCATTTTCGCTGGATGGAAAAGAAAACCATTTGCGTTGACCCGTTTGCATCATGGCCGTACGGTCAGGATACAAAACAGTGCGGTTGAGCACTGTATAAGTGGGCCTCCCCTTACCCTCGGATCGTCTATCAATCGATTGAAACGGTAAGGTTAAGAGGCCACGTTAACAGAGGCTGTCCAGGTAATCTGGACATTCACTGAGGGCTATGTGAACTGAATCATGTCGACCGTCATCAGACTGGGCGTCGTTGTTTTGGTTCATACAGTGAAAGTGTTGCGTACGTGCCGCAAAGGTGCGACGTCGGCACGACCTCGCAGGGAATTCATTTAATTGGGAGGCCAAGAGCATGACCAAGACGACTGAAACGAAACAGGACAAAGCGCTGTCGCGCCGTAAGTTCCTGAAAGGCAGCGGTGTCGCTGCGACGGGCGCTGCCGCGGCCGTATTGTCCGCACCGCATGTTGCCAAGGCGGCGACCGTGTTGAAGGTCCAAGCGGCCTGGGGCGGCGGTATCTTTCTTGAATTTGCTCAAGACTACGTAAACCGCGTCAATAAAATGTCCGGTGGTTCGATGAAAGTCGAACTGTTGGGCGTCGGCGCCGTTGTGAAAACCGCTGAAATGCAGACCGCTGTGCATAAAGGCGTTATCGACGGTGCACACTTGGTTACCGCGTACTGGTATTCCAAAAGCCCAGTCGCTTCGCTGTTCGGCACCGGCCCGTGCTTCGGGTGGTCCGCCAACGAGCTGTTGGGTTGGGTCCAATACGGTGGCGGTCGTGAACTCTACAACGAACTGATGCACGATAAATTGCGTTTGAACTTGGTCGGTTTCTTCTCCGGCCCGATGCCGGCGCAGCCGCTGGGTTGGTTTAAGGAACAGATCAAGGACGTTTCGCAGTTGAAGGGCCTGAAGTACCGCACCGTTGGCCTCGCCGCCGACGTTTTGCAGGAAATGGGCATGTCCGTGGTCCAGCTTCCGGGTGGCGAAATTCAGCCGGCCATGAAAAGCGGCCTGATCGACGCGGCCGAGTTCAACAACCCGACCTCGGATAAAGATTTCGGCATGCAGGATGTCTCCAAGGACTATCACCTGGGCAGCTTCCACCAGTCCCAAGAATCGTTTGAAATCATCTTTAACAAGACCTTGTTCGATAATCTGTCGCCCGAACAGCAGTCGATCCTCGAATACGCTTCCGAGGCGGCCTCGTCCGACATGGCTTGGAAGGCCATGGAGCGCTACTCCGCCGATCTCGTGAAGCTCAAGGAGGAATATGGCGTTCGCGTTCACCGCACGCCCGATTCCGTCATGGCCGCACAGCTCAATGCTTGGGATGTGGTTGTCGATCGCATCAGCAAGTCGGACCCGTTCTTCGCCAAGGTCGTCGCGTCGCAAAAAGCTTGGGCGAAGCGTTACGGCGCATATTCGCTGCAGAACGCGCCGGACTACCGTTTGGCTTACGAACACTACTACGGCAAGCTGTAAGAACGGCTTGGGCTCGCGAAGCTCAATCTGGGGGGGCGGCGCTGATCGGCGTCGCCCCAACAGCTTATGCTCTTAAATTTTCACCCTGACCCGAGGTGGTGGGTATGACCCGTATACTCCACTTTATCGATAGCCTCAGCGCCTGGACTGGCAAAGCCTTTGCTTGGTGCATCGTGGTGCTGACGTTTTCGACCTGTTACGAAGTTTTCGTGCGCTACGTTTTGAACGCCCCAACCGTGTGGGCGTTTGACATGAGCGTGCAGATGTACGGCGCATTGTTCATGATGGCCGGCGCGTATGCGTTGTCTCAAAATGCGCATGTGCGCGGCGATGTCGTTTATCGTCTGTTGCCGATCAAGGTGCGCGCGAGCGTCGATTTGGTGCTTTATATTGCGTTCTTGTTTCCGGGGGCGTTGGCGCTGCTGTACTACGGCTATGGTTTTGCTTCCGATTCCTGGTTCTACAAGGAAGTGAGCTGGTCGAGCCCCGCGCGTATCCAGATTTATTTCTTTAAATCCCTGATTCCCGTGACCGGCGCGTTGGTCTTGTTGCAAGGCATCGCCGAAGCGGTGCGGTGCATCCAATGCATCCGAACCGGTGAGTGGCCCGCCCGCCTGCACGACGTTCAGGAAACGGAAACCATGCTATTGCATGAACATGAAGACCTTGAGCAGCTCGAATCCGAGCATGCCCTCAGGGATGGAAAAAGCTCATGACCGATCCACAAATTGCCATTTTTATGCTCGGCTTGTTCATCTTTGTGGTCTTGCTGGGCTTTCCGATCGCTTTCACCCTGATCGCCATGGGGCTCGGGTTCGGCTATTACGCCTATTACGATCCCATGCGCATGCAAAATCTCTTCGACAACCGAATATTCGAACTGTTCGTGCAGAATACGTTCTCGGTGATGTCGAACGATGTGTTGGTCGCGGTGCCATTGTTCCTGTTCATGGGCTACGTGGTTGAACGCGCGAACATCGTCAATCGGCTGTTCTTCAGTTTCCAACTGGCGGCGCGCAATTTGCCCGGTTCCATGGCCGTTGCGGCCTTGGCCACCTGTGCCGTGTTCGCCACCGCCACCGGCATCATCGGCGCGGTTGTGACGCTGATGGGCATGTTGGCGTTTCCGGCCATGTTGGAAGCCAAGTACGACACGCGCTATGCGGCGGGTGTGATTTGTGCCGGCGGTTGTCTGGGCATTCTCATTCCGCCCAGCATCATGCTGATCGTGTACGCCGCCATTGCGGAAATTTCACCGTTGCGTTTATACGCGGGCGCGATGTTCCCGGGATTGATGCTGGCGGGGTTCTACATGATCTATGTGGTCAGCCGCGCCTACTTCAATCCGGCGTTGGCGCCCAAGCCTCAGCAAGACGACGTGACGATGCGCAAGGTTCTTTATGAACTGCTGACCTCATTTTTCCCGTTGGCGGTGCTGATCATGTCTGTGTTGGGCGCGATCCTCATGGGGCTGGCGACGCCTGCGGAGGCGGCTGCCGTTGGCGCCGCGGGCGGGTTGCTTCTGGCCGTGCTCTATCGTTCGCTCACTTGGGCGCGTTTGAAGGAAGCGGTGTACCTGACCGCGAAGACCTCGGCGATGGTGTGCTGGCTGTTCGTCGGTTCGTGGACGTTTGCGTCCGTGTTCTCGTACCTGGGCGGTCACGACATCATCCGCGATTGGTTCCTGTCGCTCGACATCGGCACGGTGGGCTTCCTGATTTTAGCGCAGACCATCATCTTCTTGCTGGGCTGGCCGTTGGAATGGACCGAGATCATCATCATCTTCGTGCCGATCTTCCTGCCCATGTTGGAAGCTTTCAATGTCGATCCACTGTTCTTCGGCATGTTGGTGGCGTTGAACTTGCAGACTTCGTTCCTCACCCCGCCGATGGCGATGGCCGCCTATTATTTGAAAGGCGTCGCGCCGCCGCATGTGCAGTTGATGGATATCTTCGCGGGGATCATGCCGTATCTCGGTATTGTGATCTTCTCGATGGTGTTGTTGTACAACTTCCCCGGCATCGCCCTGTGGCTGCCTGAATACCTGTTCGGTCCAGGCTAAGGGGAAGACCATGAGCGGTCCGTTCAATCTTACGGCTGTCGAAGCCGCCCGGGCCATTCGGTCCGGGCAGGTTTCATCGGTTGAGTTGGTGCAGTCGTGCCTGGATCGCATCGCGGAAGTCGATGAAACGGTACAGGCGTGGACGCACCTCGACGCCGAGTACGTGTTAGAGCAAGCGCGGCAATCGGATCTTTATCGGTTGTCCGCCGCCCCCATCGGCCCGCTGCACGGCGTGCCCGTGGGCATCAAAGACATTTTCGACACCAAGGACTATCCGACCGAATATGGGAGTTCTTTGCACAAAGGTCGTAAAACGGTTGAAGACGCAACCTGCGTGGCGTTGTTGCGCCAAGCAGGTGCCATCGTCATGGGTAAAACCGTGACGGCGGAGTTTGCCGTTCTGTCGCCGGGCAAAACCACCAACCCGCACGATGCCGCCCGCACGCCGGGCGGGTCGAGCAGCGGTTCTGCCGCTGCGGTGGCGTCGGGCATGGTGCCTTTGGCGCTGGGCACGCAAACCAACGGATCGGTGATCCGGCCCGCGTCCTATTGCGGCGTGGTCGGTTATAAGCCGACGTTCGGGATGATTTCGCGCAATCGGGTTTTGCGCACATCGCGCAATCTCGATACCGTCGGTGCGTTCGCGCGCACGGTGGACGACGCTGCGTTGGCGGTGCAGGTGATGACCGGCTATGACGAGTTGGACCCCGACGCGCGCCACATCGTCCGCCCGGACCTACTGACGTTGGCGGGTGAAGAACCGCCCATGCCGCCGCGCTTCGCCTTCATCAAAAGCCCGGCCTGGGATCAAGCCGACGCCGCCACCCATGAAGCCTTCGCCGAATTGGTCGAAGCGTTGGGCGACCGGGTCGAAGAGGTGCAACTGGCCCACGTCTATGATGAAATATTCCAGTGGCACCGTTTGGTCATGGAAGTCGAGATCGCCAAAAATCTCGCCGACGATTTTGAACGGGGCGGGGATCACATCAGCGAGACGCTGCGCGCCATGAATGAGCGCGGTCGCGCCGTTCACGGTGTGGACTACAGTTTGGCGTTGGATCGCCAGGCCTTGTTCGGGCGCAGCCTCGATGAATTGTTCGAGGACTTCGACGTCATCTTGAGCCCTTCCGCGCCGGGTGAAGCGCCGCTCGGTTTGCACAGCACCGGCAACCCGGCTTTTTCCACGTTGTGGACGTTTACGGGCATGCCTGCGGTGTCGCTGCCGCTCTTGCAAGGTGAAGCGGGACTGCCGTTGGGCGTGCAACTGATCGGTCAAAAAGGTGACGACGGACGGCTGCTTAGAAGCGCCAACTGGCTGACGAAATACATCGACGATTTGTCGCAATAGAGGAAAAACAGATGGACAACATCATCACAGGGATTTTGGGCGTTGGCTTGTTTATCGCTTTTGTCGGCGGTCTGGCCCAATCGATTGGCGCATTGCCGTTTATTTTGATCGTGGTCGGCGTCGCGGCGATGGCGCTTTACGATCTTTATGAAAACATCCGCGACGCACGCAACGGGGACAAAGCCTAAGTCCGGTCGAGTTCCAGGACCTTGATCAGCGCAGCGTGATCAAGGTCCCCGAACCCCGCTTCGATCACGTCATCGTACTGGTTCCTGACAAGCGCAGTGGTGGGAAGTTCAAGGTCGTATTCTCTGCCCAGCTTTAAGGCTTGATCCAGATCCTTGCGTTGCGTGACGCATTTCCCGCCGGGTTTGAAGTCGTCGTCGATCATGCGCCGACCGTGCACTTCCAAAATACGGGAATCGGCAAAGCCGCCTTTCAAAGCTTCACGCACCCGCGCCGGGTCCGCGCCCGCGCGTTCAGCCAGTTTGAGGGCTTCACCCACGGCGCTGATGGTCAGCCCGACGATCACTTGGTTCGCCGCCTTGGCGACTTGTCCCGCGCCCACGGGACCGACGTGCACGACGCGGTCGCCTAAGATGTCGAGAATGGGACGCGCGCGCTTAACGGCGCTGTCCGTTCCACCGGCCATGATCGAAAGCGTGGCATTTTCAGCCCCGATGGTGCCGCCGGAAACAGGCGCATCGACATAACCACCGCCAGCCGCCTCGACGCGCTCGGCCATGGTGCGGGTAAAGGTGGCCTCGGTGGTGCCCATGTCGATGATCAGGCTGTCAGGTGCGATTGCAGGGATGATCGTCTCAAGTATGGCTTTGACGGTAGCCGTGTCTGGCAACATCAAGATCACGGTTTTGGCTTGGCGCACCACGTCGGCGGGGGAGGCGGCGGGGATCATGCCATCAGCCGACAATTCCTCCACCACCGCTTGAGAGCGGTTGTGAATGACTATTTTCGCCCCAGCCTCACGCAAGTTGCGGGCCATGGGTTTGCCCATCAGCCCAAGACCGATGAAGCCGATGGTGTGCGTGTCGAGGGGGTTCGTCATATCTACCTGCCGTTCTACCTGCCGTCAAAAGAAACAAATTAACCTAGGAGATTTAAGCGATATCTGATTATATGGACATATATTGAAATGTCATTCTACAATGCGGAAATCGTTAATTCATACATTAAAACAATATAGTAATTTGATTTAACGGAGGCCTGTGATGGCGAAAGAAGTGAGGCGCAAGGCGCGCATCAAGGCTGTTGCGAAAAAAAATGGCGACAGCAGCGGTCAGGTGCAGTCGCTGTGCCGGGCGCTGTCGATTCTCAATGTGATTGCCGACGACGACCACGGCATGACCATGACCGACATTTCGCAGCGGGCAGGCTTGCCCATGTCCACAACGCATCGGCTTTTGACGACGTTGCAGCACGAACGATATGTGCGCTACGACAACGATCAGTCGCTGTGGAAGATGGGGGTGCAGGCGTTCATCATCGGAAACGCGTTCGTGCGTTCGCGCGACATCATTGCAATGTCTCGACCGTTCATGGCGGCGTTGATGGAAAAAAGCGGTGAGACCGTCAATCTAGCGGTTGCCGACCAAGGTGAATGCATCTACTTGGCGCAAGTGGAATGTCGCCAAATGATGCGCGTGCAGGCCAAACCCGGGTCGCGGGTGCCGATCCATAGCTCCGCCGTCGGCAAGGCGTTGCTGGCCGCCATGCCGGTCGAGAAGGCTAAAAAATTCATCCAGATGCGCGAGTTTGAGCGCGCCACCGACAACACCGTGATCGACCAGAAGGACTTGTGCAAAGAAATCGAAGAGGTGCGTGAAACAGGCTTCGCTTATGACGACGAAGAGCACTGCGTCGGCCTGCGCTGCGTGGCCTCGGCCATTTTCGATGAGTTCGGCGAGCCCATAGCGGCCGTCTCATTGTCGGGGCCGATGGCGCGCGTCGGCGACGAACGGTTTCCGGTTCTGGGGGGCATGGTCAAAGCGTGCGCAGCCGAAATCACCGCCGCCATGGGCGGGGTGGTGCCCAAGAGCAAGAAAACCTGCTTTTGCGATTGAAACGCGATCTTAGCTCAGTGTTTCCAGGAAACGGCTGATCCCGGCCTCGGCGCAAGCGATGTCTTGTTCAGGTGCGCCGCCGGAAAGCCCGATGGCCCCGACCGTTGTGCCGTCCACTTCGACGGGAATGCCGCCGCCGACCGTGGAAAAGCGTCCGCCAGCAGAGGTGTGAATGCCGAACGCCAGATTCCCAGGCACGCAGTTCTCGTTATAGGTCTGGGTGCTCTTGCGCGAGATCGCCGCCGTGTGCGCTTTGTCCTGCGCCAGCGTGGTGGACAGGGGTTTGCCGCCGTCCATGCGTTTGAAGGCGATTAAATAACCCGATTCATCAACGATGGCGATGCACATCGGTACGCCGATTTCATGGGCTTTTTCTTCCGCGCCTTGAATCAAGAGCACTGCGTCTTCGTAAGCAAGGCGTAGGATGGTGAGCAAAATCGTTCTCCCGTCGGGTGCGCGCCGCATGAGCTATCCGCCATATCTATACGTTCTATACGTCAATCCATTGCGTTATCCAACCCGTACAGCGTTGAATTGGCTCTATTTCCACTGTGCGGAAATGAGTTAGTATTTTGATATTAAGTAAAAAAATCGTAATTTTCCGAATTGCGGAAAACATTATCATTTTCGTTGTTTGCACCAGGTTGGCGCGCTAAGTCTGGGCTCAACAACAGCCCTATTTTTGAATATGAGGAGAGGCGCAATGGCTCGCATGACAGCTGTGGATGCAGCGGTGAAGGTTCTTGAAAAAGAAGGTATCGACACCGCCTTCGGTGTGCCTGGCGCGGCCATCAACCCGTTTTATTCGGCCATGAACAAGGCCGGATCGATCCAGCATTACTTGGCGCGGCACGTCGAAGGCGCGTCACACATGGCCGAGGGCTACACGCGTGCGACCCCGGGCAACATCGGGATCTGTCTCGGCACGTCCGGCCCGGCGGGCACGGACATGATCACCGGGCTGTATTCGGCGGCGGCGGATTCCATTCCGATTTTGTGCATCACCGGCCAGGCGCCGATCGCCAAGCTGCACAAGGAAGATTTCCAGGCCGTCGATATTGAACAAATCGCCAAGCCTGTCGCCAAGTGGGCGGTGACCGTGCGCGAAGCCGCCCAGGTGCCGCGCGTGTTCCAAAAGGCGTTCCAGATCATGCGTTCCGCGCGTCCAGGCCCGGTGCTGATCGATCTGCCCATCGACGTGCAGATGACCGAAATTGAATTCGACATCGACACCTATGAGCCGCTGCCCGTGGATCGTCCGACGATCACCCGTGGCCAAGCGGAAAAAGCCATCGAAATGATGAACGCGTCCGAGCACCCGTTGATCGTCGCCGGTGGCGGCATCATCAACGCCGACGGTTCCGATGCTTTGGTCGAATTTGCCGAACTGGTCGGCGTGCCGGTGATCCCGACCTTGATGGGTTGGGGCACGATCCCCGACGATCACGACCTGATGGCGGGCATGGTCGGTTTGCAGACCTCACACCGCTACGGCAACGCCACCCTGTTGGCATCTGACTTCGTGATGGGTGTCGGCAACCGTTGGGCCAACCGCCACACCGGTTCGGTGGACAAGTACACCGAAGGCCGCAAGTTCGTGCACGTGGACATCGAAGCCACCCAGTTGGGCCGCATCTTCTGCCCCGATCTGGGCATCGTGTCCGACGCCAAGGCGGCGTTGGAGATGTTCGTTGAAGTCGCCAAGGAGATGAAAACAGCGGGCAAGCTGAAAGACCGCTCCGCTTGGGCCAAAGAATGCTTGGGCCGCAAGCAGACCATGCTGCGCAAGACCGATTATGACGCCGTGCCGATGAAGCCGCACCGCGTGTACCAGGAAATGGTCGAGGCGTTCGGCAAGGACGTTTGCTACGTGTCCACCATCGGTCTGTCGCAGATCGCCGGGGCGCAGATGCTGCACGTCTACAAGCCCAACCACTGGATCAACGCCGGTCAAGCAGGCCCGTTGGGCTGGACCTTGCCCGCCGCCTTGGGTGTGCGCGCGGCAGATGCGGATCGTAAGATCGTGGCGTTGTCCGGCGATTACGACTTCCAGTTCTTGATTGAAGAATTGGCGGTGGGTGCGCAGTTCAAACTGCCGTACATCCACGTGGTGGTGAACAACTCCTACCTCGGCTTGATCCGTCAGGCTCAGCGTGGCTTCCAGATGGATTACTGCGTGCAGTTGGCGTTCGACAACATCAACGCGCCGGAAGTCGAAGGCTACGGTGTCGATCACGTCAAGGTCGCCGAAGGCTTGGGCTGCAAAGCGATCCGCGTGACGCATCCCGACGAAATTCAACCGGCTTTCCAGCAGGCCCAGGTGTGGATGGACCAATATAAGGTTCCGGTGGTCGTGGAACTGATCCTGGAACGCGTCACCAACATTTCCATGGGTGCCGAAATCGACGATGTGGTCGAGTTTGAAGAGACCGTCGATCTGCCCTTGCCCGAAAACCAATTGGCCTAAGGCCCCCAAAATACGGAGACCATGACATGGTACAACTCGCTGCAAACCTGACCATGATGTTCAACGAAGTCGATTTCTTGGACCGTTTCGAAGCGGCGGCCAAGGCCGGATTCAAGGGTGTCGAATATCTGTTCCCTTACGACTTCAGCGCCGAAGAACTGAGCGCGCGCTTGAAGGACAACGGCCTCACCCAAGTGCTGCACAACCTGCCTGCTGGCGACTGGGGTGCCGGTGAACGTGGCATCGCGTGCCATCCCGACCGCGTCGAAGAGTTCAAAGCCGGTGTCGACAAAGCCATCGCCTACGCCACCGCTTTGGGCTGCAAACAGGTCAACTGCTTGGCCGGTATTGCGCCTGAGGGCGCAGACGCCGATCTGGTGCGCAAGACCTTCGTCGAAAACTTGAAATTTGCCGCCGACAAGCTCAAAGCCGCGGGCATCCGCTTGCTGATCGAAGCGATCAACACCCGCGACATTCCGGGATTTTATCTGTGTGGGACGAGTCAAGCGCTCGACATCATTACTGAGTCCGGTTCCGACAACATCGCGGTTCAGTACGACATCTACCACATGCAGATCATGGAAGGCGATTTGGCCCCCACCATGCAAAAACATCTGGCAAGCATCGACCACATCCAGTTGGCCGACAATCCGGGACGTCATGAGCCGGGCACGGGCGAGATCAACTATCCGTTCCTGTTCGGCTTCCTCGACAAAATCGGCTACCAGGGCTGGATCGGTTGCGAATACAAGCCCGCCACCACCACGGTGGAAGGCCTGGGCTGGGCGGACGCTTACCTCAAAGGCTAAGCCCCACAGACAAAATTTTCTAGGAGATAAAGTTATGGCGAAAATCGGTTTCATCGGCTTAGGCATCATGGGTCACCCCATGGCGGCGCACCTGCAAACGGGCGGTAACGAACTGTTCGTGCAAAAACGTTCCAAGCCGACCCCGCAAGATATCCTCGATGGCGGCGCAACGGTTTGCGACACCATCAAGGAAGTCGCTGAAAAGTCTGACATCATCATCACCATGGTTCCCGACACCCCCGACGTCGAAGCTGTGTTGTTCGGTGAAGACGGCGTTGCCGCTGGCTTGTCGGCGGGCAAGATGGTTATCGACATGAGCTCGATCTCCCCGACCGCGACCAAGGACTTCGCCGCCAAGATCAACGATCTGGGCTGTCAGTACATCGATGCACCGGTGTCCGGCGGTCAAGTGGGTGCGCAAAACGCGGCGTTGACCATCATGGTTGGCGGTCCGCAAGATGCGTTCGACACCGCCAAGCCGCTGTTCGATCTGATGGGCAAGAACATCACCCTGGTCGGCACCGCCAACGGCGCGGGCCAGACGTGCAAGGTCGCCAACCAGATCATCGTCGCGCTGAACATCGAAGCGGTCAGCGAAGCGTTGTTGTTCGCGTCCAAAGCGGGCGCCGACCCGGCCAAGGTGCGCGAAGCGCTGATGGGCGGCTTTGCCTCTTCGAAAATTTTGGAAGTGCATGGCGAGCGCATGATCAAGCGCACCTTCGATCCGGGCTTTCGCATCGAACTGCACCAAAAAGATCTCAACTTGGCCCTGCAATCGGCCCGTGAAATCGGTGTATCCTTGCCCAACACGGCGACCGCGCAGGAATTGTTCAACGCGTGCAAGGCCGCCGGTGGCGCGGGCTGGGATCACTCCGCGATGGTCAAGGCGTTGGAACGTTTGGCCGATCACGAAGTGGCGTAATCGGCGCTTGATTGATATGAGTTAATTCCAACTGCCGGGACCGTGCCATGACTGCTACTTCGCCTCGGGACTTGTTACACGAACTGTTCGATGCGGCCACGGCTGCGGCGTTGCCCGCCAAGTGCATCGCCCAGCACTTACCTGCGAACCCCAAAGGCCGCACCATTGTGGTTGGCGCAGGCAAAGCCGCCGCCGCCATGGCTGCTGCGGTGGAGCGGCATTGGGGCGGCGGTCTCGAAGGCTTGGTGGTGACGCGTTATGATCATGCGGTGCCCACTCAAAAAATCGAAGTGATCGAAGCCAGCCACCCGGTGCCCGATCAAGCGGGCATGGACGCGTCCAAGCGTATCCTTGAGACCGTATCCGGTCTCAGCGAAGACGACTTGGTGCTGTGCCTGATTTCCGGTGGCGGTTCGGCGTTGATGTCGTTACCGGCTGAGGGCATCAGCTTGGACGACAAAAAATCCGTGACCAGCACCTTGCTGCGTTCCGGCGCGACCATCACCGAAATGAACTGCGTGCGCAAACACCTGTCGGCCATCAAGGGCGGACGCTTGGGCGTGGCGTGCCATCCGGCGCGTGTGGTGTCGCTGATCATTTCCGACGTGCCCGGCGACGACCTGTCGTCGATCGCGTCCGGCGCGACGGTGCCCGATCCCAGCACCTACGACGATGCCCGCGCGGTGTTCGACAAATATGGCATTCCTTTGCCACCTGCGGTCGAAGCGTTGTTCGCGGCCAAGCCAGATGAAACGCCCAAGCCCGGCGATGCGCGCTTTGACAATGTCGAAAACATCCTTATCGCCACGCCGCAAATGTCGTTGGAAGCCGCCGCCGCCGTGGCGCGCGATGCGGGCTATACGCCGATGATTTTGAGCGACCGCATCGAAGGCGAGGCGCGCGACGTTGCCGAAGTGCATTCCGCCATCGCCCGCCAAGTGCTCAGCTACGGCCAACCCTTGGAGTCCCCTGCGGTGATTTTATCCGGTGGTGAGACCACTGTGACGATCCGAAACAAAGGTGGGCGCGGCGGGCGCAATTCAGAATTTTTGTTGGCGCTGGCGATCACCTTGGACGGTCTTGAAAAAGTTCACGCCATTGCCTGCGATACCGACGGCATCGACGGGTCCGAAGACAACGCCGGGGCGGTGATCGGCCCTGATACGTTGGCGCACGCCGAGGCGGCGGGCCTCAATGCCAAGGCTTACCAAGCCAACCACGATGCCTACAGCTTTTTTGAGGAGCTCGGCGATTTGGTGGTCAGCGGACCGACGTTGACCAACGTCAACGATTTTCGCGCCATCATCATCGAAGCTTGAGAAAGGAGACGCCGGTGCGCACCTTGAAACTCACCATGGGCGATGTCGTACTCACCGTGCGCTTGTTGGACACGCCGACGGCGGACGCGCTCTATGACGCGGCCCCGTTTTCCGCTGTTGCACAGACCTGGGGCGATGAAGTTTATTTCGACACCCCGGTGCAATGCGATATGGAAGTTGATGCGCGCGATGTGTTGCAGCCAGGCGAGATGGGCTTTTGGCTGGTGGGCGGCTGCATCGCGATTCCTTACGGTCCAACCCCGGTGTCGGTGAAAGACGAGCTGCGCTTGGCGTCCGCCGCCAACATCTGGGGCCACTGCGATGAGGACGTGCGGATTTGCGCCCGCGTTGCGCCCGGTGATGATATCATGGTCGCGCGCACCGACCCTTGAGGCGCGATGCAAGATTATTTGGTGGAGATGAAGGCATGACGGGGCTGCCCGAAGGTTTGAAAAGCTATCTGCGCGCGCCATTTGTGATGATCGTCTGGGTGATGGAAACCTATACCAAAAACCGCGACCATCTAAAGGCCTTCATGGCCCAGCCGCGCGTCGCCAAAACCTTTAAAATCGCTGTTGTGCTGACCGCGCTGGGGTGGATCGTTGTCGCCTTGATGGCCAATCCCGAACAGGGCCAGCGCTTGACCGACGCGGTGAAGAGCTTTTGGTCGGATACCCAAGATTTATCCGAACAGCGCAAAGCTTTGCAAGAGGGCAAGGAGAACGCGCAATGAAAATGCCGATACCCGACGCAGGAACCATCGTCAAGCGCAGTGAGATCATCAAGCGCCTGCGCGCCATCGTGCCGGGCGAGGGTGTGATCGTTGACGACAGCGAACTGCGCACCTTCGAATGCGACGGCCTGATGGCTTACAAGCAACTGCCCATGGTGGTGGTGTTGCCGCAAACCACCGAACAGGTCTCCCAAGTGTTGAAGGCATGTCACGAGATGGGCGTAAAGATCGTGCCGCGCGGCGCGGGTACCGGGTTATCAGGCGGGGCGCTGCCGTTGGCCGATGCGGTCACGGTGGGGCTGGGTAAATTCAATCGTGTGCTCGACATCGATTATGAAAACCGTTGCGTGGTCGCCCAGCCAGGTGTGACCAACCGCGCCATCACCGACGCGGTGGAGGATGAGGGCTTTTATTACGCCCCCGACCCATCGTCGAAAATCGCCTGCACCATCGGCGGCAACATCGCCGAAAACGCGGGCGGTATGCATTGTTTGAAATACGGCCTCACCACCAACAACGTGCTGGGGGTCGAGATGGTATTGATGGACGGTGAAGTGATCCGTCTGGGTGGCAAGCACATGGACGCAGGTGGGCTGGATCTGTTGGGCGCGGTGACGGGATCGGAAGGTTTGCTCGGCATTATCACCGAAGTGACCGTGCGTATCCTCAAACAGCCCGATACCGCGAAAGCGTTGCTGGTCGGCTTTCCCAGTGTCGAGGCGGGCGGAAAATGCGTCGCCAAGATCATCGGTTCCGGCATCATTCCCGGTGCCATGGAAATGATGGACAAGATGGCCATCGGCGCGATGCAGAAATTCGTCGATTCCGGCTATCCCTTGGATGTGGAATCGCTGCTGGTGGTGGAGCTGGACGGGCCTGAGGCAGAGGTCGAGTATCTCACCGAACGGGTGCGTGAGATTGCGCAAAGCGTTGGCTCGACCTTTATCCGCGTGAGCGAAAACGAAGCCGAGCGCCAACAGTTTTGGAAGGGCCGCATGTCGGCGTTTCCCTCCGTCGGGCGCATCTCGCCCGACTATTTGACCATGGACGGCACCATTCCGCGTCACAAATTGCCCGAAGTCCTGACACGCATGAACGAACTGTCCGCCAAGTACGACTTGCGTGTCGCCAACGTGTTTCATGCGGGCGATGGAAACCTGCATCCGTTGATTTTGTTCGATGCGAATGTGGCGGGCGAGTTGGACAAGGCCGAAGCGTTTGGCCACGACATATTGAAACTGTGCGTCGAGGTCGGCGGCGTGCTGTCGGGCGAACACGGCATCGGCGTGGAAAAGCGCGACCTGATGGGCGAAATGTTCACCGAAGATGATCTCAAACAGCAGCAGCGCCTGAAATGCGCATTCGATGCAGACGGCCTGCTCAACCCCGGCAAGGTCTTTCCGACCTTGCATCGCTGCGCCGAGTTGGGACGTTTGCACGTCAAGGACGGCAAGCTGCCGTTTCCCGACATTCCCAGGTTTTGATGAGGCCACGATGAGCGATATTTTCAAACCTGAAAACGATCGACAGGTCCTCGACGCAATCCGCTGGGCCGTGTCTGGAAATGGCAAGGTTTTGGAAGTCATGGGCCAGGGCTCCAAACGCGGCTTGGGCCGGGCGCAAAACGCCGACAACGTGCTCGACCTATCGGGGCTTTCGGGCATCACACTTTATGAGCCCGAAGAGTTGGTGATGACGGCACGCGCGGGAACGCCGATTTCAGAGGTGCAAGCCGCACTGGACGAAGCCAACCAAATGCTGGCGTTCGAGCCGTGGTCGCCCCAGGGGCTTTATGGCATGGATGGCGGCACCGTCGGTGGCCTGTTCGCATCCGCCGTGACCGGGCCGCGTCGTCCGTTGGCCGGTTCGGCGCGCGATCACATGCTCGGCTTTCATGCTGTCAGCGGGCGCGGTGAGATTTTTAAATCCGGTGGGCGCGTGGTAAAAAACGTCACCGGGTTTGATCTCACCAAACTGATGGCGGGATCCATGGGCACGCTGGCGGTGATGACCGACGTGTCGTTTAAGGTTCTGCCCAAACCGGAAAAAGCGCGCACCGTTTTGTTGTTTGGGGCATCCGATCCAGGCCAAGCCATGCGCGACGCGCAAAACAGTCCTTATGAGGTTTCCGGCGTCGCGCACTTGCCCGCAGGTGTTGCGGCGCGTTCAAGCGTTTCATATGTCAGCAGCGTGGGCGCAGGTGTCACCGCCGTGCGCGTCGAAGGCCCCGGCCCGTCGGTCGGGGTGCGCTGTGAAGCCTTGCGCGATTTGCTGTCCGGTTATGGCGCGGTCGAAGAACTGCACACCACAAACACGGTGAGCCTGTGGCAAGAAATTCGCGACGTGTCTTATTTTTCCGGCGACCGTCAGCTATGGCGCTTGTCCGTCGCACCAACCGATGGCCCGGCCGTCTCCGAGAAACTGGAAGGCGAGCATTATTTCGATTGGGCGGGGGGACTCATTTGGTTTGCAATGGAGACAACGGACGATGCAAACGCCGATCAGGTGCGCGGCCTTCTCAAGGGCGGGCACGCGACCTTGATGCGTGCAAGTGAAGCCGTGCGCACCCGTGTGCCGGTGTTCCAGCCGCAAGCCGACGGTGTCGCGCAATTGATGAAGCGTGTGCGCGCCGGGTTCGATCCGCACAACATTCTCAACCCTGGTCGGATGTGAAATAGATCATGGAAACACACTTCACGCCCGAACAGCTTCACGAAGCGCCGATCAAGATCGCCAACGACATCTTGCGCACCTGCGTGCACTGCGGTTTTTGCACCGCCACGTGCCCGACCTATGTGGTGTTGGGCGATGAGTTGGACAGCCCGCGTGGGCGCATTTATCAAATTCGCGAAATGCTGCAATCGGACAAGCCCGCCGACGCCAACACGGTCAAGCATGTCGACCGTTGCTTGAGCTGCCTGTCGTGCATGACCACTTGTCCATCAGGGGTCGATTACATGCATCTGGTCGATCACGCGCGGGTGCACATCGAAAACACTTACAAGCGCCCGCTGGCCGATAACGCGTTGCGTTTGATGTTGTCGGTGGTGTTGCCGCGTCCGGGCTTGTTTCGTCTGTCATTGATCTTTGCGCGTCTGGCCAAACCGTTTCGCGCGTTACTACCCGGACGCCTCAAAGGCATGATCGCGATGGCCCCGGCCAAGCTGCCCAAGGCCGATCCGGTTGAAACATTGTCGGCCCACGGCCAAATGCGCAAACGTGTGGCGGTGTTGCCGGGCTGTGCACAACAGGTGTTGGCGCCGCGCATCAATCGTGCGGCGGCGCGTTTGCTGTCGCGTTTGGGCTGTGAAGTGTTCGAAGCCGAAGACGTCGGCTGCTGCGGCGCGTTGACCCATCACATGGGCAAGGAAGACGCCGCGTTGGCTCAAGCGCGCGCGAACATCGAAGCGTGGGAACGCGCCAAGCCCGACCTGATCGCCATCACCGCATCGGGCTGCGGCTCGACGGTCAAAGATTACGGCTTCATGCTCAAGGACGATCCCGCATGGGCCCAGCGCGCGGCGAAGATATCGTCCATTGCGCGCGACGTCAGCGAAGTGATTGCAGAGTTGGGATTGGATGGAGTCCAAGACTTCGCCAAACCCCGCATCGCCTATCACGCGCCGTGTTCGTTGCAGCATGGGCAAAAGAACCTTGATGGTCCGGCTGAATTGCTGAAGGCTGCCGGGTTTGAAGTCTCGACCCCGAAGAACGCGCATCTGTGTTGCGGCTCCGCGGGCACTTACAACATCATGCAGCCGGATATGGCGGCAGAGCTGGGCGGGCGCAAGGCATCGAGTCTGGACGTGCTCGACGCCGACGTCATCGCCACCGGCAACATCGGTTGTTTGATTCAAATCGGTGAGTACGCGGGCGCGCCCGTGGTGCATGCGGTGGAACTTCTGGACTGGGCCACCGGCGGCCCATCGCCCTTAAAAAGCTGAGGACCTTCTCATGTTGAACACCGTACGCCTGAACGCAGCCGACAACGTCGTGGTGGCTTTCGCCGATCTGAATGCCGGTACCTCGGTTGACGGTGAAGACGTCACCGTCACCGCCGATGTGCCGCGTGGTCATAAGGTCGCCACCACCGCCATTGCCAAGGGCGACGCTGTGCGCAAGTACGACCAGATCATCGGCTTCGCCACCGCCGACATCGCCCCCGGCGACCATGTGCACAGCCATAACCTGGAATTCGGCGAGTTCGCCCGCGACTATGCCTTCGGCGAAGGCGCGGAAAAAACCGACTACGTGTCCGAAGCGGAGCGCGCGACGTTCCAAGGCTACGTGCGCGAAGACGGCCGCGTCGGCACGCGCAACTATGTCGGTGTGCTGGCCAGCGTGAACTGTTCCAACTCGGTCGCGTCGATGATCGCCCAAGCGTTCAGCGCCGATGTGATGGTGGACTTTCCCAACGTCGATGGCGTGGTGGCGTTGCCGCACCAAACCGGCTGCTGCATTCCGTTGGACGGCGATACCCACACCAACCTCGAACGTACCTTGGTCGGTCATGCTCGCCATCCGAATTTCGCAGGTGTGCTGATCGTTGGCCTGGGTTGCGAAGTGGCGCAGATCGACGAGATGCTGACGCGCTACGGTTTGGACAAGGGCGACAAGCTGCGCACCTTGGTCATTCAAGACAACGGCGGCACCACCGCCACGGTGGCGGCGGGCATCGATCATGTGCGCGACATGGTCACGGCTGCGAATGCTTGGCAACGCCAAACGTGCCAGGCCAGCGAGCTGACCGTGGCGCTGGAATGCGGCGGGTCGGACGCCTATTCGGGGATCACCGCCAACCCGGCACTTGGTTATGCGGTGGATACCTTGGTGCGCCATGGCGGCACTGCGATCTTGGCGGAAACGCCGGAAATTTATGGTGCCGAACACTTGCTCACGCGTCGCGCCGTCAGCCGTGAAGTTGGCGACAAGCTGATCGCGCGCATTGACTGGTGGAAGCAACACACGTCGGCCAACAACGCGGTCATGGACAACAACCCCACGCCGGGCAACAAGAAGGGCGGTTTGACCACCATCTTGGAAAAGTCGCTGGGGGCGGCGGCCAAGGGCGGCACCACTGCGCTGGTCGATGTCTATCGTTATGCCGAGCCGGTCACAGCCAAGGGCTTTGTGTTCATGGACAGCCCCGGCTACGACCCCGCATCGATCACCGGCATGGTCGCGGGTGGCGCCAATGTGACATGCTTCACCACCGGGCGTGGATCGGTCTACGGCGGCAAACCGGTGCCGAGCATCAAGCTCGCCACCAACACGCCGATGTATGAGCGCATGTCCGACGACATGGACATCAACTGCGGTTTGGTCGCCGACGGTGAAATGAGCACTGAAGAAGCAGGCTCGCACATCTTCGACGTGATCTTGAAAACGGCATCCGGCTTTAAGCCGCGCAGTGAAGCGCACGGCATCGGCGGGCTGGAATTTTGTCCGTGGCAAATCGGCGTGGTGATGTAGGCGGCTTGCCTCTGGACGTTGGCCGGGCAGGTGATATGATGCGTTAAATTTCTCAAGGAATTGCATCTGATGTCTCTTCGCATACCCCTCATCCTGACCGTGGTTACCGTGTTGATTGCCGGTGGCGGCGGCGTTTTGTATGAAGCCGCCACATCAAGCCAAAGTGAAGCCTCGGTGCCGGTTGCGGTTTCGACCCCGGCTTCGCATGCGGTGCTGTCCGTCTCTGAGGCCGCCGATCGCATGAACGGGTTCAGCTTGCTGGAAGACCCACCGCTCATCCCCGCCGTCAAGATGACGGATGAGGCTGGCGTTGAGAGCACTTTGCAAGCGTACCGGGGCAAGGTCGTGTTGCTCAACCTATGGGCCACGTGGTGCCCGCCGTGCATTCGCGAAATGCCGGATCTGAACGCGCTGCAAAAAGAGTTTGTCGGCCAGGACTTCGTCGTGGTGCCGGTGGCCAGCGGCAGGCAAGGGCGTGAGGACGCAGCGGAATTTTTACGCGCCCGCAAACTCAATGCACTCAAAACCTATTACGACCCGCACTCGTCGTATCTCAGCGTCTTCGGCCTGGAATCACTGCCGACCACGTTTCTGATCGACCGCACCGGCAAGATGCGCGGCGGCGTTCTGGGCATGGCGGACTGGCACACGGATGAGGCCAAGGCGCTCATCGAAGCGTTTTTGAACGAAAAAAGCTAGCTCCCCGCCCTTTCCTCAGCTGTCGTCGGTGCGCTCTTCCTGGTCGGGTTCGTCGTGGTTTTCGACCCCGGCGGCAGCATCGCGGATTTGGCGCAGGCGGCGTTCGGCTTTGATCGCGCGCACGCCGCAAGCATGGATGTGATCGATGTATTGGATTGTGCTTTCCAACTGTTGAAACGGCAAATGCCCCCGTGAGCCAAGCGTCAACAAGGCCCGCTTCAGCACCGCATAAGCCTCCTTGATGTGGTTGCGGGCCCGTTTCGGTTCCCAGTCCTCAGGCGTTGGGTCGGATGAACTCATGTGCTTGAGTTCCTGCGTCACGGCACCAAGATAGACATCCAAAAGGTGCTCGGTTTCGTCGTCGAGCGCCGGGCGTTCCGCGCGACGAAGAGGCAGCTCCGCACCGATGCGGGCGATTTCCTCGAAATGCTGAAGCGCGCGGTAGGGATGCATCAGAGCGTCCGAAATGCTCGGCGGCAGCTCCGCCTGATACATCTTGCGGGCGTATTCGCCGATGCTGCGCGATAGGGTTTCGACCACGCCCAAACGTTGACGGAGATCCTGATGGCGCGCCGGCACGGGATCAAGCGCCGTGATGACGATGGAAAGAGAAATTTCCTGGAGCCGTTGCAGTTCCATCAATAGACTTTCCAAGGCCAGCGCGGGCACCACCAAGGCGGTTTTGTCGAGAAAACGCGGCCTCCCTAGGTCCTCTTCCAAACTGACGAAGCGCAGCTTCAACCATGCGGTCAGCCGTTCCGCCACGGGAAAGATCAAGATCACGCCCAGCGCGTTGAAGATCGTGTGAAACAGCGCCAATGACGTCGCCGCATCCGGTTTCAATTCCAAGGAGGTGCGGATCATATCGACCGAGCCCAGCATCAGCGGCAACAAAAGCACCGCCACCGCGCCGGTCATCACATTGAACACCACGTGGCTGGCGGCGACGCGCTTGGCGTTGGGGGTCGCGCCGATCACCGCGATCATGGCGGTGGAGGTGGTGCCGATGTTGGCGCCGATGACCATCGCGGCCGCAGGCTCCAACGCGATCAGGGAACCGGCGGCGGCGGCCAGCGCGATGGAGATGGCGGCACTTGACGATTGGGTCAGCAACGTCATCATGAAACCGATGCCGACGAACAGGACATAATCAAGAAAACCGGTTGCGGCGAGGCCGCTGAGATCGATGGTCGTGGCAACGTCGGAAAAAGCATCCTTGAGAATTGAAACGCCGACGAAGAACAACCCGAACCCGGCAACGGCCATGCCCACCGCGCCGCGCCGGGTGTCGCCGCCGGTCAGTTTCAACAGCATGCCGATGCCGATGGCGGGCAGGGCGAACAGCGCGATTTTGATTTTGAAACCGACCAACGCCACCAGCCAGCCGGTCATGGTGGTGCCGATGTTGGAACCGAACACCACCCATACGGAGCGTTCCAGCGTCAACATTCCGGCGTTGACGAAACCGATGGCGGCCACCGTGACGGCGCTGGACGATTGCACCAACGCGGTCAACGCGGCGCCCGAAAACAGTCCGCGCACCGGCGTATCGGTCCAACGTTCCAAAATATCCTTGAGCGTGCGCCCTGCTGCGACCTTGAGGCCGTCCGTCATCAGCATCATGCCGAGTAAAAACAGGCCGACGCCGCCGATCAATTGTCCGATGCTGTTGAAAGTGATCACGCTTGTGGTTCTTTCCTCGTTTGAGGGGTGTTACCTCTATAATCTTTAGAATAAATCCGATCCGACCTCGCGGTCCATGCTTGTTTAAGGCAATGAGGTCTGTTTCTTTTGAACTGGATATGTTCTAACCACGGAAAATGAGCCCTGGCCGCTTATGTTTTTCCGTTTCCGTTTTGAGTGAGTGAGCACATGTTCGACTTCCATTATCGCAAGGCCATTTCAATGAAGGCTGACGTTTTGTCCGGTCTGACCGTGGCGCTGGCCCTTGTCCCCGAAGCCGTGGCCTTCGCGTTCGTCGCCGGAGTCAATCCCCTGACGGGCCTTTACGCCGCGTTCATGGTGGGGTTGATCACGGCGATCGTTGGCGGTCGTCCGGGCATGATTTCCGGCGCAACCGGGGCCCTGGCGGTGGTGATGGTCGCATTGGTGGCCGAGCATGGCGTCGAATACCTGTTCGCCGCCGTGGTGCTGATGGGTATTTTGCAGGTGTTGGCGGGAGCGCTGAGGCTCGGCAAGTACATCCGCATGGTACCGCACCAAGTGATGCTGGGCTTCGTCAACGGCTTGGCGATCGTGATCTTTCTGGCTCAGTTGAGCCAGTTTCAGATCAAATTGCCGGGTGGCGGCTATGAATGGATGAGCGGCAATACGCTGTACATCATGTTGGCGCTGGTGGCGCTGGCGATGGCGATCATTCATTTTCTGCCCAAGCTGACGGTAGCCGTTCCCGCCCCTCTGGTCGCCATTTTGGCCGTCACGGGCATCGCACTCGGCTTTGGCTTGGATGTGCGAACGGTTGGCGACATGGCGTCCATCGCAGGTGGGTTACCCGAATTTCACATGCCGATGGTGCCGATGACGTGGGAAACGTTGACCATCATCTTGCCCTATTCCATCATTTTTGCGGCTGTCGGCCTGATCGAAAGCCTGTTGACGCTGACGGTTATCGACGAAATCACCGATACCCGCGGGCGCGGAAATCGGGAGTGTGTGGGCCAGGGCACCGCCAACATCGTCACCGGGTTCTTCGGCGGCATGGGCGGCTGCGCGATGATCGGCCAGTCTATGATCAATGTGAATTCAGGTGGACGCGGACGCACGTCGGGTATCTCGGCGGCGCTGTTTTTGCTGGTCTTCATCCTGTTCGCCTCAAGCCTGATCGAAATGATACCGCTGGCGGCGTTGGTCGGCGTGATGTTCATGGTGGTGCTGGGCACGTTCGAATGGTCGAGCTTTCGCATCTTGCATAAAATCCCCCGTTCCGACGCCTTTGTCTTGATCTTGGTTTCGGCCGTGACCGTGTTCACCGATCTGGCCATTGCCGTGGTGGTCGGGGTGATCGTTTCGACCTTGGTTTACGCCTGGGGCAATGCGTCGCGCATTCGCGCCGTTACGCGCACCAACAGCCAGGGCGGCAAGGAATACCAGTTGCAAGGCCCGCTGTTTTTCGGTTCGGTAACCTCGTTTCGCGATTTGTTCGACCCGGAAAACGACCCCGACGACGTGGTGGTGGATTTCCGTTTGTCGCGGGTGGCGGACCATTCCGGTCTTGAAGCCATCGATACCCTGGCGGAACGCTATCAGCGGCGCGGCAAACGCCTGCACTTGCGTCACCTGAGTCCGGAATGCCGCAAGCTTTTGCAACGCGCCAAGGATTTGGTTGAAGTCAACGTGATCGAAGATCCGGACTACCACATCGCCACGGATGAACTGGCCTAAACAAAAACGTTTTTCATGCCCAATCCGCCCGCGCGTGCGATACTAAGGTATTGCGTGTTGAGGGAGATGTGCGGTGATCCATCTGGCCTACGACGGTTCCATCAATGGCGATTGGGTGGCGTGGTACGCCTTGAACTTGGCGCGCCACGATCCGGGTCATCGTCTGCGTGTCCTCTATGTGAACACCGATGAGATGAAAGCTGGCGAGGTGCGCGCCAAGGCCGATGCGCTGGCGCGTGAATGCGCGGATGCGGGCGTGGAGATGACCCTCGACGTCGTGTCCTCGTCCGGCCCGGGTGCGGATCACGTGTTTCGCGATTTGCGCGCCCAAGTTCCCACCGCGCCTGAAACGTTGCTGGTGTGCGGCGCACGCCTGAAAGCGGGGGGAGAGGGCTATTTGACCGCCACCGTGTCGGCCAAGTTGTTGAGCGACAAAACCTTCTCCGTCATGGCGGTGCGGGTGGCGCAGCCGGGCCTGTTGGGCGCGCCGCGGCGTTTTTTGGTTCCGGTGGCGGGCGACCGCGAAGGCTTTCTCACTGCGACCGAAATTCTCAAACGCTTTGCTCCTGACGTGGATCGCGTTGAGCTGCTGCGGGTGATGATGATCAAGCGCCACCTGTTCCGCCGTCTGCTCAGCGATCAAGCCGGTCGCCTGCGGGCCAAGGGACAGGCAAGCCTCAAGGGGCTAAGCGGTGAAATGGCCGACATGATCGGCGTGGACGCCTGGAAAGTCGACGCCAGCGTCAAAGTCTCCGACGACTGGGCCCAAGAGGTGATCATTGCGGCCAACCGTCATAAATCGCATTTGATTTTGATGGAGGCGTCGTGGCGGGACCTGAGCGCGAAATTTCTCTACGGCAACCCCATCGAAGTCGTTTTGCGCGACACGCCGTGCGATGTCGCCATCTACCGGGGGGTGTGAGTCGTGGACGGACAATCCTTCCAACGTCAAATTCAAAACCTTCCCCCAGATCAGGTGTATCGTTTCTTGCACAGCCGTGAAGAGGGCCTGCGCGCCCATGAGGTGCAAGAGCGCTTAGGCGAGGTCGGTCTCAACACCTTGGAAGAAATGCGGCGGTTCGTGTGGCTTAAGAATTTGGCCCGCCAGTTCACCAATTTCTTTTCCATTTTGCTCGATATTTCCGCCGCGATCTGTTTTATCGCCGACACCATTCAACCCGGTGAAGGGATGAGCGTTCTCGGCTGGGCCTTGCTGGGGGTGTCGGTTCTCAATGCGCTGTTCAGCTTCGTGCAGGAGTACAGGGCCGAGCGCGCCATGGAGGCGTTGCGTAAATTTCTGCCGCAACAGGTGTCGGTACGCCGCGATGGACAAGACGTGCAAATCCTCGCCGAACAACTGGCGCCGGGCGATGTGTTGAGCTTGACCGAGGGAGACAAGGTTCCCGCCGATGCGCGGCTGGTCGAGGTCCAGGACCTGATCGTCAACAATGCCCCCTTGACCGGGGAAGCCCACCCGGTGCGCCTGACGGCTGAGGCCCAGGACGCGATCCTCACCGAAAGCGCCAACGTGTTGTTTGCGGGTTGCATGGTGAAAAAAGGCCGGGGACAGGCAGTGGTGTTCGCCACCGGCGGGCGCACCGAATTCGGCAAGATCGCCACCTTGTCTCACGAAGTCAAGCGCAACGCGTCCCCATTGGAACGCGAAACCGGGCACATGGTGCGGGTTCTAACTTATATCGCGGTGATCATGGGGGCGGTGTTTTTCGCCTATGGCATTTTCACGGGGCGTTCATTGTGGGTCAATCTGGTGTTCATGATGGGCATCATCGTCGCCAACGTGCCTGAGGGGTTGCTGCCGACCTTTACCCTGTCCTTGGCGATGGGCAGTTTGCGCATGGCTAAGCGCAATGTGTTGGTCAAAGGTCTCAACGCGGTCGAGGCGTTGGGTGCGGTGCATGTCGTTTGCACCGATAAAACCGGCACCTTGACGCAAAACCAAATGGCGATTACCGCGCTCAACGATCCGCAGGAGGCTACGCCCTTGGCGGATGAGGTGCGCAGCCAAGCGCTCGGCATGGCGATGGCGGCGTCGGACGTTCGCGAAGGCGAAGAGGGCTTGGGCGGCGATCCGTTGGATGTGGCCGTGGCAGAGGCCTTTGCCATGGTCGGCGGTGTGGTGGGGGACATCAATGAAGCCACGGTGAGACGCTTTTCGTTCGACGATGAAAAACGCCGCGCAGGTGGCGTGTTGGCGCAGGAGGAACAGGTGCTGTACTGCGTCAAGGGGGCGTGGGAAAGTCTGCGGCCATTGTTGAAACATGTGGCGCAGCCGGACGGTTCGGTGATTGAGTTGAACGACGTACGGTTGGCGCGAAGCGAACGCGTGGTTCACCAGATGGCGTCCAGCGGTCAGCGGGTGATTGCGCTGGCGTACCGTGAGTTGACCCGCGCGGACGGTCCGCAAGACCGGCTGGAACGCGACTTGATCCTCAAAGGCTTTATCGGCGCCGAGGATCCGATCCGGGGCGAGGTGCCGGGCGCGGTGGCGGCGTGCCGCACGGCGGGTATTGGAGTGGTGATGATCACCGGCGACCATCCCGAAACGGCGGAGGCCATTGCGCGCCGTGCGGGCATCGTGGCGGCGGATGTCGCTGCCGGGTCCGCCACGTTGACCGGGGCTGAGCTGTCGCGTCTGAGCAAAGTGCAGTTGGTGGAAAAACTCAAAGACGGCGTCACGGTGTTTGCCCGCACCACACCGGAACAAAAATGGAAAGTGGTCTCGGCCTTTCATGAACTCAACAAGGTCGTAGCGGTGACCGGCGACGGGGTCAACGACGCCCCGGCGCTCAAAGCCGCGGATGTCGGTATCGCTATGGGCAAAAGCGGCACCGATGTGGCGCGTGAAGCGGCGCAGGTGATTTTGCTCGACGACAACTTCGCGTCCATCGTCAACGGCATCGAAGAAGGCCGCACGATCTTCAACAACATCCGCAAATTCACCAATTATGTGTTGGTCAGTAATGGGCCGGAGATTTTGCCCTATTTGCTGTACATGCTGTTTCCGGTGCCCTTGGCGATGACGGTGATCCAGATTTTGGCCATCGATTTGGGCACCGACATCATTCCATCCATGGGCCTGGGCCAAGAAAAGCCGGACCCCGACGTCATGCGCCAACCACCCCGCGATCATGGGCAGGGGCTTTTGACGTTGCCGTTGATTGCGCACAGCTATCTGTTTCTCGGCCTTATCGAAGCGGTTTTTGCACTCAGTTTGTTCTTCTGGGTGCTGTTCGACGGCGGCTGGGTGTGGGGTGCGGAGCTGTCGGTGCGCGATCCTTTGTACCTGTCGGCAACGGGGATCACGTTGTCGTCGATCATCTTGATGCAGATCGGCAACCTGTTCGGCAGACGTTCGCGCACAGGATCGGGTTTGAGCCTCGATTTCCTCTCCAATCCACTGATCGTCGGCGGGATCGCGTTCGAAATCGTGTTTTCGTGGGCAATCCTCTATTTCCCGCCGCTGTCCGCCGTGCTGGGAACAGGACCGGTGGATGGCGGGATGTATGCGCTCGCGTGGGCGGGACCGTTTTTCATCTTTGCGCTAGACTATACCCGCAAGAAGGTTCTGGCCGGACTGCGGGCGCGGGGATTGTCCATTCCAAGCGGTTGATGGGGGCTAAGTTGCGGAATGTATCACAACAAAAAAAACGCCCCCAAGGGCATGGGGGCGTTTTCTGTCGTCGGTAAGGTGGTGTGCCGCGTCAGTCGAGTGCGACCAATTCCTCGGCAGCCATTTTGCCGTTGCGCTGTTCATGCAGTTCGAATTGAACCTTCTGACCTTCGTTGAGGCCTTGGAGGCCGGAACTCTGTACAGCCGAGATGTGAACAAATGCGTCGGCGCCACCCTCATCAGGGGTGATGAAGCCATAACCTTTGGTGGTGTTGAACCACTTAACAATGCCGGTTGCCATGGGTACTCCTTAACTTGGCAAAACATGATACACCCTGCGCTCAATGCAGGGTGAAATTGCTGCGTCGTCATAATGGGCATTTACTTACATGCGTGTTTTGCGCAAGAAGGATAGGCCTAGCGAAATCAACAACGACCAGCGTTATACGACAATTTTCTACAATTTTCACCGCTTGTCTACATTTTCAAAAATATTTCAAATGTTGGGGGCCCATCTCATTCGCTTCAATTGTGATGCGATAACGGTGTTTTGCGATGGTTTTTTTGGGGGCGTGCTCGTCAACCCAAGGTTTTATAAGGGTTTTTTATGTCGCACAGATATGAGCGGATTGCTGTTGTTTGCGCTTTTTGTATCGGGATCGCGGCACCGCGAGAGCACAGCTTTTGAGGGAAAATTCATGAAAGAGCCTCGTGCGCAAAGCCTTTTTGTGGGTAGGTCTTTACCTGGGGACAGATTTTCTAATGCATTCAAGAGTGGATCGGCGCACAATGTAGACGATGAAGGCGACACCCGCCGACACAATGGCCGACACAATAGATGACCTATGATTGTGGATAGCTTCAAAAGAAATGAGCCTGTGCTCGGCGGAGCCAACCCTCATAGCGGTTTGGCCAGGAAGTACTTTTTTTATATTTTCATCCCCCTGTTTCTGGCCGTGGTTGTCGCCGGCGGGGTGGTGTTTTATCAAAATGCGCTTACGGCACGCGTTAAGGTTGTGGATCGCGAAAGAACCAAGATCAATGAGGCCCGGATCAGCCTTCGCGAGACCTTGAACGCCGCCGTCTCGGATTTGGAATTTTTAGTTCGCGACGAAGATCTCATCGGCTACGTGCTCGACCCCAGTGAAGCGCACCGCAGACGGTTGGAACGCACCTTCATTTCGTTTTCCGGGGCAAAAAAGGTTTTCGATCAGGTCCGCTTCATCGACAAAAGCGGCGAGGAAAAGGTGCGCGTGAATTTGGTAGAGCGGACGCCCGTCGCTGCGCTTCCCCCAGAGCTGCAAAACAAAAGCCACAGATATTACGTCAACGACGCCATCAACCTGCCTGTGGGACGAATTTTTATATCGCGCCTGGATTTGAACGTTGAAGGCAAGACGATCGAAGTGCCCTATAAGCCGGTCATCCGTTTGGTTGCACCCGTTGATATCGATGGCAAACGGTATGGCGTCGTCGTTCTGAACTACCTGGCTGAAAATTTCATCGCTCACGTGCGTCGTATTTTTTCTTCGCCTGAAAGCGATGGGTTTCTGACCAATGCAAAGGGCAATTGGTTGGTCGGGCCGACGAGCGGCCTTGAATGGTCTTTTATGTTCGGTCGCGATGATCGCATCCAAGATCTCTACCCCGAAGCATGGAAGGGTGTGTCCGGTATACCCTCTCAGGTGACAGCCCGGCACGATATCTTTACCATTGCCAAACTTCCGCTTCCGGCACTTGCCGCCGTCACGGAAAATTCCGATGCGAATTGGGTTCTTTTTTCCCGTGTGCCGCTGAAGACTTGGTACAAAGAACAGTTCAGCGAGCATGCCCCGGAAGCCGCAGTGATGGCGTTGGTCATCATTGTGCTCGGCTTTGGCAGTTGGCGCATCGCCGCGAACCGCGCCATGCGTGAGCAGATCGACGGGCTCTATCACCGCCGTTTGGTCGACGCCCTCAATGAGAGTGAGCATCGCAACACCGCCGTGGTGGAAGCTTCCGACGATGTGGTGATGATGTGTAACGAAAGCGGCTACATTCGCCACGCAAACCATGCCGCAGAGCGTGTGTTCAACGTGCCGCAAGTCGATTTGGTGGGGCGCGAGGTGGCGGAGTTTTTGATGGACCCCGATACGGTTTCCGTGCGTCAACACGATGGCGTGCGCAAACTGATGGGGCGTGAACGCTTCGAAACCTATGCGGTGCGCGGCACCGGTGAAGGGTTTCCCGCTGAAATTACGCTGACCCCCATTAAGACCGAAGGCCATTCGCGCTTTTCGTTGTTTATCCGCGATATCACGTTGCGGCGCAGCTACGAAGAACGCCTCAAGCGTCTAGCCAACTACGATCCGCTGACCGGTTTGGCCAACCGTGTGTTGTTGCTGGAGCATCTCACCGATGTCTTGAAGGAAAACTCCGGTCCAGAAGGACCTTATGCGGTGGTGATGGGTGATTTGGATGATTTTCGCATCGTCAACGATACGCTGGGCCACGTGGTCGGCGATGAGGCTTTGAAAGAAGCGGCGGCGCGCATTCATCAAAAAGCGCCGTCTGGCAGTATGGCGGGGCGTTTCGGCGGCGATGAATTCGTCTTGATTTTGCCGTGCCGCGCCAACCGCGCCATGCCGGGCGAGGTGTGCCAAGCGGTTCTGAGCGCGTTTGAACGCCCGCTGGAGGTTGCCGGGCATCGCCTATATGTCGGCATCAGCCTCGGCGTCGCCTTTGCGGACAGCGACGACGACAGCGCCACGAGTTTGTTGCAAATGGCCGATACCGCCATGTACGCGGCCAAGGACGGTGGGCGAAATACCTACAGGACGTTCACATCGGATATGCACGAAGCCTCCGCGCGCCGCCTCGCAATCCAGACCCGTCTGGCCGGCGCACATGAGCGTGGCGATATTTCATTGGCATTCCAGCCGTTGGTGGATGCCAAGACCGCGCGGATCATCGGTGCTGAGGCTCTGTTGCGCTGGAGCGACGCCGAGCTGGGCGTCATCGGCCCGGATGAGTTCATCCCTGTTGCCGAAAGCACCGGGTTGATCATCGAATTCGGTCAGTGGGCGTTGAATGAAGCCTGTCGCCATGCCCGCGCTTGGCGTGACATCATCCCCGGCTTCCATGTGGCGGTTAACATTTCGCCGGTGCAGTTGATCGGCTCCGACATGACATCGACCATCAAAACGGCGTTGCTCAAGCACGAACTGGAGCCCGCCGCACTTGAGGTGGAAATTACAGAAGGGCTGCTGATCAAGGACCCCCAGGAAGCGGAAACCACCTTGAACGAGTTGGCCGAGATCGGCGTGAGCATTTCCATCGATGATTTCGGCACCGGCTATTCGTCGCTCAGCTATCTGCAACGGTTTCCGTTCACGACCCTCAAAATTGATCGCATGTTCGTCATGGATTTGCCCGACAGTAAGGACAGCCGTTCACTGGTCACGGCGGTGTTGACGTTGGCGCAGCGCTCTGAGCTCAAGGTCATCGCAGAAGGGGTCGAAACCCAAGGCCAAGCCACATGGCTCAAAGAGCAGGGCTGCGACATCATCCAGGGCTATTTTTACGGTAAACCGATGGCGGTGGATGCGTTCTATGCCTTGGTGGAAAACCGCAGCGCCGATGATGGTGACAATGCCCAGGACGGCCCCAACCTCAAACTGGTTTGATTTTCTCGAACAACGCGGGCAACTCACGACGCAAGACCTTGCCGGTGGCGGAGTGGGGCAGGGCGTCTACGAAAATGAACTGCTTGGGCATTTTGTAAGCGGCCAAGCGCTCGGTAGCGTAGGCGGTGAGGTCTTGCACGCTCGGCTGGGCGTTTGCATGCGTCACGATGAACGCACCGATGATGCTGAGGTCGCCGCGCACCCGGATTTCGGTGCAGGCGCATTCGTGCACGGCGGGGTGATGAACCAAAACGTCTTCGATGTCTTGCGGCGACACCCGGTAGCCTTGCGCGTTCATCAGGTCGTCGGCGCGGCCCAGGTATTGTAGGTAGCCGTCTTCATCCAACAGCGCCAAGTCACCGGTGAGGAACCAGTCGCCGCGAAACGCCGCTTGGGTTTGACTGTCTTGCTTCCAGTAGCCGAGCATCAGGCCGGGGTCGTCTTTGTGCAGAGCCAAAAGGCCCGCTTCGTTCAGCGCGACGGTTTGGGTTGAGCCTTCATCCAAATTGAGGATCGCCACCCGGCGGCCTTTTTGCGGACGGCCGGTAAAGCCGGGCTTGACCGCCACCGTCGGCGATGAGGACGCGTAGGTGGAGCATTCGCTCATCCCTAAGGCTTCGAACAGGGGTTTTCCGGTGACGCTTTGCCAATTTTCGCGCACGGACTCAGACAGTTTTTCGCCCGCCGTCAGGCCATGGCGCAAATGTGCGAAACCCTCACCGATATGATCGGCGTATTTGAGCATCTGGCGATACAAGCTCGGCACCGCCGCGAATAAGGTGGCTTGGTGCTCGGCGGCCAAGCGCGGCCACACGCCGGGGTCTTTGTCACCGTTATAAATGATCGTGCACGCGCCCACGGCCCACGGGTCCATCAAGCCTGCGCCTAAGGTATACGTCCAGTTGAACGCGCCCGCGTGCAGCATGCGGTCCGTTTCACTAAGCCCGTACCAGCCCTCAAACATCATGCGTCGCGCCCACACTGCGCGGTGCGCATGCAGCACGCCTTTGGGGGCCGAGGTCGCACCGGATGTGTAAACGATGTAAGCCGGGTCGTCGGCGTGGGTATGGGCGTAATCGGCTAAGTCTTCGCAGCTCATCAGGTCGCGGATGTCGTCGTCCAACAACTGGGTGCAACCCTTAGCCACATCGTCGAGCTTGAGATCGGCAGAGGTACAGACAAAGCGCGCGCCGCAATCTTCAGCAATGAACCGCGCTTCGCGATTCGTGAGCTGCGACGACGTCGGCACCGCGATGCCACCTGCTGCGATGGTGGCGAAAAAAATCAATGGAAAGCTGCTGTGATTGCCCAAGCGCAGCATCACCCGTTCGCCCGGTTGCAGGCCCATATGCTTAAACCCGGCGGCAAGGCGTTGGACCGCGTCGTGCAGTTGGGCGAAGCTCCAGCGTTCAGCAGGCTCCAGGCTCAATGGATCGCTGACCACGATCAGTGCGGTTTTGTCGGGGTGCGCTTGGGCCGATGCCGACAAGCAATACGCGGCCGCGTTGAACGCGTGCGGGCAGGGTTCCGGCGCGCCTTCGTCGAACAGGCTAGTGGTTAAAGCCGCCACAAGGTGATGCCTTCGGGCGTGGTGTCGCGATCCAGCACGCTGCGCACATCGATGACCACGCCACGGCCGTTTTTCAACAAGCCGCCGATCATGTCCCAACCGCCTTCGATGTAGCTGGCGTGCGGCACGGCCAAAATCACCGCGTCGGTGGCTTGCAGCCGATCGGTCGGGGTCAGTTCGATGCCATATTCGTGCTGCGCTTCCGCCGGAACCGCCATGGGGTCGTGAACCTGGATGTTCATGGCGTAGGTCGTCAGTTCTTCGATCACGTCGATGACCTTGGTGTTGCGCAGGTCAGGCACGTCTTCTTTGAACGTCAGGCCCAAAATCGTCACCGTGTTGGGCGTCGCGCCGCCTTTAGCACGATCCTTCAACATCAATTTGACCGCGTTCTGGGCGATGAACGCGCCCATGCCATCGTTGATTTCGCGCCCGGCCAAGATCACTTGCGGATGGTGGCCCATCTGTTCGGCGCGGTACGTCAGATAATACGGATCGACGCCGATACAGTGTCCACCCACCAGTCCGGGGGAGAACTTCAAGAAATTCCACTTGGTGCCTGCGGCTTCCAACACGTCCTTGGTGTCGATTCCTAAACGTTCGAAAATTTGCGCCAGCTCGTTCATCAGCGCGATGTTGAGGTCGCGCTGGGTGTTTTCGATCACCTTGGCAGCTTCGGCGGTTTTGATGCTTGGCGCTTTGTGCACGCCTGCGGTGACGACCGAGCCGTATACGGCGGCGACGATGTCCAATGTGGCGGCGGTTTGGCCTGATACCACCTTGGTGATGGTTTCAAAGCGGTGCTGCTTGTCGCCGGGATTGATGCGTTCGGGCGAATAGCCGACGGTGAAATCCGCACCGCATGTGAGGCCTGATATTTCTTCGAGCACCGGCACGCAGGTTTCTTCGGTGGCACCGGGGAACACAGTGCTCTCGTAAACGACGATGTCGCCTTTTTTGAGGTGAGCGCCAATGGTGGTCGAGGCCGCCACCAGCGGCAGCAAATCGGGCTTATTGGCGCTGTCGACCGGGGTCGGCACGGTGACGATGTGAAAGTCGGCCTTGGCGATGTCGGCGGGCTCGGTGGTGAGCAGCAGATCCGCGCGCACCAAGTCCGCGTCTTCGACCTCGCCGGTGATGTCGTGACCGGCTTTGAGACCATCGACGCGGGCCTGGGAAATGTCAAAGGCAACGGTGCGCCCTTGCTTGCCGAACGCCACCGCCACGGGCAGGCCGACATAGCCCAGGCCGATGACGGATACGGTGCGGTTATGGCTCATTGACGACACTCCCTCTGCACGCATGATCGGTGCTCTGTCCCTTGTCTAACCGCAAGGTACAGGGGGTGCAAGCCCTTATCCCTATTGGCAGTCTCCGGGGGTGTCGGGCATTGCTAACGCCCAATACGCGCTGTCATAAGTGCTTTCGACCGTGAGATCTTTGAAAAAATCGATGCCGGTGCGTGCCTCGACGGTCTGCAAGGGGGTGATGGAATTCACCCACGCGCGCCGCTTGCCGAAATCGTTCCAGTCATAGAGCGCGGCCAAGACCTTGTATGGGCCGTTCCGGGTCGGTTGCGTGACGACGATTTTGTAGAAGCATTTGGGAACCTTGGGCGCGAAAAAGGGGGGGCCGATGGTGGCGGGGGCGTCCTCCACAGTGCCGTAAACCCCGGAAAAAACCCACATGGGGGTGTTTTTGGATTTCACGTATTTGCGAAACGCGGCTTCTTCACCCAGCCACGTTCCGGCGTTGAAGGTCTGTTTTTGCGGCACCACGTTGGAAAAGTGAAATGTGGCGTTATAGGCGGCTTTGCTCCAACTCATGTCGTTGGCGGGCACGATGTGGCCGCGTGAAAATCCGGAGTTCACATAGCTTCTAGCCGCCGCTTGATCGTCGCGGGAGATTTCTGCGTCTGGCTTGAATTTCGGCCGCTTCATTTTGCCGGAATTGGTGGTGATTTGCGCCATCCGCTCCGGCGTCAGCAGATGTGCGGTCCAATTGGGCGTTTTGCGGGCGGTGTCGTAACGGATTGCGAACAGTGCTTGCCCGTCCGCTTGCTTACACAGGTCCAGTGCGCTTTGGGGTTTCGGCTCCGGCACCACACCACCTGGAAACATGGCAGAACAGGCGTCAAAGCCCTCCGCCCCGTGGGCGGGGGAAAGCGCAAACATGTATGCGACAAACCAGAGTGAAATTATGCGCTTCACGGCCAGAGTCTCTTGAGCGTGTATAATAATTTAAATACAAACAAAGCGCGTGTGGCGGTAAAACGCAACTAAATAGAGTTTTGTAAAAATAATGCAATCTGGTAACGGGGGCTGTGAGGATGCTATCAAGGGGCTCAATTGTTTCGGAGCATCCCGTCATGGCGCAAAAGCGCTCGTCCCGTTCTTCGCGTCCCGCCCGCGCCTCGCGCGATCGCTCTGACCGGCGCGGCGGACAAGCGCCCGCGCCGAAGCCCTTGGCCGAACCCAAAGGCGTATTGGAACCGGGGCTGTACGTGATCGCCACGCCCATCGGCAACTTGGGCGACATCACGTATCGCGCCGTGGAGACGCTGAAAGCCGTGGACGCCTTGGCCAGCGAAGACACTCGCGTTTCGGCCAAGCTGCTCAGTCATCTCGGCATCGAAAAGCCGCACCCGACGTTTTCATGCCACGAACACAACGAAGCGCGCACGGTGGGGCGCATCCGCTCGCTCATTGATGAGGGCCGCGCCGTGGGGCTGGTATCGGACGCCGGGCTTCCGGGCATATCGGACCCCGGTTACCGGGTGATCAGCGCCTTGCTGGACGAAGGTGTCAAAGTCGAGGTCTTGCCCGGACCCAACGCCGCGACCATGGCGCTTGTGGCGTCAGGCCTGCCGACATCCAGCTTTACGTTTTTGGGCTTTCCGTCGCGTAAGTCCGGCAAGCGCAAAAAGATGCTGGAAGCGGAGCGTGACGGCGAGCACACCATGGTGATGTACGAAAGCCCGCACCGCATCGGCGCGTTGCTGGCTGACGCGTTCGAAGTTCTGGGCGACCGCAAGGCCGTGGTGGCGCTGGAACTCACCAAGATGTTCGAGCGCTATCACAGGGGCACCCTGTCACAATTGACCGAAGACTTCGCCGAGGACAAGCCCAAGGGCGAGATCACGCTGTTGATCGAAGGGGTGCGTCGTAAGTCCAAACGTGATGAGGAAGAAGACTGATGGCGCGCTCTGGTAAAAAGAGCGGAGGAGGGGGGCGCGTCAACCTGCGCCAGACCTACATCGGTCGCTTGAGCAAGATTTTCAGCGTGCGCGAAGCGCTGGCGGAACGCATGGCCTCGATTCAGTTGAGGAGCTCGATCCGCATCAATACGCTGTCGCCGCTCAGCCCCGACGAAATTAAAACCAAGCTCGACGCAATGGGGGCGGAGTTGGGGCCCATCGACTGGTGCCCCGGCGCGTATCACCTGCTCAGCGATAAGCGCGCGGTGGCGGAATCAGAGCTGTTTCAAGACGGCCACGTCTACATTCAAAATGCGTCGAGCCTGATCCCGGCGCTCGCCATGCAGCCGCAAGCAGGTGATCGCATTTTGGATGTGTGCGCCGCACCGGGCGGAAAGACTGCACACATCCAAGCGCTGGCGAATGGCAAGGCCGAGATCATCGCCAACGACGCAATGAAGCCGCGGCTGTCAAAGCTCGAAGAGGTGCTCACCACCTTTCACGTGAACGACGCCACCATCACCAACTTCGAAGGTCAATTCATCGACCGTCATGTGGAAGGTTCATTCGATAGCATTTTGCTCGACGCGCAATGCAGCGGTGAAGGCATGCTCGATCTCAGCCACGGCAATGCGCTGCGCTTTTGGTCGATGGAACGCGTGATCAAGATGAGCTACCTGCAACAAAAGATGCTCACGAGCGCATGGAAGGTCTTGAAGCCCGGCGGGGTGCTGATCTATTCCACCTGCACATTTGGGCCGGAAGAAAACGAAGGTCCGGTGTCGCGCCATCTCAAGCACAACGTCGATGCCGTGATCGAACCCATTGATCTCGACATCCCCGGCCATGCCCCCGGCCTCAAGTCCTGGGACGGACAGCCGTTCCACCCCGACCTGAAACACGCCGTGCGCGTCCTGCCGTCGGAATTTTTGGAGGGCTTTTTTGTGTGTCGCCTGCGCAAAACCGGTTAGGGGTCTGATCTTAATTCGCAGTGTGAAGGCGTGCGGATTTGATTTTGAGGTTCTCAACCAATTTCAAGTCGCCTTTGCTGAGGCCCTTTTGGGGGATGTTGGACATCCATTTGACCGCTTTGATGAGTGAACTGGGCGTAGATACATGACCGTAAAAGACGTAGCTGGATTTTTTGTAATCCATGGCGCTGACGTTTTGATAGGTCTGAAAATACGCTAGAGCCAACCGCTCATAACGGCCCCAGTTTTGGTTGAGGATCGCCGTATCCATTTGCAGTTTATGCTCTATGCGTCCGGATGCGTCTTGCGTTTTGGCAATGGCGTGGATTTTCTCAATGGCCTCAACGTCGTTGAGATGCATGGCTTCCGCCAATTTCATTTTTATTTTCTTGTAGTTCTTTCCCGTCGGCGATTTGAAATAATGCGCATAGAGCTGATCGATATCGGGCTGGGGCGGAATGGCTTCTCTTTGCCCGTTCGCGTTCAGGGCGTGTTGGGCAAACGCCAAGAATTTTTGGGGCGGCATATAGCCGTGATGCTTCAAGATCACGTTGCCCTTGTGGTCCATAAAAATCAAGGCCGGGTATGTCAGGATGTTGTAGCGTTCCGCCAGCAGCTTCGCATTCTTGTGGTCCATATCCATATGGTAGGAAATAAAGTTCTCATTCAAAAAATCAACAACACCATCGTCCAGATAAGTCGTGACGTCCATTTTTCGGCAAGGGGCGCACCATTTTGTGTAGCCATCGAAAAAGACGATTTTATGCTCTTGGTTCGCCAGCGTCAAAACAGACGAGAAATCTTTGTGGGCATTGAAGTCGATTTTAGAAGAGGGCTCTTTGGCGAAAACGGGCGTGAACGCCATGAGCGCCATCAACATAAATACCGTTAAGGTTAGTTTGTATTTCATATCACGTCCTCGTATGCTGCGACACAATCAAAGGTCTATCATGATGTGTTAAGCATATCCAGTGGTTGCGTTGCCGCGTGTAGGCAGGTGCTGTCAGGCATGGAACCGAATACGCAATTGCAGGAAGATTTTTCTTATGCCGTCTTCGCAAAGCGGACAAATCCGGTTAAAAGACACAGCCCAATCAAAACCAAAAAATGGAGCCCTCAATGAAATTCGTGCGCTGGCTGCTGGGACGCCTGGTCCTGACCGTCGATTTCCTCACCCGTCCGCGTGCGCTCAAGCGCGATGAGGTCGCCCAAGCCGCCATCGACGCCCAGACCGCGACCATGGCGCTCTATCAGTTCGCGGCCTGTCCGTTTTGCGTCAAAGTGCGCCGGGCGATGCGCAGGCACGCCCTCAACATCGAACTGCGCGACGCCAAAAACGACCCCGCGTTCAAAGAAGAACTCACCACCCAAGGCGGCAAGCACAAAGTGCCGTGCCTGCGCATCGAAACTGGCGCGGGTGAGGTCAAATGGCTCTATGAGTCCGACGACATCATTTCGTTTTTGGAGGGCGAATTAAAGCTGGCTTAATGATCGCAACGCTGGTACCGAGAGGCATCCCTACAGGGCGCTACGTTAGATATAATTCGGAATCAGCCGTGTTCACCTTGGACGACGGGGCGCAAAAATTGGCGGTCGTATCGACGGATACACTTTGTCCGAGCGGCGAATTCGTACGCGGCTTGGCAGTCAGGGTCGTCCAGGCTGTCAACACGATAACGTTCGTAGTCGGCCAGCGATGGAAACGAAAATAAAGCGACAGCCATATCGTTGGAACTTTCATGGGGCAGAAAGTAACCATGATGGGTGCCGTCGAACCGCTGGACAAGCGGTATCCACAGTTTCGCATAGGTCTCAAAATCAGAAATTTTGTCCGGGTCGAGTTCGTAACGCAGGTAGCATGTAATCATGTGTTTGCTCTTTCAAAATAATTCATAGATTACGTACCAGACGAAAATCCATACTGCACGGCAATCTTGCATTGCTCCGCACTTCGGCGTTTCATAACGCCTCAAATTTTACCTCCTAAAATTGTGAGCAAGTGTGATGAGCGTGGATTTTCTCTACACCCCGATCAATACCATCAAGGCGCTTGCCGATGACGTTTGGCTGGTCGATGGGCCGGAAATTCGCTTTGGCTTGGGGCCGTTCAAGGTTCCGTTTTCCACCCGCATGACCTTGATCCGCCTACCTGATGGCGACTTGGTGGTGCATTCGCCGACGGCGCTGACGAATGAACTGAAGGCCGAGGTCGATGCCTTGGGCCCGGTCTCGGCGATCGTTGCGCCCAACAAAATTCATTATTGGTGGGTGCGCGATTGGAAAGAGGCTTATCCCGACGCCCGCGTGTTGTCCGCGCCGGGGGTGGAGGAACGCGCCAAGGTGCGCTTGCCGACGGTCGATTTCGTCATGGACGGTGCGGACGTACCGGGCTGGGGGGAGGGGCTGTCCTACATTCCCATCACCAGCGGCTTCATGACCGAGGTGGTGCTGTTTCACCATCCTTCCAAAACGCTGGTGCTGACCGACCTGATCGAAAATTTCGAGCCGCAGCGGATCAAGTTCCCGCCGTGGAGATGGGTGCTGCGCTTAGCAGGCATCCTGCACCCCCATGGTTCCATGCCGCGCGACATGCGGTTGACCTTTCGTGGGCGCGAAGAGCACCTGCGCCAAGCGGTGTGCCGGATGATGGATTGGCGGCCCCAGCGCATCGTGCTCGCCCACGGCAAGATTTACGAAGCCGACTGTCGCGCCGAGCTGGCCCGCGCCTTCCGCTTCGCGGATGTCGGCGATTAATACGCCTTGGCGAAGATCGCTTGCTTGGTCGCGGGCGCGCCGGTGAGTACGCAGGTTCCCGGCTCGCTTGGTTGGTCGTAGGGCAGGCATCGGATGGTGACGCCGAGCTCTTTGAGGGACGCTTCGCTTTCCATGCTTTCGCACCAGTACGCGCGCACGAAGCCTGAGGTGTTGACGTCGTCTTTGGCGAAGACCTCTTTAAACGTTTCGAAGTCGGTGACATCGGTGCGCACGCGCGCATCGCGGTAGGCTTTGGCTTCATCGAACAGCGTTTTCTGGATGCCTTCCAACTGCTCGCGGATGGAGGCGACGAAGTCGTCCACCGCCTGAGGGGCTTTGCCATAGATGTCGGTGCGCTTGGTGACCATCACGGTGCTTTGGTCGAGATCGCGCGGGCCCAGTTCGACGATGATCGGTGCGCCTTTTTTGATCCAGCTCCAGCGTTTTTCACCGGCGTTCACCTCGCGCTTGTCCACGTGGGCGCGCACGACGTTACCGAGCGCGACGGTGTTATTCAGTTTTTCAGCCAGCTCGTCCGCCGCGGGCAATACCCGGGCGGCGGCTTCGTCATCGCGCGCGATGGGCAGGATGACGATCTGGTGCGGCGCGATGGTCGGCGGCACGCGCAAGCCGTCGTCGTCGCCGTGGGTCATGATCACCGCGCCGATCATGCGCGTCGATACGCCCCAAGACGTGGTGTGGCAGTAGCTTTCGCCGCCGTCGCGATCCTGGAATTTGATGTCGGCGGCGTGGGCGAAGTTTTGACCTAAGTAATGGGACGTGCCCGCTTGCAAGGCTTTGCCGTCTTGCATCATCGCTTCGATGGTGTGGGTTTCGACCGCGCCGGGGAAGCGCTCGCTTTCCGACTTTTCACCGGGGATCACCGGCACCGCCAGCCAGTCTTCGGCGAGCTTCCTGTATTCTTCGAGCATGGTTGACGTTTCGTCACGCGCCTCCGTTTCGGTGGCGTGGGCGGTGTGGCCTTCCTGCCAAAGAAATTCCGAGGTGCGCAAGAACAAGCGCGGGCGCATTTCCCAGCGCACCACGTTGGCCCACTGGTTGATCATCACCGGCAGATCGCGGTAGCTGCGGATCCACTTGGCGAAGCTCTCGCCGATCATGGTTTCCGACGTCGGGCGCACCACCAACGGGCTTTCCAGTTCGCCCGCCGGGATCAGCTTGCCGTCTTTGGCGACCAGACGATGATGAGTGACCACGGCCATCTCTTTCGCAAAGCCTTCGACGTGGGCGGCTTCTTTTTCGATCAGCTCCAACGGAATGAACAGCGGGAAGTAGCAGTTTTGGTGCCCGGTTTCGCGAATGCGCTGGTCCAGGCGGCGTTGCAAGTTCTCCCAAATGCCAAACCCCCACGGCTTGATCACCATGCAGCCGCGCACCCCGGAATTTTCCGCCATGTCGGCTTCTTTGATCACTTCTTGGTACCACTTAGGGAAGTTGTTGTCGCGGGTGATGCTGATGGCGGTCTTTTTGGGCTTGCCTTGGGACTTATTGGACATGGCTGCTTTTACCGTTAATGGGGGGCTGTGGCCGGTTGGCGCTGAACTTCGGTGTCGCTTGGTATCAAACAAAGTGGGGCGGAAATCAAGGAGAGATGCATTGTGCGGCCGATCCTTATTCGTGGCCTTGTTCGAGGCCGGTCATAATAATGTCAAAATGGTGTGACAGCCTCATAGCTCCAAGGCAGCAGAAGCAAGCTGAGGCGTCGTCAGTAAAACTCAACCAATGGTGAGCGTTCAGCCGGGTGCGGAGGGCTGATTTCAGGGCCGTCTGATCACATAATATGATAAAGAATTGTAGCACCATACGCACACATGGAATACATTATGGCTTAGGGTTAGGAGCAGCATATATCGCATAAATATTATAATGATCGCTTGATCATCGTGGGGAAAGGTGACTGCGGTCTTAATTTTGCATAAGGAATTTTTATCGTGAATCATGATTGGAAGGATGCGTCGGCCTTTAAAACCGGCCAGCGCACATACTCTACCCGGAGTTTACACGGACAGGTGGTGCATGAATTGGGCAAGCGTATCGTCACCGGCGACATCGGTGAAGGGGTGGTTTTGCCCAATGAAACGGAACTGGGCGCGTCGTTCGACGTCAGCCGCACAGCTCTTCGCGAAGGCATTAAAGTCCTCACCGCGAAAGGCTTGCTGGCCAGCCGCACGCGCACCGGAACGCGCGTGCGTCCGCGCCATGAATGGAACATGCTGGACCCGGATATTTTGGCTTGGCGTTCGGCCTCTCGCCAGCCGGAGGGATTCATTCAGGACCTGATTGAATTTCGCTTGGCCGTCGAACCGTTGGCAGCGTCCTTGGCCGCCACGCGCGCCAGCGATGACGAATTTCGCTACATCGAACGCGCCTATGCCGACATGGTGACGGCGGGTGAGGATGTGCAAGCGGGTGTCGAGCCGGACTTGCGCTTTCACCAGGGCATTCTGCATGCCAGCGGCAATGAGCTGCTGGCGCCGCTGGGTGCCTTGATCGAAGCCGCGTTGACCATGAGTTTTCGTCTCGCGACCCCTGCCATCAAGTTGGATTCGTTTCCCGTTCACAAGGCGGTTCTCGATACGATCAAGGATCGCGATCCAGAGCGGGCGCACGATGCCATGGTTCGGTTGTTGGACTATTCCAAGGACTATAACAACGCCGTGTTGGACGAAATACGCGAAAGCTCTCACGACAACGCTGAAATTTGACGTCGCGTTTGACGAGAGATTTTTCGTTACAGATGACTTTTGCGCGCATATCATTTCGCTGATTGGTCGCGGAAGTTGCGCCTTGCGTGACGGCCGTCTGTGAACGGTCTTGGATGCATAGTTTCAGACGTGTCGACTGAAAATCGGGTCGGCTGGGGTTGGGGCGTCCGGGGTTGGGGAGACAAGGAGGATGAGATGTTTCCAAAAATGACGCCTCAAAATATTCTGCCGACGGACGGTTTCGCTGGCGCTCTTGTTGGGCGGGCCTTGTATCCCGGTGTTTATCCGGGGCCATGCGTGGTCGTGATCCGCGAAGATGGGGTGCACAACATTTCCGGCACCGTACCGACCATGACGGAGTTGTTGAACTCTCACGACCCAATCGAGCGCGCGTACAAGGCAACGCGAAATTGCGTGTACCTGGGGCCGCTCGACGAAATACTCGCCAATTCCACCCCCGACACCCATGATCCTTTGCAGCCATATTTTCTGTCGCCCATCGATCTTCACGCGGTCAAGGCGTGCGGCATGACGTTTGTCAAAAGTATGTTGGTGCGCGTGATTGAAGAGCGGGCGCAAAAAGACCCCGTAAAAGCCGCGGAACTGCACCGGGTTCTCGAAGGCGAAATCGGCGGAGAAATTGCAACCGTCGAGCCGGGCACGGAGGAGGCGGAAAAACTCAAGGTCGCGCTGATCGAACGGGGCATGTGGTCGCAATACCTCGAAGCCGGGATCGGACCGTATGTGGAGGTGTTCACCAAGGCCCAACCGCTGAGCACCGTCGGCATCGGCGCGGAAGTCGGCATTCACCCCGCGTCCAGATGGAGTCACTCCGAACCCGAGGTGGTGCTGATCGTCAACGCTCTTGGCGAAACCATTGGCGCAACGCTTGGAAACGACGTCAATCTGCACGATCTCGAAGGTTTAAGCGCCCTGTTTCTCGGCCGCGCCAAGGACAACAACGCCGCGTGTGCGGTGGGACCGTTCATTCGACTGTTCGACGACACCTTCACTCAGGATGATGTGCGAAAACAGCATGTGGCCATGACCATTCAAGGCGACGACGGTTATCTGCTCAGCGAGACCTATCCGATGGAAGAGATGACCCGCTCGCTCGATAACCTGGTGGCCCAGACCTTTAATGAAAATCATCAGTACCCGGATGGTTTGGCGCTGTTCACGGGCACAATGTTCTATCCCGACCAAGACCGCGAGGAGGTCGGAAAAGGCTTTACCCATAAGGTGGGCGACATTGTCACCATCAAGGCACCGGCGCTGGGAACTTTGATCAACAGGGTCAATTTCTCCAACAAAGTTCGACCCTGGAATTTCGGCTTTGCGGACCTGATGAACAATCTGGCCAACCGCCATCTCATCGGTTGACGGCGCTGCCCAAAATAACCCCGCTGGCCAATACGGCGGACCGGAAAAATCGGCACAAGTGTGCCAATGGGGCCGAGGGTGTTTCATTTGTTGCATTCGAGGTGCTGGCGAGACTATGATCGGTTGCTTTGCGGGGTGACGCCTTGCGCGGACCCCGTGGTCGCGATGGCGTGATAAAGACAACAAAATCAAAGTGAACGAAGCCATATGAACTTCGAAGAAACCATCTCACGCATTGAAGGGGCCTTTGCGCGGCTGAGCCCACAACTCAAGCAGGCGGCTCGTTATGTGATCGATCATCCCGATGATGTTGCATTGTATTCCATGCGCCAGTTGGCCGCGCACGCGGACGTTCACCCTTCGACGATGGTGCGTTTGGCGCGTGAGATGGGCTTCGACGGTCATGCGGGATTTCAAGAACCCTTTCAAGAGCGGCTGCGCTCCAAGCCGAAAATCAGCTATGTCGGCGGTGCGCGCGATTTGCAGGCGCGCGGTGGAAAAGGCAATACCAGTTCCTTGGTAGCTGAAATGTTTCGCATGGAATGCCAGGCATTCAAGGTGTTGTCGCAAGCCCATAATCCGGACGCCATTGCGAAAGCCGCAGATGTTTTGTGCGGTGCGCACAATATTTTTGCCGTGGGCGTGCGCTCCATGTACCCGGTGGCGTTTTATTTTCACTACGCGTGCCGAATGTTTACCGACAATGTCCATCTGGTCGGTGGGCATGGAGGCACCTTCGCCGACCAATTGCGCGGCGTGCACGCGGGTGACGTGGTTCTGGCCACCAGTTTTGCACCGTATACCCGCAACACGGTGCGTGCCGTCGATTACGCCCTCGATCACGGTGCGCGCATCGTCGCGGTGACCGACAGCACGGTTTCGCCCATCACGCGCGGCAAGGACACCGTGACGCTGGTGATCGGCAAGGAAAGCCCATCCTTGTTTCACTCCATCGTTCCGGCCATGGCCGTGATCGAGGCTTTGGTCATGTTGATGATTGCGCGCGGCGGTGCCGACGCCATCGCGGCGCTTGAAGACAGTGAAGAGCAACTCAACGGTTTCGATGCCTATTGGCTGGAAAAATCCACACGAATACGGCGCTGATCCTCGCGATCCATTCTGTCAAAAGCCGTTTTTTTGGATCGAACTTGCCGCCGTGATTTAGATTGGAGACTGAAATTTTGCTCCGACATGGGGCGCGTTAGGGAGAGGCGATGAAACAGCTTTCATGCATCTGGACGATGCGCGGCGTGTGCATGGCGGTGTTGGCGCTCATGCTCTTGCTTTTCGGCGGTGCGCAAGCGCAAAGCACCGTGCGTTACGTGACCATCGGCACCGGAGGTGTGACGGGCGTGTATTATCCCGCGGGCGGCGCGGTGTGTCGTTTGGTCAACAAAGGACGGCGCAATCACGGCATTCGCTGTTCGGTGGAAAGCACAAAGGGCTCCGCATACAACATTGACGCCATTCGCAACAGCGATCTGGATTTTGGCGTGGTGCAGGCGGACGTTCAATACGCCGCCGTTCACGGCCAAGCCCCGTTTGAGGCATTTGGGCCGTTCAAAGAATTGCGGTCGGTTTTCACCTTGCATACCGAAGCGTTCACCGTGTTGGCGCGCGCCGATGCGGGTATTCAAGGTTTCGACGATCTCAAGGGTAAGCGTGTCAACATCGGCAACCCCGGTTCGGGGCAGCGCGCAACCCTGGAAATGTTGATGAGCGCCAAGGGGTGGAGTTTGGCTGATTTTTCCAAAACCATGGAATTAACCTCGTCCGAACAATCGCGCGCCCTGTGCGACGATAAAATCGACGCCATGGTGTTTATGGTTGGCCACCCAAACGCTTCGATTAAAGAGGCCTCCATCACCTGCGACACGGTGTTGGTGGATGTGACCGGCCCGGATATTTCGAAACTGATTTCGGATTTACCATATTTTCGGACATCGACGATTCCGGGCGGTATGTACCGGGGCACGGACCGCGATGTTCACACCTTTGGGGTCGGCGCGACGCTGGTGACATCGTCCACCACGCCGCAAAGCGTCGTTTACGAAGTGGTTAAATCCGTGTTTGAGAATTTTAAATCTTTTCGCATGTTGCACCCCGCCTTCGGCCATCTCGAACCCGCAAACATGGTTGGCAATGGTGTGTCGGCCCCCTTGCATCCGGGAGCTAAGCGCTTTTTCAAGGAAGTCGGACTTTTAAAATAAATGCCGTCTTTTGCATACGATAAAGGCCGCCCTTCGTGATCGAAGAGCGGCCTTCTTGATGGTGTGCAGTTTCCATCAGACGCTGGAGGCACCGTAGTAGAGGTTCACCGTGTGTTTGGCTTCGGCGAAGAACAGCCAACGTTCGACGATGATGCCGAGCGAGCACAGCCCCCACGCCACCACCACACAGGCGAGTGCAGCATAACCATCCACCAGCATCGCCAATGCGGAGAATCCCAGCGGCAAAGCGAAGCCCGTCAGGTGCGAAATGACGCGCAGCTTGTCGGCGTGTTTTTGCGCGACCTTGAAGCCCATTTCCTTCATCAGGTAGTTGGCCGAGGTGTGCGGCAGTTCCAAAACGCTGACATCGCCGGCGGCGTCGATGCCGATGGCGGAATTGACCGTCGGCAGGCCCTTGGAGCGCTTGTTGAAGCTCCAATACATGGTCTTCAGACCCCACCCCAAGGCCAGCGTGACCACGGTCAAGCCTTGGATGTAGGGGTTGATGACGCCGAACAGATGGGTCAGCAAGCTCATCAACACAGCGCCGCTCATCACCGACAGCAACAAGTAAGACGGAACTGTCCAATCGTTGTGCCATTGATGAATGGTGCGCAGCGATTTGTAGATCATCGCCGTGCAGATCACCGTCAGCCACGCCAAGATCGCCGACACGACACCGGCCACGGCCCACAGGCCCGAGGTGTCCTCGAACCAAATCCAGCCCAGTCCCAATAGACCGGCGGGGATGTAAGTCATCACCGCCATCACGCCTTCGCGGGCCAGCCACGACGACCGCCACTGGGTCAAGGCGCGCCAAGCGCGTTCCGGGCGACCCAGGTGAAAGGTCGACGCCATCAGGCCGACGCTGACCAACGTCAGGGCGAAAAACAGCCCCGCGAGGCCCATCCAACGGTCCGCAGGCAGCATTCCGGCCGCGCCGAGAATGCCCATCATGGCGAGCAAACCGTAGCCCGCGCCGGAGCACGTGGTGAAAAAGATAACGGAAAAAGCGGGATGCATAGCTGTCGTCCCCCCTTACTTTGAAAGTACGTTGTCGAGCCAACCGAGGAAGCCTTCGGCCTTGAACGGCTCCAGCTCTTCGGGGGCGCCGACATCGACGCTGTCGACTTTGCGCGCGCGGGGCGGCAAGTACTTGTTGGTGGGTTTATAGCCGAGTTCCGGCATCAAATCGCGGCCGTGACGGGCTGCGGTCAACTGGGAAACATCGGATTCCGGATCGTTCAGGTCGCCGAAGTGGCGCGCCCCGGTGGGGCACGTCAGCACGCATGCGGGCTGGCGGTCTTCGGGCTCCAGGTTTTCGTTGTAGATGCGATCAATGCACAAGGTGCACTTCTTCATCACGCCTTCGTCGGTGTCGAATTCACGCGCACCGTACGGACACGCCCAGCTGCACAATTTACAGCCGATGCACTTGTCGGTGTTGACCAACACGATGCCGTCTTCGGAACGCTTGTACGACGCGCCCGTCGGGCACACCGTGACGCATTCGGCGTTGTCGCAGTGCAGGCACGAGCGCGGGAAGTTGATGGTCAGGTTGGGTCGGTCGCCGCGCTTGACTTCAAAAGAATGCACGCGGTTGAACCACACGCCGTCCGGTTCCGCCCCATACGGGTTGTAATCGGGCAGCGGCGCAGAATGGCCGCCGGTGTTCCATTCTTTACAGTTGGTGGCGCAGGCGTGGCAGCCGACGCAAGTGTCGAGGTCGATGACCAAGCCGAGCTTTTTCTTCGTGTGGGTGGGAAGCGATGTCATGTTATTTGCCCTCCCGCTTCTTGCGGAAGCTATCGCCATAGCGCGAAATATTCGGGGTGTCGGGGAGCTGCGCGAACTTCTCGATGACCGGGAACTGCGGGTAGCTTTCGCCGTATTGGCTGGGCTCGGCTTTTTCGATTTTCACGCGCAGATCGAACCATGCGGCCTGACCGGTGATCGGGTCGGAGTTCGAATAGCGATACCCGTCGTCTTGTTGCGGCAACAGTTCCGAAATCAGGTGGTTGAGCAAGAAGCCTTCTTTGGCCTCAGTCGCGTCCTCGTCCAGGTTCCACGCACCGCGGCGCTTGCCGATGGCGTTCCAGGTCCAGATCGTGTTCGGGTTGACGCCATCGACGATCTTGATCTGGCAGCGGATGCGCGCATGGTGGCTCGACACCCACACCCAATCCTCATCGACCGCGCCAATTTTGGTGGCGACGTCTTGGTGAATGAACATGCGGTTTTTGCCGGTGATTTGGCGCAGCCAGGTGTTCTGCGAACCCCACGAGTGGTACATGTGCATCGGACGTTGGGTCAGCGCGTGCAGATTGTATTCCTTGGTGTCGACCATGGCTTCTTCGAACGGCTGATACCAGATCGGCAGCGGATCGAAGTACTTCAAGATGCGTTCCGCGTCGGCTTTCGGCGGGTTGTGGTCGCCGTGGCCTTCGGCGGCCAGACGGAATTTCTGGAACACTTCCGAATACAGTTGGAAGATGATCGGATCGCCATTGGGCAGCAAGCCCATGTCGGCGGACCAATCGAGGTAGTTCTTGTTGGCCATCTTAAAATAGCGCTGATCAGGTGCAAATTCGTGCTGCCAGAAGCTCTGGTTCTCGATGTACTTGTTGAGCTGGTTGGGGTTGACTTCGCCCTTGAGCGGCTTGTCGCCCTGTTCACCGCGCCAACCGCCAAGCATGCCGACGCCCGGCGCGCGTTCGTGGTTGACCATGTAGTCGGCCAAGCCACCCGGATACTTGGCCGTGCCGTCGTCGTTGGTCAGGCCCGGCAGGCCCAAACGGTGACCCAAATCGATCAGCACGCTTTGGAAACCGCGCACGTCGCGGTCCGGCTCGACCACCGGATAGCGGATCGCATCGGCGCAGCCATCGGCGTTGGAAATCGGACGATCCAGCAGCGAAATACAGTCGTGACGTTCCAAGTAGGTGGTGTCGGGCAAAACCAAATCCGCATACGGCACCATTTCGGAGAAATAGGCGTCCGAATAGATGATGTTGGGAATTTTATAATTGCCGTCTTCGTCCTTGTCCGTCAGCATTTCGATGGTGCCGGCGGTGTTCATGGAGCTGTTCCAGCTCATGTTGGCCATGAACATCATCAAGGTGTCGATCTTGTACGGATCGCCTTTCCACGCGTTGTGGATCACCATGTGCATCATGCCGTGGCTGGAAATCGGGTGTTCCCAGCTGTAGGCCTTGTCGATGCGGCGCGCGGTGCCGTCGGCGTTGACCAACAGGTCTTCCGGTCCGGTGGGAAAGCCCAACGGTGCGCCCGGAAGCGGGGTGTTGGGGTTGACCTGACCCGACTTGCCGGCGGGCTTGATGCCTGGTGGAATGTGCTTGGGGTAAGGCGCTTTGACGCGAAAACCGCCCGGCACCTCGACCGAACCCAGCAACACTTGCAGGACATGCAGCATGCGACAGGTGTGAAAGCCGTTGGAATGCGCCGAGATGCCGCGCATGGCGTGGAACGCCACCGGACGACCGATCATCTTGTCGTGCTTGCGTCCGGTCCAATCGGTCCATTCCTGGTCGATTTCGATGGTTTCTTTGAACGCCACGTGCGCCAGTTCTGCCGCGATGCGTTTGATGTCGGCGACTTTGAGGCCGCAGACGTGCGCGACTTGTTCCGGCGCGTATTGCGCGTCGAGATAACGCTTGGCCAAAATCTCAAAACTCGGCACCGCTTTGCGACCGTCGGCCAGGGTGAACTCACCCTTCAGCGCGGGGCGGTCGACTTTGCCGGATTTGGCGTTGGCGAGCGCTTCGGCGTCTTGGTCCCAGCACAGCGGGTTGCCCTCGATGTCGCGCGCAAACAGGCCGTGGTCGGCGGCGCCTTCGTCGTCGATCACCAACCAACCGGAATTGGTGTAGCGAATCAAGTACTCAACATCGACGTTGCCCGATTTGAGCAATTCGTGGACCAACGACATGACGAACAAGCCGTCGGTGCCGGGGCGGATGCCGACCCATTCGTCGGCGATCGCGCCATAGCCGGTGCGTACCGGGTTCACGGCGACGAATTTCGCGCCGCGCTGTTTCAACAATCCCAAACCCTTTTTGATCGGGTTGGAATCGTGATCTTCGGCGACGCCGAACATCATGAAGTATTTGGCGTGGTGCCAGTCGGGTTCGGCGAATTCCCAGAACGCGCCGCCGATGGTGTAGAGGCCGCCGGCCGCCATGTTCACCGAACAGAACCCGCCGTGCGCCGCGTAGTTGGGCGTGCCGAATTGGCTCGCCCACCAACCGGTGAGGGCTTGGGACTGATCGCGGCCGGTGAAGAACGCCAGCTTTTTGGGATCGGTGTTGCGGATGTTGCCCAGACGCTCGGAAGCGATCTGCAGGGCTTCGTCCCACTCGATCTCGACGAATTCGTTGGAACCGCGTTCACCGACACGTTTCAACGGCTTGGACAGCCGGGCAGGGGAATAGTGCTGCATGATGCCGCTCGATCCCTTGCCGCACAACACGCCGCCGTTGACAGGGTGGTTGCGGTTGCCTTGGATGTAACGCACCTTGCCGTCATCCAAGTACACTTTGATGCCGCACCGGCACGCGCACATGTAGCACGTGGTGTACTTGACCTCATCGCCAAGGCTCGGCGAAAGATCGACGTTGTCGTCGGCGGCGTTGGGGTCGTCCAAGATGGCGGACGGCTTTTTCACTTCATTCATTCGACGTCTCCGCTCGGTCGTGGTTCACAACCTACAGCGTTCAGGGCCTAGGGCGCTCTGGACTTACAGCGCTCTGGGCCACCAGCAAAGCCAGATCCCGGAATTGGGGGGTTCAATTCTTTTTGCAGCGCACCCAAGAACACGCTGTTTTTTTGCGCCTGCGAACTATTTGCAGCTCACAGGACGGTGGGTCCCTTATATAATGAAGTGGTTATATAAGGGAAACCTAAAAAATAAAAAACGCCTGATTTTAACGATTTTTGGCCGTTATTTGGGTGAATCCACGATGCTCCCACCCACTTGCTCGGTGCATTCGCCAAAAGTGTAGCAGCCATACGTTAGAATCGGTCTTATTTTTTAGGAGTACGTTTACAAAGCGCTTTTGTGACTCTAGCTTGCGTCCATGAAGCGTTCGGAAAAATACCCAGCCCCCGACGATGGTGGTGCCAGCTTGCCGCATCCAAGCAAGGTCGCCGGGCTGCATCCGTTGGTGTGGGTTTTCATCGTGGCAATGGCGATCGCGGCGTTTGCCGCGTTCGATCATCTCGAGGATGCGCATTGGGGTCGCGCACCGCTGTCGGAGGAAAACCATTCCGACGTTTCAAAGACTGAAGAGAGCCATCCCGGCGTGGAATCCGAACGCTAGTTTTTAAGCGATTTCAATTGTTGAATGATGGAATTGTCCACCAATTTCGGCATGATGCGTTGAATGAACACGAAAAATCGCTCTGCCCCCTTGGGGTAGCTGGAGCGTACGCCGGATCTGATCGCGGCGGCAATGTTTTTCGCGACCTGCTCGGGTTCGTCCAATTTCATCTTCATCGGTTCGATCAGGTGTTCAAATGCCCCGGTTGCGCCGGTTTTGGCGGCGCGCGGCGCAATGTAGGTGACCGTGACGCCCTTGGGGGCCAGTTCGCGGCGCAAGGCGTCCGACAGACCGCGCACACCGAATTTGGTGGCGGAATAGCCAGCAAACAACGGAAATGCGATATCGCCGAACATGGAGCCCACATTGACGATGGTCGGGCTGGCGGAGCGTTCCAGAACCGGCAACAAATCGCGCACCAGCAACATGGGCGCCAAGAGGTTGACTCGCACCATCAATTCCAGCG
>Ga0316203_1000263_pt1 | contig 78944 bp, 67 predicted proteins | sample 6monrhotite_MG_FD_204940 | JGI IMG/M metagenome (GOLD analysis project Ga0316203, IMG submission 204940) | Microbial mat bacterial communities from mineral coupon in-situ incubated in ocean water Damariscotta River, Maine, United States -... | ecosystem: Environmental > Aquatic > Marine >... | reverse complement strand
GCTCTCGTCCGGAGCCCCTATCTTTTCACGTTTGGCATTGCGTAAAACGATGCTGGAGGGGCGCACTGTTTTTTCCGGAGTACACGAATTGAGTGTGCGTGCTGAGTATTTCAGTCTGGATGCAGGACCGGGTTTACTACCTGAACCATTAAACCCTCTGCTACCGGCTGACCCCGGATTTAATGTTGGAACCCTGGATATTACCGGCAGACTTGCTTATGCCACGCCTGTTATCCAGACCAGACATAAGGGATCGGAGTGGTCATTGGGTTATCGCCATGAAGGGAAGGGCACGACTTATCTGGAGGGTGGCCAGGTTATTGGTAACGCAGGTATTAATAGTGATTATAAATTACGCGCCGGTTATTCGCGTAACTTTGATAACAAGGCCTTCCAGATTGAGGCTTACAGGCAGCCACTGCGTGAGACGATGATTTCATATGTGGGTATGCTTGATCCGTATCAGGGGCGTGAGTACTGGGGCCAGGTTTCCCGTAATGGTGGGAAAATTTCAGCATATTATGCTCTGCCATATGGTTTCTCTTTGCGCGGAAATGCCATAGGCGAAGTGCGCAAGGGCCATAATGTGGATGATAATAATCACTACTCTGCTTATGTGAGTCTGCCCTACAGTATGGTTGTTCCTGGCTTGCATTATCTCTCAATCGGTCCATATATGCGTTGGGAACGATCAAAGATGAATCAAAACCACTACACCATTGGCCATGGCAACTATTTCAGCCCTCAACAGTTGCTTGACTGGGGGGCCGGTGCATATTTGATGACGGAAACAGGAAAGCGTGTGTTGATTGTGGCTGGTGGATCATTCGGTAAGCAGTCTGTCCGGGAAGATGCATCACCATATTTCCCGTTAACCAATAATGTCGGTGCAGCTGTGTTTCCCAACACTTATTTAGGGCGGAAAAATTCAGAGTACCACTATAATTATAGTGTGGCTGCAGTCGTGGCTCTGGCTGATCGATGGCGCTTGAGTGGCGAATACAAACGATCACGCAGTTGGTCCGCCGTCCCTACAGTGCCTTTGCTGCGTGCGTTTTCAGACACCGCATTTTCGGTTCATCTGACTTACCATTTTGCTGATCGCGGTACACAATTGATACGTGAGGATCTACCTTCGTATCGTTTGCAGCCTTTGTATTGATCTGAACTACCGTGGAGAAGAAGCAGGATGCTGAACGGTTGTCGATGACTCAGGTGGGTGATGAAAAGACCCTGCAGCTCACCAGGCGGCAGCTGTTAAAGGGGATTGCGGCAGCATTGGGCTTGCCTGTGTATCATGCCACTGCATTTGCGGAGTCTTTGGACTCTGCTACATCAACTGCAGTTCCATTTGATGATTTTGTCCGTTTTTCCAGAAATATCACCGGTCACAGGCAACTGGATCTGCAGACGGCCAGAAAGATATTTGACATATTTGCTGATGAAGCCTGGGGTATGGATCATCTGAAAAGGGTGCATGATAAGCTCATCTCCGGGCCGCACACTGATAGTGCACTGGCATCGTTCGATAAAGGTGAGCATTGGTTTCTTGGTCATTTTCTTACCACATGGATTACCGGTATCTATTATCACAGTTCTGGAAATAAGATGGTCAGTTATGAGCATGCGTTGATGCATGAGGCCTTTGAACATATCCGGCCTATACCCGGCCTGTCAGAGCAGGAATTTGGATTTTGGAGTAAGCCTCCTTTTGAAAAGGGGATGTGATTGGAGAGTCGAAAGATGGTTTATGACACTGATGTTGTAGTTGTTGGTTCAGGTGTTGCTGGCGCACTGTTAGCCAGAGAGCTGATGTCAGCAGGCCTTGGCGTAACTATACTTGAGGCTGGTGAGACTTGGCAGAGGGGTGAATCTTTTACCCGTTATATGCAAAGCTGGAACAGGACAATAACTGCACCATTCAAGCCTGCTTCATGGGCACCTATACCTGCAGATCATTCATATTTCGCTGGTAAGGGGAATAAAAAGTATCAGCCAGCCTTTTTGAAAGGGGTCGGGGGTACTACCCGCCAGTGGACAGGTATTACTCCGCGTTTTCTCCCTGCTGATTTCGAATTACATAGCCGTTATGGCATTGGTACTGACTGGCCAATAAGCTATGATGAGCTTGAACCCTATTATGTTCGGGCTGAGTATCAGATGGGTGTATCCGGAGATAGCGATGATCATCACGGGTCACCGCGTAGCAAATCTTACCCCATGTCTGCGATTCCCATGACATACTCAGATCAGGTTATTGCCAAAAGACTGGCATCCAGCGGAGTGCGCATTGCTTCTTTTCCGGCTGCACGAAACAGCCGAGCCTATGATGGTCGCCCGGCTTGTCGGGGCAATAACTCGTGTACGCCACTATGTCCTATTGGGGCTTCATACAGTGCGGATGTGGATATTGAAAAGTCCGTTGCAATGGGGGCGAGGCTGACCACAAAAGCGGTAGTATATCGTTTTGAGGTTGATAAACAGAAACGAATCAGGCGTGCCTTTTATAAGCATCCTGATGGCTCCACGCATAGTATTGCTGCACGACATTTTGTGCTGGCCTGTAACAGTATTGAAACCCCTCGCCTGTTGTTGATGGCAGCGAATCGGGATTCGCCGAATGGTCTTGCCAATAGTTCAGGTCAGGTGGGTCGAAATTTGATGGATCATGTGATCTTTGTATCCAAGTTCAATATGCCGGAAGCTATGTATCTGGGGCGAGGGCCTCAAAGTGTTAGTACTATCCTTGCCGGTCGTGACGGCCCCTTTCGAAGTAAATATGCGGCAGCAAAATTTTTCCTCGGTAATGATTTGAATATCCAGCAGGAAGCGGCTGGCATGTTGAGAGATGATGGTAACTGGCTGGAGCCATTAAAGCAGCTGAAGGAGGCCGCTATTCACCAGGGGCAAATCGGGGCCGAAGTAGAACAGCTTCCGAATGCGGGGAGTCGATTGTTACTGGATAAAAAGCGTACTGACCCGTTAGGCCTGCCGCTACCGAATATCAACTACCGACTAAGCGATTATACAAAGAAGGGTGTTGAGGTCTGGCAAAAATATGCGCGTAGTCTGATTCATACATTGGATGCAACAGAGATTGATTCATCGTTTTCATTGTCGTCACATCATCCTTGTGGAACAACTCGTATGGGTAGGTCTGCAAAAGACTCGGTGGTGAATGAACAGTGCCAAAGTCATGATCATGATAATCTGTACATCATTGGTGGCAGCGTATTTCCAGCGATGGGGACGGCAAATCCGACGTTGACGATTGCAGCGCTGAGTATTCGTTTGGCCGATTACATCAAAAGGGTTGAAAAGTAGACCTGAGACTGATTATTGTCAGCCCCAGGTCGATAGCTGAAAGAGGTGGTTAGATATTCTTTGCCTGTTCAGCGGCATTGCCAATGTATGTGGCCGGAGTCATTGCCAGCAGGTTCTGTTTTGCATCGATTGGAATCTCCAGTGCACTGATGAATTCACGCAGGCGCTCGGGAGTGATGCCTTTGCCGCGAGTTAATGCCTTCATCTGCTCATACGGTTCAGGCAGGCCATAACGGCGCATGACTGTTTGTACTGCTTCACCAAGTACTTCCCAGCTTGAGTCCAGGTCTGCATTGATACGCTCTGCATTGATCTCCAGTTTGGAGAAACCGCGTTGTGCTGAGCTGTAGGCGAGAATCGAATAACCAAAACCTACACCCAGATTGCGCAGTACTGTGGAGTCGGTCAGGTCACGCTGCCAGCGGGAGATGGGAAGTTTTTCGCCCAGATGGCGCAGTACGGCATTGGCCAGTCCGAGGTTGCCTTCTGCATTCTCAAAATCGATCGGGTTGACCTTATGTGGCATGGTGGATGAGCCGACTTCACCGGCAATCACACGCTGTTTGAAATAACCCAGTGAGATATAACCCCATATATCACGGCTGAAGTCGATCAGGATGGTGTTAAAGCGGGCTACACCATCATTAAGCTCGGCAATGTAATCGTGCGGTTCAATCTGAATGGTGTACGGGTTCCATGTGATGCCCAGTGATTCTACGAAACCTTTGGCTATCGCTTCCCAGTCCAGATCCGGATAGGCCGCCAGATGGGCATTGTAGTTGCCAACTGCCCCGTTGATTTTACCGAGTATCGGTGTGGCAGCGATCTGCTCACGTGTACGCATAAGGCGATAGGCAACATTGGCCCACTCCTTACCCATCGTGGTCGGGCTTGCAGTCTGGCCATGTGTGCGTGCCAGCAGAGGCTGGTCAGCATGTTCTTTGGCTCCGTTAGAGAGTGAGTCAATAATACCGTCGATTGCAGGAATGAGTACCGTACTGCGGGCTTCTTGTAGCATCAGAGCGTAGGAGAGGTTGTTGATGTCTTCAGATGTGCAGGCGAAGTGAAAAAATTCAGCAATGGCTGCAAGCTCATTATTCTCAGCTACTTTCTCTTTGAGAAAATATTCAACCGCTTTTACATCGTGATTGGTCGTCGCTTCAATAGCTTTTACCCGGTTTGCATCATCTTCACAGAAGTCGCGAATGATGGTGTCGAGAAATGTATTGGCCACCGAGGAGAAGGCAGGCACTTCACTGATGCCATTGTTGGTAGCCAACATCTGCAGCCAGCGTACCTCGACAGTTACGCGCGCTTTAATAAGACCATATTCGCTGAAGATCGGGCGTAAGTCAGCTGTTTTTCCGGCGTAGCGGCCGTCCAGCGGTGATAGGGCAGTAAGAGGTGTGACCTGCATAAAGTACTCCGGGTTGCTTTGAAGGAAGATTTTTTCGCTGCGAAATGTACACTGGATTGAAGGACTTTTCCAAAGCTTGTGTAGTTATGAATCAGCATTGTCAGTTATGAAAAAAATCATTGTAGCCATTTTCATTGATTTCAATTTATACGATGGCATCATTCGCCACCGTTTTGAGCAGGTATGCTTTTTATTTCGGCTCTTCTTGGCCCGACAGGGGGCTTGAAACGGCCTGTATGGATACCTATATAGGATTCAGCGTTATGCGAGAGTGGTGGAATTGGTAGACACGCTGGCTTTAGGTGCCAGTACCTTTGGTGTGGGGGTTCGAGTCCCCCCTCTCGTACCATTTATATCAGGGTGATGCTGACTTAAAAGAAGATGTGATATGATTGATGTCTCATCTTTTTTTTAAGTCAGGCTTGGAATAACCCGTTGAGTTTTTGGCCAGTTTTGGCTTTGGAGTAGAGTATGATTCAGACAGAAGTGAAATCCCTAGGCAATAATGCACATCAGGTACATGTCACTGTATCTCAGAGTGAATATGATCGTGTTTACTCCGAACAGATCAAAAAATTGAGCATGCAGGCAAAGTTGCCGGGCTTTCGTCCGGGTAAAACGCCTACGCATGTGATTGAAAAGCAGTTTGGATCCAAGCTGCATGAAGATACGGTATCCGAACTGATTCAGGCCCATTATATTACTGCTATTGAATCATCAGGGCTTACCCCGGCTGTACAGCCTCAGCTTGATGTTCCTGCCGTACAGCCGGATGACGGTTTTGAGTTCACGATGAATGTGAGTACCTGGCCTGAAGTGAAACTGGCTGATCTGAGTGAGCTGTCATTTGACGAAGCTGCTGTAACTGTTGAGGAAGCAGATATTGATCAGGTGATCGAACGCCTGATGAAATCACAGGTGAAATTTGAGATTGAAGCTGAAGTCGCTTCAGAAAATGGTGATCAGCTGCATATCGATTTTGTCGGTTCCATTGATGGTGAAGAGTTTGATGGTGGTAAAGGCGAAGATGTACCACTGGTGTTGGGTGAAGGTCGTTTTATCCCAGGCTTTGAAGAGCAGTTGATTGGCAAGAAGGCCGGCGATGATGTGAATGTGGAAGTAAGCTTTCCTGCAGATTATCAGGCTGCGCACCTGGCTGGTAAAGCAGCAAGCTTTGCAACCAATATCAAGTCTGTAGGAAAGCCAGAGACGGCTGATGATGAAACAGCGCTGGCTAAAATGGTCGGTTTTGATGATGCAGAAGCCCTGCGTGCTGATGCACAGTCTCGTCTGAATGAAGAAGCTGAGCAGGCATCTTTTGCCACAACTCGTGACGCAGCGCTCGATGCACTGATTGCTGCAAATGCAATGGAGTTGCCTGATGCACTTGTACAGCAGGATGTGCAGGAAACAACCAAGCGCGTTATGCAGAATATGAAACAGCAGGGCGTAGAAGCACCTGTTGATATGCTGCAGGACGAAGAGTTCAAAAAGGAAGTGCGCGGCCGTTCGGAGCGTGGTCTGAAATTGTCAGTGTTGCTGCAACAGGTGCGTGAATTGTCCGGTTTGGACGTTGATGATGCTGAGATGGATGCTGAAATGGATCGTCAGTCACAGCAGTATCCGGAGGAGCAGCGTGAGCAGTTCAAGATCTGGATGAAGTCTCAGCAGGAACAGGTTGCATCTATGAAAGATGCGCTGCTGGAACGTAAATGCGTGCAGTATATTGTTGATCAGGCAACAACCACACCTGTAACTAAACCTCTATCTGAATGGCAGGCTGAGCAGCAAGCTTAACGCAAGCTATGGGTGTGACTTGAGTTAAGCGCGATAGTTTCGAGTCAGGCTTGGTATGACTTTTGCGTCGTAAAACCCTATGGTGGGCCGTAACGGTCTGCTGTAGCTCTGAAGCAGGGCGGTAAAAAGGAGAGTACATGAATCTGGTCCCTATGGTAGTGGAGCAAACTGCGCGCGGTGAGCGTTCCTACGATATCTTTTCCCGCCTGTTGAAAGAGCGCATTATTTTCCTCAATGGTCAGGTTGAAGACCATATGGCTAATCTGATTATTGCCCAGCTGCTGTTTCTTGAGTCGGAAGCTCCGGATAAAGATATTTATATCTATATCAACTCTCCCGGCGGTTTGGTGACGGCTGGTATGGCTATCTATGATACGATGCAATATATCCGTTGTGATGTATCCACCCTGTGTGTAGGGCAGGCTGCCAGTATGGGGGCACATCTGCTTGCTGCCGGTACCAAGGGTAAGCGTTATGCGCTATCAAATGCACGTGTCATGATTCATCAGCCACTCGGTGGTTTCCAGGGTCAGGCGACCGATATTGAAATTCATGCGCGTGAAATTCTCAAGTTGAAAGACAGCCTGAATGCGATGATGGCTGAAAATACCGGACAGCCGTTAGAGAAGCTCGCAGATGATGTGGAAAGGGATTATTTCTTGACCGCTGCTGAAGCAAAGGACTACGGTATCGTAGATAAAGTACTTTCTTCCCGTGCGGAAGTGGTTACCGGAGGCGCTGATGACAGCACAAAATAACGGAGGGGATAACACCTTATACTGTTCGTTTTGTGGTAAGTCACAGCATGACGTGAAGAAGCTGATTGCAGGCCCTACCGTTTTTATCTGTGATGAGTGCATCGAGCTGTGCAATGAGATTATTGTTGAAGAACTCTCAGGTGAGCCGAAAGAGAGTAGTGGCAAAGAAGAAACTGGTCTGCCAAAGCCTGCTGAAATCAAGACATTTCTTGATGAATATGTGATTGGCCAGGAGTCTTCCAAACGACTGCTTTCTGTTGCTGTGTATAACCATTACAAGCGTATTGCTCACAATGAAAAATCCGATGTAGAAATTTCCAAATCCAATGTGCTGCTGTTGGGTCCAACTGGTTGCGGCAAAACACTGCTGGCCCAGACACTGGCGCGTGTTTTTGATGTGCCGTTTGTTATGGCTGATGCTACGACGCTGACTGAAGCAGGCTATGTGGGCGAGGATGTTGAAAATATCATTCTCAAGCTGTTGCAGGCTGCTGATTATGATGTGGAGAAAGCACAGCGTGGCATTATCTATATTGATGAGGTAGATAAGCTTTCACGTAAAGCTGAAGGTCCCTCTATTACACGTGATGTTTCCGGTGAAGGTGTTCAGCAGGCGCTGCTCAAGCTGATTGAGGGCACGATTGCTAACGTACCCCCACAGGGTGGACGCAAGCATCCTCAGCAGGAATTTATGCCTGTGGATACCACCAATATCCTGTTTATTCTCGGTGGTGCATTTGCAGGGCTTGAGAAGTTGATCGAGATCAAAGGGAAGCCGCGTTCCATCGGCTTCGGTGCCGAAGTGGCAACCGATGATGAGAAGGATATCGGTGTAATCTTGAGTCAGGTGGAACCTGAAGATCTGATTAAGTATGGATTGATTCCGGAACTGGTGGGTCGTTTACCAGCTGTGGCGACATTGAGTCAGCTCGACAAGGAAGCATTGCTGCGTATTTTGACCGAGCCAAAGAATGCTCTGGTGAAGCAGTTTGGTGCTTTGATGCAATATGATGATGTGGAGCTGTCTTTTACTGATGGTGCACTTGAAGCTATCTCCGAGAAGGCGCTTGAGCGCAAAACCGGCGCTCGAGGTTTACGTGCAATCATGGAATCGGTAATGCTCGATGTCATGTATGATATCCCGACCATGACCAATGTTGAAAAATGTGTGGTTAATCGTGAGTCGGTTGAAGGTACGAGTAAGCCGGTACTGATGTTCAAGGGTGACCAGGATCAACAGGTGGCAGAAGCAGGATCCTGATTTTATTGTCAGCAAGGTAGTCTATATCGGTACATTATTGTGCCTTCTGTTTGCGTTAGTGGAAAAAGGAGATTTTGGTGGCTGAGTGGACCAAAGAAGAAGCCGGAAAGATAGTGGAATCAGGTGAAGCAGCAGGTCAGCTTCCTGTTTTGCCTCTTCGGGATATTGTAGTTTTCCCGCATATGATTGTGCCGCTGTTTGTAGGGCGTGAAAAATCGGTCAAGGCACTGGAAGAGGTGATGACTTCCGGTAAGAAGATTCTCCTGGTCGCACAGAAAGATGCGGGTCATGACGATCCCGCAGATGATGATCTTTATGATGTGGGTACTCTCGGTAATATTCTACAGTTATTGAAGTTGCCTGACGGCACGATCAAGGTGCTGGTAGAGGGTGGTGAACGCATACATGTTGATGCGTTGATTGCGGGTAAGGAGTACCTGCAGGCAAGTTACTCTGTCATACAGACACTGGATGAAGATGAAAAAGAGCAGGATATTGTTTCTCGTTCGCTGATTCAGAAGTTCGAGTCCTATGTGAAGCTCAATAAGAAACTGCCACCTGAGGTGATGGTTTCTGTTTCCGCAGTGGATGAAGTGGATAAGCTGGCAGATACCATTGCAGCTCATCTGAACCTGAAGGTTGAAGATAAGCAGGAGCTGCTGGAGTTGGCCAGTGTGATTGCCCGTCTGGAGCGCCTGTATGCCCATATGGAAGATGAGATGGAGCTATTGCAGGTGGATAAGCGCATCCGTGGACGCGTGAAGCGACAGATGGAGAAGTCCCAGCGCGAGTATTATCTCTCAGAGCAGATGAAAGCGATCCAGAAAGAGTTGGGAGATGAGGATGCTGAGTCCGACCTGCAGAAGCTGGAAGGGAAGATCCAGAGTGTGGGCCTGAGCAAAGAGGCGAAAGAAAAAGCAGATGCTGAATTCAAGCGATTGAAAATGATGCCTGCGATGAGTGCTGAAGCAACTGTCGTACGCAACTATCTGGACTGGCTGATTGATGTGCCGTGGAAGAAACGTTCCAAAGTCAGCAGGGATATTACTGCTGCAGAGGCAATTCTTGATGAGGATCATTACGGTCTGGAAAAAGTAAAAGAGCGGGTTCTTGAGCATCTGGCGGTGTTGCGTCTGGTACGCAAAATGAAGGGTCCGATTCTCTGTTTTGTTGGCCCTCCGGGCGTTGGTAAAACCTCGCTAGCCAAATCAATCGCTCGTGCGACTAAGCGAAAGTATGTGCGTATGAGCCTGGGCGGTGTTCGAGACGAGGCGGAAATCCGCGGTCATCGTCGCACTTACATAGGTTCAATGCCGGGTAAGGTGATCCAGTCGATGAAAAAGGCTGGTACAAAAAATCCAATGATCCTGCTTGATGAGATCGACAAGTTAGGCGCTGACTTCAGAGGTGATCCATCCTCAGCACTGCTGGAAGTGCTTGACCCTGAACAGAATAACACGTTTAACGACCATTATATGGAAGTGGATTATGACCTTTCTGATGTCATGTTCATTACTACGGCAAACAGTCTGAATATCCCTGGTCCGTTGCTGGATCGTATGGAAATCATCTCTATCGCTGGATATACTGAGCATGAGAAGTTGGAGATTGCACGCCGCTATCTGTTAGAGAAGCAGCTGAAGAATCATGGTCTGAAGGCTTCGCATTTGAATGTGGATGATGACGTGCTACTTGAACTTATCCGTTATTATACCCGTGAAGCCGGTGTCCGTGGACTGTCTCGCGAATTGGCCAAGCTGTGCCGGAAGGTGGCGCGCAAGATAATGCAGTCAGATAGCAAGGATGTTATTGAACTTGCCGCTTCTGATGTCGAAGAATACCTTGGTGTGCGTAAATACCGTTTTGGTTTGGCCGAAGAGGAAGATCAGATTGGTGTTGTTACTGGCCTTGCCTGGACTGAAGTCGGTGGTGAGCTCTTGCAGATTGAAACAGCTCTTATGCCGGGTAAAGGTAAACTTACTGTGACTGGGCAACTGGGTGATGTCATGCAGGAGTCTATTCAGGCTGCATTAACCTATGTGCGCTCTCGCGCATCACAGTTGGGCCTGAAGCCCGATTTCCATCAGAAGGTGGATATTCACGTGCATGTACCTGAAGGTGCGATCCCTAAAGATGGGCCGTCTGCAGGCCTTGCTATGGCCACATCGATTGTTTCTGCCCTGACAGGTATACCTGTCAGGAAAGATGTCTGTATGACGGGTGAAATCACCTTGCGTGGTAAGGCGCTACCGATTGGTGGTCTAAAGGAGAAGTTGTTGGCGGCCCATCGTGGTGGCTTGACTGAAGCGTTGATTCCTGAGGACAATGTGAAAGATCTGAAAGACATCAATGCGGATGTTTTGCAGGGTATTAGTGTGCATGCTGTGTCAGATATGGATAAAGTGCTTGAACACGCCTTGACTAGGCTGCCGGCAGGTATGAGTATGGCGGGAAGTTTTGTGCCGGGGAGCGTTGGCGACATTTATCTGGATGATAGCTCAACGGTGGCGCATTAGGTTTTAAAAAATAACAAAAAAATCGGTTGACAAGATATGGGGTTCATTGCTTATAGTTCGCAACCCATTGAACGCATCGGGAGGAATGAATGAATAAAGCAGAATTGGTAAACCACGTAGCCGAAACAGCTGGCCTGAGCAAAGCAGCAGCTGGTGATGCAGTTGAAGCTGTACTTGGTGGAATTAGCGGAGCCCTGGCTGACGGTGGTTCTGTTAGCTTGGTAGGTTTTGGTACATTCTCAGTGGCAGAGCGTGCAGCACGTACCGCTCGTAACCCACGCACTGGTGAGAGCATCGAGGTGGCAGCATCTAAAGCACCGAAGTTCAAAGCTGGTAAAGCTTTTAAAGACGCTGTTAAGTAAAACCTGAGAATAGGATATTTGCCGAAAAACAAGGATCTGAAATGATCCTTGTTTTTTTCGGGCGCTTAGCTCAGCTGGGAGAGCAACGGCCTTACAAGCCGTAGGTCGCAGGTTCGAGCCCTGCAGCGCCCACCATATACAAGGCTCTGCGTACAGAATGCAGAGCCTTTTTTTACATTAACTTACTCATTTTAATTAAGTAGTTGATTTTAGGGTCGCAAGTTATTACTTTGCGTCCCGCACCGCTGGAGCGGTAGTTCAGTTGGTTAGAATGCCGGCCTGTCACGCCGGAGGTCGCGGGTTCGAGTCCCGTCCGCTCCGCCACTTTAGATTGCCCTGTTTGTTCAGGGGATCGCATGCAAGACCACCCAGCACGGTCTTGTTTATGGGCGCTTAGCTCAGCTGGGAGAGCAACGGCCTTACAAGCCGTAGGTCGCAGGTTCGAACCCTGCAGCGCCCACCATTTTTGTAAGTGATATCCTGATTGGTGGCTGGTAGTCAAAAGTCAGGATCTGGAAGTATTGAGTGATCAGTGTTTCCTTACAGCCGCATGGAGCGGTAGTTCAGTTGGTTAGAATGCCGGCCTGTCACGCCGGAGGTCGCGGGTTCGAGTCCCGTCCGCTCCGCCACATCGAAAAGCCCTCAATGGAGACATTGGGGGCTTTTTTTATTGGGGGATCCATAGCATGGTTGAAGCGGGGTGGATGGCGGCGAGAACACGCATTCGGGTTTGGACGGATTGACAGGAAAGCCAATCCGAACGCCGGAAGTATGACAGCGGCCCGCAGGGTTGAGGGCAGGATGGCCGGAATCGTCCCGTCCGCTCTGCCACATCGAAAGCCCTCAATGGAAACATTGGGGGCTTTTTTCTTGTTGTTTCTAATTGTTGATTTGGTATTTACGAGAGGCATCCAGTCCTTGCTGAATGTCGTTCGCACGCTCGCTATGTCCGAGGCTGCGCAGGGTGATCACAAGTTGTTGGCGGGTTTTGTCGTCAGGTTTGATGGCCAGGCTTCGCTGGTAAGCATTCAGGGCGGCGTTCTGTTTTCCTGCTCGTGCAAGTATATCACCACATTTACGCCAGCATGGGGCGCATTCAGGCAGTAGTCGTGATGCTTTTTTACTGTGTTTTATGCCCATATCACTGAATTGATGCTGTGACTGAAAGTCAGCGTAATGCAGGTAAGCAAAGCCATTGAGAGGATCGGTCTTGATGGCTTTGAGAAACAGTTGGATGGATTGTGCATTCTTGCCTTGTGATGCTGCCTGTTGGGCTAGGAGATACCATGGAGTGGCTTCGCTTCTAAAGAGTCTTGTTGCTTTTTTTAGCAGCATTTCTGCTTGCTCTTTTTTACCTTCCCTGTTCATTGCTGAGGCGAGGTTAATCAAGCTGGGGAGATGGCGGCCGATGCTGATATTCTTTTGATACAAGGCTTTGGCCTGATCGCTATGGCCGATCTCTTCCAGCAAGATGGCCAGGTTATAACGGGCATCGAGGTTCTTTGGCCGTATTCTTAATTCGGATTCAAGTGCGCGACGAGCTTCTGTGTGCTGTCCTGATTCAATGAAATGTCGGGCCAATTCAAATGGTGTTGCTGCGAACGCAGGGGGACTCAGAATTATTGCAAGGCAAAAGCAGCTTGCCAAGCATGTGCGGCTACTCAGGGGGGCGTGGTTATTTTGCTGCCGGAGCAAGGCCCATCCTGCCTGTGGTCATCAGCATTTCTTCCATTTTTTCCTGTTTGACGCGTTTACTTGCTTTTACTTCCGGTTTCTCTTTCATCAGTTTCCATGGGTTGCGTCTGATATCATCGGAGAAGGCTTCGAAATTTTCCGATGCTTTGCGTAACTCAAATAGAGTCCTGTAAAGGTTTTCGCGATTATCCAGCAGTGTTTCGTTGATGTTTCTGGATGTTTGTTGGCCTTCTTCAAAGAATTCACGGCCAGCGCGAACGCTTCGTGGTAACTCTTTTTCAAGCCTGGACATAATGCGTTGCAGGGAGGTGGTGATTTCCCTGATCTGTGTACGATTTTCCTTGACCATCATGGTCAACTCTTTTGAGGCGCTGTTGATGTTGCTGATGACTTCCTGAAAAGATTCGCGTCCTTTACTGCCTTTACTTCCGGAGAGAGACTGAGTGAGTGTTCTGATGTCATCAGTGATGCCCGATGCCTTGGCAATGAAGGTGTTGATGTCTCCAGCCGGATCAGAAGGGATGATGGCTCCTTCTGCGAGCCATTCTGTGTCACCGGATTGTGCTGTTAGAGCAAGGTTTTTTTCTCCAACCAGACCGCGGCCAATGATTGAGGCACGGGTAGAGGCCGGGATACGTACGTCCGGATTGAGTGCGATTTTGACAATGGCCTGATTGTTTTTGAGGTAGATATCCTGAACGACACCGATTTTCACGCCAGCCATACGCACAGGGGACTGTACATCAAGGCCCATGAGATCATCGAATTGGGCTTCAACGAGATTGGTATCCTGTTTGAACAGGTTGATATCACCAACCTTTCCGGTGGCAAATGCGAGTAAGGAAAGGGCGAGGAGCACAAAAGCGCCTAATCGAGCTTGTGGGTTCATCGGTCTATTGCCTCCTCTATCTTTTGTCCCCAGTGACTTACATTGATTGGCCCCTGGGCGCGACCTTCAACAAATTGCCTGAGCATGGGATCCTGATCCGAGTGTAACTCACTGGCAGCTATTTTTCTATGGATGCGGCCATGGCAGAGCAGGGCTATATGATCGCTTATCATGGCTGCACTTTTCAGATCATGGGTGATACTGAGCATGGTGGTTCCCGAGCCTTTGTGCAGGCGTACAATCAGCCGGTTGATGACATCTGACATGATGGGATCAAGACCTGTCGTTGGTTCATCGAAAAAAACGATATCAGGTTTGTGGCAGATCGTACGAGCAAGTCCTACCCGCTTGGCCATGCCGCCGGAGAGTTCAGCAGGCATCAAATCTGCAACACCATGCAGGCCTACCCATTCCAGCACCTCAATCGCCCGTTCCTGTGCTTCTTTCTTGCCCATATTCTGCATGAGCAGGGCGAAGGAAACATTTTCCCAAACCTTGAGGGAATCAAACAGGGCAGCTCCCTGAAATAACATACCAATGCGCTGCATGCGCTGCAGCTGCTCATTTTTTGGAAGCGTTAACCAGTTTTCTCCATCAACCAGGATTTCTCCGGCATCAGGTTTGAGTAGACCCAGAATACATTTGATCAATACACTTTTTCCTGTTCCTGACATGCCGATTACCGTGGTTGAATTGCCTGGCATGATGTCCAGATCAACATCCTCTAGCACGACGTTGCTGTTGAAGCGCTTGGAGAGCCCGCGGATGCTGATACGGGGGCGTTCGCCATTCATCCGAACATCCATGCAGTGAGGAAGTAATCTGAAACCAGAATACTCATGCAGGAGATGACTACCGCACGGGTGGTGGCTGTGCCGACACCTGCAGCACCTCCTTTGCAATTGAAGCCTTCTGTACATCCAATGATGCCAATGAGTACACCAAAGAACGCTGCTTTGACCAGACCTGAGTAGAAGTCCTCAAGCTCCATATATATGGTGGTGTTCTCGATATAAACGACTGGATTCTGATCCAGCACATGGACGCTGATGGCATAACCGCCGTAGATGCCGATAAAGTCTGCAATTACCACTAGTAGTGGCATCATCAGGGTGACAGCGATCAGACGTGGCATAATGAGATAACGCACGGGATCTGTGGAGAGAGTCCAGAGCGCATCGATTTGCTCGGTCACGCGCATTGTACCCAGCTCAGCGGCGAAGGAAGCGCCTACCCGGCCTGCAACCATAAGACCTACCAGAACCGGCCCTAATTCACGCACCAGAGACATCGAAACAACAAGACCCGTCAGGCTCTCTGCGGCAAAACGGTGAAATACGATGTAGGATTGAAGCGCAAGAACCATGCCTGTAAACAGGGCTGTGAGCATGACTACGGGCAGTGATTGTACTCCGACCTCTTCTGCTTGCTGCAGCAGCATGCGCATATGCCACGGTCTTGAACCCATGCGTTTGACTGTTCCGGCAAAGGTTGTTGCGTAGAGTCCCATGTGAATGCAGAGACTCTCAGTCAGCTTGCCGGTTGCAGTCAAAAGTTTGATCACACCATTTTTCTCCTCACGCGTTCGCCGACTCCGGTGAACAGTGTATAGCTGATCGTATCCAGTGATTGGGCTACTTCATTGGCTAGTATATGTTCTCCCCAGAACTCTACTTTGTCTCCCTGTTTGGCATCACTGTCAGACACATCAATCATAGTATAGTCCATACAGATGCGTCCGACGATAGCGAATTTCCTGCCGTTACAGAAAACGTGTCCGTGGTTGGATAGGCCTCTGGGAATACCATCGGCATAACCAAGTCCGACCACAGCGATTTTCATCGCTTTTTCAGCAATAAATGTAGCGCCATAAGAGACAGAAGATCCGGCAGAGATATCCCGCACCTGCATGATCTCTCCTGTCATGGTCATGACAGGCTTCAAACCGATGGGTTTCTCAATTATAGGCTCAGCTCCGTAGAGGGCAATGCCTGGGCGCACAACATCCAGTCGGTGTTCAGGCATAGCGATGAGCCCCGCACTATTGAGCAGTGATCTTGGAAGATTAGATGCGAGTTTATCACTATCATGATTGAATTTTTTAGCCTGCTGTAGGTTCATTGAATGATTCGGTTCGTCAGCACAGGCAAGGTGCGACATGATTCCGCGAACCTTGATGCCTGCCTCGTTACATAGACTAAGAAGTAGTTCTGGATCTGTGGCACCCAGTCGATTCATGCCGGAATCAATCTTAATCCATACAGAACCCTGAAATCCAGCGGCTTGCAGCAGCTTGATTTGAGTCTGCTCGGTGATAGCAGGAATCAGCTTATTTTGCCGGGCTAGCTCCGCATCTTCTTTATCAAAGATGCCAGCTAGCAGAGTGATTTCGACCTTCTGATAAGAACCGAGAATAGCGCGTAGCTCAGCGCCTTCAGGCGCATCGGTCACAGCAAAACTGCGGCAGCCTTCATTAAACAGGGCGGGTGCAATCAAAAACATTTCATGTCCATAGGCGTTGGCTTTGACGACAGCCATGAGTTCTGAGCCCCCTGCGTGCTTTTTCAGCAGGTGATAATTGTGGCGTAGATGCTCCAGGTTGATGCGGGCAATAGCAGGGCGTGACATGATTGAATGATGTAGGATTTTTTTATCGCGTCAAAGGTATTGTAGTCTGGTCTTTATGGTTTGCATGATATCCCCTTCCCCTGTCTGTCCCCCATATGGGGGACAGACAGGGCTACAGCATTTAGTTACTGTTGGCGTGTGTGCTCATGGTCTGGCTGTTCACTATGTTTAAATTATTATAGTGAACGAAATATTTTTTTCTTCAAAGGGTGTAGTGATTGAAAAGGCATTGATTAGCGGGGTGACCGGGAAGGATGGTTCATAGCTTGCAGAGTTGTTGCTGGAGAAGGCTATGAGGTGCACGGCATCAAACGCTGTGCTTCATCATTTAATGCTCTGCGTGTTGATCATGTCTATCAGGATCCGCATGTAGAAAATAAAAACTTTGTTCTGCATTATGGTGATTTGACCGATGGACCAAACCTGACTCGTATCCTGCAGGAAGTGCAGCCCGATGAGGTGTATAATCTGGGCGCACAATCACATGTGGCGGTGAGTTTCGAGTCGCCGGAATATACCGCTGATGTTGATGGTGTCGGCACGTACGTCTGCTCGAATCGATTCGACTGTTTGGCATGGAAAGAAGGTGGAAATCTATCAGGGCTCCATCTACGAATTGTATGGTGAAGTGCAGGAAAGACTACATTAAATTTGAATAAAAATGTAGAATATGGTTAAACGAGGCAAGCAGGTTGAATCGAGAGGTGATGGCCTGCGTGGTTCGCTGTCTGATGAAAGTATAATTCACCTTGTTGGAGGGTTGGATGAAGGGTTACCTTTTTGTGACTGGCTGTGGCCGGTCTGGAACGACATTGTTGAACAGGTTGCTGGGAGCACACCCTCGGATAGTTTTGGGTGTTGAGCGCTATATGTTGTTGCAGCTGAAAAATTTTGATGCATTCCAGCCAGCCTTGTTTGAAAAGGAGAGGTTTTTTACTTTCAGGAAAGAGGATAGCGGCCAGTTTCGCGATGGTCCCTCTAACTGCGAGTACTATGATTTGCAGCGGGAAAAGTGGGAACAGGCGCTCTATAGGGGTGATAAAATCACCACACTTTTCTCTAAGTTCAATGAGGTTTCGGAAAGGTTAGAGAATGTTAAGTTTGTTCATGTAACAAGAAGCCCCGTGGAGGTGATGTTGTCTTGGAGGGCCAGGGTTGAGGGTGGGACGCTGGCTCCCATAAATGATTATATAAAATGCATGGAAACGTGGAACCTTGCGAATCAGTCTGCCTTGGAATTTAAAGAGAAGTATCCGGATAAAATTATTTTGGTTGATTATAAGAAAATATTGTCAGATGGATATGTGGATAAGCTTCTGGATGCAATTGATTGCGAATTGGGATGTCCGGGAGAATTGAAAGAATATGTAGGTAAGCTCGTCGAAGAGTCTGGCCAGCTTAAGGTGACTCGGAAAGACCGGTTCAGTCTAAAAGCCAAATGGCGTGCATTTTGGGACGTGAGATCACTTGCTGATTTTAAGCAGTATAAAAAGCTTCGGAAGCATATGCTGTGAATGTCAGCGAGATGGGTAGGGTTGCTTTAATGATTAAGGTGCGCATTTTTTTCTGCCCAATGGTTCATTTTTTGATTTATAGATAGAACTTGGCACTAGTCCTCAATGATTCTGTGTTTGATGATATATGAACATGAGGCGAAGATAGAATAAATATGGAGTTATGTTCCAGATATGAGATTTCTCGAACTTATTTTTTACAAGGCGTATGCTGAATTGCGTGTGGAAACAGCCAAGGGGCATCTCGGCATCTTGTGGTGGGTGCTTGAGCCTGTTCTGTATATGGCCACCTTTTATGTCGTTTTTACAGTGATTCGTTCAGGAGGGACAGATGATTTTGTAGCCTTTTTGTTGGTTGGTCTGGTGGCGTGGAAATGGTTTGCAGCAACTGTTGCCATGGGGGCAAGCTCGATTGTGAATGGGGCATCATTATTACGTCAGGTCTATATTCCAAAATATTTCTTTTCTGCAGTGGTTGTTATGACAAACACGTTTAAATTTTTGATTGTGTTCCTTTTATTGCTTGTTTTTCTGGTTCTTTATGGTGTTCCAATTAGCTGGGCCTGGTTGTGTCTGCCTGTATTAATACTTGTGCAATTGTTGGTTATTGCAGCCATGGCGTCTTTTCTGTCAGCTCTTCTGCCTTTTTTTCAGGATCTTAAGACGTTGATCGATAATGGATTAATGCTGCTCTTTTTCCTTTCCGGGGTGATCTTTGATATAAGTCGGGCACCTGAAGCATTAAAACCTTATTTATATCTAAATCCTATGGTAGGGCTCGTGGAAGCATATCGGGATGTGCTGTTGCAAGGTCTTATGCCAAACTGGAGTGTTTTGTCGATGCTGGCTGCTGCAGCAGTAATAGTATTGATGTTGTCCCAATATTTGCTGGTACGATATGACAGGGTTTATGCCAAGGTGTTGATTCGATAATATGAAAAATAATCATGAAGTTGCGCTCTCTGCGCACAATATTGGTGTGTGTTACAAGGGTCATGGTCGCGCCTTATCAGGTGATGGCTATTGGGCATTTAAGGGGCTTTCATTTGAGGCCTATAGGGGGGAGACTCTCGGTATTATCGGGCGAAATGGGGTGGGAAAAAGTTCTCTGTTAAGAGTGCTTGCTGGCATTGTTTCGCCTGATGTGGGACATATGGATTCGTATGGGAATAGTGTTTCCTTGCTGGCTTTGCGTGTTGGATTTCTCGGATATTTGAGTGGGAGAGAAAATGCTGTCCTTAGTGGTATGTTGCAAGGGTTGAGAAGGCGTGAGGCCGAAGCAAAGCTTGAGGAAATCATTGAATTTTCAGGCCTTGCAGAGTTTATTGATAATCCTGTTGGTACTTATTCAACGGGCATGGCCGCCCGGTTGGGGTTTTCGGTGGCGATGCATGCGAAGTCTGATGTCCTGTTAATCGATGAGGCCTTGGGTGTGGGGGACGAAGAGTTCAAGAAGAAATCTACTGCGGCAATGAAGCATATTATTGCCTCCGACAGGACTGTCGTTTTTGTTTCACATGCAATTCCAGTGGTGAAAGAGTTGTGTGATCGTGTGTTGTGGATTGAATCAGGTGAAGTCAAGATGATGGGTGAGACTAATTCTGTCCTGCGTGCGTACATAGCCAGTATCAATGCCTCTAAAGCAAAGAGTGTGAGTAAAGCTTGATATGACTGCACATCAGCCAGTGTTTATTGTGGGTTCGTATCGTTCGGGAACAAGTGTGCTGACCTGGAGTTTGGGGCAGCACTCAAATATTTATCCTTTACCTGAGACGCATTGGATCTCGAGATTGGCGATTGATATGCAAATGCTGTATGAATACGGGACATCGCAAGGAGAGTATACGCATTTGGGGGCTTTGGATTGGGGGGAGGATGATTTTTATCGCCACTTCGGTTCAGCAGTGGATCAATTTGTTCTTGATACAAAAGAACATAGACTTAACTTCATTCGCAAAGTTTCCCGGGAAAAATGGTTGTTAAAGAATAAGGCTGTTGTGCCTGCGAAGCGGGCAGGAGCAGGAAAAAAGGCTGGTGGAAGGTTTCAGGTGACTCGGAGTGAGGCTGATGCGAAATTGCGTTGGGTTGACGGGACACCGGAAAATTCTATGCATATGTATGCTTTATCCAGGATGTTTCCCAAGGCAAAGTTTATTCATATTCTGCGAGATCCGGATTTGGTGGCAAAGTCTCTGATGAATTTTTCGAATGCAGGTGAAGGTCAGGGTGATTTTTCAGAAAAATCCGCATATATGGAATGGATGCGGTTGGTGACTGCTGCTGAAATGGGTGAGCGTGCGTTGGGAGCTGACAAGGTGCTTCGTATCCATCAGGAAGAACTGGCAGCCGATGCAGAGCAAACTATTCGACGATGTTTACTGTTTCTTGGGGAAGGCTTTGAATCAGCATGCCTTGAACCTCTGGAAGTTAAAGTGAATAGCTCCAAAGTGGAGCAGATGGCAGTAGCAGGTGTTCCTGATCAAGGCTCTCGTTATGGTGTTAAAGCCCGAGAGTTTTATCAAAAGCTGTGTGATGAGTACCACCCTTCATCTGAGCCGGATCCGGAGGCTCTAAATGCTCTGGAGAAATCTTTTTCCCGCTATGTGCAACGTGTGAATATGTTTAAGCGATTTGCTGACAGGTTTGTAGGTGTTGAGCAGTGGTTGCGGGGGATTTTTTCGAGATGACTGTTGTGGGATTTTGGTTGTTTGATAAAAACATGAAGGGAGTTTGTTAGAATGTCGGAAAATAAAGCTCACAATAAACCGATATTTATCGTCGGTTCAGGCAGGTCCGGAACAAGTGTATTAACATGGTGTCTTGGGCAGCACCCGAATATCCTGCCCTTACCGGAAACGAATTGGATTGCGCGCCTGACGATCCATATGCGCCAGCTTTATCAGTTCGGTACCGTCCATGGATTATATTCTCATTTGGGGGGGCTGGATTGGGATGAAGAGGATTTCTATGCCGAGTTTGGGCGCGCAGTCGATCGTTTTATTGTAGATACCCGCGAACCGCGTATGCGTTTTATTCGTAAGCTGTCAGCTAAAAAACGGGGCTTGACGGATGAGCAAATAGATGAGCTTGAACGTAAGGGGGAGCTAAGCCCTGTTCCATCTCTCGTTTCTGCTAAAAACTATCAGTTAGCTCGTTCGCCAGATGATCCAAAGGGCAGGTGGGTAGATGGAGGTCCTGAAAACACATTCTATATGTATAGTCTTGCACGCCTTTTTCCTGGCGCAAAGTTTATCCATATTCTTCGTGAACCAAATGATGTGGCTAAGTCATTTATGCGTTTTTCTCAGGTTGCAGGAGGTGGTGGCGAAGACCATGGTGAAAAAGAAGCGTATGCTCAGTGGCGGCGTTTTGTGGAATATGCTGTGAAAGGAGAAAAAGCACTGGGAAGTGAGCGGGTTCTTAGGGTTTCTTTCGAAGATATGATTAACGATTCGGAGGCTACCTTGCGAACGTGTCTGAAGTTTTTGGGAGAGGAGTTTACAAGCGATGTAATGTTGCCGCTACAGGAAAAAATTAATAGTTCGAGGGTGGATTATCCCGTATTGGGTGATATGCCGACAACAAAAGAGGGCAAAGAGGCAAACGAGTTTTATCGGGAGATTGTAAATATGAAAATTGGAACCCCGGATTTAAACATGCAGGAAGAGTTGGCCTTGCATTTTCGAACATATGCTGATGAGATTAACAAATAGGATGATTGAATCGTTGCAGGCATAAAACTGGCTTGGTGACAAAAATGGAGGGTTGTATGGCAGCAGGTGAATTTGAACGGGACGAATCACTGGTGATCCCGGTGACAATGTCAAAAGAGGATCTTCGTAAAGAACTGTCAGGTGTACGCATACCTGGAGGCTGGCGCCACAAGATCCACTTTTCCAATGGTCTATCAACGACTGACCTTGAAATGGGAAAACCATGGTCGGACAGACCGCTTAATAAGCTTAAAATGGTTGAGCGCCAATTTCCGGATTTTGCCAAGCGTGGCGGTAAGGCTTTAGATATCGGCAGCAATGTGGGATATAATAGTTTGTATCTTGCACACCAGTACGGGATGGATGTCACAGGTATTGATGTCACAGAGTCTCATCAGGCCGTTTCAAGGTTGTTTGCGGATCTATCCGGACTAAAAAATGCCGATTTTAGAATCGCAGATGCAGAAACATTTTTGCGACCTGCGGAATATGATTTAGTGGTGCATTTTGGAACACTTTATCATCTCCGTAATGTGGTTCGTGCACTTGAGACTACAAGTAAAAACTTGAAGGTCGGCGGGGTACTTCTGCTTGAGACACAGTGTCATGGTGAACCGGGCTCCATGCTTTCCCGTTATGTGCGAGGTTTTAATAATGATCCAAGTAATTGGTGGGCTCTGGGTGGAGGGGCATTGACTGAGATCTTGAAGTATTGTGGTTTTGGAAATATTAGCGAGGTGTTCTATTGGACTCATCCATCACTGGATGGAATGTATCGGATTATTTGGAAAATGGAAAAGCTTGGTCCAATCGAGAAGGCTTATGACGACATTGACTAAAGTTACCGGGTAGAAGCCGAACACAGCTAATTCTGCACACTTAACATACTGTGGATGTTTTTAATCTTACGAAAAAAGATTTGTAATGATTATATAATAACTTTGGCAATTAATGCACGGAAAGAATCTTGATATTGAAGAAAGCTGACTAGTATTAATATTCAACAGCGGAGAAAAGTGCGAAAGCAATGTCTATTGTGAGGGGATCAATGAGAGTGAATGTATCATCTGCAAGCAGTGATTCTCCAATTACAAGGTTATCACAAAATAAAGAAATAGATGATGCGTTTAATTGTGTTGAATGCGCCATTGAAAACCTGACGTACATACTAGAAAATGCAGGCCATTCTATTTTTAATAGCGATGCTTTGCATGCAGTTAGGCACATCAGAGAGGTTCTTGAGCATTTGGAGGCTCACCGAAATGGAATAGTTGACGCATATAAAGTGTGCGGTAACAGTGAAGGGTTTCCAAATATTGTGTATCAACTTTTTTTGATAAGTCGTGATTTGCGAAATAAGATTTTTCTACGAACACGTAATCGGAAAACTTCATCGGAAAGCACCGATGATCTGCAGGCAGCGAAACCACTATCTGATAGCTTTATAGTGCGACGTATTAAGGTGTTGAACAGGCAATTGTCAGCATTTGAAATGTTTATGGGGAAATCACTAGTAAATTCGCTACCTGTATTTCTAACTATCGAACCGACTACATTTTGTAATTTTTCATGTGTAATGTGTCCTCAAGGAATCCACTCCTTGAAGCCAGCATACGTTGAATTAAATGATCGACAGATCAGGTCGCTGTTGCCAGTTTTAGAGTCATTACACATGTTGCATTGCCAAATCGTAGGCGAACCGACGCTTTCAACCCAGCTTGGTAAAATTACCAGCGAAGCAATTAATTGTGGTGTACTGGTCGGGATGATTACTAATGGTAGTGCGCTGCATCAAACCAATGCACATATCGAGCAGTTTCATTCAATCATGTTCAGTTTTGACGGCGCAACCAAAGATACTTTTGAAAAGCAACGCTCAGGCGGAAATTTTGATATTGTAGTTAAGAATATTAGGGACGCTTGCGCACGCTGCCCGGATGTTATATTTCAATTTAATGTTGTTTTGAGTCGTTTGAACTGTCGCGAGATCTGCGATATTGTAAGGTTTGCCAAAGATGTTGGGGTTCGAAAAATCAATATTAGCACACTAAATCAAGATGAACGCCCACTACTTTTGAAGTCTTCTGAACACCGTCATTTGGGAATGATGACTTTTTCTCGAGATGAATTCAGTCAGGTGACCAAATATGTTGATGAGGCCATGCAGCTTGGTCAAGAACTTGGAGTTGTAGTCCAAAGTCGTATTGAGTCGCGCGATTTACCGTTAGTCAATGCTTGCGACTCTCAGGATGATTTAAACCTTCGCCTTCTTAATCGAGAGCTAGATGAGATATCGAGTAAGGGATCAAATGAAGGGACTCATGAGCTGGTCTCAGAACTATTAGCGTTCGACTTGTCCATTTTAACAAAAATGCAGGCTTCGGCTGCTCCAATAGAGGTGCCAGTTAATGATCAATATGATACGCAGTTAGAGGCTATTTTTCCTGACGATATCGCCACAACCTCCTTTGCTAGGCAACGGGCGCTTGAGCAACATGTTTCTGCTGCTTTTGTAGAAGTTGAGCGTAACCGCCCTTCCTGTTTCCAAATGCCATATTGTGGGGCTCCTTGGCAAGCTGGGATTGTTCATGCATCTGGGTCACTTGTTCCATGTTGCTACTTAGGTTCAACTTCAATGGGGTCTGTAGAAGAGGAAGGGTTCGCTCCACTTTGGAATGGACCAAAACTTTCTGAATTACGTCGTAAGATGATTACAGAAGAGCAACTTCCTGGCCCTTGCACCAATTGTAATGGCGGGAGTCGTTATATTCATTTGCCAGATGCTTTGAATCTTGCATCTCGCCTTGGTTACAGGTGGTCTGAAATCAGCTGGCCATCAAACTTTAACCCACCTCAAGAACACATGGATTTGATTGAGCGATTTCGTGTCGATCAGTTCTTAGATAGCAGCAATACCTACGATTTTTCAGACAATTTCCTTGCAGCCTCAGACAACGCTGCAAGGAGATATTTTAGATATGGATTTGCACCTGTGGTCAAGGGCGGTGCTGGGCGTTGGACAGATGGAGTTGAAGCAATTTTTGATTTCCGGGTTATCGTTCCAACTCAGAGTTTGGAATTTGGAATTTGTGCTCGTGCATTTGTTAATCCTGAGAAGCATCCTGCTCAAGTAGTGAGCATTAGCGTGAATGGACATGCTATAGGTAAATGGCAATTTGAAGATAGAAATTCGGGGGAGCGGAGGATAAGAATTGATAGGTCGGTTATTTCTGCTGAGGGCGCGTTGAAAATCACTTTGGGGTTAGACAGTGCCATTGCTCCGCGCGACATTGGAATGGGGACACCCTCTGGACTCAGAGCACTTTTTATTGAATCATTTGTTTTGAGGCTATTTGATAGTGAATAGCTGAAACGGGTTTAATGATAGATGGTTCGCGAATAGGCACTCTATCATATTGTTGTGCTGCAGGCCGATGAGTTCTTCAGCTTGCTGGGGCCAAAGTAACAGTGCGATATATTTTAGATTAATTCTGGCTAAAATCCAGAAGCTAAAGAGTAGGCAAATAAATGAGCATTGTTAATTAGGTCTGTTGGTAGAGGAAACGTTAGTTTGCAGTGGTATATTAGAATGACTGAGGGGATCAAGTGGGATTGAAAGCGTTTGTTCTTAGGATCATTGGGTTTTGTGGTTATTCAGTCCATAAAATACCTTCTATTGAGGACCCGGATGTACCGGTAGTTGCAGCTGCTGCAAATGTTCCGGTGCCTGCAAAGGCGGATGTGGTTGTGCCGGTGGTTGTAGATGCTGGAAATGAACAGGTGCCTGCTGATTCAAAGGTGGCTGGAGTTTATGACCAGGATGGTCTATATAGTATTCACAATCATGATTTTATGGAAGATCTGGATTTCTGTAAGGCTTATGAGAGAGGGGTTCTGGCTTCAGGTACCAATTATAAGTGGCACTGGAGAGTGCATGTAGGGTTGTGGGCCGCGTTTAATGCGGCAAAGTTAAAGGGTGATTTTGTAGAGTGTGGTGTCAACTATGGCTTTCTGAGCTCTTCAATCATGGAGTACCTGAACTGGGACAGTCTGGGGAAAAGATTCTACCTCCTGGATACATTCAGTGGTTTAGACAAGCGCTTTGATGCTGATGATGTGATGAATACTGAAGCAGCTAAAGAGTTCTATGTTGATGGGGTGGATGCTGTTCGGCGAAATTTTTCTCAATGGAAAAATATTGCCATCGTTGTTGGGAGTATTCCTGAAACGCTTTCCGAAATCGACTCGGATGCGATTGCTTATTTGCACATAGATATGAATAGTGCTCCACCAGAGGTTGCTGCATTCGATTACCTGTGGGAGAGGCTGGTTCCAGGGGCTTTTGTCCTGTTGGATGATTATGCGTACCGAGGGTATGAAGAACAAAAACATGCTATGGATATTGCTGCGGCAAGGTTGAATGTGAAAGTTTTGTCTCTCCCAACGGGTCAAGGTCTAATAATTAAGCCAGTATCAAGTGAATAGCATTAATCTGAAGTCTGCCGGGTAGAGTGCGGTAAAATAGCCTTCAAAGCTGTTTTGTTACCAGTCATTGTTGAAAGAGGTGTTCAGTATCGAACGCCTTTTGCCATTGGATTGGCAGGATATTATTTAGGTGGTTGAGGTGGTTGTGAATATTTGCCCTGTTTGTAGTGGGAATGAGTTTGAGGCAAATGCAGTGCTTTGGCCTGATTTGATTAATGCATGGGAATTATCAGAGCATGAAGTGGCTTATATAAATCGTCAGCAGGGTTTTGTTTGCATCCAGTGTGGTGCCAATCTTCGCTCTATGGCTTTGGCAAATGCAATCCTTAAATCATATGATTTCAAAGGTACTTTTATTGAGTTTTGTGATTCTTTTTCGCAAAGGGAATTGCGCGTGCTTGAAATCAATCAGGCAGGCACGTTGACTCAGCATCTGATGAACTTGCCTGAGCACAAATTAATTGCTTACCCTGAGTATGACATGAGGGATTTGAATATTGATGCAGATAGTTTTGACCTTGTTATTCACTCTGATACTCTGGAGCATATTGATTCACCGGTCAGAGCCATGGAAGAATGCCGGCGGGTATTGAAGGTAGGGGGACGTTGTGTGTTTACGGTCCCAATTATTGTCGAGCGACTCTCACGTTCCAGAACCGGTTTGCCTCCAAGTTATCATGGATGTGAATCCGATGTCGGTTCCGACCTGCTGGTGCAAAGTGAATTTGGGGCTGATTTTTGGGCTGTTGTTTTACAGTCAGGATTTGAAATATGTGCTATTCATTGCCTGGAGTACCCGGCTGGCCTTGCAATAGAAGCGAAATGTTAAATATGCAGGATGGATATGGAATTTTCAGGTGAACGGTACATCCCCTCTTTAGGTGGAATAATTGAACTCGAACATTGGCATAGATACTTACTTGCCAGAGAGGCTGTAAAAGGCGCAGATGTTCTTGATATCGCAAGTGGAGAAGGTTACGGCAGCTTACTCTTGGCTGAGGCTGCCAAGAGCGTGATTGGAATCGATTTGGATCATCAGGCTGTTTCCCACGCTGCATCGACGTACATCAAGGATAATCTGAGGTTTATGCAGGGAGATTGCATAGCAATTCCTTTGTCGGATGCATCAGTTGACTGCGTTGTTAGTTTTGAAACTCTGGAGCATCACGATCAACATGAAGAGATGATGGCAGAGATTAAGAGGGTGCTACGTCCCGGCGGTGTGTTGATTATTTCAACTCCTGACCGTTATGAGTATTCAGACCGGATGAATTTTAACAATGAATTCCATGTGAAAGAGTTATACCGAGATGAATTTGAAAACCTTATTGGAAGGTATTTCAAGAACTTTAGCATATTGGGTCAGCGTATCCAGTATGGCTCCGGGATATTTGGAGATGCTGCAGTTCCGACGATTACCTATGAGGCTGGCGATAAGCAAGGTCTGCCTTTTGTTGGTCTTCCGCGCCCCGTCTACCTGATTGCAATTGCTTCTGATAAGGTTTTACCGAAATTACCAAACAGTGTAATGGAGCAGTCAATTTCTGAATCGGAAGAGGTGACTTCACTTACATCTCTGGTTGAGGCTGAGCGTCTTACTGCCACTAATGAATTTACCCGACTGCATGCTGAAATCGATCGTCTTAATAGTATGACTGTTTTTCAGACTGAGGAGCTCAACCAGGGAATTACCCGACTGCATGCTGAGATAGATCGACTTAATGAATTGCTGCATCAAGGTCAGCATGACGCTAGCGTGGCGGCTCAGAAGGATGTTCAGGAAATAGCGCGTCTGAATGGTTTCATTGAATCGGAACGAGGTATGGCAGGAGCCGAGATAGCACGCCTGAATCAAGTGCTAACAGATATTATTAACTCTAAATCGTGGAAGGTAACTTCACCCATGCGTCGTATTACTCCTGTCGCCCAATTTGCTGTTCGGCATCCAAGGTCATTTCTGCTTGCCGTGTTACGTAAAACTTATCATAGCTTGCCCGTATCAACCGTTGATCGGAATCGATATAAGGGCTGGTTATACCGACGTTTCCCCGGTGTCTTTTCTCATACCCTCTCTTATCAATTATGGAGGTCGCAGACTTCCGGGGTGATACCTGAAGTGGCCACGCTGGAGCATCCTCAAGATGCTGGTGAACAGCAGGTGTACGAACCATTTGAGTTGCATTGTCCTGAAAAACCGATGGTGTCTATTGTGATCCCGGTATACGGCAAGGTCGAATATACCTATCAGTGCCTGCGTTCGCTTTGGTCACACCGTTCCCATTACAGTTTCGAAGTGATTGTGGTTGATGACTGTTCACCTGACAACACGATAGAAGTGTTGTCAGGAATTAAGGGTCTGCGTGTGATTCGGAATGAAACAAATAGTGGTTTTATCCGTTCCTGCAACCATGGTGCTGAGCACGCACGCGGCTCACTGCTGGTGATGTTAAATAACGATACAGTTGTTCTCCCTGGTTGGCTGGATGAGTTGGTGGGGACATTTAACGCCATTCCCAATGCCGGTCTGGTTGGCTCCAATCTGGTTTATCCAGATGGTCGTTTGCAGGAGGCCGGAGGCATTATATGGAACGATGGTTCTGGCTGGAATTATGGTCGCCTGCAGGATCCGAACAGGCCTGAATACAGCTATCTGCGCGATGTCGATTACTGTTCTGGTGCATCATTGATGACCACCAGAGAGCTCTACGAACAGCTAGACGGTTTTGATGAACATTATTTGCCAGCTTATGGTGAGGACTCTGATCTGGCTTTCCGGGTGAGACAGGCAGGCTACCGGGTGCTCTACCAGCCTTTGTCGAGAGTGATCCATTTTGAAGGAATTACTTCCGGCAAGGAGGTGTCTGCTGGTATCAAGGCCTATCAGGTGGACAATGCCAAAAAACTATTTGAACGCTGGCAGTCTGTGCTGGCTAACCATGGAGAGCCGGGAGTAGCACCGGAACTGGAAAAAGACCGGGCTATCAGTGGACGTGCCTTGCTGCTTGATCATTGTACGCCGACACCGGATCAGGATGCAGGTTCAATTACAGCAGTCAATCTCATGCGTATTATGCAGGGATTGGGGTTCAAGGTCACCTTCGCACCGGAAGACAATTTCCTCTACATGGATCCCTATACACGTGATTTGCAGCGTATCGGAGTAGAATGTCTTTACGCGCCTTTTGTTACTTCTCTGGAACAACATTTATCCGAATTTGGAGAGCAGTACGAAGTCGTGATCGTATTCCGCCTGCTGGCAGCAGAACGCAATCTGGCAATGATTCGTAAATATTGTCCCAATGCGAAGCTGATCTTTCATACCTCTGATCTACATCATTTACGTGAATTGCGTGAAGCTGAACTGGCGGGCTCAGATCAGCTACGGCAGAGTGCGGAAAAGAGCAAAGAGCGGGAGTTGGCTCTTATTCAGGCAGCCGATGCAACGATTGTCCACAGTGTGACCGAGAAGCAGATGTTGGATGATGAACTTGTCTATACAGAAAGCACGAGCAAGGTGTTCCTGTTTTCCTGGGCGATTGAAATTCCGGGTACCAGGAAACCCTTTGATCAGCGCGATGGCATGGTCTTTGTTGGTGGATTTCAGCATCAGCCAAATGTGGATGCGGTTATTTATTTCGCCAGGGAGATATTTCCTCTGATCAGGCAACGTTTACCTGACGTTGTATTCCGAATCGTGGGTAGTCGTGCGACCCCTGAAATACTTGCATTGGCCGGTGACGGCATTGAAGTGATTGGTTATGTGGAAGAGCTGAGTGCGGTGCTTGATCGCTGTCGCATGAGTGTGGTGCCGCTGCGTTACGGAGCTGGCATCAAAGGCAAGATCGGTAGCAGCCTGAGCTTTGGCCTGCCTTGTGTTTCAACCACCATAGGTGCTGAGGGGATGGGACTGGAAGAGGGTGACGGCGTACTGGTAGCTGATGATCCTGCTAAATTTGCCGATGCGGTGGTACGTTTACATCAGGATACCGGACTGTGGAACTCCAGTTCGCATGGTGGCCTTGATTTCGTGCAGCGAAATTATTCACTGGAAGCGGGTATTGATACTGTTGCAGCACTGCTGAAAGAGGTTGATGTGTCCGATGACAGGATAACGAAGCGCGCCATTCATTGTCCACCGGGATTCAGCGCTGTAGAAGATGCGCTATTCGTAGCAGACCAGGTGCATGATCCACTGGAAAAAGTTTGTGATATAGAGTGCAAGGCAGATTATGATCGCTGGATGTCAACTCAGGAACAGACTGATTGTCGTGATAGGGAGCAGGTCATTGCTTCTGCACATGCCGATGTTGAGAGTTATGGCCTTCCAGGTTACTGCCGTGTATGCGAGAGCAAGGCTGACTTCCTGGTTGATCGGCAGTGCGGTTCCGTCGATGTTAAAGGGGGGGGATGGATACCTAATTGGCGCGAACGAATGGTCTGTCCGGCATGTGGGTTGAATAACCGGCAGCGGATGATGGCCTATGCGGCGCGTGATGTTGTCCTTGGTTACAGGGACAGGCGTCCTGAAGTTTATCTGATGGAGCAGGTCACTTCCATTTATCACTGGATGACTACCTCAGTACCCCAGGCGAATTATACCGGCAGCGAATATCTTGGGGAGGATATTGCACCTGGCACCATCGTCAAGGGTATACGTCATGAAGATGTGGAAAGGCTCAGTTTTGCAGATAAAAGTCTTGATTTGATTATCAGTAATGATGTGCTTGAACATGTGGTCGATCCGGGCAAGTCACTGGAAGAAGCATGCCGGGTATTGCGTCCCGGAGGTCAGTTGTTGATGACGGTGCCGTTTCACATGGAAAAAGAGAAGGGTGTGCGGCGTGCGGAAATCGTGAATGGTAAGCTAGAACACCTGTTACCGGAAGTTTATCACGGTAACCCTGTTTCTGATGATGGATCGCTAGTGTTTACAGATTTTGGATGGGATTTCCTGCAGGATATACGGGATGCCGGTTTCGCCAAGGCAGAGATGTGTTTCTACTGGTCAGATGTCTATGGGCATCTTGGAGCAAGTCAGCATTACATTCGTGCCGTAAAATAATAAATTATGAGATTTATGTTAAAAGGGAGCAAAGTTATGGAGTCATATCTGCCGATTATGAATGGCATGACAACAGGCATCAGACAGGGCCGAAATGTCTATGAAGGATACCAGCGCGGCTGGGGGCTGCAATTCGGTGGTTTGAGAGAGAAGGTTCTGGCCGATCCTCTTTACAGAGAGGCATTTGCTGTTGCCAGAGATCGTACGATCATGAGTGAAGAAAACAGGATGAATATCTACCTGTTATTGCGCTTCTACCTTGATAAAATACCTTTTGGACACATCATTGAATATGGATCCTATCGTGGAGGAAGTGCCATTTTTATGGCCTATGTCGCGCAGAAGTTGTATCCGGGCATGAAAGTGTTTGCACTGGACAGTTTTGAGGGTATGCCGCAGACCGACAAGAATGTCGATGCACACAATGCAGGTGATTTCGGGGATGCTGATTTGGAGAAATTACAGGCACGTGTGGATAAGCTGAAACTTGATAACCTCGTGCTGGTTAAGGGGTTCTTTGAGGATACCAACGATGATGTTATGGCTCAGGCGGGCAAAATAAGCCTGGCTCATATCGATTGCGATATCGCTCCTGCAGTGAAGTACTCTTACGAGGGCGTTCTCCCTTATATGGTTGATGGCGGATACCTTGTATTTGATGATGCAACTGTTTCAAGCTGCATCGGTGCAACCGAAGTCGTGGAAGATCTGCTTATTCGTCGCGATGGTCTGAATTCCGAACAGATCTGGCCGCATTTTGTTTTTCGCGCATTTAAATAATCAAGTTGAGTCAATAATATGAAAGAATGTAGTAAGTCCATTAACCGCCGTCTCGCAGATTCGCGATTTGTAAGAAAGTATTTTGTTGGTGAGGGAATTGATATCGGTGGTAAACCGGATCCTCTCTCGATTTATCAGGAATTTTTTCCACTGATGCAGAGTGTCAGAACATGGGATCTTGAAGATGGTGATGCTCAATTTCTGGAAACAGTCAGTGATGGTAGTTATGAATTTATCCATAGCAGTCACTGTCTTGAGCATCTGCATGATCCTGTTGAAGGTTTGAAAAACTGGTTGCGGGTTGTTAAGGATGATGGTTATCTGATAATTACTATCCCGGATGAGGACTTGTATGAGCAGGGAGAATTTCCCAGCACATTTAATCTGGATCATAAGTGGACATTCACCCTGTATAAACCTACATCATGGAGCGATCGTTCAATCAATGTTCTGGAAATGGTGAAGCAGCTGGGTGGTGCGGCTGCCATTGAAAAGGTGGAGCTGCTTGACTCCAACTACAGGTATCAGCTCCCCCGCTATGACCAGACTTTGACTCCAGTGGCAGAGTGCGGCATTGAAGTTATTATCAGGAAACGAAGTGCATCTGAAATAGAGAGTAAGGGGCAGCGTCCGGTTTGCGGTCAGCCTGAGAGGGAAATGCGAATTCATTTGAATCAGCACAGGGATGATCTGCAGACATTGAAAACATCCAATACAGGTCACCCTCCATTTACCAATGATGCCGATCTGTAGGGAGAGATAATGCTAATCAGATCAAGAGCCCCTCTGCGTTTAGGTATTGCCGGAGGTGGAACAGATGTTTCTCCATTTTCAGAGACGCATGGTGGTGTGGTACTTAACGCCAGCATTAACCTGCACAGCTACGCAACTATTGAACCGACAGAGCGGGGTAAGATTGAATTCGAGGCCACTGATAGAAAGGAGTCCTTTGCCTGTGCAATGACTGATTATATCGCTCTGGAAGGTGAACTTCTTTTGCACAAGGGTGTTTATAATCGTGTGGTTCGTGAATTCAATGACGGTGAGCCGATGTCTATTAAAATCACCACCTTTTCTGATGCAGATGCGGGTTCAGGGCTGGGGACATCATCCACTATGGTTGTTGCTATCCTGCAGGCCTTTGTTGAGTACCTGAAGTTACCTTTGGGTGAGTATGATATCGCCCACCTGGCTTATGAAATTGAAAGAATAGAACTGGGCCTTGAAGGTGGTAAGCAGGATCAGTATGCCGCAACTTTTGGCGGGTTTAATTTTATGGAGTTTTATGGTGATGATAGAGTCATTGTAAATCCGTTACGTATAAAAGATTGGGTTATTTCTGAACTTGAATGCTCTCTGGTACTGTACTACACAGGTCGCTCAAGATCGTCGGCAGCCATCATTAAGGATCAGATAAAAAATATGAGGGACTTTGATCAGGAGGCCACCAACGCGATGTTGGCAATCAAGGCGGATGCCTTTCATATGAAGGAGGCTCTGTTGAAGGGGAATATTAAACAGTTCGGAGAGTCTCTGGATCAGTCCTGGCATGACAAGAAGCGGCTCTCCGGCTCTATCACCAATCCTGTGATTGATGATATTTACAATATGGCCAAGCAGTGCGGTGCATTCGCTGGGAAGGTTTCCGGAGCAGGTGGCGGTGGATTTATGATGTTTTTGATTGACCCAGTCCGACGTATGCAACTTGTTGACGCATTGAAGAAACAGGATGGTAGAGTGATGAACTGTCAGTTTTCGAAGAGGGGGGCAACATCATGGCTAATCAAATGAGGACTATATCGTCTGAATTCAGTGAAGCTGCAGCTTTGTTTCAAAGTTTATCCAATGACCAAGTACTTCTTGGTCTGACTGATGCTGTTTCAACCGCTTGTGTGGAAGCCCTTCGTAATGGGAAAAGAATCATCTTTGCAGGCAATGGTGGTAGTGCAGCAGATGCCCAGCATCTCGCGGCTGAACTGGTCGGGCGCTTTTATTTTAAACGTGCGGCGTTGCCCTCTATGGCACTGAATACAGATACATCCATGTTGACTGCCATTGGTAATGATTATGGCTTCGAGCATATTTTTACACGCCAGCTTGAGGCCAATGGCGCAGCTGGAGATGTTTTTATCGCATTATCGACATCAGGGGGTTCGGCCAACCTGAACCATGCAATCAGTCACTGTAAGGATGCCGGGATTGTATCTGTAGGTCTGTCAGGGAAATCGGGTGGTGAGATGGCTCAGTTATGTGATTATTCCATCATAGTGCCTTCGGAAAGTACGCCAAGGATCCAGGAGGCACATACACTGATTGGACATGCGGTCTGTGCAGAGATTGAGCGTCAGTTGTTTCCTCAACAGGAGCTGTCGTGAAAGCGATCCTGCTTGCAGGCGGGAGGGGAACCCGTCTTCAGTCAGTGGTTTCGGATCTTCCCAAACCCATGGCTCCCGTTTGTGATGTACCATTTCTTGAGATACTTCTGAAGAACCTGATAGCCCAGGGGATTGATGAAATAACATTGTCGGTAGGTTATCGGCATGAAATGATCGCGGATTATTTTGGTGAGAGTTTTCAGGGTGTACCAGTCGATTACGTTGTAGAAGATATTCCTCTTGGAACTGGCGGCGCACTACGAAAAGCGATGCAGGGAAAAACTGATAACTCCCCATGTTTTGTATGTAATGCGGATACATTTATCGAAGCGAATCTATCTGAAATGTATCGGGGTTACCTGGCCTCCGGGATGGACGTGGGCATGCTGTTGAAACCCATGGATGATGTTTCCAGATATGGCCGGGTCACGCTGGATTCAGCACAGAAGAAGATCATCAGATTTGAAGAAAAGTCCGGATCTGAATCAGGCTTTGTGAATATGGGGATCTATCTTTTGCATCCCGATCTGTTTGGCCAGTTTAAGCTTGCCGATACATTCTCTCTGGAACAGGATCTGTTTATAAAAGAACTTCAAAACATCTCATTTTTCCCCTGGATAACAGAGGGATACTTCATCGATATCGGTGTTCCTGAAGACTACCAGCGCGCCCAGACGGAACTGGCTCTCTTTTTATGAGAAAAGCTCTGTTTCTGGACAGAGATGGTGTGATCAATGTCGAAAAAAATTATGTTCATAAAATTGAGGATTTTGAGTTTATCAATGGCATTTTCCCTCTGGTCAGGAAGGCTCAGGAACTGGGATATGCTCCGGTTGTGATTACCAACCAGGCGGGAATCGGGCGCGGTTATTATAGTGAATATGATTTCGATGTATTGACAGAGTGGATGTTGAACAGATTTCTGGATGAAGGAATCTGTATTGAGAAGGTTTACTATTGCCCATATCACCCTACTGCCGGTGTAGGCCATTACCGTCAGGATTCACCGGATCGCAAGCCAAACCCGGGCATGCTGCTGCGTGCTCAAAGAGAACTGGATCTGGATATGGGAAACTCCATATTGATTGGTGATAAGTTAAGCGATATGAAGGCTGGAGAACGGGCTGGTGTGAATAGACTTATTCTTCTGGGGCATGAGTTACCAGATCAGGATTATGTCGTTTCTTTTCTATCTCTGGGTGATATCCAGTCGTTTCTATTCAAGTAGTTCGAATGCTGTGTTATCAGGAAAATGGTCCCCGGAGAGCGGGTTATGAGTAGCAAAAGTAATGATTTCCGTTATGACATTGAAGGATTGCGCGGTATTGCAATTCTAGCCGTTTTTTTCTTTCACTTTAACTGGAGCTTTTTCAGTGGTGGCTTTGTCGGTGTTGATGTCTTTTTTGTAATCAGTGGCTATTTAATAACTCGCCACATTGTAGATGAGATGAAAGATGGAAGCTTCTCATTTGCTACTTTTTACATGCGCAGGGCGAGGCGTCTTTTTCCTGCACTGTTCTTTACCATTGCGATAACCATGGTGGTTGCAATGTTTCTGTTCCCTCCTGCCGGACTAGAGGGTGTTGCACGAAGTGTCATTGTTTCACTGGTTTCTTTGTCGAATATCTATTTCTGGAAGCAGTCCGGGTATTTCGATGGAGATGCGGTCGAGAAACCGCTTCTGCATACCTGGTCTCTTTCCGTTGAAGAACAGTTCTATATTTTCTGGCCGTTACTGCTTCTATTGTTGATTCGCTTTTCAAAGACAACATTGCAGGGGAGCACAACCCTGCTGGCCGTTTGTGTGATGGGTTTTGTGGCAACAGAAATGTATTTGGCTATTGATGCTCAAGGTTCATTTTTTCTCACGCCATTTCGACTTGGTGAGTTTACTATAGGTGCGCTTTGTGCCTGGCTTCCTCCCTTGGGCCCTCGCTTTTCAAGACATTTTCGTGATGCTGTTTCTCTTACGGGTGTGGCATTAATATTTTTTAGTGTGATTTATTTTAGTGAATCCACATCATTTCCCGGATTCAGTGCAGTTATTCCTTGTCTTGGGACTGCACTTGCGATTTATGCAGGGCCGGGTGTTGTTTCCGGTCTACTGCTTGGCAATAGAGCGATCACTTCAGTGGGAAGAATATCCTATTCCCTTTATCTGGCTCATTGGCCGGTTTACACGCTGTTCTGGCAATGGAATGGAGCAAAGCCTGGATTGCTGGAGACGCTGATACTTATTGTGGTGACATTTGTTATCGCGATTGCCATGAACAGGTATGTTGAGAATAGATTCAGGGTTGGCACTTCTGCCAATATTTTGTGTCGGTCAACCAGATCATTCATCGCTACTTTCTCGATATTGTCAGCCTTGATTATCATTTTTTCAATCATTGTATGGAAAACCGATGTAGTTGCATGGCTGTATTCAGATGATGTTCGTTCAGTTGTAGCTAATGCTGAAGAAGAAAAAGCGAAACGTTTTGCGTTGTATGCAAAAATGAAAGGTAAACTTGATACTTCGCATCGTATTACTGATTCAAAACGAATTATGATTATTGGGGACAGTCATGCAGTTGATATGTTTAATGCTCTGGTGCCCACGTATCCGGATTATGAATATGAGTTTTACGGTGTGCCGGGTTGCCCCCCTCTAGTGCGCGAGGATTATTCGGTTCTGTCGGCAAAACATCCGAACAGAAGCAAGTGCATCCAACGAAATGAAAACATTCTTTACAAGCACGATTTAGCCAAAGAGGATCTTATCGTTATTAACACCCTTTTTGGATGGTATACGACTGAGATGTTGACTCGTGCGGTGGAGCAGATTGGCAAGAGGTCCAGGGCAAAGATTGTTGTGTTGGGGAATTATCTGGTTTTTGATGTTGATTTTCCCAATCTTGTTTTCAGGCATGGAGAGCTAACTCTGGATCAATTTTATCAGGGTAAACTTGGCAAACGTACTTTTGCTCGCGAGAAAGAGTTGAAGGAAATCTCTAGCAAAATAGGGATAACATATATCAGTAAAAAAGATCTTTTTTGTGAAGGGGGAGCAATTGAAAATTGCCAGATTGTCTTCGGGGACAAACTTTACACTTATGATTCTCATCATCTGAGTACCCCTGCATCCAGAAGACTGGGAGCCTTGTTGCGTGAGCAATATGATACCATATTCGGACTCCATCCATGAAGGAGTTACGGGTTAAGGGAGGGGGCTTGAAAAAACAGGATGAACAGATAGAGACACTGATTATTATGTCATCCTATAATGGTGCAGCGTTTATTGCCGAGCAGTTACAGAGTATCATTGATCAGGAGTATAAGCAGTGGACACTTCTTCTTCGTGACGATGGCTCAACTGATGATACCCTGTCTATGTTTCAAGAGATTTCAAAACAGGACTCCAGACTAAAACTCTTGACGGATAACAAGGCGAGGCTTGGTGCGGCACAGAGCTTTCATGCGTTGATGCGAGCTGCGGCTGAGTCATCCTCTAATTATATTGTTTTTTCTGATCAGGATGATGTCTGGTTTCCCGATAAACTGAGTAAACAGATCGCACTGATGAAGAACCTCGAAATTGAATGTGCGGGTATGCCAATATTGATTCATTCCGATATGGAGGTTGTTGATGCCGATTTGAATCAAATGGCTCCATCCTTTATGTCTTATCAGGGGATACATCATGAAGATGATGATTCGCTAAGAGTGCTTCTGGTACAAAACTATGTCACAGGATGCACGGTAGTGGTTAACAGAAGGCTTCTTGATGTTGCCTTACCCATGCCGGATTCAGCACTGATGCATGACTGGTGGCTGGCTCTGGTGGCTGCTGCTTCAGGAAAAATAGGCTTTGTTGATGAGTCACTCATTCAATACCGCCAGCATGGCTCAAATACGGTGGGAGCGAAACCATTAAGGGCCTTGCTTGATCCCCGTACCTGGTCAAGGCAGTGGCAATCAGGACGGGTAAATCTGAGGAGAAGCATCGATCAGGCACAGTCATTGGCTGAGAGACTTGAAAGGATGAATAGTCATGAAGGTGCTTTGCGATTAATCAGGTCTTATGCGTTGCTACTTAAGCAGCAACCTGTAGCAAGGGTGCATCACCTGATCAGGTTGGGTCTGCATGCGCAATCACAGGTCAGGAATTTATTGCTGCGGGCTCGCCTGATGAGTTTGAAATAAGTAGCCTGTGAAAATGTTAAAAGTTTCAATCATTATCGTTAACTTTAACGGCGGTTCACTACTGACCGATTGCGTGCGCTCAGCACTGCAATCAAGTGTCCCTGTTGAGCTGCTGATCTCGGATAACGGTAGCACGGATGGCAGTATCGAATTGCTGGAAGAGAATATTCATGATGATCGACTTCATATTCATCGCAATGGTAAGAACTTGGGTTTTTCTGCTGCTAATAATCGTATGATACCAGCATCATCAGGTGATTTTTTTCTATTTCTGAATCCTGACGGTCTTATTCGACCCAATACGCTTGAACAGATGTGTCTGCAGATGGATGAACATCCGGATGTGGGCATGTCTGGATGTCTGGTCCGCAATAGTGATGGTTCCGAACAGGCGGGGTGTCGCAGGCGTGTTCCCACGCCTTGGCGAACACTGGTACGCATCTTTCATCTGGGAAAATTGTTTCCCAATCATGAGAAGTTTGAAGATATCGCACTTTCACAGAAGCCTCTGCCTGAAGGATCAGTTGAGATTGAAGCGATTTCCGGTGCTTTTATGTTGGTTAGGCGAACTGCATTGGAGCAGGTTGGTATGCTGGATGAAGGCTATTTTCTGCACTGTGAGGATCTGGATTGGTGTATGCGCTTTCGCAAAAAAGGCTGGAAAATCCTGTTTGTGCCGAATGTGGATATGGAGCATGAAAAGGGAAGCTGCAGTAAGGGTAGGGCAATCAGGGTGGAGTGGCACAAGCACAAGGGGATGTTGCGTTTTTACCTGAAGTTTTTCAGGCATCAGTATCCGCTGCCTCTTATGTTGATGGTGATCGCGGCAGTATGGGGCCGTTTTCTGGTCATCGTAATTGTTGAAAATATCAAGCGGCTTGGTCTGTCAAGATAATGCGAATTATTGTTGCCGGAGCAACAGGTCAAATTGGTGATTTTCTGCTGCCCATGTTGCTGGATCAGGGGCATGAGGTCATTGCCATCAGTCGCTGTGCGTATAAAGATGATCGGATTCGCTGGTTACAGTGTGACCTGAATAATGCGGAAGCTGTGCAGATCCCGGAAGCAGATGTTCTGATTAATCTGGCAGGGCTGACGCTGCTTCCCTCCCTTTCTAAACAGATCAGAGATGCCGGTATTAGCAGGTTGATTGCATTTAGTTCGACGAGTATTTTTACTAAGTCTGATAGTTCCGATACGCGTGAACAATCGATGATAGACGGTTTGAAACAGGCTGAATCCGAAATGATCAGTATGTGTGAACAGGATGATATTGTTTGGACGTTGTTTCGACCGACCCTGATCTATTCTCTGGGGCGTGATAAAAATATCACGCTGATTGATGAGGAAATTCGTCGTTTTCATCTGTTCCCATTGGTGGGTTCTGGTCAGGGGTTGCGTCAGCCTGTACACGCATCTGATCTGGCTTCTGCCTGTGTGCAAGTGTTGGCCTCCAGAAAGGCGGAGAATCATGCTTATAACTTGAGTGGAGGCGAAGTGCTCTCCTACAAAGATATGGTGAAACGTCTGTTTGAGCACAGAGGGTTGCCGCCTCGATTGATTCCGGTGCCGGCTGTGCTTCTCCGGATTGTGATTATACTGCTTCGGATATTGCCACAATACCGCTACCTTTCCCCCAACATGGCTGACCGCATGGGAAAAGATATGGTTTTTTCGCATGAGCAGGCAACTACTGACTTTTCATATTCCCCCAGAACTTTTCAGCCCTGACTGCTATTTACTTCCGACTTGTTCTTGTTTGTTCAATCGGTAATCATTGAACGAATGTCACATGCAACGGACTTTATTGCCAGTGGTCGTATTCAGGGCTTAACCGGAGAGCTTTCGGAAGGTGGTCGACAGTTTCTTGCCGATCTGCTCGAAAGATCGCTTATGGAATTTCCGATTGCGTGTTCAGAGTTAGCTTTATGACTGAAATTTCACGTGCGATTGATCGGAAAAAAAACATCATCAAGACAATCTCTGTTGGTGCCTATGCAAAACTGGTTGGCATTCTGGTCTCTTTCACCATGGTTCCAATATCAGTTGATTATCTGGGTATAGAGCAATATGGAGTATGGATTGCGGTTTCATCATTGATCGCAATGCTTTCATTCTCTGATGGAGGGGTAGGTAACGCGTTGGTGAATATGTCTGCTCAGTCGTCAGGTGACCATGCTGATGGGCAATTAAAATCAATTGTTTCCACCGGTTTTTTTGTATTACTGGCGATTATGTTACTTGGAGGAGCTTTTTTTGTATTGCTCTACCCGGTTATCCCCTGGGACTGGGTTCTCGGTTTTTCGGAGGGGGAAAGGGTAGATGAGTATCTGATACTAATATTGATTGCAGGATTAGGATTTTTTGTTGGTATGCCTGTCTCTGTCGTGGGTAATATTCAGCGTGGTCTTCAATTGGGTAATGTTGAGGCCTTCTGGAGCGCTAAAGGTCAGCTTCTGGCGCTACTTTTTGTATGCATAGCGATCTATCTGGATTTGGGTATTGTTGGTTTTGCATGTGCATATGTTTCAGGGCCTCTTGTTGCAGCATTGGCGAACAGTGGGGTATATTTTTTCATCAGGAGAAAGGATCTTTTTCCAAAGTTGTCTCTTGTCCAGACTATGGAAGTTAAGGCTGTGCTAGGCATCGGAGGGCTATTTTTTGTGTTGCAGATGACAGCTGTAATACAGTCAAAGGCGGATAACGTTATTATTGCAAACATGCTTGGGCCGTCTGCAGTGACGCCATATGCGATCTGCATGCAACTTTTTTTAGCTGTTCCCATGCTGATGGGCTTGGTTTGGGCGCCATTATGGCCGGCATATAGAGAGGCCCTGGCAAGTGGAGATGTTGACTGGATTAAACGGGTGTTTTTCAAAAGTATTAAATTAGCGCTACTTGTGGGTCTTCCTGCTGCAGTTCTTCTGAGTGCGTTTGGTCAGCAGATTATAACGCTTTGGGTCGGGGAGAGTGTGATGCCTTCGATGCTATTGTTAGTGGGCGGAGCGATATGGATGTTGATACTCATTGTCGGTAACGCAATGGCTATGTTGCTAAATGGTCTGCAAATCATAAAAATTCAAATTATGGTGGCTCTATCGGCCTCAATTATCAATATAGGCCTGACAATCTGGTTGATTAATGCCATTGGTATGGAGGGTGCCGTATATGGTTCGATTATATCTTACGTACTTTGCGCCGTAGTGCCTTACTACTTTTTGATTCCCGGATTGCTTCGTCATCATGCAGGGAGGGTAAAGGAGTCATGAATTTGATGCGAAGATTGTATCGGCTTGTTTTTCCTGAAAAACCATGTTGCTTGATTGGTGAAGGATCAATGTTGTATCCTCAGAGCCGTGTTATTAATATGAAAAATGATGAGAGATTGATTTCAATCGGGGAATCAACCCATGTTTTAGGGGAGCTGCTTACATTTGCTCATGGTGGATCGATTGTTATTGGTGATGAATGTTATATTGGGGACAGCACCAGAATATGGGCATCATCATCGATTCAGATAGGCAGTCGCGTACTGATTTCACATCAAGTAAATATTTTTGATAATCAGACTCACCCGTTACCAGCAAGTAAGAGAAATGATCATTTTCGGACAATTTTTTCGACAGGCCATCCTGAAAATATTGATCTGGGCGAACAGCCGGTAGTGATTGAGGATGATGTTTGGATTGGCTGTGCCAGTATTATCCTGCGCGGGGTGCACTTGGGTAGAGGTGTGGTGGTTGCTGCAGGCAGTGTAGTGACAAAGGATGTTCCTGCATGGAGCATTGTTGCCGGCAATCCTGCCAAGGTGATCAGGGAGATACCTGAGGATGAGCGTTGATATGGTATGTTAAGGTTTGGGAAGGTGTGAGATGAGTATTACAGGCAAAATAAAGACCTTCTTGGCTATGCTAAGTGAGATGAATGAGCGGTTGAAATATCTGCAAGAGGCTGCTGGCCGTATAGAATCCAGACAGATCTCATCCACCGGCTGTAATCATATGCATGAAAGCGAATTCCGGGTTTATTCTCAATGGGGGGAGGATGGCATACTTCAGTACCTCATTAGTAAGGTGGAGATTCAACATCCTGTCTTTATCGAATTTGGGGTTGAACGTTACAAGGAGTCAAACACACGCTTTTTACTGATTAATAATAATTGGTCCGGGCTTGTGATAGATGGTTCAGAAAAAAATATTGACTACATCAAGTCTGATTCGATTTATTGGAAACATAATCTAAAGGCAGAGTGTTCATTTATTGATAAAGACAATATAAACACGCTCATTAAGAAAAATGGTATTTCAGGCGATATTGGATTGCTTTCTGTAGATATAGACGGGAACGATTATTGGGTCTGGGATGCCATTGATGTTGTCAGCCCGCGCATTGTGATTTGTGAATATAATAGTGCTTTTGGTACTGAAAAAGAGGTTACGATTCCTTATGACCCATGTTTCTTTCGCACAACAACCCACTATTCTAATCTTTATTGGGGAGCATCTATAGCTGCTTTTGTCATGCTTGGTAAAGCGAAGGGTTACACTTTGGTGGGGTCAAACTCTGCAGGTAACAACCTGTTCTTTGTCAGAAATGATTTGATGCAGAACTTAACCGAATTATCCGCTGAACAAGCGCATGTTGTATCTCAGTTTCGTGAATCAAGGAATGAGGATGGAGAGTTAACCCTGCTTCCATATGATAAGCGTCTGGGGGTAATAGCAGACATGCCTTTGGTGAATCTGGTTGATAATAAACACTATCTGGTGAAAGATCTGTATGACCTCTGATAGCAATAAATATACGTGGGAGGAGGCTGTCCAATGGTTAAAGGATCAGCCGGATCAACAGGAGTTGGTGCGGGCGGCCTTTTATGACGATCCTTTGCTTGAAGCAGCCAAACGTTATGCAGATTCAAGCGAATGGAATGCTATCAGGGAACTGCTGCCTGATAGCCGTGGAAAAGCACTGGATGTCGGGGCTGGGCGGGGTATTGCTACATACGCCTTGGCAATGGATGGATGGCAGGTGACTGCTCTTGAACCGGATAGTAGTGCGTTGGTTGGAACAGGGGCTATTCATTCACTATCGGAACAGGCTGGTTTGAATATTGACGTTGTTGAAACCTGGGGGGAGTCACTTCCATTTGAAAATGGAAGTTTCGACTTTGTGCATTGTAGGCAGGTATTGCACCATGCAAATGACTTATCGGGCTTATGTAGTGAACTTGCCAGAGTACTTAAAATTGGTGGGATGCTTATTGCTACCAGAGAACATGTTATAAGTCGTGCGGAGGATCTGGATTTGTTCCTGGAGGGGCATCCACTGCAGGCTCTTTATGGTGGTGAGCATGCTTATTTGTTAAGTGAATATAAAAATGCTATTCAATCTTCTGGCTTCCGGCTGAGTAAGGTACTTAACCCGTTTGAAAGCGATATCAATCTGTATCCACAAACCCAAAAAGATATAAAGTCATCAATCGCTAAAAGATTACATGTCCCAGCCTATATGATTCCTGAACTGTTTCTCTCTTTGTATGGGGGAATGTGTAATACGCCGGGAAGGCTGTACAGTTTTGTGGCGAGGAGAACCGAATGAAAAGTGTATTGGTGACAGGTGCTTGCGGATTTATTGGACGGCATGTTGCACGTGAGTTTTCTGAAAAAGGGTATGATGTTATTGGCCTTGGATGGGGGAAGTTTTCTGATTCTGAGAGCTGGGGTCTGTCAAGGTGGTATGAGGCTCAGGTTTCATTGGAAACCTTGAGTGAATTTGCAGGTAAACCGGATGTGATTGTGCATTGTGCGGGAAGTTCTTCCGTTGGCAATTCTATTGAGCATCCACGTCATGATTTCTGTCTGACAGTTGATACGACCTCTCATGTGCTGGAATTTGTACGCTTGAACAGTCCGGAAACAAAAGTGGTTTATCCCTCTTCAGCCGCTGCATATGGTCAGGTGATGGAGGTTCCGATTGTTGAATCAGCTCAGTTGAATCCGGTGTCACCATATGGTGTGCACAAGGTGATGGCTGAGTCACTTTGTGAAATGTATACGCATCGTTACGGTTTAAATATCTCTGTTGTGCGGCTATTTTCTATCTATGGAAAAGGCCTTAGAAAACAGTTGCTCTGGGATGCATGTAATAAGTTTTCTCGTGGAGATACTGAATTTTTCGGCACAGGTAAAGAGGTGCGAGACTGGTTGCACGTGAGTGATGTGGCCGAATTGTTGTATATAGCGTCACAGCATGCAGGTGCATCCCCTATAGTAAATGGAGGTGCAGGTTTGGGTGTCTGTGTTGAGGATATCTTGCAACTGGTTGGAAAACATTTTTCAGACGGGATTTCTCCGGTTTTCTCCTCCGCACCCAAAGAGGGCGACCCCGACGCATACGTTGCTGATATTACAAGAGTGTCCGCATGGAACTGGAGTCCATCGATTCACTGGCGTGATGGTATTCACGAGTATGTGGACTGGTATAAAACATGCAACTAGCCCGCGTCGGCTTCATTTTAGGTCAAGTCGGTTGGACTGGAGGAGTCAATTACTACCGGAACTTGCTTGCTGCTCTTCAGGTTTTGCCTGATAAAAAGGTGGAACCTGTAATATTTGCCGGCCTGAAATCAGATATCACTGCCTTTGATGGACTGGCAGAGGTTGTTCGAACCCCCTTGCTGGATCGTCACAGCTTTTCATGGTGGATGAATAAGCTGTCAGGTCGGCTGTTTTTTGGCAGGGAATATCTACTTTATCGATTGTTGCGTGATTACCAAATTGATCTGCTTTCACACTCCAGCTTATTGTGGAGAGGATGTTTGATACCTTCGCTGGGTTGGATACCTGATTTTCAACATCTCCGCTTACCCGATTTTTTCAGTGAAAAGGCATACAATGAACATAATAAGCTGATTATAGATATCATTCATCGTTCTGATGCACTGCTACTGAGCAGCCAGGACGCGTTGGATGATTTAAAGCAATTTGACTCGGGTGACTTACCACCGACATATATATTACGCTTTGTCTCTTGTCTGAATTCATACAATGAGGATTTGCCGACTTGTCGTGAATTGGTAGATCGCTATGGTCTAGGAACTCAATGGTTTCATCTTCCAAATCAGTTTTGGGCACATAAAAACCATGATGTCGTAATTCAATCATTATTACTGTTGAAGAAAGAGGGTAATTGTCCGTTGGTGGTATCTACCGGAGATATCAAGGATTATCGAAACCCTGATTATTTTCCAGCTTTAATGAAGAAAGTTCGAGATTATGGATTACAGGATAATTTTTTAGTATTGGGCATGGTTCCTTACAAGGATGTTGTGGCTTTGATGAGAGAATCTGTTGCTGTCATTAACCCTTCATTGTTTGAGGGGTGGAGTACTTCGGTGGAAGAGGCGAAGGCTATGGGGAAATCTATCATACTTTCTGATATTCCAGTGCATAGAGAACAGAATCCTGAAAGGGCCGTTTTCTTTGACTCTGGTAGGCCTGAAAAGTTAGCAGAGGGAATGACACAGGTGATCCAGCAGTTTAATGCGAGTGAAGAATACAGATATCAGGAGAGTGCAAGGTCAGGGCTTGTTGAAAAAAGAGACGGCTTTGCGAAAGCATATGAGGAGATTGTTTTTCGCTTATGTAAGTGACTTCTCTCCCGGTGAGCGGGGGAATAGTGGTACGGGAAGGCAGACAGTCGGATTACTTTAAATGCGCAGATGAAGGGTTGAAGAGGTTGAGGTATGTGGTTTATGAAGAAAAAAGGACTATTCACTAATGCGTGAAGGCCACCCACTGATTTCAGTGATCACAATTTGCTATCAGGCTGAAGCGTATCTTGAACAATGTATCAAAAGTGTCATGGCGCAAAAGTTTAATGACTTTGAACATATCATTATTGATGGCGGTTCAAATGATGGTACACAAGAGATCATAAAAAAATATCAGAACCATTTGGCATATTGGCATAGTAAGCCGGACCGTGGACTATCACATGCGTTCAACCAGGGCCTGGAGCAGGCAAGTGGTCAATGGGTTATTTTTCTTAATTCTGATGATTATTTTTTTGATTCCAGGGTATTGAGGAGGTTCTCTGATCATTTACAGGAGAATCAGGATAAGGACGTTATCTTTGGACAGGTTCAGAGGGTTTCTCGTGAGCGAGAAGCGCATAATCTTGGGCAGCCAATAGGTCATCCTTTTGATTGGCATGAGTTTTTAAAGCGTGATACGATTCCTCACCCTTCCTCTTTTACCAATATGAATTTTATCAGGCGAGTCGGTCCATTTGATGAGGATTATAAAATTGCCATCGACTATGAATTCTATTTGCGAGGGGGGCAGAGCTTGCAGGCGATGTATTTCCCTGAATTGGTCTCTTGCATGCGTGAGGGAGGGGTAAGCCGCGCTCACAGGCGAGTTTGTCTGGACGAATGCCTGAAAGCTCTGAAACAGCATAAGGTATGCTCAAACTTGTTCGTTTTTCTGTATGGTAATTATTTAAGGTTTCGCATTGCTGTTCGTGACCTGTTGGTCAAATGCCGGGTGATATCTGAATGAATGTAGCCGCAATCACTGGAGGAATGAGTAGTATTGGAAGGTATATTATCGACCTTCTTATTGAGCGAGAGTGGCGTGTGAAAGTATTGACGCGTAGAGATATTGCCGCATGGCATCCTCACGTGGAGATCATTCAGGGAGACATTCGAGATGAGAGCGTCATTGAACTGCTGATTGAAGGGGTAGATGCAGTGTTTCATTGTGCTGCGGAGTTTTCTCAACTTGACCAAATTTGGGATATCAATGTTCATGCCACAGAAATAATTCTGAAAGTTGCCAATAAATCTTCAATTAATTATTTCTGTTACATTGGATCTGCCGGAGTGTTGGGTGCCTGCAGTGATGAGTGGGTGAATGAATCTACCCCTTGCCACCCCAGAGATACCTATGAAAAAAGTAAATATACTGCCGAACAGTTGGTGATCTCTTATGGCCTTGTTGCAAAGGTTTGTGTGCTGCGCCCTGTGTTTGTGGTGAATAGTCAGCGACCGGGTTTTGTTGTGTATCCGATACGGTATGGCTTCATAGATAGGCTGAAGGTACTATTGAAGGGAAAAGAACAAGCACATATTGTTCACGCCATGGATGTTGCTTCGGCAGCAGTATTTTTTCTGGATAAACCTCTGCAGCAGCCTGAATGCTTTTATGTCTCCTGTGATGAGGATGAACTGAATACAGTTGCAGGTATTGTTGCTTACTACCGTTATCTGCAAAATGGTGAGAGAGGAGGAATAAAGTTGCCATTCTCTTTTCCGCGGGTATTTTTTCATTGGGTACGAAAGATACTTCGCGGTCCCAGCTTGCATGGGCGGACGAGGTTTTCATCAGCCAAGATAACAACATATGGATTTAAGTTTCCTCTTGGGTTTCGTGGCGCAATTAAAGAAATCATGATGAATCAGAGAAGATGAATATCCTGCATGTAAATATGAGTCTTGATTCGGTTACTGGTGGAGGAACTGTCGAGCGTGTATGTCAGTTGCATACTTCAATGACCGGCATGGATGGCATTGATTCGTGCATCCTGTCACTGGCTGTCAGTGCATCCCCTGCACTAGCTGAATCGGAAGATGTGGTGCTCCTGCCTTGTTGGAGCAAACGTTGGTATCTGCCAGCGCCGAAATTGCTGATGATGTATCGCATGGTACGTCAGGCTGATGTGATTCATCTGATGAATCACTGGACATTGGTGAATGCTATTGTTTACTGGATGGCTCGAATAAGCGGGACTCCCTATGTGATCTGTCCGGCTGGAGCCTTGTCTCTGTTTGGCCGCTCTCAAGGGTTTAAACGCTGGTATAATCGTCTGGTGGGTCATGCTCTGGTGAAGGGGGCAGTTGCAGCGATTGCGATAGCGGAAGATGAAACCGGGGTTTTAAAGCAATACGGAGTTTCAGCTGATCAGATACAGCATATTCCCAATGGTGTTCGCCTTGATGACTTTGCCTGTAGTGACGAACAGTTGTTTCGGCAGCATGTCGGTATTGGTGATGCTGACTACCTGCTTTTCGTGGGTCGTTTGAATGAAATCAAGGGGCCAGACCTGTTACTGGCTGCGTTTATAAAAATATCTGCCGCCTTTCCTGAACTGCATCTTGTATTTATAGGGCCAGATGGCGGCATGCTTGAAAACCTTATGTCAGAAGCTGCGCGTGCTGAACTAAGTCATCGGATCCATTTTGCCGGTTATGCTGGCGGAGCTCTGAAGTCATCGGCCTATCATGGTGCCTCTTTACTAGTGGTGCCATCACGCCAGGAGGCGATGTCGATTGTGGCTCTGGAAGGTGCTGTTTGTGGAACCGCTGTTGTACTGAGCGATGCTTGCGGATTTGATGTTCTGGCAGAGGCCGGGGCGGCAAGGCTCACTCAAGCCAGTTTCGCTGCATTATCGACAGTTATTGGTGAACTCATGTCTGATGCAGCTTTGCGTCAAGAGATGGGAAGCAGGGGAAAGCAATTGGCTGCTAATTCCTATACCTGGGATATTGCTGCCCGCAGACATGTTAAGCTGTTCAGTCAATGTGTGGATGATTGTAAGTCATGAAAATGCTTGTCGTGAGTCACTATTTCTGGCCTGAACAGTTCCGCATTAATGATTTGGTGACGGAGCTAAAGCAGCGTGGCCATGATGTGACTGTGCTAACCGGCATGCCCAATTATCCATCGGGAAAGATGTTCGAGGGATACAGTTGGTGGAAAAAGCACCATGATGATATGAGTGGCATTCCTGTATATCGGGTGCCGATGTTCATGAGGAGACAGGGGCGTGGCTGGCAACTGGCACTCAACTATCTCTCTTTTGTGATCTCTGCCTGCCTGCTGGCACCGTGGTATTTCAGGAAACATAGTTTCGATGTGGTTTTTGTTTATGAGCCATCACCATTTACAGTAGGTATTCCTGCTATCCTGATGCGCAAGCTTAAAAATGCTCCGATACTGTTCTGGGTGCAGGATCTCTGGCCTGAAAGTCTGAGTGCTGCTGGAGCCGTTAAGTCACCGAGAGTGTTGAAGGCAGTTGGCCGCATGGTGCGGTGGATTTACAGCCACTGTGATCGGGTACTGGTGCAGTCGCAGGCGTTTATTGAGCCGACAGTGCAGGCGGGAGCTGCCCGTGAAAATACTCTATATTATCCGAACTGGGCTGAATCTTTTTATCGACCATTAGTCTCTTCAGAAGTGCATCTGAACGGCGTGAGTATACCGAAGGGTTTTCGTATCATGTTTGCCGGCAATCTTGGCGAGGCACAGTCGCTTGAGACTATTATTGCAGCTGCCTCACGGCTGAAATATGAACCTGTAATTCAATGGGTGATTGTTGGCGATGGGCGCAGGGCAGAATGGATGCATAGTGAGGTTGACAGGCAGGAACTAGCTGACAATGTCAGATTTCTGGGTTCTTATCCGGCTAAGGATATGCCAGGATTTTTTGCCTCAGCCGATGCGCTGTTGGTGACACTTAAAGCTGATGAGGTGTTTGCCCAGACAATTCCAAGTAAACTACAGTCATATATGGCCTGTGGCCGCCCTGTTGTCGCTGCATTAAACGGGGAAGGCGCAAGGGTGATAAAAAAATCTGGGGCGGGACTTGCAGTTGCTGCTGAGGATGACGAGGCTTTGGCGGATGCAGTTTTTGAGTTATACAGGATGTCGAAGGATGAGCGCCATAACATGGGGCAGGCTGCAAGGGCCTGTTATGAAACCGAATTTGAACGTGATATGCTGGTGAGTCGACTTGAAGGGTGGATGCAGCAGCTATTAGAGGAGCAAAAGTGAAAATTCTGATACTTGGTGGTGATGGCATGCTCGGCCACCAGTTGCTGGAGTCATGGCATCATCGTCATGAGGTTCGGGTGACGCTTCGAGGAGATCAAGGGCAATATGCACACTATGGTTTGTTTGATGCTTCCAATACATTTTTTGGTATCGATGTTTGTCAGTTCCAGGCCATTGAGCAGGTAGTCAGAGACTTCCAACCTGAGGCTATTGTTAATGCGGTCGGTATCGTTAAACAACGTTTGGAAGCACATGATGCGATATTGAGCATTGAAGTAAATGCGTTGCTGCCGCATCGACTTGCTCAGCTTTGTAGAGAGGTGGGAGCACGCCTGATTCATTTGAGTACAGACTGCGTGTTTTCAGGTTCAAAAGGTATGTATGCAGAGGATGATCTGGAAGATGCCAGAGATCTGTACGGACGTAGCAAGTTGCTTGGTGAGGTTCATGACAAACATGCTGTAACACTACGTACTTCGATCATTGGTCTTGAACTTGCCCGTAAAAAAAGTCTGATTGAATGGTTTCTGGCACAGAAAGGTGAAGTGAAAGGTTTTACTGGTGCGATATACAGTGGCTTTACTACGCTGGAAATGGCCAGGGTCATTGAAAAAGTACTGCTTGATCACAAGGACATTTCAGGTCTGTGGCATGTGGCCAGCGAGCCGATCAGTAAATTTGAACTATTGTCTAAGCTGACTGAATATATGGGGCGGAAAGATATACGGTTGCTGCCTGATTCAGGGTTTAGTTGCGAACGCAGTCTGAATGCATCAAGCTTTAATCAAGCAACAGGTTATCGGCCGCCTTCGTGGGATGAGATGTTATCAGAACAGGCAGTACAGATAGGAGAGAGGTCAGCATGAACTTGCAGGACAAAAGCATACTGGTAACAGGCGGGACAGGTTCCCTGGGGAAGGTGCTGGTCAGGCGTCTGCTATCCGGAGAAATGGGTACGCCGAGAAAAGTGATTGTCATGAGCCGCGATGAAGGCAAACAGCATGATATGCGTATGGCCTATTTACATAAAACAGTGACAACAGATGAGGTTATTTTTCATAATTTTGAGCAGGCGCTGGAGTTTCGTGTCGGTGATATTCGTGATTTTGGTGATGTCTGCTCTGCTGTGAAAAGTGCTGATGTGGTTATTAATGCAGCTGCGTTGAAACAGGTTCCTACCTGTGAATATTTTCCTGATCAGGCCGTACTCACCAACTGTATAGGTGCGATGAATATTGTACGGGCAATTCGTGAAAACGATTATGCGGTTGATACTGTTGTCGGTATCAGTACCGATAAAGCTGCCAAGCCTGTCAATGTCATGGGTATGACCAAAGCGATTCAGGAACGGGTGTTTACATCTGCCAATGTGTTGAATCCGGATACGCGTTTTATCTGCGTACGTTATGGCAATGTACTGGCATCGCGCGGATCTGTGATTCCGTTGTTTCATGATCAGATTGCCAATGGTGGTCCGTTGACTGTGACAGTACCTGAAATGACCCGGTTTTTACTAACGCTTGATCAGGCTGTGGATACGGTGTTTGCAGCACTGCGTACGGCAAAGGCAGGTGAAACACTGGTTCCGGATGCACCTGCGGCTACAGTGATTAATATTGCCAAGGCATTGATCGGAGATTCAGATATTGAGATTAAGGTGACCGGTATTCGACCGGGTGAAAAAATGCATGAAATTATGGTCTCCGAAGAGGAGTGTTATCATACCTCCCGTCGCGGTGATTACTATGCGATTCATCCGATGCTTCCGGAATTGACCCATGAGCATGAGCCCAGCGTGTTAAGCAAGGAGTTCAGCTCAGAAGATACCGTGCTTGATCTGGATGGAACGCGGGAGCTGCTTAAGATAAATAGTCTGCTTCCGGGTAATGTGAAACTGGCTGAGGGTGGAGAGCTGCTGGCATGATGAAGGTGATGACGATAGTCGGTACTCGTCCGGAACTGATTAAACTTTCGAGAGTGTTGGCTGAACTGGATCGCTGCTTTGATCACTGTCTGGTTCATACAGGCCAGAACTATGACGATGAACTCAATCGTGTTTTTTTTGATGAACTTGAAATCCGGGCTCCTGACCATTATCTGAATGCAGCAGGGCAAACAGCAGCAGAGACAATAGCACGCGTGATTGAGAAATCAGACCGGGTTGTTGTCGATGAGAAGCCTGATGCGATCTTGCTCTATGGTGATACGAATAGCTGTATGGCAGCCATCGTGGCCAAACGGAGGAAAGTGCCTGTTTTTCATATGGAAGCAGGTAACCGCTGTTTTGATGACCGGGTTCCCGAAGAGATTAACCGCCGGATTGTGGATCATATTAGTGATATCAATATGCCATTGACCGAGCACGCACGTAATTACCTGATCGCTGAGGGCATACGTCCGGAAACAATTATCAAGACAGGTTCCTGTATGCAGGAGGTGCTCGAGTACTATGCAGCGAAGATAGAAGCCTCTGATGTTCTTGAAAGACTGGGTTTGAAGTCTGGTCAATATTTTCTTGTCAGCGCCCACAGGGAAGAGAACGTTGATGCAACTGAACGACTGGTTGGACTACTTGAGTCATTAAACCTTTTGGCTGAGACCTACAATGTGCCGATAATCTTTTCTGTACATCCGCGTACGCGTAAACGTCTGGATGAACTGGATCATGGTCATGTCGACTCTCGTATTCAGTTTATGAAGGCCATGGGTTTTCTAGATTATATTAAGCTGCAGAAACAGGCGCAGTGTGTGGTTTCTGATAGCGGAACGATCACTGAAGAGAGCTCACTGCTCGGATTTCCTGCAGTCACTTTGCGTCAGGCGCATGAACGTCCGGAAGGTATGGATCAGGGAACACTGGTAATGTCAGATGTTGTTCCGTCCCGGTTGCTGGATGCGGTAGCACTTGTATCCGGTCAGTACGATAGGGGGGAGGTTGTGCCCGTAGTACCTGACTACCAGGGTGGTAATGTTTCTGTGCAAGTAGCAAGAGTGATTCAGAGTTACACCGATTATATACGACGGACCGTCTGGCGCGAGAATTAAAGTGACAAATGCTGCTCAGTTGACAGCGTTGCGAAATAACAATTTTGATCTGCTTCGCTTCCTGTTCGCATTTATTGTTTTTCTGGTCCACGCTCAGGTACTCAGTGGTGAACCGGCACTGCTGTTTCTGAACCAGTGGCTCTCTTCTCAAATAGCAGTGCAGTCTTTTTTTGTAGTCAGTGGTTTTCTTATTTTTATGAGTTATGAGAATTCATCCACTCTCCTGCATTATTTTGAAAAACGGCTCAGAAGAATTTATCCTGCTTATGTTGCAGTTATTATGCTGGCTGTAGTTGTTGGTCTGTTTCTAACGACGGCCCCATGGTATGAATACCTCTCGATTCAGACGTTCAAATATCTGGCGGCAAATCTGTTGTTTCTGAACTTCCTTCAGCCTGAGTTGCCAGGGTTGTTTACAGATAATCGAATGCAGGCAGTCAATGGAGCCTTGTGGACGTTGAAAATTGAAGTCATGTTCTATGTGAGTGTGCCGATTTTGGTCTGGCTCATGAACCGATGCGGCCGCTGGCAGGTGCTGCTGGTGATTTATCTAGTGTCGCTAAGCTACGTTTATCTGCTTGGCTGGTGGGGTGAGCGTGGTGGTCCGGATTATTACCGTGAATTACAGCGGCAATTGCCGGGGCAGTTGAGCTGGTTTGTCGCTGGAGCAACACTTTACTATTACTTTGGATTTTTCAAACAATGGTGGTCCACCATGCTGAGTTTCTCAGTTTTGATCCTATTATTAGGCAGCAGTATGAATCTCTCGTGGTTGGACCCTGTAGCACTTGCAATCATTATTGTTTTTGCAGCATGTTTGTTTCCCCATCTCGGGGATTTCGGGAAATTCGGTGACTTTTCCTATGGTGTCTATATTGTACATTTCCCGATTCTTCAGGCTCTGATAACAGCCGGATTGTTTGTTTGGTCACCTCTATTCGGTCTGTTTGTGGCAGCTATGCTGGTTCTGACTACAGCATTTTTGTTCTGGCACTGGATCGAAAAATCTTTTTTACGCAGGCCATCACATTATGTCGAGGTTAATACGTGAGTAATCATCAGAGGTGGTCTTGAAAACAGCACTGGTTACCGGAGCCACAGGCTTCATAGGCAAAAGGCTGTGCATTTACCTTCAGCAGAAGGGCTGGCATGTGCGTGGAACATTCCGGAGCGGTACGGTGATTGAAGGTGTTGAGCCTGTTGAGCTCGATCTCAACAGCTCATGCTGGCCGGAAGGCTTAACCGATGGAGTGGATGTTATTTTTCACCTGGCTGGCAAGGCGCACGTTGTTGCTGCTAACTGGAAGGATGAGGAAGAGTATCTTCCTGTGAATACGGCTTGTACCCGCAAGCTACTGCAAGCTGCACAGAAATCCTTAGTTCAGAGATTTGTCTACTTTAGTAGTGTGAAGGTGATTGGAGATAGTCAACAGCAGGAACGTATTGATGAAAATGATACAACATTGCCTCAGGGGCCATATGGTGTCAGTAAATATATGGCGGAGCAGTTAGTGCTTAGCGGTGGATATGTTCCTGAGCCAGTTGTGATACGTCCGACCATGGTTTACGGTAATAGTGTTAAAGGTAATCTTCCGAATATGATTCGGACAATTGCTGATCACCATTTCCCTCCTATTCCTGAATTCGGCAACAAGCGTTCGATGGTGCATGTTGATGATGTTGTCCATGCCTCCGTGTTAATGGCAGAGCATCCTGAGGCTGCAGGGGGTATATTCATTGTCTCTGATGGAGAAACATACTCCAGCCATCAGATTTATCGCTGGATATGTGAGGCGTTAGGCAGGGATGGATCTCGCTGGGTGGTGCCAGTTGCCGTATTGCGTGCGCTTGCAAGAGTAGGGGATGGCCTGCATATACTAGCAGGGAAACGAGTTTTGTATGACTCTGATGTACTAGGGAAATTGTCAGGGTCAGCATGGTATAGTTCGGAGCGAGTGCGTAATGAATTGGGTTTTCAGCCTGAACATAATCTCCATGATACACTACCGGAGATCATAAGGTTTCTCGGGGTGGGTCGATGAGTGTGCTGCTTGCATTAGTACTATCTCTTCTTTTTTCACTGTTGTTGCTGTCCTCATACTCACCACTAAAAATCCTTGATACACCTAATGATCGTTCTTTGCATGAAGCGCCTACTCCCCGGACAGGTGGTCTTGCTATTATTTTAGCCATATTCATAGGGTGGGCAGTTCAATCCTGGTTGTATGGATTCCCGGAACCCTTGGAATGGATCGTTGCAGCAGCACTACTGGTCGCAGCAGTATCTTTTGTTGATGATTTACAAGAACTTTCGCCACTTATCCGGATGATAGTGCACGCTATAGCAGCCGTGGTTCTGATCGCCGGTGGCCTGGTGATGTTCGATGGTTGGTTCGGAATACTGTTTACCCTGGTTGCTATTACCTGGATGCTAAATCTCTATAACTTCATGGATGGCATGGATGGATTTGCCGGTGGCATGACGCTGTTTGGATTCGGGTTTCTTTCCTGTGCCGGGTGGCTGCAAGGAATGAATGGTTATGCGATCTACTCGCTGCTGATTTCCGTAGCCGCATTAGGGTTTCTGTGTGTGAACTTCCCACCGGCGAAAATGTTTATGGGTGACCTTGGTTCAGCAACACTTGGGCTGCTTGCAGCTGCATTTAGCCTTTGGGGAATTCAGATCGGTCTGTTTACCTGGTGGTTTCCACTGCTGGTTTTCTCGCCCTTTGTTGTTGATGCAACGGTGACACTGATTCGACGCGGTTTGAACAGGGAACGCATTTGGGAAGCACATTGTAGTCACTATTATCAACGTCTGGTCCAGATGGGCTGGGGACATAAAAAAACTGTACTTGCTGAGTATACAGTGATGATCTTGACTGGGTCTTCTGCGCTGTTGGCCTTGTTTATGAATGAAGCGATGTTTACTGCAGCTGTTATCATCGTATGGTTTTTTATCTATCTGTTGATTGCTCTGTGGATTCATAAGCATGAGTGCAAGGAGTCTGTGTGAATACTGTCATTACGACTGCAGGGTCATTTCTTATCATAGCAGCTGTTCTTTTCCCCTTTTCGGTTGCTGCTACCAATGTTGGACTAGGAATAACGCTGGCTTTAGGGCTTGTTTCAGGACTCTGGTGGCAGGGCACCAGACAATGCTGGAGAAATCATAGGACTCTTACGGTCATTTTTTGTGCCTATATGGCGTTACTGCTGCTGGGCCTGATATGGAGCCTGGATTATGAGTGGGGACTGCATGTACTAGGACGTCACTGGTTCTGGTTGCTGATACCAATCGTGGTTGCTATCGCTGGTGATGAAAAATGGCGCAAATATTTCCTTGTTTCACTATCTTCAGGTTTGACTCTGAATCTTGTCTATTGTGTGTTGCAGATGTATGGATTTGTGGAAGTGACAACCGATGGCTCAAGTGCTGAGGATGCAACCGGCCATATCGGCCATATTGGTTTTGGATTTGTTTACGGTATTTGGGCCGCCTGGCTGTTGCACTTGGGAATGGTATGGGGTGGAAATCAGCGCCTGTTTGTATGGGGGCTGGCAGCCTGGTCATATGTGATGATTTTTTCTGCACAGGGGCGAAGCGGTTATCTCATCGCAATTGTGCTGATGCTATGCGTGTTTGTTAAATGGGTCATAGATTCGAAAAATTGGCGTATTGTGCTACCACTTGGTGCAGGCTTTATAATAGTTCTGTTAGTAGCTGTTCTGGGGCCTGGTAAGGAGCGATTACACGGCACCTGGTTGGCCTTTACTCAAATAAATCAGGCGGAAGAATTAGATTGGTTGGATAGTTCAGATAATGCAATTTTGGCGACTCAGTCACGCTTTCAAATGTGGCAAACCAGTATTGATATCTGGCAGCTGTATCCGCTGCTAGGGGTTGGTACGGGAGGGTTACCACAGGCTGTTGCTGATTTAAAAGCTCAGGGGCTTTCCTCCTCACAGTTTACCTTTGCACACCCGCACAATCAGTATTTATTGAACCTGATTCGTTGGGGGCCGGTCGGCTTGTTGTTATTGCTAGCCCTATTGATGGTGTGGATGCGAGAGGGTATAAGAATTGACTGGCAATACTCTACTACCGCTCCATTATTTACTTTGTCTGGACTAGCTCTGGTGATGCACGGTTTGTCATCTTCCAGTATGGAAGAGCATTTCTCTGCTATACTAGCAGCACTATTGCTGGCAACTGCAATGTCAGCAGATAGTGATAAACCTGAAAACACAGGAGGAGATAATGATTATTAAAAGAATATTAGCGTCACTCTTTCTGGCATTCATGATGATAGCCACTCCGGTGCTTGCTGCCAGCCATCTGGTTGATGTGAATTCAGCTACGGTTGAACAACTAGAGGCAGTTAATGGCATTGGAGAAAAAATAGCCACAGAAATTGTAGCATACAGGGAAGAACACGGTTCTTTCAAGACGATGGATGAGCTACTCAATGTGAAAGGCATTGCTGAGAAGAGACTGGAAAAAATCAAAGATGCAGTTGAGATCAAAAGCAAGGGTCATGATGCTCATTGATTGATCCCCTTCACTCAGGCGCGGTTTATCATATAGATTGCCGCGCCTTCTTTTTTGTGAAGCATGGCAGTCCATGGACAGACTGAAAACTCTCAAAAATCGCTGGCTGGTATTCCTGCATGACCTTGCCTGGGTTCCTCTCTGTGCTTTTCTGGCATTTTATCTGCGTTTCAACCTTGGAGATATTCCACCTATACATCTGGCAGCCCTTGAATCGTTGGTGCTGATAGCCTTACCTGTTCAGGCTGTTACATTTCACTATTTTGGTCTCTATCGGGGTATATGGCGCTTCGCCTCTATTCCGGATCTATTGCGTATACTTAAAGCCGTTTTGACAGGTGCACTAATCACGTTTCTGCTTATGTTTGTCTGGCAGCGGTTGGAGGGAGTGCCCCGCTCGGTTCTAGTGTTGTATCCCGCCATTCTTGCACTGAGCCTTGCCGCACCACGATTATTCTACCGCTGGCTGAAAGACAGGCACCTGAGCTTTAAAACATTCGAGCGTAAACGTGCGCTTTTGGTGGGTGCAGGCAGGGCAGGTGAGTTGCTGGTGCGTGATCTACTAAAATCTGGCCCCTATGAGCCTGTTGGGTTTCTTGATGATGCACAGCGGCGTCAGGGACAGGAAATACATGGTGTTCGGGTTGTTGGAAAACTTTCTGAACTTGAGCATGTGTTGGAAAAACTAGGTGTGGAAGTAGTGCTTCTGGCGATTCCTTCCGCCTCACATCAGGTGATTCAGTGTGTGGTGAAAAAGTGTCAGTTTCGTGCTATACCATGCCGGACATTGCCATCGGTCTCCGATCTGGCTGATGGCAAGGTTGAAGTGTCTCGTTTGCGGCAGGTCGAAATTGAAGATTTGTTGGGCCGGGATGCTATAGAACTGGATCACTCGGGTATTCATAATCTGATAACCGGAAAGGTGATTCTGGTGACGGGGGCAGGCGGTTCTATAGGTTCCGAGCTTTGCCGCCAGGTGTTACGCCACGGACCATCCAATCTGTTGATGCTGGATCATGGGGAATTTAATCTTTACACCATCGAGCAGGAAATAGGGCGGAAAGTTCAAGAGCAGGATGTGTCACTGCATGCCATACTCGGTGATATTCGTGATGAACCGAGAATGCGCTGGTTGTTTGATCATTTTCGTCCTGATGTGATATTTAATGCAGCAGCTTACAAGCATGTGCCACTGGTCGAAGACAATCCTGCTGAAGGTGTGAAAACCAATGTGCTGGGTACATGCCAGATTGCAGACCTGGCAGTTGAATTTGGGGTGAAGGAATTCCTGCAGGTTTCTACCGATAAAGCAGTCAACCCGACCAATGTGATGGGTACGACCAAGCGTACAGCTGAAATATATTGCCAGAACCTGAATCGACGGTCCGAAAATACGGCATTTGTAACGACTCGTTTTGGTAATGTTCTGGGTTCAGCTGGCTCTGTAGTACCTCTGTTTCGTTCCCAGATCGAAGCCGGTGGTCCGATTACGGTGACGCACCCTGACATTACCAGATATTTTATGACGATACCTGAGGCTGTCAGTCTGATTCTGCAGGCGGCTACGATGGGGCAAGGTGGAGAGATATTTGTTCTGGATATGGGTGAACCAGTAAAAATTGTTGACCTGGCCGAGCAGATGATTCGTTTGACCGGCCTTGAGCCGGGCAAGGATATTGAAATTAGCTTCACAGGCCTTCGTCCGGGCGAAAAGCTGTATGAAGAGCTGTTCCATGAGTCAGAGGTGTTACAGGCTACATCTCATCCGAAGATCCTGCTTTCAGAGAGTCGTGAGGTAGATTGGCAACAGATTCAGCAGGTGCTGGTCAATCTGCGCGTGGCATGTGGTACTCGTGATGTGAAGAATCTGTACCGGGAGTTAAGGGTATTGGTTCCGGAATTTGTTTCAGCTGAGGCTGGAGCAGCTGACAAAAATACTGTTTCCGATATTTCAAGCTGACCCCGCAGGATGTCATCAGCAGAGGTGCAAGAGTCTTATGTAGAAGTAGCAGTGTTTTCTCCCCTTCCCGGTACGTTTACCTACCAATGGCCTGAGTCCTTTGGCCTACCTGTTACGGGGGTTCGTGTTCAGGTGCCGTTCGGCAGAGGTAAGCGCTTCGGCATCGTTGTGTCGACAGATGTGAAGCCTGACGGGGCCTATAAGTGCAAGCCGTTATTGGATCGATTGGATGAGCAATCACTGTTTGATGAGCATCGTCTAAAGTGGCTGGAGCGTGTACGCCGTTATTATCTGGCACAACCCGGTGATCTGTGGAGTAGTGCGCTGGGCTGGGCATCTCAGGATGATATTCGTCGTTTTCGTTGTCTTGATCCGGAACTGCTTAATCAATCCTGTATCGAGCTGTCCGGTCTGTTTCGTACGCGTGCAGCCCTGTCGCTTAAAACGATACTGGAGCGTTCTCCTCAATCAACCGGTGTTCGCGATATCGTTAGTCGTGCCTGTAGCAATGGTCTGATCGAAGAGGTGCTTCCCGATCCTATGTGGGCACCCCATGATGGCGTTTCCGATCCGCTGGCGGTACCGAAACCAACCTCGAGTCAGCAACAAGCTATTGATGCAATTATAAAATACAGTGGACAGTTCAAACCGTTCCTGTTGTTCGGACGAACAGGTTCAGGAAAGACAGAAGTTTATCTGAAAGCAGCCGAGCCGCTGATTCAATCAAGTAAGCAGGTGCTCGTGCTTGTACCAGAGATTGGCCTGACTCCTATGTGGATGGCACGTTTGAAACAACGTTTTGGAAAGGTAGCGCTGTGGCATTCGGCCATGACAGCCAAAGAGCGACTGGTTGTGCGCGATCACCTTGATCAGACAGAAATTCTGATCGGTACACGATCAGCCTTGTTTCTGCCACTGCCAAGGTTGGCCATGATTGTGGTCGATGAAGAGCACGATGGCAGTTTCAAACAGCAGGAGGGAATGAGTTATTCTGCCCGTGATATGGCAGTGCTTTTGGCACAGGAGATGAATATTCCCGTTGTGCTGGGAACAGCGACACCAAGTCTGGAGAGCTGGAGACAGGTACAACAGGGAGTTTATCAGAGGCTGGACCTGCCGGATCGTATCAATCCGGGACATGTACACATTGCTCCGCAAGTGGTTGATATGCGCAATGTTGAGTCCCCTGTATCTGACAGCCTGTTATCTGCCCTGCAGAAAACGTTAAAGGACGGGGATCAATCGATACTGTTTCTCAATCGCCGGGGTTATGCACCGGCGCTGCAGTGCACAGCTTGCGGTGATGTACCGGAATGCCCGGACTGTTCAATGCGACTCACGCTTCACCTCAGGGCGGCTTCTCTGCGCTGTCATACCTGCGGTTATCGTCGCAGGGTTCCAAGAACCTGTGAATCATGTGGGGAAGATGCTTTCCTGCCCTTGGGTGAGGGGACTGAGAAACTGGAAGAGTGGTTAACAGAAAAGCTGCCGGGCCTACGCTTTGCCCGTTTTGACCGCGATGTCATTACCAGTCATTCCCGGTTGGAAAAAACATTGGAGCAATTTGAGAAGGGTGAACTTGATTGTCTGCTGGGCACCCAGATGTTGGTGAAAGGGCATGATTTCCCCAATGTGACACTGGTTGGTGTGGTCAATGCTGATCTGGGTGTAAGTCTCCCTGATTTTCGTGCATCAGAGCGCTGGTGGCAGCAGATGACGCAGGTAACAGGGCGAGCAGGGCGTGGTGATAAACCCGGTCGGGTTTTTATTCAGACACGCATGCCTGAAGCCGGTTGGTTGACCCGGATCTCTGAGACAGAGGCGGAATCAACGTTGACTGAGGAGTTGCAGTTACGAGAGATGCTCACTTTTCCTCCGTTTGCCCGTTGGGTGCGCATTGTCTGCGCATCGACAAAAATGGAACGGGCCACACAAGTAGCAACAGCGATAGTCCGTCAGTGTGAAAAAATTGATGGCCTTCAGATTGGTGGACCTATGCCATGCCCGATGGAGCGCGTAGCAGGAAAATACCGTATTGAAATAGTGTTGCGTGATACCTCGCGACGTTTACTGCCGTGGAAACTGGAACCGATCATGATGGCAATGAAGGCCCCATCTGATGTGCGTGTAAGAGTGGATGTTGATCCGCAGGATATGATGTAGCCCCGTCCTGGGGCTACACCCTTCGGGCAGCCATGCAGCTGTCCAATCCGGCTATCCTGCCGGATTGTGATGTGAAGCCATCATGGGCTCACACCCTACGGGCGCGCTAAAGCACGTCTAATTCCTCTGTCCTGAGGAATTATGATGTAGGTACATCCGTGTATCTACACCCTTCGGGCAGCTAGCCGCCGTCCAATGTTGTGATGCCTCTATCGCGTAGTGGGAGTACCGCTACTTGCTCCTGTAGATTTGTGATGTGAAGCCGTCGTGTACCTACACCCTCCGGGCGTCTCAAGCGAGTTTACAATTGTACAGGGGGGGTGCCCTGAAAGGGTGGAGCAAATGGACGTGCGACATGAATCTGGCTGTCCTGCCGGATTGTGATGTGACTCAACCTTTCAATGGGTTTCGGCTTTTTGCGGCCTAAAGCCCGTCCAGTCGGCACTCTGACTATTTCTGCAAATCCTTTTCCTTACTTTGCGTATCTTTGCGTCCTCTGCGGTGAATGATTATGTTTTGAAACGAGAATTGATTGAGTGTCCGGAGTAGTAATGAGCAATAATATCATTCGTGTGGAAGGCGCACGGGTACATAATCTGAAAAATATCAGTCTGGATATTCCGCGTGACAAGCTGGTGGTGATTACCGGTGTGTCTGGATCGGGTAAATCATCGCTTGCTTTTGATACCCTGTATGCCGAAGGGCAGCGCCGTTATGTAGAATCGCTTTCAGCGTATGCACGTCAGTTTTTGGGTGTGATGGAGCGCCCCGATGTGGATGCTATCGAAGGGCTCTCTCCAGCTATCTCCATTGAGCAAAAAACAACCAGTCGCAATCCGCGTTCCACTGTTGGTACGATTACCGAGGTGTATGATTACCTGCGTCTGTTATTTGCCCGCATTGGTCAGCCCTACTGTTATGGCTGCGGCAAACCTATTACTTCACAACCGGCTTCAGTCATTATTGATCAGCTGGAACAGCTGGACGAAGGTACAAAGCTGCAACTGCTGGCACCGATTGCGCGAGGTAAAAAAGGCGAGTTCCGCAAAGAGTTGGAGAAAGCGGCTAAAGACGGTTTTGTACGGGTGCGTATCGATGGCGAAGTAATGGCGCTGGATGATGCACCGGGGTTGCAGAAGAACATCAAACATAATATTGAACTGGTCGTTGATCGCCTAGTGATTCGCGATGGTATTCGTACCCGCTTGGCTGATTCGGTAGAGACTGCCCTGCGTTACGGTGAAGGATTGATGCTTGCACTTGTAGGGACTGAAGAGCAGGTGTTTTCTGAACGCTTTGCCTGTGCGGACTGCGGCATCTCCTATCCTGATATTGAGCCACGCATGTTCTCCTTTAATTCACCTGTTGGTGCCTGCGGATCCTGTGACGGACTGGGTAGCAAGACAGTTTTCGATCCGGAACTGGTTGTACCTGATGAGTCATTATCATTGATCGATGGTGCGATTGAGCCGTGGGCCGGTCGTGAAACATTTATGTATCGGCAGACATTGGAAGCAGTAGCCGCACATGGCGGGGTGAGTATGGATACTCCGTTTGCTGATTTGCCACCACAGGCCCGTAAGCTGTTTCTCTATGGTAGCGGCCGTGAAAAGATCAGTTTTGTTTACGAAACACCGGGTCAGAATCGAACTGTGGAGCGTACATTTGAAGGGGTGATTCCGAACCTTGAACGTCGCTATCGAGAAACGAGTTCCGATGATGTGCGAGAAGCCCTCTCCAAATATATTGATACAATAGCCTGCCCTGGTTGTGAAGGTTCCCGCCTGACTAAGGCGGCTCGCCATGTGCGTATCAGTGATAAATCGCTGCCTGAAATTGTGGCCATGCCCCTGCGTGAAGGTCAGCTCTGGGTGAGTAGCCTGGAATTGAATGAGCAGCAGCATGCTATTGCAGAAAAGGTGCTGGAGGAGATTTCAGCACGTCTTGGTTTCATGATCGAGGTGGGGCTGGATTATCTCAGTCTTGAACGTACTGCAGGCACCCTCTCAGGGGGTGAGGCGCAACGAATTCGCCTGGCAACCCAGATTGGTTCAGCCCTTGTTGGGGTATTATATATCCTTGATGAACCCTCCATCGGTCTGCATCAGCGCGATAATGACCGTCTGCTGGCTACACTCAGGCGACTGCGCGATCTCGGTAATTCTGTGATTGTGGTTGAGCATGATGAGGATGCGATCCGTACTGCTGACTGGGTAATCGATATGGGGCCTCTGGCCGGTGAACATGGGGGGCAGGTGATTGCAGAAGGTCCTCTGAAAGAGATCCTGAAGGCTGATAGTCTCACATCGGACTATCTCTCCGGACGCAAGAAAGTGGAGATTCCGAAACGGCGAAAGGTATTGAAAAAGCATGCCATGATTGGTGTGGATGGAGCTTCAGAACACAACCTTCAGCAGATAAAAGCAATATTTCCTCTTGCCCGGTTCTCCTGCGTGACCGGTGTTTCAGGTTCTGGAAAGTCCACCTTGACCAACGACACGCTGTTTCGTGCTCTTGCCCGTGCCCAGGGTCTGAAAACCGAAAGGGTAGGGGCTCACACTTCATTGATCGGTGCTGATCTTGTCGACAAAATTATCGATATCGATCAGAGCCCGATCGGACGTACCCCACGTTCCAATCCGGCCACCTATACCGGTATATTTACACCGATTCGCGAGTTTTTCGCACAGGTGCCGGAATCACGCGCCCGCGGCTACAAAGCGGGTCGCTTTTCCTTTAATGTCAAAGGGGGAAGGTGTGAGGCGTGTCAGGGTGATGGTATTATCAAGGTAGAGATGCATTTTCTGCCTGATGTCTATGTGCATTGTGAATCCTGTCAGGGTAAGCGTTATAATCGTGAAACACTTGATATCCGCTATAAAGGCAAAACGATTGATGATGTACTGCACATGACGGTTGATGAAGGGCTGGAGTTTTTTGCAGCCATACCGCCGCTGAAAAACCGCTTGAGTACGCTGCAGCAGGTGGGGCTGGGTTATATTCAACTTGGCCAGTCAGCAACGACGTTATCAGGTGGCGAAGCGCAGCGCGTGAAACTTTCCAAGGAGCTGGCGCGCAAGGCGACAGGCGATACCCTGTACATTCTCGATGAACCCACCACCGGCCTGCACTTCCACGATGTCGCTAAGCTGCTCGATGTGTTGCATGCACTGGTAGAACGCGGAAATACGGTGATTGTCATCGAGCACAACCTGGATGTGATTAAAACAGCGGACTGGATTGTCGATATGGGTCCTGAAGGAGGGGACAAAGGTGGTACGGTGGTGATTGCGGGTACACCTGAGCAGGTTGCAGCCTGTGAAGCTTCGCATACCGGGCACTATCTGAAGTCCTGCCTTTAAGCCGATAAAATTGATGGATGGATTGCGCAAACTCTCGCTGCTAGCGTGCAGGCATGGGTGATCTTGAAGCTAGACTGAACGAATTACGTATTGCGATTGATGCGGTTGATGACGAAATGCTTGATTTGATTCGCAAGCGTGCGCGTCTTGCCGGCCAGGTGGGCGAAGCCAAACAGAATAAGGGTAATGTGCCGTTTTATGTGCCGAGTCGTGAGGCATCTATTATTCGCAGGCTGCTTGCTCGTAATGCCGATGCTGCTGCTGCCGAGCATGAAACCAAGATTCCTGATGAATCGATTCATGGTATCTATCGTGAAATTATTGGTGCCTGTCTGGCGCTCGAACATCCGATGACTATTGCTTACCTTGGTCCGAAAGGGACCTTCAGTCATACCGCAGCCACACGCCAGTTCGGATCATCACCGAAATATCTGCCGTGCAGTTCACTGGAACTGGTGTTTGATGAGGTTGAAGCCGGGCGTGCGACCTATGGCGTGGTACCTGTAGAAAATGCATTTGAAGGTGCGGTAACACCGACACTGGATCTGTTTGCCGATATGGAACGTGATGTGTTTATCTGTGCCGAGGTACAGCTCTCAATTCACCATCACCTGTTTACCTATGCCGATTCACTGGATGATGTGGAGGTGGTGATTTCACATCCGCAACCACTGGGGCAGTGTCGCAATTGGCTGGCTTCCCACCTGCCGAATGTACAGTTGATGGAGTCTTCCTCAACGATCCGTGCCGCTCAGCTTGTTGATGAGGCGAAAGAGCATGGTCATGGCGCTCTGGACTGGAAGAAGTGTGCGGTGATTGGCCCATACTCCATAGTTGATCAGTCAGAGCTGCCGTTGGTACAGCGCAATGTTGAAGACTTCCACGATAATACGACGCGTTTCTTTGTCATTGGTCAGCATGATTCACCGGCATCCGGTGAGGATAAAACCTCGTTGGTGATGTCGATCAAAGACGAGCCGGGTGCACTGCATAAACTGATCGCCTCTTTTGCCGGACGTGGTATTGGCCTGACCCGCATTGAATCGCGACCGTCGAAGAAAAAATTATGGGAATACGTATTTTTTGCTGATGTACAGGGTCATCGTGATGATGACAGTGTCGCGGATGCTATCGCTGATATTCAGTCGAAACCGGGCGGATTTATCAAGGTGCTGGGTTCCTATCCGGTTTCCAGACCACTGTAAACTGACAAGGTGTAATCATGGAAATTGATTGGATGGCACGTGCAGTGCCGCAGACTTCAGGGTTGTATCCCTACGTTCCCGGAAAGCCGGTAGAAGCGCTGCTGCGTGAAAAAGGACTTGAGCGTGCCGTGAAGCTTGCCTCCAACGAGAACCCTTACGGGCCATCTCCCAAAGCTATCGCTGCGATGAGCAAGGCTGCATCTGAAGTGCACCGCTATCCGGATGGTGATGCCAATGCTCTGAAAGAGAGGCTGGCTGAAGATCACGGTGTCTCACGCGATCAGATATTGCTTGGTAACGGCTCCAATGAAGTGCTGAGTCTGTTTGTTCGTACCTTTGCAGGTGCAGGTGATGAAGTGGTTTATGCACAGCGTGGTTTTATCGTTTATGCGCTGGCGGCTCAGGCTGCAGGTGCGAGCTGTGTTGTAGTGCCGGAAGCCGATGGCCTGAGTCACGATCTCGATGCCATGCTGGAGGCTGTGACTACCAAGACCAAAGTGGTCTGCATTGCTAATCCTAACAATCCGACCGGAACCCTGCACAGTAATGATGTGATTCAGGCATTTCTTGATCGCTTGCCACGTGATGTGGTGGTGATTGTTGATGAAGCCTACTATGAATTTGTTGCCGATGAGCTGGGTGATTCAGTGCATGACTTGAAACATCCGGGGTTGGTGATCAGTCGTACCTTCTCCAAGGCCTATGGCCTGGCAGGTTGCCGGATCGGTTATGCGATTGCAGATGCCGAGATTGTGGCTCTGGCCAACCGTTATCGTGAACCGTTTAATCTGAATATGCTGGCTCAGGCTGCTGCGTTGGCAGCACTGGATGATCGTGACTGGGTTATGGCTCGTGTACGGGATTCCAATAGTGAACGAGAAAAGCTTGAGGATGCTCTGGGCGAGATGGGCCTGCTGGGTGGCAACTCCTTTGGTAACTTTGTGCTATTACGCCACCATCAGAGTAGTGCAATTTTGCACAGGCTTGAAGACCACGGCATTATTCCTCGTCCGCTTGCACCTTATGGTATGCCCGATTACCTGCGTATCTCAGTGGGTAATGCTGAGGAAAACAGAGAGTTTCTGACGGTTCTTAATGTGATTGTTGCCGGCTTGTCAGATCAGGAGTCTTCAAGATCGTGAATCCCATTCAACATCTGGTAGTCATTGGTACAGGTCTCATCGGTGGTTCGGTGAGTCTTGCGCTTAAACGTGCCGGTAAGGTGAAGCGAGTTACAGGCGTGGGTCGCAACCGTGAGAATCTGGAGCTTGCGCAAGAACTCGGTGTCGTGGACGACTGGACACATGATGTGGCCGAGGCGGTTGCTGATGCTGATCTGGTATTGCTGGCAGTGCCGATGCAAGCCTATGATGCTCTGTTTGCTGCCATGGCAGATCATTTACCTGCCGGATGTGTAGTGACTGATGCAGGCAGCACCAAACAGTCGGCCGTGGCTTCAGCCCAAAAGCATCTGCTACAGCCGGAACGTTTTATTGCAGCCCATCCGATTGCAGGGACCGAGCAGTCGGGTGCAGGTGCAGCATTTGCCGAGTTATTTGATCAGCACCTCTGTATTATTACTCCTGACGCCAATTCAGATGCGGATGCTTTGGCGTTGGTGAGGAAGATGTGGGGTCAGACCGGTAGCAGGATTGAGGTGATGGAAGCCGCTGAACATGACCGTTTTCTGGCTTCTGTAAGTCACTTGCCACACTTGGCGGCGTTTGCGCTGGTGAATGCGGTAAGCAAACAGGGGGGGGATGAGCACGACCCGTTCCAGTTTGCAGCGGGGGGCTTTCGTGATTTTACCCGTATCGCCTCCTCCTCACCGGAAATGTGGCGTGATATTGCACTGTGCAATCGCGATGCGCTGCTGGGACAGATTGAACGATATCAGATCGAACTGAACAGCATGCGTGATGCCTTGCTGTCAGGCGATGGTGAAAGATTAAAGAATGAATTTACTGCGGCCAGAGATGCGCGTGACCACTGGCTTGCAGAGCGTGGAGATAATTTATCATGAATATCGGCGGTACACTGATTGCAGGTCCGGCCACTGGGCCACTCAAGGGGGATATTGTTGTTCCCGGAGACAAATCGATGTCACATCGTTCAGTGATGCTGGCTTCTCTTGCCGATGGCGTAACCGAGATTCACGGTTTTTTGCCCGGTGAAGATAATATTGCTACTGCACAGATGTTTATTGATATGGGTGTGAGAATCGAGTGGCTCAACGCTGAGAAAACATCGTTGCGCGTTCACGGTGTTGGTCTGCATGGTCTGAAACAGCCCGATGTTGTACTTAATGCCGGAAATGCAGGTACCTGTGTGCGACTGATGACCGGTGTGTTGGCGGGACAGAGTTTTACTTCCACCATGACCGGTGATGCCTCCCTTTGTAAGCGTCCGATGAAACGTGTGGTTGATCCGGTACGTAAGATGGGAGCAACGGTTGAGGGTGAGGCCGGTGGTGATCTGCTGCCGATTACAATTAGCGGTGGCAAACTAAAGGCGATTCACCATGTGTCTGAAGTGGCCAGTGCACAGGTGAAATCATGTGTGCTATTGGCAGGGCTTTATGCCGATGGAACAACCAGCGTGAAAGAGCCGAAACCGACACGTGACCATACAGAACGTATGTTGCCGTTGTTTGGTCAGCCTGTTGATGTGGCCGATGATGGTACAATTTCATTGAATCCGAAAGATAAACTGAGTGCACCGGATGGTGATGTGGTGATTCCTGCTGATCCTTCTTCTGCATGTTTTTTTGCTGTGGCAGCCAGTCTGGTTGAAGGCTCGGATGTGACACTTAAGAGTATCGGCATCAATGACCGACGCGATGGCTGGCGCAGGGTGATGGCCGGTATGGGTGCAGCACTTACACTGGAGCATGAAGCAAAGGTTGGTGAAGAGCCGGTAGCTGATGTACGAGTCGCTTCAGGTGGTTTGCACGGGATGACTGTTGATGCGGATGATGTTCCTGATGCCATCGATGAATTTCCGGTGATCTTCGCAGCAGCAGCTCTTGCTGATGGTGATTTTGTGCTTGAGGATGCAGAGGAGTTGCGAGTGAAGGAGTCCGATCGTATTTCCGCGATGGCTGATGCACTCTCTGCTGCAGGAGCTGATATCGAAGAGAGGCCTGATGGTGCAGTCATTCGCGGCCTTAGCTCGTTGCGTGGTGATGCTGATGTCGACGCTCTGGGTGATCACCGTATTGCCATGGCTATGGCTGTGGCAGCACAGCGGGCAGAAGGGGAGATTCGTATCCATAATGCAGCAGCGATTGCGACCAGTTTTCCTAATTTTGTCAGTCTGGCACAGAAAATCGGCATGAATGTGCGTTGGGAAGAGGAGTAAGGGGTCAATGGTGAGGAGTCAGGTGTGAGTGAGTGGCAGGCTAAAAGCGGACTCGCAATTGCTATTGATGGCCCTTCCGGAAGCGGTAAGGGAACGGTAGCAAAAATGCTGGCTGAGGAGATCGGTCTGCCTGTTCTTGATACAGGTCTGTTGTACCGTCTGGTCGGATCGGTCGCACTGTCGCGTGAGATAGGACTCGATAATCAGTCTGCTTTGGCAGAGTTGTTGGATGGCCTTCTTGCATCGATTAACTGGACAGTTGAAGGTGTCGTCTTTGACGGCGAAAATGTTACGGACCAGCTGCGTAGTGAGCAGGTTGGTGAAGCCGCATCGAAAGTTGCATCGCAACCTGTGGTGCGTAAAAAACTGCTAGGGCTGCAACGCCAACTGGCGGCTGCGGGCTGTATTATGGACGGGCGCGATATCGGAACAGTGGTGTTGCCAGATGCGGAAGCGAAATTTTTTCTCACGGCATCGGTGCGTGAGCGGGCACGCAGGCGCTGGGCACAGCTCAAGGATCAGGGTGGTAGCTCACTGGAAGCCGTGGTGGATGAGTTGAAAATGCGTGACCAACGCGATCAGGAACGTCAGCATGCACCTCTCCGGCAGGCAGAGGATGCAATTACCATCGATTCGACCACGATGCGTGTGGATGATGTGGTGGATCGTATATTGGGCGTGCTTGAACGACGAGGGCTGATAACAGCTCTCTGAGTCTGAATCGGATACACAAACTGAATAACAATTCGACAAGAATTGAACTAGGATGGAATAATCATGAGTGAAGTCAAAGCCACAAGCGAAGCCAAGGTTGCAAACGAAGAGATCGAAGTAGTAGTGGGGACACAGGAAGTAGCAGAAGAGGAATCATTCAAACAGATGTTTGAAGCTTCGCTGAAAGAAGAGCCAGTTGTTAAACGCGGCGAAATGATCAAAGTCATGGTAGTCAGTGTCAATGCAGATGCCGTGACAGTTGACGTAGGTGTGAAGGGCGAAGGCACTATCCCTGTTACCGAATTTACCCAGGCCGGTATCGAGCTTCCAGTCGTAGGTGTTGAAGTTGATGCCATGGTGCAGTCGGCTGGCGGTGGTTCTGGCATCACTCTGTCTGTTCTGGCTGCAAAGCAGCGCGAAGCCTGGAGTGCGATTGAGACTGCTGCAGAAAACAGTGAAATCGTCGAAGGCGTTGTTACTGCGGAAGTGAAAGGTGGTTTCCGTGTGAACCTTTCCGGTTTGAATGCATTTATGCCACGTTCGGAAGCAGATACTGATGTACATGTCAGTGCTGAAGAGCTGGTTGGAAAACCTTGTGAAGTCATGATTCTTGAAGCGCGTCGCAGGCCTGAAAATATTGTTGTCTCACGTAAAAAGCCTATGTCTGCTGTACGTGATGCAGAGCGTGCAGAGTTTTTTGCAGCAAGATCTGTTGGCGACAAGCTAAGCGGCGAAGTAAAACGTATGGCTGATTTCGGAGCATTTATTGACCTTGGTGGCGTAGATGCGTTACTGCATGTTTCTGATATCTCATGGCGTCGCATCAAGCATCCATCCGAGATGCTTAGTGTGGGTCAGAATGTGACTGTGGAAGTTGTTAAGCTGAATGCGGAAACAGGCAAGGTGTCTGTGTCCATGAAAGCGATGCAGTCTGATCCATGGGAAAATGTTGCGGCTACTTATGAGCCGGGCATGCGTTTGACCGGCACCGTACGTCGTTTGCTGGACTTCGGTGCAGTTGTTGAGATCGAGCCTGGTATTGAAGGCATGATCCACCGTTCTGAATTGAGCTGGACTAAGAGTGATGTGAAACCGGCATCGGTACTCTCAGAAGGCGATGTGGTTGATGTCGCGGTATTGGAAGTAGATGCAGATGCCCGTCGTATTCGCCTGAGCCTGAAAGCTGTGAGTGAGAACCCATGGCAGAACTGGTTGGCAGATCATTCTATTGGTACGCATATTACTGGTAAAATTAAAAATGTTACCGATTTTGGCTTCTTTGTACCTGTTTCAGAAGGTATGGATGGTTTGGTTCACATGGAGAACCTTTCCTGGGAACAGCGCGGTGCTGATGCTCTGGCAGAATACAGCAAGGGTCAGGAAGTGGAATGTGTGGTGCTTGGTGTAGATGCTGAGAAACAGCGTATTTCGCTTGGTATTAAACAGCTCACTGGTGATCCATTTGAACTCTTCCTCTCCAGTGTCAAACGTGGAGACAGTGTGAATGGTAAGGTTGTCGAGTTGAATCAGGGTGGCTCTATTGTTGAAATGGCTGAAGGCGTACAGGCTTTTCTGGCCAGACGCGAAGTGCCTCGTGAGCAGCCTGAACTGAAAGTCGGTGATGAAGTTGAAGCGAAAATTATTGAAGTGAACCACAAACGCAGACAGGTGAACCTGTCTATTCGTCAGCAATTGCGTGACGAAGAGCGTGATGCGGTACGCAACTATTCCAAACAGCTGGCTACAGATGAAGCGCCTTCTGCACTTGCTCTGGAACTGCAGCGTATGCTTGGAACAGCGGATAAGAAGTAATCTGTACCCTCCTCTGAATCAGTTGGTGATTCAGAGGAGGGGCTTTACCGGAGGGTGTTATGACCAAATCTGAGTTGGTAGATATCATAGCTGAGAAACAGGAAGGTATTACCCGGCGAGAGGCTGAGGTAGTGGTGAATACCATCTTCTCAGTGATCGGTGATGCACTTGCCTCCGGTGGCCATGTGGAGCTGCGTGGCTTTGGCAGCTTTACAACCAAAGAGCGTAATCAGCGTCTTGGGCGTAATCCAAAAACCGGAGAGTCGGTCATGGTTCCAGCGAAAATTGTACCGCACTTTAAACCGGGCAAGGATCTACGCGAGAGAGTTGATAGCGCGGTATAAGGTATTATAGGTGATGCAGCATGGTCTGACCTCAGTCAACTGGATCAACGTCTTACTGGTTATTGTACTGACATCGTTTGCAACGATGTTTGCACTGGCCAATCTCACCGCAGTGCAGATCCATTTTCTCGGGGTCAGCAGTGCATCGATCTCTTTGTATATCCCGGTGTTTATTGCATTCATGCTTGGTTTCTTCGGCGGCGTGCTGTCATTGAGTTTTTCCCGCCGCAAGCACAAGCTTGAGATAGCCCGCTTACGGGAAGAGAATGAACGACTGCAACGAGAAGTCGATAACCTGCGTAATATTCCCTTGCAAGACGACGTATGAATACACTTCTTCTGGCCATTACAGCTCTTGCACTGGTAGTACTGCTGGCGCTGGTGTTGCGTCCTTTGCAGGAGGAGCGCGAAGCTGAGCAGGAAGAGGATGAGCGCATCTCCCCGTTGCTGCGCGGTATCAATTATCTGTTGTCTGATGAACCTGACCGTGCTCTTCAGGAGATGGTGCAGGTTGCCCGTTTAAAATCCGAGGCTGCCGACGTATATATGGCACTTGGTGAAATGTTTCGTTCCAAAGGCGAGATCGGCAGAGCGGTACGCATACATCAGAATCTTATTGCTCGTCCTGATCTTCCGAAATCCATGCATCTACAAGCACATCTGGCACTGGCCATTGATTTTCAGACAGGTGGACTGTTGGACAGGGCTCTTTACCAATATCAGAAAGCACTCGATATACAGTCCGATCATGCAGGAGCTTTGGAAGCCAGCCTGAGGATTCGTGAACAGAGTTCGGAATGGCTGATGGCAGAAGAGTTGTTGTCGCGGCTTGAGCAGGTGCGTGGTGAATCCTATGGCTCTCACAGAGCCTATCTGTTTTCAGAAATGGCTCGTCAATGCTGTGATGAGAATGATTTTGATGGTGCACGTGGTTTTGCTGCAAAAGCGATGCAACTGGATCACTCCTGTGCACCGGCACGTATGGTAGAAATCGAACTGGCGCTGCGTGAAAAGGACTTTGACAAGGCTGATGACGGTATTTCCGGTTTGCGTGAATATTCACGTGAACATTTTCCACTGATTATTTCCATGCTGCTCAGCTACGGTGATTATTATACAAGCCGAGGTGCAGCACTGCTGCACGAGTTCTGGAATAGTAGTCATGATGCCGAGCTTGCTCTGGCATGGATGGAGACCGTAGCCCGTGAACGCACGCTGCAAGAGGCGAGTCATTTGTGCGAAGAACTGGGGTTTGTACCCTCATCATTGCGTGAATCGTTACGTCTGAACGCGGCACTGGGTGATGAATCTAATGCGCATATGCGCTTTGCCAGAGTCTGGCGTAAAACGGCGAAGAATTATGCCTGTGAACAGTGCGGGGTTGAGGTGGTTGAGGTGCGCTGGCAGTGCCCGCAATGCCACTCCTGGGGCACATTACATCCGAAAGCAGAGGAGAAAATTTGATGCGGGATCGTTTGATGGTGGCACTTGATGTAGGTAGTGCTGATGCGGCTTTGGCCATGCGGGACAGACTGGCTGATTCTGTAGGCTGGTTAAAAGTGGGGCTGCGTCTTTTTGTAGCTGAGGGACCGGAGCTGGTGCGTGAGCTGAATAGTACTCACAAGCTGTTTCTTGATCTGAAATTTCACGATATACCGAATACCGTGGCTCAGGCAGTTGAAAGTGCAGGTGGGCTCGGGGTTGATATGATTAACGTGCATGCCGGTGGCGGAGAAGAGATGCTCTCTGCAGCTGCCAGGGCTGCCAGTAAATTCCCGAAGATGAAACTGATTGCAGTGACAGTGTTGACCAGCGATTCGATGCCAAAAGAGCAGGCCAGGGTGGTTGCACTTGAGCGCGCGAAGCTTGCACAGGATGCAGGTCTGGATGGTGTGGTTTGTAGTGTACATGAAGCGGCTGCGATCAAAGCTGCCTGTGGTAGTGATTTTTTGACTGTTACACCGGGCATCCGCTGGGGTGGCCAGGATGTACAGGATCAGAAACGGGTGGCCGATCCCGCATCTGCAATAAGTGGTGGTTCTGATTATCTGGTAGTCGGGCGACCGATTCTGCAAGCTATCAATCCACGTGATGCGGCTCTTGAGGCGCTGGCTATGATGGAGTCGGCTCGAGTTTGATGGATTATGAATCGATTCTGGCATCTTATGCCTGCCGAACCAGCTATTCGCGGGGGCGTGTGCATGATGAGCCGGAATCGCCGCATCGAAATCCTTTCCAGCGTGACAGAGATCGTATCATCCATTCCACTGCATTCCGCAGGCTGGAATACAAAACTCAGGTGTTTGTGAATCATGAAGGTGATCATTACCGCACCCGTTTAACGCATTCCATTGAAGTGGCACAAATTGCCCGCTCAATCTGTCGTTCCATGCATCTGCATGAGGATCTGGCTGAGGCGGTGGCACTGGCACATGATTTAGGACATACACCCTTTGGCCATTCCGGTCAGGATGCGCTTGATGATGTGATGAAGCCTTATGGCGGTTTTGAGCATAATCGCCAATCACTGCGTATAGTTGAGAAGCTGGAGCATAAATATGCGGCATTTCATGGGCTTAATCTCAGCTACGAAACACGTGAAGGGATTGTGAAACATCACTCGGCCTATGATGTTCCGAAGAACTGGGATCTGGCGCACTATCATCTGCATGAGCAGCCAACACTGGAGGCGCAGATAGGTAATCTGGCCGATGAAATAGCTTACAACAATCACGATATTGATGATGGTTACCGTGCAGATATGTTGTGTATTGAAGGGCTTAAAGGTTTGGAGTTGTTTGTTAGTCATTATGCTGAGGTGGAAAAGAGCTTTCCAGATGTCAGTGAGCGCATGAAAGTAAATGAAACGGTTCGTCATATGATTAATTTTCTCATCGTTGATGTGATTGAGGAGACGTCAAGGCGAATCAGGGAAATGCAGGTAGAGAGTTTTGATGATGTACGTAACGCAGCATCGCCTCTGGTTGGTTTTTCAAAACATGCGCGCAAGATGAATGGTGAAATGAAGAAGTTTCTCTTTGCGAATATGTATCGCCACTACCGCGTGGCGCGCATGGCCAATAAAGCAGAGCGGGTGATTCGGGAGATCTTCGGCGTATATATGCAGACACCAGCCATGCTTCCGGATAATCAGCAACACGAAATGGCCGAAACCAGAGTGTCAGGTGTTTTGACGGAACAGCGTCAGGCAAGAATTATTGCTGATTATATTGCCGGTATGACGGATCGTTATGCACTTGAAGAGTACGACCGTCTATTCAATATCGGTGTGCGGACTTAAGCGGTCTCTTTCTTCCAGTAGCCTCTATTGAATTGTGGGTATGGGTCGATAGCTTCTTCCTTTCTGAGTAAATAATGTATTTGAAGGTGACCATGACTGAGCAGTCTGAATTTAGCGACAAGGAATTAAAAGAGGGGCAGTTTCCTCATCAGATATTCCTGTTTAATCTGATTGGTAATCATGTATTACTTATACTCATAGCCTTGAGTAACTCCTCTTATCTGGAGGTGACAGCTATACCTGTGATGATCTCTCTGGTGATTTTCTCCTATATTCTTATCAAGGCACCAACTCGTCTGAAATCCGAATCAGAATTTGTGCGTTCTCACTGGGCACTTGCGTTAAAGCGCACCAAAATATTTTTAACGGTTTATGCTTTTTTGTTTACTGCCGGATTGGGTGCCTGGCTTGCATACAGCTATGCCGGTGTGATGAAGGAGCAGGCGATGGCCATCGCAGGCGGTCTGGGCATATTGCCGACGATGGTTGTGGTGCTGATATTATGTATTCTGGAAACTGACGCATTGCATCAGGCACTAAATGGTAGTGTTCCCAGAACATTTTCCGAGCGAATGGGTGAAGGAGCCCCTGAATCTGATGAGTGAAGTGATGATCAAAAAGATGGTGTGAAATATACTATAGTAGTAACTTGCGTAGTCATGCTGTTATTCAGGTCAATGAAATGAAGACTTATGAAGATACATTCAGGGCAATATTTGATGCCTCGCCTGACACGATTATGCTGCTTGATGAACATGGCTTTCTGGATTGTAACCCGGCAACACTGGATATGTTTTGCTGTAATACAGCCGAAGAGTTTCTTGGCCGTCATCCTGGCGAATATTCACCAGTCAATCAGCCTGACGGACGAGCCTCCCGCGAAGCTGCGGAAGAAAAAATTGCCACAGCTTATGCGACTGGTTCCAGTTTTTTTGAATGGACACATCAGAGGTTCAATGGGGAACTCTTTCCTGCTGAGGTTCAGCTTACCCTGTTAAAGCTGGCTGACGGCGATGTTCTTCAGGCAACAGTACGGGACATCAGTAAACGAAAGTCTGATGATGCAAAAATAGAGTCCCTTGCACGATTTCCGGATGAAAACCCCTCTCCGGTTTTAAGGCTTGCTGCAGATGGAACCATTTTATACGCCAATGTTGCAAGCAGAATATTACTTGAAACCTGGAAAACTGAAGTCGGGCAAGCTGCACCTCTAGCTTGGGGTGAGTATTGCAGGGATTCGCTTGCAAGCGGCTTACCAATAAGCAGGAAAGAGTCTTGTGACGACAGGCTATTTGAGATGATGATTGCACCGGTAAAGGAATCCTCCTATGCCAATCTCTACGGACAGGATGTCACTGAACGTAAATTACTGATAGATGCTAACCATTCACAAATACACCGCCTGGAAAGCTTACAGAAGATAACTGATGCGATCAGCAGTTCACTGACATTTAGCGAAATGTTGAATAGCTCTATCCAAAAGGTTCGGGAGATATTTGAATCTGACAGAGCATGGCTACTCTACCCATGTGACGTTGATGCTGATTGTTGGGAAGTTCCTGTCGAATCAACTCTGCCTGAATATCCTGGAGCCTTTGCATTGAATCAAAAGCTTCCGATGTCTGATGAATTAATGTCTGTTCTGGTGGATGCATTGAACTCTACAGGTCCAGTACTCTATTGCCCTATGCCAAGTCTCGGGGAGGATGTTGACCAGTTTGCAGTACGCTCCATGATGATCATGGAAATCAGTCCTAAATTCGGGAAACCGTGGCTTTTTGGCCTGCATCAATGTTCATATGAGAGAATATGGACTGATGAAGAGCAGGGGCTGTTTCATGACATTGCTGCAAGAATGTCGGATGTACTGAGTTCTGAATATTTGAACCATGACTTACAAAAGTTGTCACAGGCCGTGCAGCAGGCTGGTGAGGCGGTAATGATCACAGACCGACATGCCACAATTGAATATGTGAACCCGGCATTCAGTGCGATTACAGGCTACGCACCGGAAGATATCGTTGGTAAGACGCCAGCCGTGCTTAAAAGCTCCGCTCAGGATCCAGCCTTCTACAAGGAACTCTGGGAAACGATTCTACAGGGAAATATATGGCATGGAACGCTGATTGATCGACGAAAAGATGGCAGCTTTTATCCTGCACTCATGTCTGTCGCACCGATTGTTGGCGATGAGGGTGAAACAACACATTTTGTGTCACTGCAGCAGGATATGACTGAGTATAAAAAATTGGAAGAGCAGTTCATTCAGTCACAAAAGATGGAGGCGATTGGTAGGTTGGTCGGTGGTATTGCACATGACTTTAACAACATGCTGGCTGCTATGCAGGGTAACCTCTATCTGGCTAAAACCGAGACACAGGGTGAAAGCAGGGTTTCTGAAAGACTGGATAACATCGGACTGCTAAGTCAGCGCGCTGCAGATATGGTGGCGCAACTGCTTACCTTCGCACGTAAAGACAGGGTCAGTATGCAGGCTTTCTCTTTGAATAATTTCATGAAAGATGGATTTG